>Ga0179593_1542285_pt1 | contig 10124 bp, 12 predicted proteins | sample CZODoug2_1_08_16_FD_185931 | JGI IMG/M metagenome (GOLD analysis project Ga0179593, IMG submission 185931) | Vadose zone soil fungal communities from Angelo Coast Range Reserve, California, USA - CZODoug2_1_08_16fungal (PacBio error correction) | ecosystem: Environmental > Terrestrial > Soil >...
GCCGTCCTAGCAAAAAAAAAAAAACGAAAAACAACCCAAGACGAGAGGTCTCACAAGAAATGGGGAGTTGGGTCGCTTCGCGCCGCTCGAACCAGCAAAGACAAAAGTCTGCACCAAAGCGCTGATTTTACTTCCGTAAGGACCATTTGTTTTGGGAAAAGGGAATGAGGAAAGCAGTAAAAAAGCGCCAAAAAGCGAGCCCGAGGTATCTGGAAAAAAAGGTTCTACTAGAAACAAATTTGGGAAACACTAATACTTAAATTGTCTTTTCCAACAATCTTTTGTGTAAAGCAAAGAGGTTGGACAAAGAATAGGAAAGGCCGATGTGTAGGAAATGCCTACGGACGGCCTGTGCCAAAACAGGCCCTTTGTTCGGTTGTGGAAGGCAATTAAACGGAAGAATACGTCGATAAAAGTTCCGAAAACACCAACGGCGAGGGTCGGTTGCCAAGAGGAAATCCCTGGGGGCATCCAATCGATCGCTGGGAAACCGGGTGTACTCAAAACGGTGCCTGCGAGGGCTGGAAATTCAGGGGAAAAAGAACGGGAGAAAGAATACAGCAGGGACGTGGGTTAACTGCGCTCAAGGGGACGTCCAGTAAAGTGAGAATCACGAATCAGTACAATCTCCGAAATGTCCTGGGGAAGTGAAAGGGTTACCGAATCAAAGAACGTTTTTGCAGTCCGAATAGAAAGACAAGATCAGGACCGGTTTTCGGATTCTGGCGTAGCATCCATGCACCGGGGCATCATCTCCCAGGACCCTGATTAAACCGGGAGGAAAAAAGGCCTAGAGGGGGGGGTCCACAATCAACTCTGACCGTGTCATTTAATTTCGAAGAATGATCTCGATCCAGGAGACCCAACCGAGATATAGGAGGAATGATTGCTGAGGATGCAGAGTAGAAAAGGACGCGTGCCGAGCTGATCTTAAGGAAGACAGGGAAGCAGGGCAGCAATCCCGCTCTACGGCCCAGTCCCCAAGAAAAAACGCGCGCAAGGGGTATAGGATCACGGGGGTCCAAAAAAAATCTTTATCGGGGGTGGCCGCGGTCGCAAGCAATCACCCCAATCGTTTGACGCCCGAATCCCGCGGAGGAAAGACGAACGGCGGGTCTCAACCAAAACAAGAGCGTCGAGTCAAGCGACTCAACGACTACGTCAGAAAGCAGTCTTCTGGGGGTCGGTCAAGGGGGGAAAAAAGCGTTGGTTGAAAGTTATGAAACCCTGAGTGGCTCTTCCCATAACAAATCAGTGAAATTAGATCCACCATTTTTTCTCTGAAAATGTAAGGGGAAGAAGGGCGGCAAGAAAGATTACGTTGAAATCGTAGAAACGAGTGTTTCCCATGATGCCACGGGGGAGTTCTGTTTCGCCAAGCCACCAGACGGAAAGGTGGCAAAGAAATTTGGGATGGGCCGCTTGTTGCCCGGCCGGTGAGAGGGAAAACCCACGGAAGAGAGACTATAAGTACCGGATGGAAGGTTGAACAACGGCGGCCCCAAAATCGGAGAAGGAGATGGGATTTGAGATCCGCTTGGAGAACGCAAGGAGATTAAGATAAATTCACTGCCGATCAATCGTCCGGGGCGTGGGGGAGAAAGAATGGCGAAGATGCAAAAAAAGGAAAGAAGGGGGCTCGGGGGAAGTTGCAAAGTAAGGGGGAAAGGGGAAGCTTCTAAATCGCCGTGAGATAAAAATTGCGCTGGGAAAGGGACCGTCGGGGGGTGAAAGAGAGAAAATCTGCCCGGGCCCATTCGAGACTAACGGCCTGCGGAAGAAGGCAAGCGGCACTCTAATTTTACCTGGTGACAAACCCAACCGGAGATCATCGCCTCGATTGCTTTCCCTAATTGACTAGATCATAGGAAAGGGTAACAGGTACTAACGTGCAACGAATACGAACACCAAGCTGTGGGGGGGAGTGGCGAGGGAAAAAGAAAGTGGATCAAAAAAAGAGGGAGGAACGAAGATAAATCGGGGGGAGATCTACCTCAACAAAAAAGGGGTGGAGTTCGGCAGTCAACGTGGGGTCAGTGATAGAAGAAGGGAAACGAAAACTGAGGGAAGCTGGCGGAAAGTGTTGGGGGACAACGGCACCCAGGGGCATACACGGCCGCGGAGCTCTACGGGGGGAAAGGTTCGTCCGATTGAGAAGGCAGAGGTTGGAAGATCGGAATCGGGTGAACCAGTGGAAGCTTACAAGAAGGGGTCGATGATACGAGTTCCGACATGACCTAAGTGAGAGAAGCGGAAGGCCCGAGAGGTGGAAGATTTCTCGGCACCGACACGAACGATTGACTCGGCGAAGACAGTAAGGTCGAAAGAAAGCTTAGAAGGGAACACTGTTCTCATGACCAGGAAACAACGCATACGGCCTTGTAGAATCAGGAGCAAAGCAAGAAAAAGCTCGAGAGTCGGAATGGTTCAACGATACCGTGCCGGAAAATAATCGAGGCTAATATAAAAAGGGAACTAAGGGCTACGTAGTGGCGAAAGAAGAACGTGCGATGAGAAAAGTCCCGGGCGGATTGGAAAGACGTGGAAGAGAGGCTCAGCCAAGTTAAGACGCACAATCGCCTGGGTTGTGCCTCGCTGGAGAATTAAAGGGGGGAAGTGGGGGACAAACCAAAAGGACATGGGTACTTCAAAAGAAGGCGCGTCGAAAGACCGCAACTACATAGAATAACGTCGCAGAACGCGGGAGTCTCTCGGAGCGACAGAAGGGGGTGGGGTGGCCACGGTATGGATCGAAGCGGCATGCCTTCCACGCGGAGGATAGCGGTAACTCTGGAAGAGGGTGTGAGGGGAATGGAGGGTCGGTAAGGTACGGGGCGTGGACAGCGAGGAGCGGGGGGCTGCCCAAACCTGAAAGGAAAAAGTTGCAGCTGATCGCATCTCTGTAGTCTTAGCAGGATAAGTAAGCCAGTAATCGGCGCATGCTATCTCGGCTGGGGTGCTGGAAGCTCGAGAATCGTCAAAGTCCATGGGATATCAATCGAAAACATTAGGAGAGGTTGAGTAATGGGAGCCGTTGCGTGGTGTAAAAGAAGTGAGCCGTCGGGAAGAGGACGCCAATCTATAATATCAGCAAAAAAAAAGAATGCACGGGTCTGCCGGGTCTCGATGGGACAAGTGCGTGGATTTGGGGCGGCGTAAAAAACGTTAAGCAGTGACAGGAGAGAAGAAGGCCCGCTAGGAGCAGGTAGGAGGGGGGGCAGTGGCATGGGAAAGTTCAACCCACGGGAAAAAATGGAGTAGAGAGCCGCAGGAGCAAATAGAAAAAGCCCCGATCTTACAGCACCAGGTAAAAACGCGAAGGGGGGAGGGGATAGCGAAGGTGGCAAGGCACGCAGAGCGGGTTTGGGAGGGGTCATGTAAAAGAGGGAGACAGAAGGGAGGGGGTGCGTTTCAGGGAAATTCCACGGAAAGAGCAAACAAAACAGGCGCAAAAGAAAAAGACTCGGCGAAGGCATGTGGAAAACTGGAAAATCTCATAAGGAAGGGAAAAAAACGCTAGGAAAAAAGATTGTTGTGAAATGACAATTTCACGGACAGCGTATTCGTGTAATAAAATGGGGCAGGAAACAGTGCGTCAAGATCAAGAGAAGGGGGGGGGCTGGTGGGGGGCGGAGTGTTACCCTTCCGCCGCACAGGTTTAAAGAAAATAAAAATGGGGGGCAACGGGCTAAACGAAAGCGGGGCTGAATGGGAGAAATCGTGCGTTTCCCCGTTTTCACACGAGCGCGATCGAGAAAAGAATTGTCTTGACCGTGAAAGAGGAAGGCCAGACGAACAACAACAAGAGGGAGGGAGTAAAGAGAGATTGGCCGACTTAATATTCACGGTAGAGGGGGGGGAAGGGCAGCGAGTCCTCCGCTCTGTCAAACCAAGAGGAAGATTGCATCCAAAAAAGGAAAAATCGCCCAGCAAGAGAGAGCCGGACAGGGAAAAAGAAATTTTTTTTCGGAAAGATAGGGGCGAAGAGGGAAACAGACGCCCAAAAAGCAACGGGGACCGCGTGACTCCTAATCTATAAAACAGGGGGATAACACGGAAGGTGTCATTTAAGGGGGGAGTGTCCAAGGGAGAAAACGTTTTAAGAGGATACTGAAGAGACAGTGTGACGGAAATCCTTCCCGGCGGCTTTCTCCCGGCGGGGGACTCGTTGTTTTAAAATTGAAACGATGGAAAGAAAGGGAGGGGGAGCTTACAGTCTGCTAAAATATTGTCCATGAAAAACAAAAAAAAAAGGACGTCTGCGCAACATTCTCCGGAATCCAAGAGGAATGGGAGAGACAGGGGGGGATGGTAAGGGAAACGAAGGAGGCGCGGAGGGAAGGGTCATCGGGGGCGCATGGGACCTCTACTCAAGGCGGATGGACCATGGGTGAACACAATCCACTTCGCCAACTTGATCCGCACGGGTTCAGCCCGTCAAGAAAAAGATTTTGCATGGGTGAGCCCGCAAAATCCCAAAGGAAAAGGGGGGGCCTCCCACTAGACCAAAGGCGGGAATCCCAGGGTTGACGTGATTAAAGAACAACACGTGAAACGGGCAGTCTCCCTGGGCTTCCCGTATGACACCGAAAAAACGGCAAAAAAGTCGTGTACCTCACACTCCTGGCGATTTTATTCAAAGGGGCGTGGGATCAGGAACGAAGCGAGCGCTGACGAACCACGGACTCGAGACGCCAAGTAACAGTTCGGAAAAAAACCTATTCAATAACGGCGTTGCTCTTCTCTGCAGAGGAAAGTGGGAATTGAGAGGGAGCCATCAGGCGCACTGAAAAAAAACACGTCCCCCCGTCTACACGAAAAGGGTAGAAAGTCATGGCCGGCTTCCAAATTCGAGGAAAAACGGGGGGGGGGGAAGGGAGCGCACCGGGACGACCACGTCAGGAAAACACTACCGCCTTGAACACCAAGAAGAAGGGCCCGACGTCCGGCAGGTTCGGGTCGTCCGAGGAGGCGACGCTGACTGTACTGAGGGAGGGGCTGATTATACCCGCGCGGTTTTCGGAAAGTTATGTGTGGGCTGGCCGAAACTACAGGCCGAAGGGAGCGGCGACGGCATCATGAAACATGTTTTTGGTGTAAACACTTGGCCGATCGGAGGCTAAAGGGAATTCTTTGAAATCGGGGCGGACCGGAAAAGAGAAAAGAGGAGTGTCGCCAAATACACTTCGTCCCGCCGTGAGTTCCAATGCGGGAGAATAGCACGACGGGTGTGAGCAACATCTAGGAAAAGGAGGTGGTAAGGTGAGCTTTTAAAGTGGCTGACGATGAGGAAGAAAGGAGATTCGTGTTACCCCGTCTGAGAAGGCCGAAGGGATTTAGAAAGAGCCCGGGTAGTACGAGAACGCAGCATTAAGGCGAAATAAAGCACGCTCGCAAGTTCAATCAAAAAACACGGGGGTCACGAAGGTAACAGAAAAATTGGGCGCGGGCCACCTAATCTGTGTCCTCTAACTGGATAATGGGGAAGGGTCGGGTGCAAATCCGACTCGGATGAACTGCTGCGAACCAGGGCTATTTAAGGACCGTAAAAGAGGTAAGGATCATCGCACTTCGCATCCCTTGAGAACTTAAAAGAGGGGGGCGATCCTATATTCTTCCGCTCAGCCGAAGAGTCGGCCGAAAAAAAGTGGAAACGTGGGGGGGGTGGTTTTTTGAGACCAAAAGTTTGCACTCAGTTGGCGTTCCTCACCAATGTATAAGAGAGGATTAAAAGGGCAGACGAAATCTAGGGGAAAAAAAACACACCGCCCTTGGTTTTATAAGATCCCCAATTTCATAGCTCGAAAAAAAAACAACCGGGAGGGAAAAGGAGAAGGAAAATAGGGCGACCTCGAGCACAGCCCACCAAAGCGGGTCAGATGCGTTGGCAGTAGTAACGGAACCATCATTTCTCTCTTCAATCGGAAAACGAAAAAGGGGGGTGAACAAGGTTGGGGGAACACGGGCACTAAGGGAATAAAAGGAGGGACTTCTGTACCGCGGCCCCATCTTATCCGAAGGGTGAGGCAAGGCAAGGGGAAGAAGTAGCATAGAAAGGGGGGGTGGGGGGTGGGGGTGGGGGGGGGGGGGGTGGTTATGGGGTGTTTTGTTGTGTGTGGTGTAGGGGGGGGTTTGTTTAGCGGTGGGTTTTTGTTGTGTTTTTTTGGGGTGTGATTGTTTTGTGTTTTTTGTTTTTTGTGTGGAGGGGTGTGGGGTTGTTGGGGGGGGTGTGTGGTGTGGGGGTGGGGTGTTTTTGCTGGGTTTGGGGGGTGTTTCTTTTTTGGGGGGGGTGGGTTGGTGTGGTTGTGTTTTGTTGAGGGTTTGGGGGGGTTGGGGGGGGTTTTTGGAGGAAGTTTTTTTTAGGGTTTTTTTTTTGTGTAGGTGCGTGGTTTGGGGGGAGTGAGCTGTGGCGGTTTGTTTTGTTTTTGGGGGTCGGTGTGTCTTTTATGTGTTTTTGTGTGTTGGGTTGTCGTGGTGGGGATTGGGTGGTGTGGTTGGTTTTGGGGGGAGGTTGTGGGTTTGGCTTGGGGGGTGAAAAAACGACTGCATCAGAGCCCGGATCGGGAAGTGAAGCGCGGGGGCCATTTGCCAAAAGACAGCAATATCTAAGAAGGCCAAAATGGGGGCGAAAGAAAGAGCTACCACGCCCGAGACTTGAACTCGGAGAGCGTGAGGTGAGCCCTTGAAATAGGAACGGCGGGACCAAACGACATAAGAAACGAAAGGGGGAGCCGTCATGGTGGTTTGGGTGTATAAAATCTGCAGCCGGAAAAGAGAGAACGCGTCGAGCTCATCGGGGGAGTCCCCGTGCCGTGAAAGAAAGGCGTCTAGAAGAGACCAACGCAATTGTGCCTCAGGCGGCAAGATGGCGAAGACAGTTCGCGTTTTCTACCGGACGGGGCTGTCACAGGGATCTCTTGAGGACATCGGGAGAAGTTCCAGGCCAAAAAATGCAGGGGGTGAATCCGCGAGAAAAGTGTCCATGCTTTGTATTAGACAATTGCCGAAAAGAGGGGGAGGTTTAAAGACCCGCAAACTACAGAGTCGAGTCGCCGGGAGCGCCGAGAATCCGGCTTCGCTGGGGAAAGCGAAGCCGTGGGTGGGGGGGGCATGCGGTAGTTCAACGTCATTCGTGCTGGAAAACCAGGACGGGAGTGGCGAACGGTTGTAATACTTTTGGGGGGGAAGACGGGAATTATCTCCGTCTCGGGTCGCGCGGGGGGAAGGGAAAATTCGGCTAGATTTTTCGGCCATCGAAATTCGATTGGCAGAATGGGTAGAAAAAGGAAGGCCAATATTACGAATAAGTTTATCCCGCCCAGACGAGGACGCCCTTCGTATCAGCGCGGTTTGGCGGAGAGGCTGGAGCGCTTCAGGAGGAGGAAAAAGAAGCAAAGTCTAAGGCAGAGTTGCGGGGAAAGATCGTACGCCTTGAGACGTGGAAAAGGGGAAACTTCTGCTCAGATGTTCTTCTAAGAAAAAAGGGACGCAAAACAAGTGTGAGAAAAGATGCGCCGTATCGAGGGGGAGCGTGGTTCGTTGGGTTGCCTTCACAGCACTGAAAGCTTAAGGGGATGCGGCTCTAAAAGCAGCGAGTAATCAATGAAAGAGGCGCAGGAATAAACGTGGACACAAAAAAATGCAAAGTCGGACAAAGCGCGATCGATGAACAGAACAATCGAAGGAAGGCTCTGGCTCTTCCAGAACGTGTCCAAATGGACGAAACACTTATTGTATAAGGCGAGTCAAGGCACGACTCTCCGGGTGGGAGGTTACCTGGAAAGTGGGCAGAGAGCGATCGTTTATGTCACAGAGGGGAAGCAACAAAAGAACAACCGGGAAAGAAAAAGTGACACTAAGAGGCTTTTTTTAAGCGTCAATGGAAAGGCATGGGGAAAAAGGCGTATAAAAAAGGGGTAAAAATAAAGGGAATGTGAAAATAAGTTAGTGTATAGCAAGTGGCACTCGTAGAAAAGTGTAGGGACCGTAACCGTCGGACGTTGTTTTTGGTTTCTTTTTTAACCGGATTCCGCACCAGGACGAGGGGGCACAGAAAATGGGGGTTGAAGGGCATGCGCGGATGCATTTGGACTCTGCCCTCTTGCCGGGGGAACGAGCAAGAAAAAAAAAGGTAGCCCTGAAGAACGATTCTCCAATCAAAAAAAAACAAAGGGATGAGGGATAAAAAGAAATTGGGGGCCTTCCTTCGTGACCGGTGGGGAAGGGTGCTGGGGGAGCGGCTTCCGCCGCTCGGTGAAGGCAAAGTAGGGGAAGGATTTAGCCAACAAGGAAAAGAATTATCGGCAACCATAGGTCTTGAAACCAGGCAGTGCAAAGTGGGGAGGGGAAGACGAGAAAAAAAAGGACGGGAGAGACTCGGACTACGAGAAAATTGGGACCAGGAAGACGTATTGCTTAAATTTGAATTTGGCCAAAAGATTTTTGTGGGGGGGAGAAAGGTTCACTGACTTACTGTGAACGATTTGTGCAAAGGGAGAAATGCCCTGAGAAGAGCCGTTGTCAAACTGGAAAAAGACGCGGCCTGAGGTGGTGAATGAGTAGTTGACAGGGGAAGCATGAAACTGCGAAGGTACAGATGCTAAATATTGTCAAACATGAACCGAAAAGAGAATGAAGTGCCAACATGACGCCACCAAGCAAGGCGCTGGCCCTGTTGCGTGTAGAGAATCGCTCATTACAGCGGGGCGGGGCGAAGCATCGCCGGGTGCGCTCGATCCCGGAAGTGGTGAACGCAACAAACTGAGGACAGGAACTTGAAATCCCAGGCTTCGCCGCCGTCGGCACCTCCTCACAGGGGAAATGGAAGGGGACCCGAAACATCCTACGAAACGTGGCGGCCAGAGAGGCGAGGACGCATCCCATGGCCGGACTTCTCGATCAGATGGACGTGCGGCATTCTCCCGAGAAGGGGGCGGCCGGGAGCAAAAAAGGGACGCCACGGCCCAGGAAATCGGGTTCCAAAACAGAAACCTGCAAGTGTGCGATTTTCTACGGCAAAGCGCGACGAAAAGCCGCCAAGAACGTCGACGAAAAAAAGAGAGAGAGGACAAAGGTCTGGGAGGATAATCTTCGCAAAGAAAAAGCAGAAGTGCCGGGCTGTTAACTTGAAGCCGGAAGGGGAAAGTTGGACAATCCCCTGCGCGAATGCCCCGTCCCCCCCGCACGATCCGCCCGTCCTTCCCAAAAAGGGAGAGAAAATTCCGCCGGTTGCAACATCCCAAGGGGACGACCCGAAGAGAGAGAAAAAAAGAGACGGTAAAAGCCGGACACAAAAACGCGCAAGTCCTATGAATCAAAGAAGCCGGCCGGAAGCCCTAGGAACCTCGGAGGCGCGATTATTTCGAGGGGCGGGTATAGCCTCTTGTGTCGGAAAGAAATGACCTGTCTGGAGCGGCCAGAAAAATCAGGGCTACGCCGGGACAAGTAAACACCGGGGACGTTTTAAAGTGGAACACTGAAGTCTGTCCTTATCCAAGCGAAAATCGTTTAGGGCCGCACGACCTGTCGAAAAAGACCAGATGTCGGACGGCAAAAATCGTCCTGAGCAGCCGTAACACAGGTAGTGGGGAGAAAACGCGGGTTCCCGCCGGTAGGAAAACACGATTCGAAAGAGGTAGTTAGGGGGGGCGCCGGTTAACGGGGATTGAAAGTGCACCCTTGCTGCTTATTCCGGTATGGGGGGAGAATCGGGGTTTTAGACCTCGAGCCGAAGAATTGGCTCTAACGTCTCTGCCAGCCGGAGTGCACTCATTCTCTGGCGTCGGGCATCATTGCAGGATGCACCAAGCGTGCCTTCGAGGGAGGGGATCTCACGGGGGAAGGTGCCATGACCGAAGGCAGAGATCCATTCGCCAGGCTCTGAGTGTAAAGAATCAGTTAAAAAAATCAGAGGCAGCGGACGCACTTGAACTCCATTCGAGACACCGGCCCTCGCAGTCGCGCCAAAAGCAGAGGGCGTCTGCCCGGGGGTAAGGGTAAAAAAAAGACGATGGTCACCACCGCCTCAGTGGGTTGGGTCTGCGTCTCATGAGGAATAAATCATAGAATTCACTTTACAACTCAAAATATACGCCCCCCCGAATGGGGTGCGTGGAAAGAGCAGG
>Ga0179593_1266188_pt1 | contig 10123 bp, 12 predicted proteins | sample CZODoug2_1_08_16_FD_185931 | JGI IMG/M metagenome (GOLD analysis project Ga0179593, IMG submission 185931) | Vadose zone soil fungal communities from Angelo Coast Range Reserve, California, USA - CZODoug2_1_08_16fungal (PacBio error correction) | ecosystem: Environmental > Terrestrial > Soil >...
AGAGCCCAAAGCAAGAAAAGACTCGCGTCAAGGGAATGAAGTAGGAAGGAGAAAACCGGACTTTGGAGAGAGCTCAAGTGAAAATTCGTTCTCGACAAAAAAAAACAGATCCCTTCCGCGCCAAGTAAGTGCAGAAAGAGTCGGAGAACTATCAGCGGACGGGAGGATCGGTGGGGGAAAATCCGCGCCATCAGTACGGACCACGGCCAAAAGAACCAGGTACTGAGAGAAACACCAAAGACAGGAAAAAGTTGGAAATTCGAGGAGCCGAGAAAGAGGCTGTGGGGGTTAAGCGAAACAGGGAGGAGGACCCCAAACAAAATAACCGACAAGGCCGTGTAGGAGGGACCAAGAGGAAAGGGGGCAGGGAGAAGGTGAGAGGTAAAAAAGGCATCTTGAAGATGAAGAAAGAGCGTCACTGGGGAATTTGGAAAGTCGAGCACTCTCGCACGTGAACTCGAGAAAAGGGAAAGCCGGTCGTGTAGTGGGCAAAGCGGAAGCCCGAGAGGGAGAGGCCCTTTAACAAAAAAGATTGTCGAAGGGAACCCCCGAAAGGACTCGACAAAAGACGCTCGTGGCGCTCGCGCAGGGACAGAAAAAGGTTCCAGGAGAAAAAGACAGGGCGGGAGGACGGGGTGACTCGGCTTCGGCTCCCCGCAGAAGAGTTGCGGAAAAGGAAGAGACCGGATGGCTCGGGATAAAAAGAGCATCTTCCGCGAATGGACGGTATGACATCGGGGTAGTAGGGAGGGGAAACTCCGTCGCGATGAGAAAAGAGGAGAGCTGAGAAACGAGGACGAGATCTGGGGAAGGTCGACGCATAAAAAAAAGACAACCGTGCTCGGGGTGCTGAATAGTGAAGTCAACAACCGAGCAGGCAAATGTGCATGGGGAACAGAGGCAGAGAAAAGACGAAATGAGGAAAACCGCTACGGTTCGGCGAAAACGGGAGAAGAAGGGAAAAAAAGAAAAAAGCTCGTTAAGAAGGGAGAAGAAAAGAAAGAGGGGGCGACCTTAACGGATAGAAGAAAAAGAGGGGAATGATCGGAAACCAAGGGACAAGGCGCCCTGCTCGGACAGAGTAAGCAAAAGATAGAAAGGGAACCGTCTGACGGAAAGGGAGAAGGAAGGAATCGTGAAGAGAAGGAAGGGAGGAGAACGACGCGATATACTCCGAACGAGGGACGATCGTACCTCGAAGGAAAGGCCCAACCAAACGATAAAAGCGGAAAGGGCGACAAAAAAAGTCGAAGAAAGCGAGACCCTGTATGTGGCGAAAGAAAGAGAGGCCAGACCGCTCGGGCGAGCGAACAGACACTATAAACGATCAAAAAAAAAGCTCTGCCACGCCCCGCGAGCAAAAAAGGTGAAAGACGAAAAGGGCTCGGCGTCAAAAAACTACTAGAGGGGAAATGCCAATCTGAGTCTGCAGGGAAGGAGGAAAAGATAACGAAAATAAAAGTCAAACACGGGACCCAAAAGGGAGGCCCACGCAGAAGCCAGTAAAAAAACGCGGCCTGCTCTCCAAGAAAGAGCCTCAAGAGAAACCAAGAAAAAAAAAAAAAAAAAAAAAGAGCATAGGGGAAAAGGCCATCAGGTGCAAAACAAAAACGCCGCGTCTTCGGGTAGTACTAATCACTTCCGGACGAAACTAGAGGCGCCGCAATGAGCAGAGCCCAGGGTGAATCTCGACATAAGGGAAAAACTGACTATGCTTAGGAAGGGGAAAGGGCAGGACCAAGGAGAGGGCTGAAAAGACATGAAACCCATCCAAACACATTGTGGAAATTATATAGCCAAGAGTTCCATCTGCGATTGGCCGCTCAGGACTCATACAGTCCTGAAAAGGGGAGTGGAAATAAATACCAGTTGAAGGGGGTACAGACCCACTCACCTCTGAAAACGGCGACCTGAGTCTCGGGGCCCGAGCATTGGAGGGGACAAACAGATAAGAAAGAGGACGAGTAGGGATCAAAGGGCCAAGAAGCATTAAGCGGCGCTTAAGTGTCACCGACGTGTAAAAATGCTCCACGAAGGAATTAAAAAGAGAGCGCATTTGGGAGGAGCGGCTCCATCCTCCAAATCGGCAACAATAAGAGAGCACTCAAACAAAAAAAAATGAGGGAAGGAAAAGATAGATCGCCTAGGGGCCAAAGGAAAGAGGGCTAGAAAAATCGTAAAATCCATACTGATTGGGAAATTCATGCCTGTAGAAATGGACGAAAGGAGTGCATACGGAAAAAGAAGCATAAGGAGGAAGGGAGTCGGGAAAAATCGCGAGCACACCTAAGACTGGACGGGCGGCGGACCAAAGGGGAAAGGAAATGAGAACGGGACCGAGAAAGCGGAGAAGGCTCGGGGTCACTCGCGGGAAGAAAGACCGGGCTGGCCGGCCAACCCAGGGAAGGAGAGGGGAAGGAAAAAGGCACACGCGGATACAGGAGGATAAAGGGGGATAATAGAGAAAAAGGACCGCCTAGAGGCAGCCCTGCAAAAAAAAAAAGAACCGCTAGCGCAAGTTGAAGACGGGCAGGAGGAAACGAAAGGACAAGGAGAAGGGCCGTCGGGGAAGGGGGGCCGACTAGACCCCGCAAGCGTCGCATTCGAATGACGCAACCAGGGAAACCCCCTCGAAGGTGGCGGCCGGTTAAGGAGCGCTCGAAGCATGAAAATCGGAGTCCGAGACTAGTCTGAAGAGGGACGCTCGACTAGGTTGGAATTCAATGGGATCGTGAGGTACTGTACCGCCGGGGTACGATGAAAGAGAGAGAGAAGGGTGGACTAGCTCTATCGGAAGTAAAAGCATAAAAGAGCTCTTTATTGGAAGGAAGCTGAGGCCGGTAAGGAAACAAAACACCAAAACAGAAGGGGGGAAGTCTTGCGCATCGAGTCACGGGAGCTTCATCATGGACTAGAGAGGGGGAAAGGGGGGGGGGGGGGGGGGGGGGGGGGGGGGGGGGGGGGGTTTGGTTTCAGAGTGGGGGAGAGAGTTAACTAGAGCTCACCTTGGAGGGAAGTCGGGCGCGTACGTGCACAAGAGAAAAAAAACTAGCTCCTGCGTCCGCATGGAATGGGAAAAGTGTTCTGGGACGAAAGCGCAGGGGGCAGCTGCGCCAACTACAGATCCAGGAAAAAAAAGGGTCTCCTAATAAAGTACCCGGTGCAGTAGAGAGAGAGCACTCTAAACTTATGAAAAGAATTCTCGAAAAGTGGACGACGAGAGGGTTGAAGGACGCTGAGAGGGCAGACGCGGACTGTCCCATGACACAATCGCCTGACAAGCTGCGGCAAGATAAATCAACAAGAGCAAGAGAGACGACTTATTAGGGGAATTATAGAATGAGAGACGCGGCGACGATGAAGAAGCTCGCGATGGTCGGAAGCAAAGACGATGATACACATAACGAAGAAAGTCATCAACTGAATCAACGCTAAGCGTTACGGGACCAGGAAGAAAGCAAAGAGTGAAAAAGAGAGGAAAGGAAAGCCCAGCCCGTAAGGACTCAGGGGAGGGGACCACATGAGAAGGGAAGCAAGAAAGACGCCACGAAGAAGTCGTTGAGACGCGAGGGGAAAAAAGAGGCGTCCTCGCGATCAAGCTATAAAAAAAAAAGCGGAGGAAGCTAAAAACACGAACAAGAGTAGGAAACAACGAGAAAGGGGCACGACAGTGCGCGAAGGTCCTACTTCCTAAAAGAGTACGACCTCTAGGTGAAAGGGTCTCGCCCGCGTACAGGAAAGAGAAAAGAGGGACCTAACAGAACCCTCCGCGGTGGAAAAAGAAAAGAAATGTTCGAGAGGGAGTCAAAAGAAGTCGTCGCGAAGGGGACGTTGAACCCAAAGAAAATGTACCTGCGACTAAATCGAGGAAAGCAGAAAGACATGCACGGCGTGGGGAATCGAGCGAAGCGCTGTTCGGAGACGACGGAGTCCCTGCTAAAACGGAGGGAACAAGATACACCGCGACCGAAAAGAAAAACGGAGAAAAAGAAGAAACAGTACGGCAGAATGTTAAAGAGGGTGAGAAAGGCGCACTGCTGAGAAGCCCCACAGGTGCTGAAACGACGCATTCGCTTGAGCACGAGAGAATTTAAAGGAGGAAGATAGAAAAAGAAACAACAAATTATTAGGAGGAAAAAGAAAAAAAGAGAGAAAGAAAATCAAACAGGATCGCGCAGACGAATAGTCGGCAGAAGCGGTGGATCATAGAAATCATTGAAAAGAGAACAACGGAATCCCTTCAAACGCCCCGTACTTGCTACAGCTGTGGGAGGGAGAGCAGGCTCTGTGATTTCTCGGTGGGGATACCGGGGAAAAAGAAGGTAGCAGCCCGGTCACAAAAAAAATACTAGGTATAAAACCCACGCCGTACAGGAAATGCGCCTTCCAAGAAGAAAGGGAAAACCGCGGTCTTTGGTGAGAGAAACTTCAGTGGAGCTCCCGGCTAAAACTGGAATCAGAGAAAAAACGTGCTGTGTAGGAAAAAAAAGGGGTCCTGTAAGCGAGGTCTCGTACAGACAAAAAAAAGAGAATCATCTCGCCACAGAGAGTGAGGGAAGGAGGAACAAGGGGGAGGGAGGAAAGGAAAGTAGCATCTGGGGGAAAAGGAGGCGTGGCCAACGGCGAAGCCCGCGTCTTTTAGGCGGAGCACTTGGTATCTCCTAGACCCTGAAGGGGAAAGAAAAAACTCAGGGGGAAAAGCCGACGAGTCCGGGGGCGCTCAGAAGAAAAGGAAGTGACATGTTGGAAACGAAAAAAAAAGACCCTGGAGAGGAGGAGAGGGTAGACTTCAAAAAAAAAAAAAACAAAAAAAAAAAGCATTGCGTTTCGTGAAATGGAAAGAAAAAGCTTAGCTGATAATAGAGGGAGCTATGAAATGGAAGATCAGGAGGATCAAGCATCGCCTCAGGGGAGATAGCGAGACCACGTCAAGGAAGCCCCTCGATCGCCGCGATCGCCGCGTCGACGGACAAGGACGAAAGGACGCAAGCTCTGGAGAGGGGGAGGAGAGTGACGAAAACAGAAGCGAAGGGGCATTGGAATAATAACCTAAATCAGCGAACCGATCAAAGCGTTTGGAGCCGCTGGCGCATAAGTACCACCAAAGGACGTTAGTCTGAAGAGAAGAAAACCGCCATCTGGGTAGAAATAGCTGCGAAAAAAAAGTTAGTGGGTCTGAAAAACGTTTGCGCGCGCATGAGACCGAGAGGAATGGGACCAGATTCGGCAGAGGGAAAAGCTCGTGAGACAGACGAACGCGACACAGGGCACGGACGCAGGGAACAATCGCCCGCGCCCGCACGCAAAAAAAGCTAAAAGTGAAACATCGAACTCGAAAGGGAGGGAGATACCACCGGACTAAAAGAAGCCGACTCAAAACACAGAGAACCCTAAAGCTTAAGAACCAACCCGCGAGCATCAAAATGAGGAGCTCGCGGCGCTCTCGCAGAAAAAAAGGGAGAAGAGAGAGGAAACCCGGAGCCTTTGGCACTAGACGGCAAAGACGCAGCCTTCGCCAAAGTCACACAAACGACGGCGATCCCGCAAAAGAGCAGCCGAGGACAGCGAGACCTCAGACAGAGAAGACGCGAGCGATCAGGAAGGAAAATTCGGGAGCGGAACCATGCCCAGGCGAAGCACCCAAGGCCGCCGCGCGCGGCGAGGAAAAAACTCGATCCGCATCGGCGGCAGGGCCAAAAAGAGAAACCGGGAGAGGGTAGTCCTCCTGTCGTCAGAATGAAAGGAGAGAGGAGGTCCAAAAAAAGGAGAAGCAGGCCCTCTTGAACATAGGGCCGGTCAAAAAAACAGCCGCCGGAGGAAACCACGCGTGCCCGCTCAACCAGGAGTGATCCCTCCAGTGGGACAGGCCAAACGGAGTGAAAGAAGGAAAACCGCGAGCAACGAGACCTAGACGCGGTCTCGGGGAAAGCAAGTATGTTTCAAACGGGCTGAGGAAAGGAAGGTCTAGTGAGGATCGACGGAAAACCACGAAGGAAGAATTCTCGTGCCGGTCACAGGACAGCTGATAATACGCAGAATGGCAAAGCTACGAGAAGGGAGGCTAACTCGAAGCGCCATCCCAAAAAAGGGGGTATGCGCCAAGAGCGAAAAAAACTCAACAAAAAAACGGGGAGGAGGAGAGACAGAGGGTTCAGAGAGGGGGAACGAACGTGAATGGCATGAAAGCCAAAGCGGCGGCTGTACCTGCTGCGAAATGGAAAGAGGAACCAACCGTTAACCCAAAGCCAAAAGAGGCGTCGCAACTCGCGATCACGCCGAGAAATTTAAAAGAAAATTGCCAACGCACTGTCGAAAACGGGCCAACCAGAAAAGGGAGTCAAACTTTCTCGTTACTACGAGGGGGGAGTGGAATCGACAACTGGCTGGGGGCGCGGGTGGGGGGTGCAAACACCGGAGGGATGAACGGACTGAAGCGCCCACGCGCGGAAAGAGTCCAGAAAGGATAGGGATAGAGTTCAAAGAACGCACCGGCGAAAGGGAACACCTACCGGGAAAGACCGAGAGGAAATTCACCAATCAGAACCGTATACCTCTATGATGTAAATTGCTCATGCGTCATCAAATGATGATGGGATCGATGCTGAGGAGGGATCGAAGAAGAACGCGCGGAGAAAGGTGGAGAAGGAAAAGCAGTAAAGTCCAAAACACTCGAATGCAGGCGGAGCGCTCGCGCGAGAACAAAAAACTGCTACGTCATCGGCTTCTGCGGCGGCTCAACTAGGGGACGGGAAGGCTGAGTGAATCTGCTGATTCCTAACAGGTACGCGCGGCTACAGGGCATCTCGAGATCCGGCTCTGAAACGACCCGGCGAGCTCAGAATGCTCAGCCGTGGATTAAGCTGCGTCCGGGAAGATCGCAGGTAAAAGATGGAGGGCGAGGAAATGCGGGGAGGAGGACTAGGAAGAAAAAGCGCTGTCGCTGTGAGAGTGGACGGTGTGGTTGGGACGGGCGCGGGCGCTGGCCGTTAGCGTCGTACAACAACGAACAGTCCTCTCAAATCTGACTGCCTTCAGAAGGAAGGCAATCTGGGAGGGGGAAGCGAGGACAGCGAGCTCGCAAAACGAGATGAAACTTCACTGGTCGGCCGCGCTAATGGGGAACCGAGTTGCGGATCAGGCAAGAGCACGGCATGGTTACAGAAAGGAGCAAGAAATATCCCAACTCTGACGGGAAAAAAAAAAAAAGACAGCTGAGCCGAGAAAAGGGGGAAAATGTTTCCAGGAAAATCGCCTGCCTCTGTAAGGGAAAGGAAAGCACCCCGAGAAAGCGCGCCGGATTCCGTCGAGCAGGAACTACTCTCGGTAGAAGAGAGAAAAAGGGGAGCCACTATTTCTACTAGAGGGAAGAAGAGCCGCTTGAACTACAAAGACACTAAATCGGCGGCAGAGCGTTAGACACGCAAAAGCGGGGGTACGTGTAACCGTAAAAAACTAACTGCTGGGAGAATAAAAAACTCGATAACTTACAAACCCAACAGACAGTACTTCTCAGTGGAACAAAGGGACGAACCTTGCGCTAGCAACACGACGCGCAAAGGTCGGAAAAAAAGGGTTCTTCGAACAAGGCGTCAGCGGGAGAAGAAAAGAAGGGAGAAATCCGCGGGGATGCCAGGAGGAACACAAAACGACAGGTCTTAAACCAAAAAAGAAGCCGGAAGGAAAAAAAATGACGTGCTCACTTGGAAGAAACCTCGAATGGGGTGATCTCGCCCGCGTACTCGTGGAGAAAACGCCAAAAAAAGAAAGACCATACGGGGTACCCAGCAACAAGAAAAGGGAGGTTATGAAGATGAAACGGGGCATACAAAGGGAAAAAACCACAGCAAAAACAGTGACCTCGACGGAAATCGAGGAAGGAAAAAAGACTGCAAACGTCAGTGGGAACCGGGAGCTAATAGCTGTTCAGGCTGCGAGGAAAACTACCTTAGGGCGAAGGAGAAAAACCAGTGAAAAACCTACCGCGAACTTAATAACAAAAAGGAGCAAGTAAGCGAGTTGGATCCGCTGGTGCAGAACTGCAGGCGCACTGGGGGAAAAGGCATGATCCAACAGCGTGCTGGAAACGACGCAGTAGAACGCTGAGGAAAAAAAGCGAGGGGCAAATAGCAGCTCAGCTCAACACAAAAAAAAAGAGAGAGAGGCTGCCGGCCTCGGACGCAAGGAAACAGCGAAAAAAAGACTTCAGCACAGCTGTTGGCTCAAACCAAGCCCAGCAGTTCTCGGAAACCAGATCCCTCCGCTCCCTTACTTGCTCCAGTCTGTCAGACTCGAGAAAGAGGACGGGAGGTAGAGGGGGGATCCGAGAAAGAAGGTACATGCCGCTTCACCAAGCAAAGTAGATCGGATAAACCCAAATCACAAGAAAAGAGGCCTTCCTCGAGGACAGCGGGCCGTGTGGGAAAAAGACGCCAAAGGCTTGAGACGCAAACGTACGAAACGCCTTCGAAAAGCTTATTGTCAAGAACTGGAACCCGGGAAGGGCAGCGGGAGCTTTACGGACGCAGGAAACCAGGGCGAGAGGAAACATCAGATCTCCACTTCAAAGGGCTGGAGGGACAAGAAGCACGGACTCGCACGTTAATAAGCGAAAAGTGGTGGAAAAGGTGTGTTCGTGGTCAACGTCAAAGGAAGCAAAAAGCGAATTCGCTGGCCTTGATCACACCCTGACTTGTCGAAGACAACAACCGCGAGATAGAACGTACGATGGCATCGCGCAGGCAGTCAATGGGGACCGCCCAAAGAAGTACGCGGTCTGCTTGAAGTTATAAGAAATCTTCCCAGCAGCGGGGCGTTCTTGAAAAGGGACAGAAAAAAAGATGGTCTCAGGATCAAAGCTTCCGCGAAGTGATGCAAGGATCCGCTCAATCGAGACGAGATCGCATAGGGAAGCCAATCAAAAAGGACGCACTAATCGCCCGGATCTACAGAAAATCCGCCGGCGGAACTCGTGCAACTGGTTAGGAAGGGGCCAAGAGCCCTAGCAGCGGGCAGGTGAACGCCGGGAGAAATCTCACATAAGAGGAAACCGATCAGGAGACCCTCTGGAAAAGCAGAGGTAAAAACCCACCATGCCGTTGCATGGATGATCAGAACCCAATCGGGCGACCAGGAAGCGGACGGACAGTCAGTCAGGTATAGCGACCACGGTTTAGCATCACAGCATGCGCTCGTCTCAAAGGAACCGGCTGAAACTAAGGACGCAAAGAGAACGGGTACGGACTGGCGAGAAAAAAAACTCACGAAACAAGAAAAATCCCGCGCCCGCCTGCCACCAGCCAAAGAAAAACGTGACTCACATGGACCACAGCGACATCACACATGGGCATGGGGCTCCCGGTAAGCAAGGTCGCAAGAGAAAAAAAGAATTACACAGGCTATCCTTCCCGGACGCAGCAAGGTCATTAAAAAAGCCATATCAAGTCCTCGCAGGCGCCGCGAAATAAGCAGAGAAAAAAAATGAAAGAGATGCCAAAGAATCGTCCGCCGGGACGATTACAATAATCCCTCGATAAGTAGCCGCAACCGAAAAAAAAGGGGAAAAAAGCCGCATAAGAGGGGCGACAGCGCGTCCGCCTGCCGCGACTAAACGACGACACCTGAAATGCGGGAGGGAAAAAAAAGCAACCTTGCCGAACAACAGGGCCGACCGCAAAGAGGTCTGAGGAGAAGCCGGCCAAATCCTCAGTCGGAAAGAGCCCTGACACCGTTCCTCGCGGCACGCCTGGAAAGGGTAATGGCTCTGCGGGCAGGTAGGTCCACGGCAGGCCCGTAAGCGAGGCGCCCGCTGGCGAGATCGAGCAACCCAGGGCAAAGGGAACAAAGGCCGCGGTGGCCGCTCGAAAGGGAATCCAGTGGTGGGGGAAAAAAAAGACCGTGTAGGTCAAAAGCCTCCCCATCGAGACGAGAAAGAGACCGCCTGGGGAGAGCCCGGCAGTGCGTGCAAACCTGCAAACAAAAGAAGAAGTTCTCTGGATGAAAGACGCGGAGTTAAAGAAGCATTGACGGCTTCGCGGGAGCGGGCCGCGGAGCAGCTGCAGCACAAATCAGTAAAGCTAAATCGCAGGGCGTCGCGCATCAGCAACAAGAACGTTCGCCCCAAGCA
>Ga0179593_1299609_pt1 | contig 10123 bp, 10 predicted proteins | sample CZODoug2_1_08_16_FD_185931 | JGI IMG/M metagenome (GOLD analysis project Ga0179593, IMG submission 185931) | Vadose zone soil fungal communities from Angelo Coast Range Reserve, California, USA - CZODoug2_1_08_16fungal (PacBio error correction) | ecosystem: Environmental > Terrestrial > Soil >...
TGGTTTGACGAGACATTCCGGCGACCAAAGGGTTTTCCGGAAGAAAAGGATTAGAGCGTCTTTCGAATCCAAGGGGCTTTTGGTCATCGGTGGAAGGAAGGTGTAAGCTGCTGCTGTTTAAGTGCTCTTCTAGAAAAAATAGGGTAAGGAAACTGGTAAAGTGATCCCATTGACTGTCGAGGCGTTGTGTGCCGAGATGCGTTCTTATAGAAATCTTAGGCAAGAAATGGGCGTAGAGGAAGACAACGACTCCTCAGTGGTGGAGGGATCGGGATGGAATGGAGGGGAACGGCAATTTGAGTGGGCGCGGGAGGGAACCGCCAGAAAAAAGAGGGGGGAATGGGTTGGAAGCATAAAACTTTGTTGGGGGGGAGGGGAAGATAATAGAAGAAGTTAGAGGGTAATCGGGGGAGTTACAAAAAGGAGGGAGTTGGGGGAAATGTATTGAAACAGCCGGCGGATTGGCCGTTGCATGAAGGCTGAACTAGGCCGAGACTGCCATTGGAAGAAACCACGGACCGCCGCTAAGATGCTAGCAACGAAATAAGCCGTCAGAAGGATTAACTGTGGGGACCCGCGGCGGGAGAAACAGGCCAATAATGCCGCCCGAGGGGGAGAGCACGGGCCTAGACAGTTGTCCAGGAAAAAGGGCGGATAGGAGTAGTGCCTGAAAAAAAAACGACCGGAAAAGATGATGAAGGAAAAACTCGAAAGGTCGCTGAGTAAGGTGTTGGTGGTCTACCCTCCGGCCTGAGAGTCAGTCATCATCAACAAAACCTCTTTAAAGAATGAGCTCGACGGCCTGTGGACGGCGTCTCAAAACACAAAGCAGTATAACGGATTTTATAATGCAGGTCTACACCACTCGATGGGCTTGTGAGGTCGGATGGGGGTCGCCTAAGGGATGAGGCGATCGTTTGGGGGTTCACTAAAAGGCGCCGAGAGGTCTATTGGGGAGGGGGTTAAAATTCTGAGGATGGCCTCGCCCCTCAACCCGAGGGAAGGTGAACCTTTTCGAGGAAAACGGCGTAACAAGGAGCGTGGATTGGAAATGGAAAGGAGAAATCAATCCGGCAAGAGCCTTGAACGAGGTTTTATTCGGTGGGAAGGGCAAACGCAAATAGAAAACAGCGCTGCCTTGTGATATAGCGGGTCTCCTCTTGACTCCGGTGACCCCTTACACTTAGAATTAGGGCGCGAGCTCGGAGGACCATCTTCGCCACTCGATTGTGCATAATCGGGTAGCGGACGATTAGGGCAAAGGTAGATGAGAAAACATTTTAGCCCCCTGAAGAGGGAGGGGGACAGTATCATTCGCCATTGGAAATTAAAATAAGGGGAAGACGGCAGGAGGGTTTTCGGGGACGGCTGAGGTGGTCAGAAGTGAATTCTAAGAATTCATGGGTGAACAAGGAGGAAAAATAGCAATACATGATCAAAAAATCGAGAGAGAACTGCGCTTGCGAAAGGGACCAACTCGGCGAGAGCCGACTCGAAGGACTCCCAGATAAACCTCAAAGCAGGAGGAAGTTCAAGTCTCAGAAAGGGAGAAAAGGGGAAAGAGACTAACCAAGGCAGATGAAAACGCGAAGAACACCTCCGAACGTCCTTCACCAAAGAAGGTCTGGAAAAGCTTTAGGAGGAGTGTGATGGAATAAGCCAAACAGCTTCACAGGAAATCACGCGCAAACCGGGAATGGGGGGAAAGCCACACGGGACGAGGTAGGAGAAAGCAATCCAAGGCAACGTATGTTAAATATATAACTGGGGAAGATTGGGGGGAGGCCCTGTGGGTTTTAAAAGGGTTACCATGGAGAGTGGGTGGGGACTCAAAGGGAAGGCTCCTCTGGCTCTGCGGATAAAGGAAGGGTGAATGATGGAAGACGAGGGCACGGGGCGTGAGTAGCACGGGGCAACACTTTCGATATAACAACAAAAAAGGACAGGGTTCCTTCATTATAATCCCTGGAAGAGGCTGCACAACAAGAACAAACCGTCGCAAAAAAGTGTCAACGAAAGAAAAACAATGGAAAAAGCAGCGCAAAGTCCGAAAATAAATGGGGAGACTTTACTCGCTAAAGAAAGCCAGATCCGGAAGAAAAAAGAAAAGTGTGAACTGGGTCCGCGTAAGAGCAAAAGCCACGCGTAGCCAGTGATCATCTATAGCGGTACTACAGATCTTAGGACCTGAAAGGCCGGTTGGGAATAAAACTCCTTTCTTCGGGCAGAACCATGGCCTTAAAGACGAAAATGGAGGGCTCGGCGGAAGGACAAGTGGACCCTGTCGGAAAACAACGAACCGGCTCGTGGGACCACTCTGGTGCTTTTTTTGCAAGGGAAAGGAAGATCTTTTTCATGAAACGGGTGATAAGGGAGAGAGGGAGCTTTTAAAATTCTTGCCTTTTTTGAAAGAGGTGGATCGAGCAAAAAGAAAAATAATAGTCGTCAAAATTTGTGCGGAAGGGGGTCACAAGAGGAATACTCGATAAATGGGAGTGAAAGAAACGGACGAAATACTAAAAAATCTGAATACGGTCAAAGACAAGCCTAAAGGTCCACAAAAGGACGGCCTGGTCTTGCGCCAATGGAAAAGAAAGGACAAAATAAAAAGCCAGGAAAAATTATCATTCATGTCTCTAAAGATCTGTAAGAGAAAAGAAGCAAGGAAGGGAATTTCAAAAGGAAGGGAGCGCTAGAGGGGGGGAAAAGAAAAATTAAGGGAAAGAGCCTTCTTGCCGGGAGACGGCCAGACCGACACAACATACCAGCAAAGACCCGAAAGGGGAGGACCGATTACCGGAGCTAAAAAAGGGGAGAGACAATGGACGGGCTGGGATTCGGCTCTCAAATCATGGCGAAAGAAATGGGGGGGGGGAGGTAGTCCGACCCTGTAATGGGGCCAGTTTACAAAGACAAAACCAGAAAGGGGGAAAAGTCGGGCAGATCTTTGGCCTAATGTCTATATGGGGGAAGGGGGGGGGAGGGACGAGTCCCATCTATGAAGAGCTCATGAGGGAAACTGGGAAGGAGCGATGCAAAACCTCTTTCCGAGAGTATCTCTGCTGGAAATTCAGCGTGCTCGTATTAGGAACCGGCCGTGAAGAGATGGCCGCCGTCTCGGGGGAGCCTTCTGGGGAACTTGTAACCCATTGGTGGAAGAGGCGGGAGTTCGGGGGCCTAGGGCACCTTTCTTCGAGGGGAAGAAAGGGGAGGGGATCGACCGCAGGCTTGAGCGAGAGGGCGTATCATCAAAAGGACGAGAGAACAATAAAAACATGATTAAAGATAAGATACTTTAACACGAAGCGAAGGGTTCAAAAGGGAAAATCAAGATTAGAAGAGGAAAAGAGAGAAAATTTAAACGGATTCTATGGCGACAGCTGACAATGCTTCCAACTAAAAGAACGATCCTATAAGGGGGAGTAACGACGAAGTTTAAACCAAAACCCCCAACAAACAAAAAAAACCAAACCAGAAGGAGCGAGAGGAGAAGGGTCGGCTTCTGGCGGGAGGTTCCGTCCAGAGGAAGCAGCAACCAATAGGAAAACAAACTGTGACATTCAATCTGTCAAGGCACGCGCAAGGCCATCCGAAAGGGAAAGAAATAGGATCCGAGGGGACCGGCTGAACGGGAGGGGAGAATGGAAAGAAGGGCAGGACTTTGATTTCGGAGCCCGTCCACCAGGGGCGTGCTGCCATGATTTGAAGCTAGTCATGGGGTCAGCGAAAGAAGAAGAAATCTGGGTCGCCAAATGGTCGTTGCCAGAGAGAGCGGGGGGGAAAGGAAGGAGACCCGTCTTCCCCAATTGAGAAAAAATCCGGCGAGACCGGTTGGGGGTAAGATAGTATTGTAAGGGTACGGCGGATTGAGGAAATCGTGTCTAGCCGCCGATAAGGGGGAGCAAGAGTGGAGGTGTAAGGGGCATTGTTCAGCAAGAAGGGGTGTTGATTGACAAAGGGACTGGCGGAGGTGGCGATCGACGGAGAGGGGAAAACGGTATTTCAAGGCCAGATCGCGTGGGACGAGAGGGAACAGAACAGGAACAAGGGCGAAAAAATGACTTCTTGAAAGATTTGCGACTCGACCAAGCCTGAACCAAGAGCCTGCATAGAAATTAGAAAATAGAGAAGGAAAACGTATTATGCCAGCCAAGCACCGAGGGTCCCTCGCCGGAATTCATAGATCGGGGGGCGGTGGAATAACCGGGATAAGTCGGATTTGCGAGTTTTCAACGGGGAAGGGGGCGGATTCTCGCATGGTGATCCTTCTAAAGGAAGCGTCTCGGCACTCAATGGGCAAGGGAGAAGTGTCGGGCTGACCTAATTCACGGCGACGTTGCGTATTCCGGTCTGCGTTTCTCGCTACGTCACGGCCTCCAAAAGAGGGGGGGGGAGGGGGAGCACCGGTTCTGGTGAAACTGGGCGGAACCTGGGGAGGGAAGGTTCGCAAGAATGCCAGTGCTAGATGAAAGGACCGGGTCCGGGGGGAGTCCCGATTTCAACAAGGGTTGGTCTCACATCGGGGTACCCACTAAGCAACGCAGCGGGGGGCGAAACTCCGAAAAACTGGCCTGGGTACAAACCCAGACTCCAGGGGTGCCTTATCTAAAAAAGACGGAGGGAAGGGGCGAGGTTGTGGGTGGGGGTGGTGGGGGTTGTGGTTGGGTTTGGGGGGGGGTGGTTTTTTGGGGGATGGTTTGTTTGGGTGTGTGTTTTGGTGGTGGGGTGGTCGGGGGTATGGGGTGGGGTTGTTGGGTTAGTTGTAGTGGTGTGTTGTGTTTTTTGGTTGGGGTTTTGGGGTTTGGTTTGGTTTGTGTTTGTGGTGTTGGAGGTGAGTTTTTGTTGTGTGGGGGTGGGGGGGATGCCGTGTGCCCGAGGTTATATGGAAGGGGGGAGTTGGTCTATATAAATACAATCGCCGAAGCGTTCTAAATGGACATTCTCCATAAAAGGGGAAATACGGCCTCGGAGATGATGAGCAGGAGAGTAGAGGGGTAATCAAAAGGAGAAGGAGGTCTGGGCTTAGCGGGTCATCAGCGGGATGTAGAGACTGAGAATGAACGGAACTATGGGGTTCTCTTTAGGAGGAGGGGAAGCGCTAGCAGGGCAGAAACGAGATTTCTCGCAGAGGGGGCTTGTGATCATGAAGATTGTGATGTAAAACGCCTTCAGCGAGAATGCAGAGAAAAAAGAACATCTCCATAGCACACAAAAAAAAAATAAAAAAAAACCACAACAGAAAAACAAACACGGGACAAACACAGGAAAGCGTTGAGAGTCGAAGAGGCTTCAAAAGCCTTGGAACTAAAGGGTGCTCAGCTAGACCTGAGAACGCGCGGGAACATCTACCTCTCTTCAACATTACAGAGCGGTACGGGCAGAGTTCTGAAAAATAAAAAACCAATATCGGGAAGTTTCCCGTTCGGCGCCACCAAACAAAGCGGCGACCTCTATGCCGCGGTTCCGCGACTGGTGCGATGCCGTCCTCCGACGCAAACCTCGTCAAGCGATGCCGGCATTTAGGTGCTCCTATCGCGAAAGAAAAAATGGAGGTCCGAACTTGGTCCAGCCTCACCTTTGTTAAAAAAACTTTAAGCCGTCGAGAATCCAAAGGGGACATCGCTTCGAAAAGCCCGTCTCGGCGCCGTTGGGGGCGTGACAAAACACGATCGCCTAGGACCAACCATCGAAAGAGAAAAGCACACGCGGTTGGGGGCACATAAAGCAGAAAACATCTCATGTTGAGCCGCGGAGTACGAGCTCGGCGCAAGAAGAAGATTGGGAGAGTCTACGAGAAGCGCGTGTCAAACCAAGAGCCTAGCTGTGGTGCGCCGTCACGCAGTTTGCGGGGGGGCGGAAGGAAATACTTCCAACCTTGCACGGAGGAAGGACATGGCTTCGAAGTGCGTAAAGATTCAAAAGAACGGATGCAACCCCGGATCGTAGGCTGACGGCTGCCGGGGTGGCTCGAAGCTTGCACTGGGAAAAGGACAATATCGCAGTCAGGCAGAAGAAAAACCCTCAAGAAAGAGTGAAAAAATGGGCCAAATTAAATCGAATGTATTGAAAGTTAGTTCATACGATTGTGAAATAGAAAAGGGAAGAAGAAATGTTTCCAAAAAGCCACCACAAAAGCGATCAAAAAACGTCCACTTAAGCCATGAGGGAAGGGGCACGCCGCCCGCTACAAAGGCCAGAAGCGGAAAACCTATAAAGGGAAAATGCACACAGGTCAAAGAAAGGAGGAAGCGGGTACAGGACGATCTCCAGCAGAGATGAGATGACGAACAAACTATACTACGCCATCGACGACCTGGGGATCATACAAGCGCGGTCAGCATACCCGAACGGTCGAGCAAGGAAAACTTAAGCGATACGTCAGGAAAGGAGGGAACACAAAAGAACGGCTGCGGCCTGAAGACATCGTCATAAACAGGATCTGACTCCGGAAAAAAGGGTCAGTTAAAAAAGCAACGGGGGAGGGGAGGCAAATTTGAAAGAGCGGGGAGTGCAGGGACGATCTCGGGGGTCGGCCGAAAAGGGAAAAAAGAATTGGAATGGGATAACGCCGAGGCTCAGCGAGGGTTCCGGCTTTGTAGCCACGGTAGGACGGGAAGGCCGGCGAGGGGGGAGGCCGCCAAAGAAGACTGTATTTCAAAAGAAAGACGGGCAAGGAAGGTACTTGAAAATCGGCCAGCATTCTCTCACCCAACGGAGGAGGAGCTGGCCGATGAAACAAGTACAGAAGTGTCCTCTGGATGCGAATACGTCAGAGTGGAAGAGTGCTCGAAGAAAAGAAAAATCCTTCTAAAGCCGTGGCGACAGCAAGGACAACACGCGCTGCTTAAGTGCGAACCTTCTCCAAAGATGACAGCTAAAAAAGGCGGGGTGCGCCAAGAAGGGAAAGTGAATCACGGGCTTATTTAGCGACTGGCAATTGCAGGGAACGACCAGTTGTTTAAGGAAGGACCTCGATCAGATGTTCGGGGAAAAAAACAAAACCGGGGATCTAAAAGAAAGGAAATTGTAAGCTGGCTTTTCCGGACTCGAAGGTGAACGGGGATGGGCGAGAGAGGAGCTGGATTGATCCCCCAGGTAGTCGATGCGTTTACGAATTGGGGGGAGGGGAGGAGATCAGGAGGGGACGCCTTCATGAGAAGATAGGCAGAACAAGATCGCCTTCTCGACGGGGAAGGTCTCGGGGCAGGGAAAGGTAGAAGGGTTTGTCATAAAAAGTCTGGATAAAGCACTTTGCCGAAGCCCGGGTAGTTCCATTTTGGAACGCGGCTAGGGTGTTGGTGAGGGGGGAAAGGAATAGTGAAGCCCTTGGAGAATTGGAAATTCTATGAAAGAAATTGAAAGTAAAAGGAAATTTGGAAAAGGCAATTGAAGAGAGGAGATGATGCCGTTTAGCCTGCGTACTGGGTGAGGGGCGCTGGAAAAAAACAGTTCAACAGGGACGCCGAACGAGGGCGAGCCAAGGACGAGAAAAAAAGGAAGATCGAGTTGCAGGGAAGCACGGCCGACTAAGGCTGGGGCCGAAAACCGAGCAAGGTCCTGCTCTCTCTGAACCGATTAGGTAAGTCCAAAGAAAATTGCGCGGGAGCCCAGCGCGCTCGACTAGGTGGTGTTAGAAAACCGCGGAGGAGCAGTAGCATCATACACCATATCGCACAGACGAGGGAAAAGAGTGAAAGAAAGAAAGCGGGGGGAGCCGGCCGGGTGATCGATTGCATGTAGACAAAGACAAAGGGGGAGGGGTGCAGAGTGAGATGGAGGAGGAGATGGATGGCGCTTCGAATGGGTCACGAAAAAAAAACCCGAATCGAGGCGGTTCTTTTCGAATCAGTGGGGGGGGGATTGAGTCCGCGAAACTAATCAACCCTAGGGATAAAATTTTAGAGGGAGAGGATTGAAATCTAGGGGGAGGGTTAATTTAGAAGGCGCCACTAGACAGCCGTATCTGAAGGGAAAAGGTTGGGGGCGTCGCAATGCGGCAATGACGCCACCGAGGAGCTTGAAAAAATGCTCGAAAGCGAAACCTCTTTGGGACATGCGAAGCAACGTAAAATTTGTGGACGACGGCTCGGATTCCCTAAAAAGAACAACAAAAAAAAGTATTGTGGGACATTCGCTGGTCTCGGAGCTGAGCTCGTAGCGGTGACGCACGCCGTGGAGCCCGCCGTCAATGCGTTTCGGGAGGACGGCTTAAAAGAGTTATGAGGGGGCCGTTTAGGGCGCGGCGGTAACAAGAGCAGGAGTTGGGTTGCTTATGGGGGGGGGGAGAGGGAAGGTTCAAGGAAGGCTACCCCATGCAGGACGGGAACACGCATAATCATCTCCCGACAAAGGATCAAAGAGCGTCCGATCGAGAAAAGCCGGAGGGACCTTAATAAGAGGTAAGGACGTGCCCCTATCCTCAATAAAAACTATAAGACTTGAGGGAGGGGGGAGGACTTCTCGAAATAACCAGCCTGGTATGAAACCGCTAAAGGGCCCCGCCGCGTAACTTCTGACCACCAAGGAAAGGATGGCATCGGGGGGGGGCTGGGTCCGAAAGGAAGGACCGGAAGAATTGTATCTATCGAAACCAGGGACATCAACAAAAACCGAAGGGGACCACAAGGCACCTTCAACGCTTTTGAGACCTGAAACACTTGTTAGAGGGGGGTTTGTAAATAGGGAACCATTTGGGATAGTTTGCAAACCGGAGGAACGGGCCATGCGGATTCTGCGGGATCAAGTAGAGATGTTGAAAAAAGCGGACCCCCTGGAGCGGGGAACCTCTGTTGGCAAAGTATCGAACGCCTTGCCATCCGTCAAAAGGGGATTCAAGGCCCGCACCAGAAAAAACCTTTGACAAAAGAAAAAAGTGCACAAGCGACATTCCGAAAAGGGGGGTTGTGAGGATGGGGCAGGGACCTAGAAGAAGGACAGGGCCTGAGACAGTCAAGGCCCTTGCAATGGTCAAATGACACCGAAGCCAACTCAGGGGCACTTCTTATCGAGCGAATGCACGGAAAGAGCATGAACGCAGCCTTGCAGGACTTGTTACCCCATCAAAAAACTGGATGAGGCAAAAAATCAAAACCTCGTCAAATAAACTCGAGGTCCGGGGATCAGAAAAACCTCCCCGAGAAGGGAAATCCGGCAGAGGGGCAGAGGGGAGGGGGGGGAGCATTTAGGAAAAAAAAAGGGCGGTTCATTATCCTAGGGGATAGCAGGGAAGGGGGGAGTTAAGGTCAAAGTGGAGAGGTTGCTTGGGGGAGCGCAAGCAGGGAGGAAGTCATGAGCAAAACAAGATGTGGGGGAACCTGGAAAAGGGGAGGGTCCAGAAGGAAAAAAAATGGATTATCCCAAAAACGTCGATCTGAAAAAGTCGGGTATCGGTCAAAAGGGAGCCGGACAGAGGGCAGCGGCCAACCACGCCGCCATGCTTGCCGCAAATTAAGAAGGAACCCAAAAAAGAAAAAAAAATAGAGGGGAAGTTGAGAGTCAAAAGAGGAGGGAGAAAAAGCACGCCGGGGACAAAAGGACACCTAGCGTGGGAAGGGGACGAACCATGAACTGGGAGAGACGCTTGCCGAGGAGCCAGTCGCCGCATAAAGAGGGGAGCAAAAGCATCAGAAATCGAAAAAAATGTGAGACCGCGGTTCAGGCTGGGGCGGGAAAAAACACCATTGACTAGAGGGATCGGGCTAGCAAGAGGGAAAGAAGGGTGGAGGCGTTTCGAAAAAAAAGAAATACCACAGAAGACCGATGTAACCATCCCTACCAGGAGAAAGGGCAAATGAAGGGGGATCAGTCCCTATGTCGAGATGGAAGAGAGGGACAATGCTGGGAATCTTTGACGAGAAAGGGCGGCATAAATGAAAGACCTCTGGGGTCTAGTGCTAAGGAGGAACCAAAGGGTTTCGCGTAAGATATCTTCCTAACGAAAAGGGCCATTAGGAGGGAACTGAAAGGCCGAAGGCCCATGAGGGGTCGGCTGCCGTCTAGAGCGACTTCAGTAGGGAAAGATTAGGAGGTCAGTCGAGCGCGAGGGGACAATCTCGGGACTTTCCTAGAGGGGGAGCTGGACAATATCCGCGGGTCGAGGAAGGAGTGCGGAAAAAAAACAATT
>Ga0179593_1375192_pt1 | contig 10123 bp, 16 predicted proteins | sample CZODoug2_1_08_16_FD_185931 | JGI IMG/M metagenome (GOLD analysis project Ga0179593, IMG submission 185931) | Vadose zone soil fungal communities from Angelo Coast Range Reserve, California, USA - CZODoug2_1_08_16fungal (PacBio error correction) | ecosystem: Environmental > Terrestrial > Soil >...
TATGAAGGTCGGGACCGACAAACCCGAAATGTGGCAGTGTAACGTAAGAGAAAAACTGTGGGAAAGGGGGAAGGCGCGATACCCTGCGTTTACACTTGAAGTGATGTTGAAAGAATTAACTGGTGAAGCCCCTATAGAATATCGAGGGGTGGGCAACTAAAGGGAAAGGACCTCTGAACGAAGGAAATGGTCGGGTCAGGCCCGTACCGAAAAGAAACAAAAGAGTGGAGTCAATAAAAAAAGCAATTCGCACAACTTTCGAAGCATTGTATCGAAAGTAAAAAAACTTGATATTTCTTGAAAAACCATTGCCCCCCAAAGGACAGGGGCCACCAAAACATGGAAAAAGGATGGAGGCCTCGTGGAAATCGAACAAGATAAAAGCCAGGTGGAGGGGAAGGACAACTAAAAAGAACCATCGGCAAGGGCAGGGAAGATAGGTAACCGTCTCCTAGCCCAGTGGCCAACAAGGGGGGGGTTGACCAGGGAGGCAAGTATCGTTGGGGACAGGGTGGCCCAGCACCACGACTTAGTTAAAAAGGAAAAAAAAGGCTCGGTATGCTCTAGTACAAGGCCTGGCAATGAAAGAAAAATGGGTGAAGACACTGACTTCAAAAAAAGTGAAAATAAGTGGTACGAGGCCCATCAGGATTGGGATCGGACACGATGCCTTGGGCTGCCAGGAGGAAACGACCTCGTAAAGCGCTTACAGGGGGGACAAACAAGAAAAAACTAAGTAAGGGAAAAAAAGAGCAAGGCACTAGGCGGACCGCGAGCTTGGAACGAGGAAGTCGGCAAAAAAACGAAAAAAGGAAACCAAGCGAAGGTAACGATTCTCACCATCTCCCGGGTGCGGCTTGGCCACTAAAAAAACTGAGGAGGGGAAAAAGAACCAACGAAGGTGGGACCCGATGATAGAATTGTGTGCCTCGTACGACGTCACAGGACAAGGGTCGTAAGTGCAAGAGAATGAATAAACGGAGAAAAGGAACCGCAGGAACAGAGGATGACTCAAGGGTCCTCAAGAAAGCCTAACACAGGAGACAATAGGACTCAAAATATCGGAAAAGGATGAAGACCCGCCCAGTAGCAGAGGGGGTGAAGAATCTAATAACAGGATGGAAACCATGGGAAAGAACAGGCGTCCATCACAGGGTTTGACCGTGGAAGGGATTAAGAAGACAAAGGGGGAAATGAGCTACTGGAGAAAATAAGAATTTAAAAATATTGTCACAAGAACCACGGCGCTAACAAGCCGAGCACAACAAAAGAAAGCTGAGGACACCGATGGTTTGTCGAGGACGTACAAACCAAACTATCATAAGGGGGTCAGTCACTGAATGGGCACTTAACCCTGGGGCGTGCAAAACCCCTCAGAAATATGAAAGTGCGATAGATAAGACCTAGATGTCGGCACTGGAGCCGTACTTGGCGAAAAGAAAAAAAAGGAACCGGTCTGGAAGGAAGGTCAAAGCTTACGAAAAGGGGGAGGTGGAGGAGTTAGTTGAGGTTTGAAAACTGGCTGGATCGGAAAAAAAAATCCCTCGCAAGGGTCTATGAACCACGTCCGACCCCAGCCTAACTCAAAAGGGGGCGGGGACAAAAGCTTTTATAAAAAGGCGATCCAAAAACAAAAAGAGGAAAAGAGAGAGTGTCGGGCGGTAACAAGCTGTACCCCCAAAATTGTAGTGATAAGTTTCACGACCGTCGTGCCAAAAAAAAGGACGGTGTTTGCGTCGGGGTACGGGCGGGAACACAAACCATTTCCCAGAAAAAGGCACACTAAACTCAAAGACAAACTCCATATGGTTGAAGAGAACAGACGGTGAACGGCATTGTGTGTGGAATGAGACAAGGGACGAGAAGAAAAAACATCTAGGGGGGGGAATCAATAGGGGACGACTTGAACTAAGCTTTAAGATGGGTTTGGGCCACCAACAGGGTACGTTCCCAGTGACTAAAACAAAGGGGAGGGAGGGTTGGGGGGGAGCGTAATCGACATGAACGCAGACTACATGTACCAATCTTGGCGTGTTTGTGGGGACGAAGTCGACGGGTGCCCGAGGTCTCCACCGGAACGGCATCCGTTGCCTGGCCTGGGAAAGAAAGCTACTCATTTTTGGAGGGAAAGCAACTTAAATGCCGTGTATTGGGAAAGCAGGGACGTGGCATGACTTGGGACAATGTCAGGCAGTGTATAGGGCAGGCACGAGCGACGTGGGAGGGGACTTAGGACTATTAGTAAAAGTGACGACGAGAGTCGCAGGTTTAAAGAGGGAGACATCCAAGAGGAGGGGGAAAAACTTTCGTGGACGCAGTTGTCAAATACTCTGAAAGAAAAAAAGTTAGAAGTCTAATTCATCAAGGGGGGGTTAGCGAAGGAATCACCCTTGGCTGGCGGGGGTTTACCAGCCTACGTTTTTGTTTCGTGAGGGAACAAACGTCACCAAGTAAGAGGGGGAATCAAAAACCTCCTCTTTGGTAACTACTAAGGGGGGGGGAAGAACAGCAAAGATGGGCCTGAAGAAGATGGAATGCCGCTCTCTTTCTTCTGCGCTGAGGCTTGTTCTCGATTCAACCGGTAAGTTTCGCAAAGAGCTGGTCGCAAATGAATTGGGGAAAGAAGAGTGGTGCCATGGAATCTGGGAAAAAAAAACTGATGGCCTCGACCAACTCTCAAAAGCGGTTCCCGGGGAAAAACGGGGTGAAAACAATTCTCAGACAACCTGTCGGCATGCAGAACGAGGACTGGGGGGAAGTGAAAAAACGCTGGGGGAAAGAAGGGCCTCCCGTTGCCAAATCAAAGAAGAGGCTTGGGCACCAGGGACTGTGGAAAAAAGGAGTCGATGTGGAGGTTGAGAGATCTTCCACTCGAAGTAGCCCATGGACCGGATGGGGGGGGAAAGAAAACTACACAACTTTTAGTTGGAACGTGGATATCATCATGTTCCATTTTGGGCCATGTTTCACAGTGCAAGTAAGCTAGGGTCCGGCAACATGAGATCAGGTTGATTGAAGGACAGGGGAATTAACACGGTCCTCATTCAGTGAGGTTAAAAGGTCACGTGACTGAAACGACCTGCTACTGCTCTTGCGGCAGGTCCGGGCAGGTGAACCCCCAAGGGGGAGAGAAGAAACTTCGAGGGGGGAGTACTTACAGTTCCTTAAAACTTGGTAATGGACCACATCACGTCGAAACCAGTCACGATGGATCTCTAATTCCTCCTGCAAACCAAACAGGGGGGAGGAGAAAGGGAAGAACAAGTCTTGGAAACGAAATTGTAATACCGAAAAACTTAGAGCAGTGGATCTTCAAAGTATGTGACCAGCAGAAACGTGAAAAATTTGGGGGTGGGCCAAATCCCGGTCTTCCATCAGGGGGGGGGAAATGTGTAACAGTTTTGAGGCTGGGAGAAACGCCTACTACTTGAAAAGAGAGTGGGAAGGATAGGTTTCTCTTTACAAGAGGAAGTGCCGGGGAAACACGTAGAGACCAAGGTCCCCGAGAGAGTGGCTGGGCACCGACGTCCGCTGGCGGTTTGAAAAGTAATGCGGGAACAAGGGAAGGCGGGGAAGGCAACATGGAGGTGGAAAACCGATTGGGGGGTGAAGGGAAAAAGGACTGAGGGGGGTAACAAAACAACAACGGAGGAGGGAAAATGATCAAACTCCTTCAACTGTGTAAACGTTCACAGCGTGTGAAATCATAGAGCGCATCGCTAGAATTGGAGCAACGGCTGAGGCAGACGAATCCGCCAAACGGTAAGAAGAAAGAAGGGGGTAGCAGGTCTCCTTTATAAGTGGTCGAGGGTACCAAGAAGTGCCTTCCAGGAAAATATCTGCCCAAGTTGGGGAAAAGAGTGTAGCGCATTCACACCTCAAGAAAGGGTTAAAAGGAGGAAAACCACAAGAAAAAGGACTACACGGAGTACCCCAACATTTCACTGAGACTGATTCTGCTCAGACCCAATGACGATGTAGATAAAAAAAGGAGACGTGAAATCTTACAATTTCGGGCAACCGAAAAAAAGACATTGGTCGGGACGGTCTAGCCACACTGTTGGTGTGGCAAAGGAGGACTTAAGCCCGTCGTGGGCAAAGGGGCTTGATGGGGGAGGCCACCGGAAAAAAGGGAAAAGTAATCAATAGATGACTGGCTGGAGCTGTGTGGCAAAACGGGCCCCCCCCCCCAGGACCTGCGCAATGAGAGGGTCACTTGTAGAGAGAAATTTAAATAACCTCCCGCAAGGAGCTCATCGCTTCAAGAACTTTCTAAGGGCTGGATCGAAAAAATTAGTCAACCCATGGCACCCTGTTTAGAACCCTCGGGGGACATGAGAAAACGAGAAAGAAAGTGTGGTGATTTACTTAATACGAAGGCCCAGGGCGAAGTCCGAGGATTCGTATCTGCCACCCTCCAGCACCAGCAGAACTACACTGGGGGAAAGATTCGACAGGTAGGGACCTGGTTCATTTATGAGACGCGGACTATTCAAGGCACCCAGGCCTCGAATGCTCTCAAGGCCTGGCAAAAGCATCACCACGGGGATGCAAGGGAAACCGGACCTAAAGGGGGGTCCCCCCCAAAAAAAACACCCATCTACATTACAACACATCACAGGGGGGGGGACTGGTGGAAAATGGACGGGATGAAAAAGGAGTTTGGGGAGAAAAAGGATAAAGATCTACCGGTTACACATCATAACAGAGCATCAGGACGAAAGAAGATATCTGAATAAGAAGGAGAAGCCGAGTTGGAGAGTAGGAACATAGGAGAAAAAACGAGGGAAGGAGAGCGCAAAAATCGAGAACAGACGCTTTACTGGGTGCAAATCAAAAAAACGTGGGCTGGAAAGGAAAAAAAAAAAAAAGAAAGGGGGTCAAGAGATGAAAGAAGAACACAAGGGGGTGGAAAGAGGGCACATAAAAAGGTGGACGAGTGAAGGAGCAGATCGGACCAAGAAGACAGCAAGGGTCAAGAGAGGAGATCCGTCCCCTCAAGGCGAATCGAGGGAAACGATACCGCCGACTTAAAACTACGTACGACCCTCCAACATCGTGAGGCCTCTATCACTGGCGTCTTGCCTGCCCTTGGCAGACACTGATGCCATACAAAGCAGTGGTTGAAAGTAAGAGGGACGACACCGGTTCTGAGGAAGAGGAACAGGAGAAAAGAGAAACTTCCGTAGTGCAAAAAAACCCGCGCAATCAGTAAGCAACAAACCCAGCGGACAATAAAGGATGAGGTATCAGCCAAGCTACCAAAGTCCTATGTTAGGAATGGGGTGGAAAGGACAGGAGGCCCAACCCCCAGCAAGATGAAAGGTTAAGTCGAATAAGATATATAGACCAAAGGTCGAACTGGAGCCGATGCTAACCAGCACACCACAGGAAGTTACTTGTTGTCCAAGAGGACGAAAGAGAATGGTGGGAAGGGGAGTGAGTGAAGGTGTACGTCACTGTGCCAAAGCGCCAATCCGCAACAACATCCTCGCCCGTTGGGTGTTCACCGACGGGTGTCCGATATGAAACCACACCAGCCCTCCAAGTGAGGGGCCCACCGGGCATTACATCCCGAAGGCAGAAGAAAAAAAAACAAACTGGAGGCGGAGGAAAAGGAAAGGGAGGAGCTGGGCAAAGTTTTAAACAGACACCAAGTCCACACACGTGGTGAAGAGAGAGGACCCCGTCTTGCCACAACCAACGGCGGATGTGTGGTGCGGATGTCGGCGAGTGGAAAAACAGGCAAAAAAAGTTTCACTAACGGAAATACTCCTGACCACCATTGGTTAGGAAGATGGACAAGTAAAATTAAGATCTTGTGTGCTGGAGCTACGCTCCACAGGAGGACGAGAGAGGTCGCCTGAAAGACAGAAGGGAGACTGTGGGTGGTTGAAAAAAACCGGTGCGAAAAACACCAAAGAGGAATAGGTTGGGGGTACGTGAAAAGGACCCGAACGCAGCGGGGGAATGGGGGGGAGAATAACTCAAGGATTTTTTGCTGACGCTGGGAGCGCCGTGGGGAAGCTGAGGGGGAAGCTTGACGGCATCGTTGCCGGCCTGTTCTACAAATGCTCGACACTGGTGCGGCAAGCCAAGGCAATGGGGGACACACCAGCAGGGGGGGAGGTGGGACAGACCTTTGCGTGGCAGTTAACTTTCCAAGCAAGGCAAACCCAGTTATGATTACGGCAGCGTCCTACTGGGCGGATTCCTCTCCGATAGTCTTAAGAGGAGAGGGGGTAGGCGAAAGAAAGAAAAGTCAATGTTTGTACTGAAAAAAAAGGAGCATAAAACCTCTTCCCTTTCGGTCCTGAAAAGGACGAGCAAGTTAATCTCTTTATCGACTTGTTCGAAGTCAGAAAGGAAAAAAGGGGTGGTAGCTAGGCATCATCTGAAAAAAAGCCGGGAAAGTGGAACTCCTCACTGTTTGGGCGGTGTGATGCCAAAAGACGTTAAGAGGGGAGACGCCCTCCTCGGGCGACGAGGAGACCTCGTCAAAAGAAAGGGGTTCTCCCAAGCGACGTGTCATACTGGGGAGGAAAACTGTCAGAAGACTTCTCTTAGCGATTGAGAGGGGTTCTCGAGGTGTCACCGGTAAGATAGTTCCAACTTGTCGCGGGTAATCCGACATTACAGCAAAGGTCAGACGGGGGGGTGGCCTCAGGATATGAGGGCCGCACAACAAAGGCATGCAATGTAAATTCACTCGGGGAAGGCACACGCTTCCGCCAGGCCTTGTAAGCATGAAAGCTGACGGGGGAATGGAGAAGTAACGCATTGGCTCCGCAATTCAAAAAAGAGAGCGATAGGGGGAACAAAAGTATGACACTGGTAAAGGGGATTTAAGATCTGACACTCGGACGCAAGAGGGAAAAGGGAGGGTCCATAACCGAAACGGGCGGTGATTGGGGCCCCGAAGGGGGAAGACGTGCTCCATGTGGGGGGGGGACATGTCCATGGTGTGCTGGTGGTAAAAAGGTCTTTAGTGCGTCCGCTTCTCAAGGGGGATTGGAAGGAGGAAGGACGGCTTGAGGAAAAAGAAAGAACGCGCCAAAGGGCCTGACAAAAGACAGACTACTGCATTTGCGAACACTGTGAAAACGGGGGAATGGGAACACCACCAAGACAGAGGGAAAGAAAAGGTGAAAAAGGTTCAAAAAAAAAAAAAATTAACACGGGTGGGCTCCCACATCACGGAGACCATTCCAAGACCTGGGCATGTGTTTTCAACAAACAAAAAAAAAAAAAAAAAACAAAAAAAAAGAAGGAAACCGACCCCGGGACCAAAAAAACCAAAACGGGGAGGCCTGCCCACACAAAAAAAACAAAAAAACACAAAAAAAAACAACCCCAAAAAACCAAAAAAAAACAAACACCCGTGGGGGCCGAAAGTGATGGGGGGGGGAAGGGGCCACGGGCCATCGCAAGAAGGGGGTCATTGTCAGCGCGGGGGTGGGGCTGGTGGGCGGGGGAGCACACCCTAGGGACAAAAAAAAAAAAAGTACATATTCGGATAATAAAAGCAAAAGGGGCAAAAAAAAAGTGGGGAACATGGACAAATCGAGGGTCAAATCCGTATACCCCACACAAAACCAACACCACAAAAAAAAAAACACAAACCCAAAAAAACACTGCACCGTCCATGGAAAAGGTGAACGGGCATCAGGAATCATGAAAGGGTGGGGTTCCAACCGTGATTCGGGGTAAGACGGGGGTGAAAAAAAAAGTTTGGGGGGGCTCGGTGGTGTATGCGCCTTAACGTTTGGGTGCTGGGCCAAGGGAGAAGTCCAGGTGGCAGAACCCTGGTAAGGACGGGAGGGGGGGGGGGGCAATTGGTCGATATGGACCTCTGCTGGGGGCAAGGCGAGTAGGAAGACGTCAAAAAGGAGTAAAACAGTGGAGGAAGTGGGAGGAAGGGCACCGGCAAGAAGGTCTCTAAATGTAGGGATAGTACAAGACATTGGGGGCGGGGGGGTGGCGGGGGGCGCGTGGGTGCGGGGTGTTGGCAAAAAAACGAAATCTGGTGGTGTGAGAACAAAACTTGGGGAAGGGGGGGGGGGAACCCACAGAGGTTGAAAGATCTCCACACTTAGGTTTGGTGAAACAAAAACAAGAGATGAGGAAAAAAAGAAAAACATCGAAGGGGGGAAAAAAAAAAAAAAGCTAAAAAACGGCCGGAATACTAGGGGGGGGCGGGGGGGGGCGCAACTTGACCGATCATTCACCGAAAGCAAAAAAAACAACAACGCAGAACACTTGTCTGAAAAAAAAAAAAAGGGGAAAAAGAAGCGAAACTTGGGTCCGGGAACAAAGAACGCCCCTACTGAAATCTAACAGAAAACCTGCCCACGGGGGAAACTGTCAGAAGGGGAACGCACGAAAAAAAAAAGAAAAAACCCTACAACTGTCTGAGAAGAAAGCAAAAGCAGGAACTAAAGGGGGGGGGGGGGGGGGGGGGGGGGGGGGGGGGGGGGGGGGGGGGGGGGGGGGAGGAACGGGGGTGGGGGGGGGGGGGGGGGGGGGGGGGGGGGGGGGGGGGGGGGGGGGGGGGGGGGGGGGGGTGGGGGGGGGGGGGGGGGGGGGGGGGGGCGTGGTAACACAAATTTCAAGGAAGCTGGCAGGTCGAACATACTTGACGATGGGGGATATTCGGCGAGACGTGAATGTATTAGGGGGATTTCCAGAACACGAAAAGGGTTCGGGTAACATATGTATCAGACCAAAGGGGTCCAAGGTAGAGCTCCAGGTCCGTGTGAACACTGGGGGCGACGTGGTACAGGTGGGGGACGAAGCCAATAGGAAATAGTAGATAGTGTGTAACAAACCGTGACCAGCGCAGATGCAGTACATGTGAGCAAGTCAGCATACAAGTGCAGAAAAAAAAAAAAGGGGGAGAGAAAAAACCAATGCAATTCACGCTTTCGAGCGCTGATAACACTTGCTAGTTCTTGAACCATGCAACCCCACACAGACCCCATGGACAGGAGGGGTAAAACCCGATGGACAGCGACAAAAAGCAAAATCCATGTCGTTGAGCCTCCACGGGCCCAGCGGGCTACGTCAACTTGGAAGCCTTACGGAACCTAGACACGGGGAGAATTGGGAACAAAGAGAACAAGAGAGAGGGGGGGAAAAAAAAGTGTTCCAATTCCGGGAAGAAAACTTCAAAGGCACCAAGGAAGAGGGACTCTCGACAGGAGGCCGGTGCACTAAAGCTATTAAGAAAAGCATGCCAGAGTTTTAGATCATTGGGGGAGCGGAAACACCTTTGCTGTGGCAGGGATGATGGCGACCCAAATCAGGTACAGGGACAAAGAATAAACAGCTAAAAGGGAAGGCCATAAGAAAGGATAGGCCCTACAACGAGCTAGAAGATGTCTGCCTCAGTCGGAAAAACCAAAGGATGGCGATTCTCACCCCCTCTCCGAACGGTGACGGCTTGGCCAGACAAAAGGCGGGGAAAAAAAAAGGAAAGAAGTTTCAAGGAGGGGGAAAGAGAAAACCAGGTAACCGCGAACAATGGTCAAAATTGAAATTACCGTGCTCATCCAAGAAGGACGCAAGGACAGAGGGACCCGTCTTCCCTAACAGCACGATATAAGAAAATGCAATAGGAAGAACCGCCCCATACGCGGGCCTGCCTAGCACGGGTCTTGCCGTCATTGGGACACGTTACGCGAATACACGCAGTGTGGGACATGGGGGGCCCATTGAAGAAAATACAGTTAACGAAGCTGGCGGAACATGAACTCGCCCCCTCGAACGCGAGCAACAAAACACGCAAGATTTATAATGACAGATGCGTTCATAGGCACGCCCCAAAAATACCGAAGGGGGGGGGGAGAAAAGTTCACGGTAACCCTGTGGGATGAAAAAAAAATCAAGCAATGCAGTACGCTAGATATAGGCCCTAGATGTCTGGGGCTATGGAATACGGAGAGACACAACAAGACACGGTCTTAGCCTTGGGTCCATACTTCCCCAGAGTGTTAGGGGAAAGGTAGGGGAAGTTTAAGGAATGGGGGGGGGACAAGCGCCGACACATCCTCGCCCTGGGTGTGGCAAAATCTGACCACAGACCTCCTCACAAGGTGGGCTGGGAACCACGGGAATTAAGCCC
>Ga0179593_1559717_pt1 | contig 10123 bp, 15 predicted proteins | sample CZODoug2_1_08_16_FD_185931 | JGI IMG/M metagenome (GOLD analysis project Ga0179593, IMG submission 185931) | Vadose zone soil fungal communities from Angelo Coast Range Reserve, California, USA - CZODoug2_1_08_16fungal (PacBio error correction) | ecosystem: Environmental > Terrestrial > Soil >...
GGTAATACAAAAGGGAGGGTTAGGTAAGGATGTGCCGGGACGCTTTCCGACTAGGAAAAGGTCGGCAATGGCAATCTACGAAGAAAAAGGAACGGAAAAAGAACGACGCTGCAAGGCCGTATATATCTGAACCCGCGACCTGTGATCGGTTTTAGCCGGCCATCATTAAAGGGGGGCCAGAGGATTGTCGATCGTGTGTAGGGAACGAAAGCGGCTTCGGGTCGATAGAGAAAAAAATCGATGGAATGTCGGTAGTGGGAGGGGCGGCGGCAAAACGTCTCCAATCAGTCGAGAACCTCAACCAACGCTGGTCGTCTCCGAGAAAGGGAAAAACTTGCCAGGAGGTTGGCGGAAGACTAGAAACGTCCGGCAGCGAGGCGGAAGAAAAGGAACGGTTCGGGACTCAGCGGGGGGGGAGGAAAGGAAAATCATTTACTAGGCGTATATTACTATAGCCGCCCTCATGGGAGAGTGAAAATAATTTTGGAAATCTTCCGACACCTAAGGGTAACTTATACACGTGCAAGGGGACTCTGGACAGTTGACGAACTACGGTACGGTTTCAGTGGGAGGGCCGTGCTCGAATTGAAAATGGATCAGGAAAGGATCAGAGGTGGCTGGGCGTAGGAATGGCGCCGGGCCGGCAGAGTTCACAAAATAACCTCTCTTGAAATAGGGGGAGGGTGGAAAAAAAAGGGTGGGGGGGGAGCGCAATCCGGCGCCACGCGAACTCGAGAAGAGAGGGATGATGCGGGGAACGTACATAGGAAAGAAGGAAGAAAAAGAGGATGAAAAAGAAAACGTCGATCGAGCAATGCGTTGTCAGAGTGTGACTTGACCGGAAAGATGGGAAGGCGGGGTGCCGGGCGGTCAAATGCCAAAGATTGGGGCGAGGGGTCCTCTCCCCCTTCATCTCGAAGCGGGGGCGGCGGGGGGGGGGGGGGGGGGGGAGCGATCCGCGGGTGGATGGGGTAAAGAGGGCTCAAGCCGTCAGGAGGGCGCGGGAAAGAGGGCGGGCGAGGGGCAAGAGAACGGAATTACACGCGCAGAGTTGTAAAAAAAAACTGCGGGGGCTAAAATCCACGTACCTTGGCGTAGACCCCCCCATCTGGAAATTCGAACAAGATCCTTGGTCGGAAACTGAAGGCAACAAAAAACGAAAGGAAAAAAGTAGGAAATGAAAGAGGGAAACAGAGTCGGAGGATTTTCCTTGGGCGGGAGAAACCAGGGTCCGGACGCAACAAGAAATCGTTAGGGAGACAGGGAAGAAAAGGTGGGTGATCTCTTCCATCGAGGGGAGAGGAAAAGATAAAGGGGGAAAAAGGATCAGGGGCCCATACTTGGGGTGTCAAAAAGAGAAAGAGGGGAGACCGCAACGGGTTGAGGGGGTTTCTCTCCCGGGGGGAAGACGTCGGAGTGGGAAACGCGAAAGTCAAATCTGAGGCCTCTTGGGGGGGAGCGGGGGGGGCGTGGGGGGGGGTGGGGGGGGGGGGGGGGGGGGTGGGGGGCGGGGTGGGGCGGTGTGCGGGGGGACGCATGGGGGGGTGGGGTGGAGGATGGACTTCTCATATAGGGGGGTAGGATAGGGTGCGGGGTAAAACAGGGGGGGGGGGCTGGGTAGTGGTGGTAGGGGGGGGGGGATCAGGTGTCTGGGGTGTGGGGGAGAAATAAAAAGACATCCTATCTTCTTTTTAAATACCATCCTCGGGAACGCACAGGAGGAATCAGTTTAAAGGCAAGAAGACGAAAAACTACTCGTAAACGAAATACAACAATACTTTTTTTAATACGTCTTCAAGGATTGCACGGCGGGAATGTTGGGCTGAGAAGAAAGATGTTAAAGGAAACGTTTACTCTGAAAATCACTGTATCCGACTATACTGGAAGGGTGCTTGGGGCCGTGGGAGCGTAACCTGGGAGGGCTTTCGCAAGGGATGCATGCTTCCCCGCTCGAACAACCGCCTCAAGGGATGATCTCTTCGCTATGCACGAACAGGGTTACAAGCCTAGGGGTGGAACGAAGGGGGATCCGGGTGGAAAAAGGGCAAGGGGGGAGGAATCAAGGGGGTCGGTGAGATCGAGCGAAAAGACCTTTTGCGAATACGTAAAATATAGATTCAGCTTGTCTCTTAAAAAGAACGAAAGGCGTTCTCAAAGAGAAAGAGTAACCGTGTTCGCGTGATCGGAGACGTTAGGGCAAGCCAGATGAGTAGTCACAGAAGGATTTGAGGAGGGCTCAAAATCAGTCGTGCAGCTGGCAGGGAAGGCGATGTGTCAAAAAGGGGCCGAAGTGAAGAACCAAAAAAAACTGTGGGGACGAACGAGTCTAGTGAACTAAAGGGGAAAATCGGAAAGAAATCACATATTCGGAAGTTAAGACGGAAGGAAAGCGCCAGTTTGGTTTCGCAAAGGGAACCCGAAAAAAATCAAGACAATCCGACCACGGGGGGAGTGGACGCGCGAGGAACGCACATACAAAAAACTTGGAAGAAACTAAAAACGCTTAGTAAAAATAGGACAATAATACAGACACACAAAAAGAGAGAACAAAAAAGAAAAAAACATCAAAAAAAAAAAAAGAACAGGTGGCTCAAAAATCGAAAAACTCGGCGAGGGCGGAGGTGCTGGCATCTTTGGGGTGCCAAACCTAAAAAAACAAAAGAAAGGGAGAGTGGGGCGGGGCGCATGGGAAACGTCAGAGAAGAGGCGGGAAGGCTACTCGACTAAGTCGGGGCCTCAACAAAGGTGCGTGGGGTAAAAAGTAGAAAGGCGCAAGGAATTATTACAGTTCTCGCTAGGGAAGATTCTGTCATATGGTCCACGGAAGTCAAGAAGGAGGCCTAGAATAGGTCCGTTTGGGAATTCGTAATGGTTAATGGTCCTCGGGCGCTCAGCTTGCGCTCAAGGTAAACATGTATCGGGAGTCTGAGCGGATCGGGACAAGTCGAAGAATGCGGGCGGCCCAAATCGCAAAGAAGGGGAATGCTGGGGATGTCGTCCTATGGACGCTCAGAGGGGGGACCTCAATCCGGGGCTTCAACATGATAGGGGGGGATTCAAATTCTTTCGGCGACAATCAAAAGTAGAGGTATGAGAGGGAAATCGTGCGCACCTGGGGAACAAAAGTCCTCGGCTTCCTAGTGGGTGCAGGGCGTGCGACAACCGTGACAGTCGGGGTAACAATGAGTGGCTAAAAGTGGGTAGGGTGGGGGGTTGCGAAAAGGCGAGGTGTATATCAAGACCGCGAATCGAAGGGGGGAGGGACTGTGACGTGGCTGGGCGCCGCGGGGAGATACGACCTAAAGAGGAGCGGGGTCTGGGATTAGAAAAACGCAAAATAAGCCCAAAAAAGCGGAAAGATAGCATCTGGTAACCGACACGCAATGAGGAGGAGGAACGGTGTCCGGTCACTCATGCCACTTTGGGGCTGCAGGATTCACGATTGGAAAATCGGAAAAACGACGCATGGCGAATAGGAGGATGGCACGTATTCGTCCACTGCGACGCTGAAGGGGGGGATTCATAAATAAGAGAGGAAATTCAGAAAAAGAAGGACTTGAAACGGCAACGTTGCCAGACAGGAAGGGTTCAAAGAGAGGCACTGTATAGGTGCATCCTGATTTCTCCCTAAACTCTAAGACGAGGAGAGAAAGGAGCGGGAGATGCAGTGCTAAAGCACGATCGGCTGCAGCAGACAGGGCCGCGACACAGAGGCCTTCCTCTTAGGAGCTCTACAGGGGGTTGAACAAGTAGGGAAAAGGGAGGCGCAAAAAGGGGTCGACTTGTGCTCCGGGGTGACGGGGGGAGAGCCAAGCACACGGTCGCTCAAAGGTAAAATCGCGGGTTTGAGAGGCGATCGAGAACACCGAGGCGACGAATGGAAAAAAAAGAAAAAGTGACGAGGAAAGGCGAATGAGTGGCACAAGGGTAGGATTTTTGGCGAACTCTCAATTCTTCGCATGTGGAGCGAAAAACGGAGGCAAAAAAAAGGGAAGGTGATCCGATAAGGGGGCAAGACTGTTAGGACTACTCAGAAGGAAACGGAGAGAAGGGAGACCGGGAAACGTGGCTTTATAGGAGGGGGGGATCAAGGGAGACATGCTAGGACTCGTAAGTATTATTCAGCGGGGAACACGGGGGGGGTTAAAGCGGAAACGGGGGGGGGCACGTGTGCTTCTGGCCGACTCTTAACGCCGGCTCTTCGTGCGTGCAAACCAAAAAAAAGGGGCAAAGATCAAGAACTCCGATCAATGCTGGTAGGGGGGAGAAGGGGCAGGAAGGGGGACGCTTCGGGAAGGTTTCCAACAGCATTTGCGACGTGTCTCATTGCCGCGGTCGCTGTGATGTCTGAGGGTGAGGAAAGGGCGAAAGGGGAAGTTCGGAGAACCAGCATGAAAGAGGGTCTGGGGATAAAGAGCAGTTTACGGAGGCACATTGATAAAAGAACGGGAGAGAGCACGTCGCCGAAGAGGCACGAAAATACGGCGTAACCAGTACGTATGGGAGGTTTAATAACTGAAATAACGCACAGAGTTGGAACTTGTATGGAAAAAAGGAAAGTGGGAAGGAAAGTCGCCACCTTATTCCATCATGCGGCTCGAGTCTCATCTCGAAGAATGAAGCTGAGAGAAGGGGGGTAGAAGAGTCTGCCAAGGCCTGGAGTAAGAAAAATTCGAGGAAAAAAAATTTGAGGAAGCCAATTCTCATATCCGAGGCAGTAAAGCAAAGAAAAAGTGTTTGGGTGATTTCAAGGATTACGGAAAGGACTGTCGCTCGACGCCGGCCGAAAATACCGACAGCTAAGGTAGGCCACGGAGCAGCGCATGGGGGGGAGTAAAGAGGAAAATGAAGGCCAACGTCCAACGGCTGACTACTAGGGGAGAAGATGGCCGGACCAACTAGAAAATCGAAGGAGAGCGTGGGGCATCTTAGGGGGAGTCGAAAGGAAGGGTCTAGTCTTCGGTATCTTCATGAAGAAATGGCCCGGGGGGCAAGGACAAGACGTGAAAAGGGCCAAAGGAAGTCACCTGTGGGGGGGCTTTGCTTACATTCGCAGCGGCGAAAAGCTCCATGCCGAGAAGGTTCAGGGAAAGGGAAGGGGTGAGAATTGCGGCAGCCGACCGAGAAGAAAATGAAAAATTGAAATAAAAGGCATCTCTTCTAGACCAACCACTTATATTGCTGAAGGAGGATGAACTGAGGGGACAAGGGGAGTGAAGAGAAGGGGTCGCGAGAAGTTCAGGAAAGGGATTCTAAGGGAAGACACTCTTCCTTCTAAATCTTCCGAGCTGGGAAGACGCGAGAGATGAAAAGAGATGCGCTTGGTTGTGGAGGAAGGTGATCCGGGAAATTTCGGTGAATTAAAAGTGGCCTAATCAAAAACCCTTACACTTGAGGCAAGGCATCAGAATAAAAGGAAGGGCTTAACTGAAAAAAAGATAAAACGAGGAGAGAAGAATAGAGACGAGAGAAATGGGTGCTCAAAAAGTAATTTATCCTTCCATCGCCGAAAAGTGGTAGTCCGCCCCTGGAAATAAATTTCAGACGTTAGGAACGCGCCCAGTGAGGCGAGAATCGCAAGGACTAGGACATTAGTCTTGGATTTTCTTGAGTTACGTGGGGAAAAAAAAAGAAGGCCTGTGTGGGGGGAAGACAACCAAGGGTTGGATCTCCGGACAGGGTCGACTTGAGTCATTTTCTAAAGAAGGAGTAGCAAGGGAGGACTTCGGTTCAGAAAAAGGGAAGGGGGAATAAGGAAACCTCATGGAAGTCAGGCTTCAAGGATGGAAGCGGACGAGAAGAGGGAAAAGGTAACACGAGGAAGGGAGGGGGGGAAATGAAAGTCACGGTGCAGGACAGTTTCGTGCCTCATGACTTGGAAGGTGCAAGGATTACAGACCTTGGCATGAAAGGGAGGAACTGACTGTCGCTCTTCTTATATTTCTCCGGGTCCGCTTCGAGACACCATCGGAAAGAGTCTACCCTGTAAGGGGGGGGGGGGGGGGGGCGAGGGGGGGGGCCTTCCTCACAGAGGAGAGAAACCTCATAGCCGAAAAAAAAGTAAAGGTTCTGGAATGTCTTTGTGTGCAGGGGACTGGAGAATCGGGAAGTACCGACGGTTCAATGATCTGCAGTCCTACAAACTGGGGAGGGGCAAGGGGGGGAAAGAAAAGTGCGGGCGTCACGAGGGGTGGGGGTGTACCCATGTGAATGATGCTCGAGAAAGTCCGAAGTATCTCTGGAGGAAACGCTCTGGAAGTTCTCCCTGTATTGCCGTCGAATCAAATAACAACGGGTACCGCAAACAGAAACACTCCCTGGGGGAGAAACGATGCATGAATAACTAAGATTCGCGCGAAGGTCAGGCGGACAAACAGCGGACCGAGGAAGTTAACGTGAAGGACATCGATTCGAGGCCTGAGTCCGAAAAATAAAAGAGGGAAGCAAACAGGACTTCGTATAGAAAAAACCGGGGGCTAGAAGGCCATAAAGTGGTCTTACACTTAAGAGCGATTGATATGGGTTAGACGGAAGAGCCGAAAGGGTAGTTGAAATAGAATAGGGGGGGCAAAGACCGTTTCTTCGCGTAAAAGGGGTTCAGGGAGGCTGCTCACAGCGTCAAGAGGGGAGGGACTACTAATCGCCCTCTCAACCTCTTTTAGCGAGGACGGAGGAAGCGACTTGATTTATAACTAAAACGGGACGGGAGGGGGGGGGGGCGAGGTCTATATTAAAGGGCTAGGGGCGTATACGGGGCTTGAGGGAGTGGAAGCATTAACATGAGATTCCACCGTCGGGGCTTTGGAAAGGACATCCGCACGGAGGGATTATAGTAGAGGGATCAGGGAGGATAAGATATACGTATAACCGGACCTAGCTCTGGAAGGAAGAGAAACCATGATAAAGGGGGGGGAGAACACGGCAATGGACTTGGGTCACTCGATGGGGGAATCCGGGGTGGGGGATGACTCAAACTTCCGCGTCGACAGTGGAATCGGGGGGGAAAGATATGAAGGCTGGTGCAACTGTGCCGGTTTTCGGGAGGAAAATTCACAAGGGGGGAATAGGGCTGCCATTATTCAGATGAGGACCAGGAGGAAAAAATGACCACCTCCTCTCCCTATATCTTCCGAGTGTTTGGCGAGGGTGGGATCAAATGGGACCGAGATTTCCTCCGGCACTTTTCGGGGAGACCAAGATAGCGGGCTCATAAGAAAAGGGGGGAAGGGAGTGGGAATCGCCGGTCCCCTCCAAAACAGCAATGCCGTGGAGAAAAGAGGGGAGCTCGCTCCCGACGGGCGGTGTAGTAGCTCGGGGATTAGGAAAAGGGAGAAAACAGGCTGCAATTGCCTAAAAGAAAGGAAGGCTCCTAAAGGCTTTCATCCTTCCTTGCCAGAGATGGTGGCAGAATCGGATATCAACGCGAGAGATTTACGCGAAGGAAGCGAGGGGCACGACCATCCATAAAAGAGGCTTACTTCAGACGAGGGAAAGTCAAAGAGGACTTAAAGATCCGCTAACGCGAAGAAGAACCCGGAGGTGCCATCCGGAACCGTCACTGAGAAAAGGGGGAATAGGGCAATCGTTCCCAAGGAAAAGGACCCTCGGAGCCCGGCCTTTGGGGAAGGCTTGTCGTACTGGGGGGGAATATCAAGAGGATTCCAAGAACCTGTAAAAAATCCCCCTGTCGCGGACGACGCATAAAAAGGACCACAACAAAAAAGAGGGAAAAAAAAGAATAGTCGAAATCGTTATGCGGTTCCTGTATTTGTCAACGAGGAAAAGGCGAGGGTGGCAAGAGGCTGGTTTCCAAATCCGAAAGCAAAGGGGAAGGCGAAAAGGGCCGGCATTTGGGTCGTATAATGTGACGGGGCATATGGCTCAGCGAGGTGGGAATAAGGTCCGGCTGGCAAAAGGGGTAGGGAGGGAATCGGGAGGGACGATCTTTGCTACGGGGGATGTCTCTTCTCCTAAAGCGATACGAAGGAGGAGGGGACTGGCGCGACAAGAGGGGGGGAGGGCAGGAAGCTCTTCGTAAAAAATTATACTGTTCTGACCAACGATTTATCTGGGCAAGGGGGAACATCGGCAAGAGAAAAAAAAAAAAAAGTGGATGAAGATAGCAACAAGGGGAAAGAACAAGAAGGCGGCTTCCCTAGGACAGTGTTGGGAAGGGGCTGCAAGAGTTCAGGGGCTAACGAGCGACTGGAATTAAGGAAAGGGAAGACAGCGTCTAGATGATGCAAAAAACGGGCGCTCGAGGGGTCCCGAACGTGAGATCGCAGCTTAAAGTAACAAACGCGCGTTATCAAAAAAAGCGTAGCACGCGGATCATCGTGATCGGCGGGAACGGGGGGGCCGACGAAAAGGCCATCATGCTGGGGCACGGGGTAGAATGGCAGGGGGCGGGGAAGCAAACCGGAGTGTGCCGAAGATTCGGAAAGCGAGGCGGTGGAGGGACCGGGGTGGACATAAGACCGGAAGGTAAGCCGCGTGCCATTCAAACAACTCAGACGGGCTATCAATGGGGGTCCAGCGTTCAGATGGCAGGTCCCAGAAGGGGAAAGAAACTCTCCTGAAGAAATATCTTTCTATTCAGCCGGGCCTGCGGAGCTCGAGAGGGAAAACGCTTCAGCACAGATAAGAATTGAGAGGAAACAGGGTTAGAACACGAACCTATTATATAACATCTGGGAAAGGGCCTGGCCTACCGTTCGGGAGGATCAAAAAAACCCGGGTAGCGGGTGAGCGAGCAGGATCTGATTCTAACCGAAACGGTTTAGAAAAGCCCAGGGTTCTGCGCAAGGGCGTGTCAAGGGAGGTTAGGGTATGTCGGAGCTGGGTGCTACCGAAAGCTGCAAGATATACATGGGTGTATCGCAAAACCTGGGGACGAGAAAGGTACGGACTGAGAAACATCCGGGGGCTTCCTCCAGTATTGTGACAAGAAAAAGGTAATGCTGAGATTTAGCGAGATTTATGCCGAGACTGGGCTCCTGGGAGACAGGCATGGAATGATCTAACTCTTGATATTCATAAGTGTCTCGCCAAGTGGGAAGAGGGTTATAGGGGAAGGCGGGGCCGTTGGGGGAGAGGCCTTGGAGGATATCGTTCAAAAAAGACTAGGGTCAGGGTATGGGTGCCAGGGGCAGGTGGGACGGCTGCGGAGAGCCGTGGCACTCTGCTGAATGCGGAAGGTGTGTAAAGGGCGTTGGGAAAGGGGGGGGTTGGGGGGGGTGGAGCGAGGTACAGGGGGGCAGGGGGGGCCCACGCTTGTCCTTACAATCTGGTTAGGACGGGTCAAGGCAAAGGCCTGATTGGGAAAGGGAGCGATCCACTAAAGTTTGATATCCCAGCATGAAAAAAAGTAGGGGGGTGTCAGGGATAGGCTAAATTGAATAAGCCAAAGGAGATCTCAGTCTCATCCATTCAAAGTCGAACACGCCAAGTAACAGGGGGACAAATAGTATGAAAAGAGGGAAAAAGACTGGTAAGGCGTGCACGTTTGGGGTATTCCCCCTAGGTCGACACGCGGAGGTGTGGGCCACATGGGAAGTCGGGGCTCGACTAATAAGGAGAAAAAGGGGGATGGGGGCTACTCGATGCTGCCTAATCCGTCCTTATTGCTCAATAAAAGAAGAAATGGCAACACTCGATTGAGAAGAGAAAGAGAAATACATTATGCATCGAAGAAACCGAGGTTCGTGGGAGGACCTATTACTTCCTTGAGCTCGCGCCAAGCCGAGCATCCAAGAATCGTCAAGAAGGACCGGTTTCAACTCGCAGCAATGGCGCAGAGGAAGGAAGGGGATAAGACCTTACTAAGGTTTCTCTAAAGAAGAAAGAAACCGAGAAGCTGCGCCTGGGAAGGACGTTGTCAAGTCGGAGAGTCGGGGGAAGCCTGGTTAAAGATCGCGATGATGGAGTTCCTAAAGGGTTCAGGGACGTTGCTTACCCGCCCGGGCTGCAAAGGGGGAGGAAAACAAGGTGCTTAGGTTGATCTTGCAATGCTCACAAAAAATCCAGCAGGGAGACGGCAGCTTGGGTTGATCGTATAATCACCGGCTTCACACGCGGGGAGGAGGAAAACAAAAAATGACAAGACACATTGACGAGACCTTTC
>Ga0179593_1600396_pt1 | contig 10123 bp, 14 predicted proteins | sample CZODoug2_1_08_16_FD_185931 | JGI IMG/M metagenome (GOLD analysis project Ga0179593, IMG submission 185931) | Vadose zone soil fungal communities from Angelo Coast Range Reserve, California, USA - CZODoug2_1_08_16fungal (PacBio error correction) | ecosystem: Environmental > Terrestrial > Soil >...
CTCTCTCCTTAATTTGAAGGGGTTTGTGGGGGGGGTTCTGACGGAAAGAGGAAAGAAGGGGGAAGGGTGGGAAGATGCAAATTATAGTTACTCACGATACCGAGAGGGGGGGGGTTGGAAGGTCTAAACCCTCTACCGAGGAGTAAAAAAGACGACCAGATAAGGGGAAGAAAAGGAAAGGGTCTACCTGGTCATCAAATGGGGAAGAGCCCATTGTTCACTATAGTCGAAACAAAGGACCCAAAAGGGGTGGTTGGTGGGAAGAAGGGGGAAGGCATCGAATCGTTACGAATTCTTCTTGTCAGGGATCGTAGAGTTTTACCCTGAACATGGGAACGAAATGAAGGGGGCTGAGAAATTGGGGGGTTTTAGGGGAGGAGGAAGGAAGGAGGAAAAGAGAAGGATCCCCTACCCTCTATTCACCCTTCAGAAAAGAGGCGAAATTCGGTCCCCAGTTCCGGGGAAAAAATCGAAAAAGGAGGGACAGGAAAGAAAAAGGACAGAATGACGAAAATGGAAAAAGAAGGGGATCTTCTTCCACAAAAAAAAAGTTTGGGTGCATCCCTCATCTTGTGAGACTCCTAGGCTTGGAAAGAGGATTAAAAAAGAAGAAGAGCAAGGAAAGATTCCGTAAGAGGGTCTTTGCGCCCTCGCGGTAAGAGGGAGAACATCACAAGGCCAATACGTCCGGTAAGAGGGGGAAAGAAAAAAAAAAGAAGGAATGATGTACTTCATACCCCGAGGGGATGCGCGCGAGAGTGGCGGACCCAAAAAAATGAGAAGGGGCTAACGTCTTAAAAGGTCGCGCGGAGAAGTAGACCTTCCGAACACGAGGCGGGGGGGAATCGCTATCGGGAAGGGTGTGCTCAATTCCGTCGATAAAAGGAAGATGGACAATCTCGACCTGCCAGAACAGAGGAATTGAATTGACGTCAAAGGAAAAAAAAGGAAAACAACGAATTCTCGCAGTCTCCATGCGCTTGCGCAGCTTAAAAAAAAGAACGCAAGAGCTACCGTCTGGGAAGAGACGCTGCCGCCTCCTATGATAAACTCCTGACTCAGAAAGGGGGACTGGAAGGAAGAGGGGGGGCCGGTTGTGAGGCGAAGAGAGAACTGCGCTGGGGTTTTTGCGTTTGTAAAGAAGTGAGGAATAAACCCCCCGGTCGGCGACGAGGGCGGAGGGAAGGAGGGGGGAAAGGAAGCAAATCGAAGTGGTGTCTCGAAGCGGGGAAAAACCAGGGGAGGAGTCGCTCTCGCGCGCGATCAATTTAGAAAGGCAAGGAAGGAAGAAGAAGGAAAAAAAAAAGGAGAGACGACATTGTTCGCTTCTAAGGGGTGGGGGGCCCACGATTATTCCGATCTTTTCCCTGGACGAAGGGGGGGACGGCTGGGAAAGAGAGGGGGGGAGAGGGGAGGCAATATTCAGCTAGTCAGAAAAAAAAATGTCACTTCTTTCAGGATTTAATCGACAAACACTGGCCAAAGTATCAAAGTCAATAAAAAAGGGGGAGGAAAATTTTTTGGGACCGTGAGAAAACGAACTGGCTCGGCGCACGTTGATAGGCCATGGGCACGGGAGGACGAAGAGAAGAAGAGGGGGGTAGCAACTGGATCCTGTCCGAGAGACCAACCGACCGCATCGAAGGGGAGGGGGAAGGAAGAGGGCCCGCTTTCTATTTCTTAAGGAGAGGAGACCGCCGCCTGATCAACAGCTGGGGAGTAGAAGGAAAGGAAAAAGGGGAAAGGAGAGCTGGTACCGGTTTATCATGAAAAAGCAAATCACGCAGAGCTGCGAACGTGGTCAGAACCTTCCCCGGTGAGCCAAGAAGGAGAGGGCTTGGGGGGGGGAGAAAAAAGGGGGAGGAGGAGTCCGACGTTGACCGAACTTTGGATGGGGTCAAAAACCTAAAAAAGGGGGGGGGAGAAAGAAGGGGGGGGAGCTGCCTTTTTAAAATCGAACTCTGGGGGGAAAAAGAACGCAGCTGCGCACATTTTCTCCAGTTTGCCGGGGGAAGATTAAGGGGGAAAGTTTACGCGCTCCATCGTCGAAAAGGGGTACGAATTCATCGAGCAGCAGTTCTTTTCATATTTCCCATAAAATTAAAAAAGTCAGCGAAGTGACCGTAGGGAAGAAGGGGGAAGGAAGCTCTCTCAAAAACACAACTTAATTAGTATGAAAATATATCGATTACAGGAACGAAGCGGATCTAGTTCGCCTGCATAACGGAGAATTGGAGGGGCTCGGAACTCGACCAGAAGAAAAAGAGGGGGAGAGGAGGGTAAAGGGACACTATAGACTTCACCCTCCCATCCCAAATAGGGAAAAATGTGCGCAGCTTCTCTTTCCCTTTGGAACTTACGGGGAAATTAACCAACGGAAGAAAAAGAAAAGGAAAAGGGGGCAGGTTTTTTGACTACGGCGTCGGCAAACGTGTCAAACACGTCGGTGGTAGAGAGTCCAAACCAATCAAGAGAGGAGGGGAGGTGTCCTACCGTGGAATGGGGGGTGAACCACCTGATAAGCTGGGTATTTTCGGCTGAAGGGGAAAAGGAGGGAAAGGAAGGTCCTTCCTGCAGGAAGGGCTTCTAATGTCACGGTTTATGTACAGGTGGAAGGAAAAAAAAAGGAAAAAAAAGAGGGGGCATATCCTAAGACCCTATAAGAGAAACACCTCGCCTTTCGATTAGAAGTGTATTCGCGATGAGAAAAAGGGAAAGAGGAAGAATTTTTTTATCTTACCGAAAATGCCATAGAGGGGGGCTCGAAGAAAGGTGCTATATAAGGGAAAGTAAAAAGTGGGAGACCTATCCATTTCGGAGGATCGACTTCACTGTTCCCAATCTTATTGAAGGGGTAACTGTGGAACTATTTTAAAAAAGGAAGGGGGGGGAAAGAAAAATTTCCTTCCCCAAATATTGCCTCCATCGTCTTGGGCCGAAGTACCAAGTCAAGAGAATATTCCATTAACTATATTCGCCCCTCATCGAACCATGGAAGGGAAACGTCGGAATGCTTCTTGAACACAGGAGGGGAGGAAAGAGAAGGGAGCTCCGTCGGTCTCGATCTCATAGAGAAAAGGGGTAGCCCTCTGCGATCTCTTCGAGCACCAAAAAAAGCTGCTAAGAACGGCTCAAATAAAAAAAAAAGAGGGAGGGGAAGAAAGCTTTTTTTGTCTCCCTCGCGGAGGAGAAAGGTATTTGAAACTTCAACAAAATTGCGTCCGAAAAAAGGGAAGAAAAAAAAAGATCACCATTAATTCCTTAAAGTCCGTTGGGGGGAAAGCCCCGTTTCAGGATGTTCACATCGCGGGAAGAGAAGTGGTAAAGAGGAAGAGTTGATGCTATTCTCTCCTTCCTTTCTCATTCTCTTCAGGAGGACTCCATAAGGGATACTTCTCTGAATCGCGGGGGGGGAAAAGATAGGTAGTTTTCCGGGGGGCCTTCAAGTTCAATCATTTTCAAGGGGGAGGCACGCGTCGAATTGGCCAGACGGTTGGCTAGGGGAATTCGGCCTGAGCACACCCTTAAAAAGAGGGAGGGGAAATAGCTCAAGTGGAAGGGGTCGCCGGTCGTAGGCGCCACTGGGAAAATTTTGTACAAGGGGGGAGGGGAAAAGGGAAGCTTCACCTTTTGATTGAGGAGGGGGAAAAAGAAATGAAATTGCCCTGATCTGGTTTATAACGTAGAGTGAAGGCAAATGAAAAGAAAAAAAGGAAGGGGGAAAAAATCGTTTCTTCTTGGAGGGAAAAACCTCTACCGCATGATTGCGCAAAGAAGGATAAAGAACCTAGCCGGCCCCGCGGAAAGGAGAAAGGGAGACGCTGGTTCATCAGATTTTTCAAAAAAGGGTTCACTAGAGTCGAAACATATGCTGGCTGGGAAAAGGTGGCGAACGGAGTGTGGGGGGGGGGGGGAAGAGAGGAGGAATTCTGTCCCTTTTCGGGCTGGGGGGAAGAGTAAGAGTTTTGTACCCGGACACAAGGGGACCGAAAAGGGCATCAAGGAGGATGAAGTTTGAAAAAGAGAGGGGAAAAAGGGAAGGAAAGAAGAAAAAGGAGTATTATTAACATAGATATATCCCCGAAAAGAGAAAAGGAGGCAGGCACTTTTCGCCTCAGTTTGTTTCGGTACCAGGGGGATGCTAAACAGGGCCGAAAGGGAGAAAAGAAGAAAAGAGAAGGGAGGCCGTCCCCACAAAAAACTACGAGGAGGGAAAAAAACCACACGTTTTTTTGGCATTTCCCGCATCTTGGGCTAGTGGAAAATGGCTTCGATGGAGAAGGGTGAAACTCTTATGAACCAGCGTATACCAGGAGAGGGCCCGGACTCGGTCCTGCCGGAAAGGGTCGAAGAAAAAAAAGAGGGGAAAGGAAAACAATCCAGAACGAGAAAGGGGGAAGGACAGCATAATTTGCAGATGCACCAGAAAAGGGGAAACCCGATTCAGGAAAGGCACAAAAAAGAAAAAAGGAGTTTTTCTCCCGCGGCAAAGAAAGGAAGGAATGAGCATTGCAACGGCCGAAAGGTCGCCGCAGGCAGAGGGGGGGGGAAAGAAAAAAAAAAAGGAGGGGAACTTCCTCGATTGCTACATAGAGGAGATGGGTTGGGGGATTCGGGGGAAGTCATAAAAAAAAAAGGAGAAAAATCTGGCCAAATCTCGAAGAAAAGGACAGACAGATTGAACTTGACGGCACCGAAACAAAGGAGATGGAGAGGGGGATCTCCATGGGGGAGGGAGGGAAGGGGGAGGAGGATTTCTACCTGCCGCTCTAAAGACCCTGGAGCGGGCGCAAAAGGGGGGAAGGGCGCCGATTATTAACATCCTTAACGGAAAAAAAAGGGGACTTTTCATTAATTCATGGTTGAGGGTAGCTGGATTTTTTGGAAAAAAAAAAAGCAAGACTGAAATGGTTTGTTGGGGGGGAAAAAAAAAAGGTTTAAAATTTGTGCTCCCAGAGCGAGGAGACAGGTCGGCTACCGATGGCGGGCGCCGGGGGAGTCGAAGGGAAGAAGAAAGGGGAGAGAGTGCAATTCGGGCTACAAAAAAAGAGGTATCTCTCTCGATCCCCGAAGTTGTAAAGGAAGGCAATAAGGGGGAGAAAAAGGGGAAAAAAAAGAGGACGACATGGTTCGCCTTATAGGATGATACGATAGTTTCCCTGTAAAGAGGTTTGGGGGGAGGCTGGGAAAAAGAGAGGGGGGGGAGGCAAGATTCAGCTAGTCGGGGAAAGAAAGGGGGAAAACAAAATGTCACGTCTTGGCAGCGGGAGAGGCCGGCGATCCTGAAGAAAAGGAAAAAAAGAAGATTTTTCCCCCAAGAGACGCCCTCTACCTGGCTTTTTGACGGGAAGGAATCGGCAACCGTTGGGGAAAGGGGAAGTGAACAGGGACCGAATACTGGCGGTAGCAACGGGAGCAGGAAGAAGCACGCAACCGGGGGGAAAAAGAGGGGGGAAAGGGGCCCCCTTTAGAAGGAAGCTTGGCTTTGTACGAAGATGAGGAATTAAACGAAGGAGAGAAAAGGGAAAGGAATAAAAGGAAAAAAGGAGAAACGTGGACCTTATACCATCGTTGTCCGGAAAAATATCTGACGGGGGGGGGGGGGGGGGGGAAAAGAAAAGAATATCTTTCTAACGAGGAAGTTGTTTCAAATGAACAATTCCCCCCAGGAGGCCTATAAAAGATGGGCTTGGTGGGGGGGAGAAAGGGGGTACATTCTTCTTCCGAGTTTGCAAAGCGGTCCCTAACTTCAAGAGGGTGGAAGAGGGGAAAAAACCTTCAAAGGGGGAAGAAAATTTACATCTTTAATGTGTTGGGGGGAAAATCTACTAATGGAGGGGGAGGGAAAGGGGGGGGGGGAATGAAAAGCCCTCTATCTGCCTCAAAAGAAGGGGGAAACGGGTGGATCGTTTTGGAATGGGGGGTAAGGGAACGGGGGAGAATCCAGCGTCCTGAAGGGGGGAGGAAGAAAAGGGAAGAATCATCATCATTGGGGGGGGGGGGGGGGGGGGGTTTATGAAGTATCACAGTTATATTCCTTCTTCCCTAGCAGAAATCGTGAAAGAGCTGCTGAGACCAAAAAAGAGAAAAAGAAAAAACAAACAACTTATTATGAGGGAGGGGGGGCAACACCACTCATTCAACTATGGTTCACGAAGCAGGCAATAAAAAGAATTTTTTATGAAAGAGGGGAGAGAGAAAAAAGGAAGGAAAGAATACCCTTACTACTCTTTAGCAGGGGAAGATGCAACCCCCCATCCAAATCGATGGAAAAAAAGTAGGGGACCCATTTTGAAAGAAATGGGGGGAAAAGGACGGTCCTCCCCCCACTCAGAGGAAGGGAAAGCGCGACAAAACCCCATTCCCCGCTTGAAGGAGTGTTGATGGGGTTTTAAGCGTTTCACCAAAGTTCGGGGGAAGTTTCAACCCCCTGGTTCCGGGGACGAAAGAAACATTTTCCAAAACAAAGGGAAAAGAGGAGGGGGGTTTCTTGCCTAAGTGCTTGAACAACAAGTTTTTAGGGGAGAAAAAGGGTTATTTGCGGCTGAAGGGAAAAGCGACGATGAGGCCGAAAAGGGGGCCTTTTCTAATTCTCCCTTGGGATGAAAAGAATAGGTAACGGCCTCTCTTCAATCAAGCCTTAAAAAAAAGAGTCCGATCCTTCCATAGGGAGGAATCATCCGTGGGATGGGTGGGGAGTGGGAAGCGGAAAGGGGGAAAAGAAAAAAGGGGGGCCTACTGCCAGATCGTCAATGAACGTAGAGGGAAGGGGGAAAGAAGAATGGGACGTATAAAAACCTTTTGCCCGGAAATGAGAGCCTCACGGTCCAAGAGGAAAGGGGGGGGGGAAGAAAATTTTGCCACTTGTTTTAGGAAAAGTGGGGGAAAAAAAGTCGTCCCCCGACTAGCTGAAAGGAGCCCGCCAAAGGGGGTGAGATTTGCCAAGCAGGGAAGGGAAAGAGAAAGAGGACCAGGAAACTATCTTAAGGCCCCCCACTTCTCCACCAGCGTCCGAGAGGTGGGGGGGGGAAGGGAAAAAATGTAACTTCTTGAACACGGGGGGAATGATAAAAACTCGCTCGGCCGCGGGAGAAATTTCGTCCCCTGGGGTGGGGGGGGGGGGGGGAAAAAAAGAGGAAGGGAGGGGGGAGCACCACCTCTATGGCCAGAGGAAGAAGAAAGGGGGGGACGGCGCAAATCCTCCCCCTCGGTCCGTTTTAAGGAGCTTTTCTTTGAGACAGGGGGGGATTCAACACCCCATCTCAAGAAGAAAGAAATTAAGACTCCCACCTTCCCAATCACCATGAAGAAAGTTCCACTTTGGGGGGGGAAAGATTCATTATTTTAAAAGAGGCAGCGTATTTTTCGCCAAAGTTTGGGAGCCGGAGAGAAGGGGTGTCTTCTGAAAAAAAAACAGCCATGGATACGCGAGAATCGCGTGGGAACCCTTGTGTTTTTCGGGTGAAGGAGGGGAGGGTCTGTCTATTTTGAAAAAAAGAAGAGGCGAGATTTTTCCATCTCTTGGCTAGGTTTGGAGCCGGCCTGGGGAGAAACAGGGGAATATTTGTCGCCATCCAGGGAAAATAGTGTGTTTCGAAAGGGAAGAAGCTCGACCGGGGGAAAAGAAAAGGTAATTGTAAGGGCCGCGGGAATCAATAATCTCGCGCAAAATTTGGGGGGGACGTCCAGCAGTCCTCTTTAGTGAAGGGGGGGAAGGAAAAGGTGCGGACTCACTATCCGAACGGGAGGGGGGTTGGAAAGGTCGAAAACCTCTCAAGAGAAGAAGAGACTCATACAGGGAGGGAAGGATCGTCTTCCCCGTGGAAAGGGGGAAAAAACAGGCTGCCATCTAAGCCATTTGTGCAGTCGAAAAGTGCGGGACTGCAAAAAAGGGGGGGGGGGGTGGGGACCTAGCTCCTGGAGGGGGAAGAGAATTCGGGACGTAATTCTTTTCCTTGTCGGGCGAAAAATCAGGGACCGGAACATTGTGACAGAAGGAGGAAGAAGGAAGAAGAGAGAAAGGGGAAAATTATAGTTTTCTTTTCCTCTCTCAAAAAAAAAAGGAGGAAGGGGAAGACAAAGAAAAAAGATATTTCACCCTTCATCACTCTAACTGAGGAGAGGGGTGAAAAAAAAGGGAAAGGAGCTACATCAAGAAAAAAAAGGGACAAGGAAAAAGAATTCCGTCCCGATTCTCGAACCCGATCGTCCCCAAACCAAAAAAGGGGGGGGGGGGGGGAAGAAAAGCTTGTTTCTACTCTAGTGCAAAAAGAAGAAAGGAAAATAGGGAAAACCAGCTGTAGACACGGGACGCAAGAAAACCCGAGGTTCCCTGAGGAGGATCCCCCCCCCCCCCCCCCCCTTTTTTGGGAGAAACTCAGCGGTTAGGGGGGGGAAAAGAATAAAAATTCAATCCGTAAGGGAGGAGGGGTGGAGGAAGGAGGGGAAAAAAAGATGCACCATTCAAACTAAATATGCAAAGGGGAGGAGAAACCCAGATTTCCTGAATTTCCGTCCGGGGAAAAAATTACATCGGCAATCAACGGGGGGGGGGAAGGAAGGCTACCTTCTTAAAAAGGGAGGGGGGTTCCCAGTGGTCTCCCTCTACCGGCGAACACAGAAGAAGCGCGAAGGGGCGACAAATATCGAAGATATGGGGGGGGGGGGAAAAAAGGCCTTCTATAACTTAAGAAAAGATGGCAATCTCGACCTCTGCCCGACAATCGCAATAAAATGAATGGGAAGGGGAGAAAAGGGGGAAAACAAATGTCTCCTGTTTGAAAAGGGGGAAGCCCGCATTCTCCCATGGAGAAAATCAGGAGGAAGCCTTTCGAAAGGAAGGGAACAAAAAAAAGACCCACAACAGCTTGGCGCCAATACTCTGCAAGAAAGGTTATTTTTAACAGAAGAAACAGCCGACAACAACTTTGACAGTCATGGGGATCCCCGGGGAGGGGTCTTTTTCGGAAGAAGAGGAAGTTTTTCATACTTTAAATTTGTGGGGAGAAACAACCGCTGGAGGGGCGACGAGGGCGGAGGTTGGGAAGAAAGGGAAAGGGAAAGGCCATCTAATTTGTGCTCGAAGAGGAAGGAAAGAAAAAAAGGGGAGAGATTCGCTATCGCGCGAGCGATTGGAGGTATCAGGAAGGCAATTACGTGTGCAGGAAAAGGGAAAGAAGACGGACCTAACATTGGGAAAAAAAAAAGGAAGGGAAAAAAGGTCATCCTATCGTTTCCCTGGAAGATGGTGGACTGGAAGTCTGGCAAAAGAGAAAAAAAAAAAAAGGGGAAGCTAGTCCTTTTACGACCCTTGTCAGGGGGGGGAAAGGGGAAAGGGGAAGAGGGAAATTCGACAAAACACGTGCCAAGGAATCAAGTCATCAGAAAATGGGGAAAACAAAAAAAAAGAGCCTGTCTCTTCGCAAAAAAGGGAAGGAAGATCTCACCGTTCGGGAGAGAAAGGGGGATAGGGCCGGTAGCAACGGGAGCAGGGGAGGAAAGAGGAGGAAAACGCCCCTACCCGCATGGAAAAGAAAACGGCTGATTCAGAATCGAAGGGAACGTTCAGAAAATTAAACGCTCTGAATGAAAGGGGGGGAAGGGAGAGAAGGGAAAAGGAGCTTGTGTTCAATGAATAACCTGGAAAGGGGAAAAGCGTGTCGTCCCCGCCTGAAGGCCGGACTCATGGTTAACCGGGGGGAAAGAGAAAAACTCCTATTCTGGAAGAAAATCAGTTGGTTAGGTAAGTAAAAGTCTATCCCTCGAGAGGGGGGGAGAAAGAGAAGAGTTTTTTTTCCAAAAAGGGGAGAAGAGAAGAGTGTTTTTTCAAAGCGGGGCTTTGGGGGGACGCCGTCGGAAAAAAAAAAAAGGGAAGAAGGAGTCGAGGAAAAAGAGAAGACAGGCCTTTTTAACAATCTAAAAGAGGCCGTAAAAGACCGCGAGCCTTCGCCAAATGGGGGGGAGGAAGGGAGAAAGATTTTTTATTGTTTTTTAAAACGGGTACTCGCATCCAGCGTAGGCAGGCATTTCCCTGGGTCCGAAGAAGAAAAAAAGAGGGGAGGGGAAAAATAACATTTCTCCGTTTATTTGAAATCCCAGAGTCTCTTCGTGACCGGGAACCATA
>Ga0179593_1668844_pt1 | contig 10123 bp, 10 predicted proteins | sample CZODoug2_1_08_16_FD_185931 | JGI IMG/M metagenome (GOLD analysis project Ga0179593, IMG submission 185931) | Vadose zone soil fungal communities from Angelo Coast Range Reserve, California, USA - CZODoug2_1_08_16fungal (PacBio error correction) | ecosystem: Environmental > Terrestrial > Soil >...
GGCGCCCTCTCGAGTCGCCGACTGCTTCCGTTTTCTGGCCCCGCTCTCCAACGCGAAAACCGGCGTCGAGAACCGACCGTCCTGATTTCTCATCGTCGACAGTGGTCTATTCCGTTTTCGGGTGGCGTTCTCTTCGACCCGTCCGCGAGTTGTCGATCGACTCCCGCGTTGCAACACGGCAGTGTTCTTCATGGCCAAGCGACCACGTCTTCGGTCGTAACGCTCGATTCCGAAGCAGACGTCGCTGCTGGCCGCGGCCTCCGTACTTCTCCTAAGTCGATGCCCGCTCGGTTCGACGTTCGTTCTACCCGCGTCCCGGGGTGCGGAACCTCGGGATACAACGCGAACTCTTCAACCGGGCTCCAGTTCGTCATCGACAACTTTAACTTGCCCCCCGGAGCAATGCGCTTACCCTCTACCACCCCGCCGATACGTACCTGGTCGTGCGCTTGCTCTACTTCGGCGTGCGAGCCCGTCTAGATTCACTCTGCGCGCTTCTTACCGGACGACCACACTTTGCGTGTGCTCCCCGAACGCAAGTGGATCGTTGCGGCGACCCTGTTCATCTGTGCGGCTCCCCAACTCCGGCATCCGCAGAATGTACTCTTTAAACTACCCGCGGAGAGTGTGGTCGGATTCGCGTTTTTCGGAGATGGTTCCGTGCTTTCTCTTGATGTGCTGCTCCCTTCCACTTGCTTTCCTTTCTTCTTTTTCCTAATCGCTGCAGCAGGCAATCTGATGTGACACTGGCTGAGTTCCGTTCATTTCTCGCTGCAGACCAGACCCTCGCACTTATTCAGCGCCTTCCGCCCTACTCGAACGAAATCCCGCACACGTCCGTCCTGCCCGCGTCGCTCGCCCTGACCGTCTACCTCCACCGTGTGTACTGACTATCCTTATTGTCTTCGTGCGCAACGGTTGGCGGCTGGTTACGGTTCTGCTTGTTGGGACGGCAAACCCGGCTACCTTGGAAGGGCCCGCGCCTTAACGCGCGTCCGCTCTGAGTTTTTGCGCTGTTGCCGGGTACTGACGCTTCTCGCAGCGTGTTTGTCGGGTCTCTTGCTCTTGTCGGGACGACGCGAGCCGCGGTTGGCCTGTCACCCCCCTCTCCGAATTTGCTCGGCCCAAGCCGGCGTGACTCCTTCCCTTGCAACGACCTCTGGATTCAGGTTTTCAACAACCGCCCTTGTCTCCTCCTAACACCTCTCTATGGCGAAGGGTGTCTTCGAGTGGGCAGCCCTGGTGTCTGCGGCCGTAACGCGATTCGGCATCCTAGTCGGATTGCCACGTTCGAGTCCGCCCGTTTTTGCGCTTGCTGTGCAGTCGCTCGGCCTCCCAGATGTCTGCGCCGCTAGGCACGTGACGGTCATCTCGGCGCCCGGCTGGGCGATCGACGTTTCTACCTTTGCTGTATCCGTTCCCCACTACGACCAGATGCGCGCGCAGGGCCGCTGCTCTGGGCCGGCTCTTCTCGTCCAAGCGCGTCGACTACGGGGTCCTCTGACATCTGCGATCCCTTCGTTCCGGGTCGGCATCGGGACCTCCGAGCGGCGTTTCACCGGTCCGCGCTCGATGGTTTTAAAGCGGTCACAAAACCGACCCGCTGGGTCGACCTTGCGTGCCGGCGAGCCGCCGTCCATGCTCTCCCTTCTAGTCCACCTCAGCACACTATAACCCTCCGCTCTTGTCGAAGGTGTTCACCGCGTCTCGCGGTCTCTGACTGAGCCGGCGGATCGAGCAGTCGCGCCTGGATGGTCCTCCTCGACGCAATGGATTCTGCGCGCGGATGGGCAGTAAACGGTCGCTCTTGTCGAGATGTTCGCCGTGCCTCTCCTCTTGCCTGTGCGTGTCTCGCCGAGACCTCGGTTGTGCCCGCGTCACATTTATCATAGGATTAGCTCGACTTGTGTTCAACGCCCGGGCGTTTTTGGATCCGTGCACTGCGCTAAATACTCGAGTTTCCGGCAGCGTCGGTGCGTTGCGGCGATCCACACCGTTTCTCGCCGTGCACCTCGACATCTGCGTTCCGAGTCCCCGGCACTACCTGATTGAGCAGAGGCTCGTGATTTGTTGTCAGACGAGGGCGAGTCACTCGACGACTTCGATCGCCGCTCGAAAGCCGCGTGGTCTGGTCATCCGGCGGCGCCGCTTCGAGACAACGGTCAACCTGCTCGGCAACGCCGTCTTCCCTGTTCTACCAGCACCCGTACCAGCTCGATCTGCTCAAGGCCGATCCAACCTTCTTTATCAACGCGGTCGACGAATTGCGTCGCTACGACTCTCCTTCCAGCTTCACCGTGCTCTCGCGGCGGATACGTCCGATTGTGTGTCTTTCCTCATGGTGTCCGTGGGCGGTTCGTCACGCTCATGCTGGCCGTCGCAACCGGATCCTGCGAATGTTCACCTATCCCGACGTGGTCGACATCAAGCGCGACGAACGCGCGCGAACACCTCTCGTTCCTCGGCGGGCATCCACATTCTGCTCGGGGCGAGTCTTGCCCGGCTCGAGGGCGCGGTCGCTTTGCGCAAGCCTCTACGAGCTTTCCCTGGACCTCACCGTTGCGGAACAAGCCGGTACTACGGTCGCTACGTGTCCTCCGGGCTACGATCAGCTCCCTCGTGAAGCTCACCGCCTACATAGTCAGAGCTTCTCGCGCAGGAAGCTGTAACGCCACTCCCTTGTCCCAGGCGTCTTCGCGGCCCCGCCTTTTCTATGTCCCCAGCTCGTCGTGGTCGGACGCGAACGCGGTGTCCGGTTGCCCGGGAATAGACGATTAACTCGAACGTCCTTGCCCATGTCCTTCAACTGTCTTCTCGTATGTCCTTTTGACCGGTCCTGATCCGAAATTCTCGTCTTTTCTGCTCTCGGCGAAGTTGTCCTTCACGTTTGCGTTTATTTCCTGACAGCCGGCGCCATGTCACCGGAGCTCCTTGGTCCGTAAAGTACGAACTGGCTCCTACCCTTGGTCGACCCCAGGAACGTCCCCTATCATCAACCCCCCAACATCCCTCCCATTGCACAAGCCGATTACGCCTACCCTTGCGCCCTGGACTCAATCTTTTCCGAGGCAGGTAGTCCGATCTATCGCCATTCTCTCCCGCCCATTTTGCTCCTCCCCTCTCTTTCCTTGCCTTCTTCATTTACCTGGCTCATTTCGTTTTTTGCTTTGTCATCTCCTTGTGCTCGGCGTTCGCTGTAATCTGTCCCGTGGTATTGGTCCGGCGCGAGGCGCTAACGAACCCTTCGCCGGCCAACTGTCGAGATCTGCTTGATTGCGGATGATACCCCATCCACTCCACTCCGTGATCACCAGGCGCCTTGGCCTGAAGCCTCCTGCGGCTTCGGAGGGTAGCCCGGATGCAGTTGTTCTCGATTGCCTTCTGAACTCGACAGTTTACCCATCCATCGACGTTATCAACCGGTTGTCTCGGCCTCCGGCGGCTGCGCCGTTTTCGTCGATGATCCGGCGACGCGCGTCTCTTTCTCTTGCAGCGAATCTAAGTTGGTGCCGAGCATGGGCGCCACAGCACGGCGGCGTAACGGGTCACGTCAACGTCGTCCTCTGGTGCCATTCCTCGAACAACATGCGATCTCGCCGAATAGTCGCCCTTACCGATCGTCCGCACGCGTTGGCCATTGAGTTGGTGAACGTCCGCCGCCTCTTCGCTGAGCACGTAGAACACGTAGCCGTCGGTCGCTCTTTGGTGTCAGTTCGGCCCCGGCGAGCCTCCCTCCTCGAACCAGCGGCGACCGGTGCTTCCTTCCTCCGTAGTCAGGTCCGCGAAAGAGGTCGATGTCCGAGCATTTCGTTCTGGCTCTGGCTGCCTGCATCGCCTAACCTCCAACCGAGACAAGACCCTGCCAGCCCGCCGAACGCTAAGCGCAGCGCAGAGATCGTGCTTCGGCCCCGGGTGGGCGGCGTATGTGTTCTACCGAAAAGCCACTCTCCGCGACCCGCTGGAGTACCACCCCATGCTTCCCCGCCGTCCTCCTCTCTCTTTCCTTATCCTCTCGCTGGTGTCCTCCTTTCTTCTCATTTGGGCCCTGACCGCGGGGCCGCCACTTCCGGCCTTCGCGGGTCTTTCTCACCTATTCAACGTTCGGGGCGCCTGCCGGCGGTTCCGCTGTCTACCTAACTAACCACGTTACCTTCTCTAGAGGCGTGGACCTAATCGGTGGCGCCCGCCAACGCAACCGGGTCCGTTTCCTCCTACTCTCTCTGTTACTCTTGCCTCCCCCTGTTCCTGACCGTAATCTACCACTCGGCAGAAGGCTTCCTAACCCCACCCTTGTCGTTTCGGCCTCACAACCGTCCTCCCATCTAACACTGTTTCCTTCCGCGTTCGTACTCGCTGTCGCGGACGGCTCGCCGACGCATTATCCACTTACGCTTGGGTCTAGCGGTCCACCTACTGTCTGCCTCACGTGTCGTCACTTAGCCGGACCGTCCGCTGGCCGTCAAAACTGGATGCCTGCGTCGACCACCCATCATCTACTACTGCGACCCTTCCGTGTCACGGCTCGAGACTTCCGGCGCGTGTTTCCGACATCCGACCTGGCAGCGTCAAAACGGCGCACTAGGCACTAACCGTCGCTTGTCTCGCCGCGACCATTTCAATACTTGTACTCAGCACATCTCCTTCCTTCAACTCGTTCTGTCAACGACCTCAAACGCTTGTCACCGGTTTCGAAGCCGAAGGGGTCGTTCAACATCCCGCTCACATGATATCGTCCTTGCATCTCTGTTGTCTACTACTACTGCTGTCCAACTCGATCGCGGACGGCGCCCTGCGCAAACGCAGCTTCTGACGGGGGCCCCCACCTGGGCTAACGTTCCTCCGGGCATACCAGACGGCTAGAGGCCCTTCAACCCCCAGTACCTGTTCGCACTTCGGACCAGAACCATAAAGCAACGATTGTGTCTGCGGCAGCTCTGCACGGTCATGCAGTGACTTCCTACAACGCTGGCCTCCTGTGTCCTTGGCGCACTCGGCGTACTGCCATCCCGATGATCGCGATCAGTCGGGTCGAACGCACTCCGACGTTCCACGACTAACGGTCGATCTCTCTCAACAACCACACCTTATATTATTAAAATGAGAGCGATCGACCCGTACGTCGTGAACGTCGTCGCTGCGTCGCCCGAAGATCTCGATATCGGATCTGGCAGTAGCCGCGTGGCAGAACCAGGCGGCCCCGTCGTTTTGGTCAACTGCAATTCCCGTGCAGGCTGCGCATACACCCTCTTTTTGGTTTTCTGTTCGAATCTGGACAGGTCCGGGGGGTTGAAGGGCCTCTGTATCCGGTCTTTGTTTGGCCCTGGGTTAAGCTTTCGCCCGCGTCGAAGCTGCGTTGGCTGCTCCTTACGTCTATCGATTTGACGCAGTAGTAGACACCGCGCCTAAGGACGCATCATATCGGTGTTTGACGCCCTTCGCTCGACCCTGTTGACAATTCGTTTGATGTTCGTTTTTGACGCCCTCGCTTGTACATAGCTGTGGTGTCCACGGTCTTGCCTTTTCGTCTGATAACGCTAGGTGTGTCGCGTTAGCCTTGCATTTCGTGTCGACACTCTCGATTCTCGCTGCGTACGTGCGGTTCTACTTTAGTATTTGTGGGTCGGTCCTACTCTACATCCCGTTTGACTCCCTCTACGGTTCTGCTGCGTGCACGTGCCACTTTCTTCTCCTCTGGTTTACCTCTCTACATCGTCCTGTTCTCTTCTTCTGCGAGGCCTTCCGTCAGCGCTTCGAGACGCTTCGGTCAACCGTTTATGATTGTTCCGTGGAGTCCGACGCCTCGGGTGGGTTCGGCCGCCTTCCTGCCGAGGTATCTCTCTGTCGGACCAGGGGCGGCCCTCGTATGTATGCCCTGTTTTTTGTCGGGCGGCCCGGCCTTCGGGTCTGGGCGCCTTCTCGAAGGTCCCGTGTAGACGGGTTCGCGGACCTCCGGCCGGCCCCATAACTTTTCCTCGGGTGAGGCCCGCCGTACCGGCGGACGTGGGCGGGCGCCGTTCTGTTCATTTCCCCCCACTGATATAGACCGTCGGCATCGAGAGCTACGGCATCTCTTCTTTTCATCATTTTTAGCCCAGGCTGTCCCCCAGCCCCCCCCCGCCTCTAGTTTGCTTTTCTTTGACAACTACGCCGCCGCCGCCCGATCTCCTGCCTCTGCCTAGCTTTTCTTCGGTCTGGCATGTTGTCTGCGCTCGGTTGGAGGTAGGCGATGCAGGCCGCCAGGATCCGCTACGAACTGCTCGACACTCGACCGATCTTTCGCTACCTGACTTTCCGGATGAACGCACCGCGTCTCCCGCTGGTTCGAGGTCGATGAGGCTTCCGCTGGCCAGAAGCTTGACACACCAGATCGCCCTACGTCTACTTGTTCTAGGCTGCTTCCGCGAAGGTACTGCTGACGTCACCATCAATGTGGGCCAACTTTTCGTGACGCCGTTCTGGCGGGGGCGACTACTTGGCGAATCACCTTTTTGTTCAGGACTGGCACAATACGGCGACGTTTACTTTGAACGTCGCCGTCCGTGCTGTGGCGCATGTTCGGCACCAACTTCCGATTTCTGAAGCGAACTAGCCGCTCTTCGCCAGGTATCATCTCCTGAAATCCGCGCGCTCCCGCCTTTGGCTACCGACCCGGTTGATAACGTCGCGGCATGGGTGAAACTGTCGATTTCCGCACAACGGCGTACCCTGCCTCCGCTACCTCTCGAAGCCCTCATTTCGTCTTCGCGGCCTGCCTGCTTCCTGTGATCAGGAGTGGTGGGGTCTCCTCCCTCACATCAACGAGTCTGCTACCGATTTGCCGGCGAAAGGTTCTATCGCTCGTCCTTACCTCTACCACGGCGATCCGCGGACGCCCCGAGTCACAGAGATGGGACAAAGCCAACGAACTTATTCAGTTCCCTTCCTCCTGGACCGCGCTTCGTCTTCTACATTTTTGGCGGTGCGAATCTACTACCTGCTCGGCAATATTCGTTCCAGTGCGACCATTTCGCGTCCCTCTTCTTTTGCATGTGCGGGAGGTTGTGTGTTGTTTATGAATCGTGGCGTTTTCCATGTGTTACACTTTATCGCTCCGTGTTCCCTTTCGATTCTAAACTTCTGCGCACACTCGGTGACATTTCGCCCGGACTGGGTCCGGCCTCACCTCCAACGTGGCAGAGGACACTTCTCCTGAGAACGACGACTTCTTCGGAGCCTTCCTCTTGTCAATGACCTCGAAGCATTGTCAGACTGGATGGACGTCGAGTTCATCGTTCTATCCCTGCACTTGCACGCTTTTCGCGCCGACCACGACGCTCTTGGCACCTATCCCATCTGCCGGGGGGGGCGAATACCGCCTGGGACAAGGGCTACATCTTCTGCCGACGAAGCTCTATCTTCTAGGCGTTGTGCTTCACGGGGACGTGCTTCGTAGCCGCTGAGGACACTTATCGAACGTCGCACCTCTGTCCCGCAACGGTGAGGTCCCGGGAACCCTCTCGTATAGCTTGCGCAACGCGAAGAACCTCTCCTCTATCCGGGCATACTCTCCCCTAGGCAAAGGTGGATTCCCGCCGATAACGCGATTTGTTCTCGGCCCAGCTCGGCGCGCATGTGAATGTCGAACCAAATTCGGGATCGGGACATCGTCCCGTATCCCGTTGGCTGGCCGGCCAGCATGAGGCTGTACGAAAAACCGCCCACTGGACACCTTGTGCCCGCACACCTCGGCGTCCTCCGCCGCGACTCGCACAGGTGAGCTGGACTGCTAGTCGTCGGCTCAGCACTTCGTCTCCTCGTTGATCCAGCAGGTTGTGATCGGCCTTGAGAGCAGCTCGATCTGTTCTCTGTCTGGTTCGACAGGACGCGGCGTTGCCGAGCAGTTGACTGTCGTCTCGACTATCGCATGTCCTTCTCCGGATGAGCCATCAAGCTCTGTCTGTCTCTGCATCTCTAGCTTTCGATCGTCTTCGGTGACTCGGCCCCTCTTCCTTCACATCACGAGCTTGCTCATCAGGTCGTCTCCTGGACGCGCTCAGCTTGTTCTAGTGCAACGGCGAGCAGCCAGTTTGGATCCGCCGCAACGCATCGCGCCTGCCGGAACTCGTCGATAGCGCAGTGCCGATCCAACGTCCCGTCCGCTGCTTTTGCCCCATCGAGCATCTTTCTTCTTCCATTTGCGCTGTCCCACTCGATGATCTCTTCTGATGACAGCAGCTCTTCATGCTGGGGGCGCGTTCTAGTAAGCATCTCTACAAGAATTCTTGTCTTCTTTCGCTCTCCCTCTTCCTCTCCTCGTTCCCCCTGCCATTTTTTCTTCTATTTCAGCCATCGGCGATCTGCCTTCTCGATCCAGTCGTGCTCCAAGTGGGCCGCTGATCCTTCTGTGCTTGTGCGATCTGTTAACACCCTTTTCTGACACGAGCCTTCTGTACTGTTTCTTGTTCTGAGGTGGATAGACGGCAGCATGGACGGCGGCTTCGGGCGTCCCGATCGCCCGCGGTTCTGTGTCTTGACCGCTATAAGACCATCGTCTCTAACTCGTTTTACAGCCCGCTCCAGTGTCCCGATTCCTACCCGGAACTGTGACCTTTTCTTCGTCAGGATGTTTCGCGGACCACTGTTTCGTAATACGCTCTTGACATGATCTATCCTTCGCCTCTACATCTTTCGCCCTTCTCTCTCATCTTTTTCTAGTTGGGTAGACTATCATCCGCAGTTCGAACCGGTTTCTATCGCCAGCCGGCGCCGATCTGAACGCTTCACTTTCGCCCTCGCGTCGGCACCATCTGGTGGCCGAGCTGACTGCACAGCCCAGCGCAAAACGGTCGAACGTGCCCTCCGACTATGATGCCTAATCGCGTGTCGGCGCCGACACCCGGGCTGGGCCCATCCGAATACAACCTTCGGGCGCCTCGTCGAGTCGTTTGTCTGCGGCGACCCGGGCGGTGAAAACCTGCTCCCGCATTTCTGCCAGGTCCGGTCAGCGCCTGCTTGGGCGGGAGGCCATTTTCTGCGATGTTCCCGTCCAAACCACCGCAGTCTCTCGTCGTCCCCTGGCCCCCTATTCAGCTTCCAACCCTCTGCTCTACTTCGTCCGTCCGTCAAGCGCAATCACCTCCTCCGCTCCCGCGCGACCGGCTCGTTTTCCGGCCGCGTCTTCAAGTCGCCGGGTTGCGCTTCCACCAGCCGCCCGGTACAGAGTCCTTCCACACGTTGCTCACAGACTTAACTTTCCTGCTCGTCTTCAAGACCTGCTTTATTTGGTGCCGTCCTTCTATCTACTCTTTTCGACGGACCGTTTTCAGGATTTCTTCTAGTCGGGTGGGGGCTTACTTCTTTCATCAGCTCTAGGTTCTTGTCGTTCATTCTGATTCATAACTCAGCCGTTCCATTCATTCCTCCTCTTCACTCGATCCTGTGGCCCCTACGACTCTGCACTCCGTTTTCCTGGCCGGATTCAGCACTCAGGTGCTCTCGATCTTCCACCAATCTCCCTCAACGCGATCGGCCACTCTGCGGCCTAACTCTGCACCTCTGCTTATTGCCGGCGTTGGTGCTCGCCCAGATGAACATTTCTCCTCAACAGATCGCCTTGCGTTCGTGGGATCACGTCCCACGTTTTTGTTCGGTCGGTCCTCGGCCGCGCTCCCTTGCTCTCGACACGGGCTCGCCGCCGACGTCGATCACGTCGCCTCCCCGGTACGTCTCGTCGGGGTAATCTATAGGTCGGTGGGCCAGTTCAATTTTTTCGATGCCGAACTGGCTCCGGTTACTTTCCGCGTTTTATCCCTCGTTTTTGCCCGGTTAGCTATCGAACCTATCGTGGCATCGCTTCGTGCTCATGTACTGGCGGGCCCGCGCCATCCGCTCCCCGTTTGCTTCGGAATCGAATCGTGCCCTACGCCGAAGATCTTGGTCGATGTGGGCCATGACTACACTGCCGTGTGCAGCTGCGGCGTCCGATCTCCACTCGCGGACGCGTTCGTAATAGGCAAGGTCCCGCCGAACAAAACTATCTCTCCACTCGACTATGAGGCAAATCCGTTCTTTGCCTACTACTGTCGGCGTTTGTAAGAAAGCTGTGCCAGAACCTTACCCTGTCGGCGGACTCTACGAGGCTCCT
>Ga0179593_1678797_pt1 | contig 10123 bp, 12 predicted proteins | sample CZODoug2_1_08_16_FD_185931 | JGI IMG/M metagenome (GOLD analysis project Ga0179593, IMG submission 185931) | Vadose zone soil fungal communities from Angelo Coast Range Reserve, California, USA - CZODoug2_1_08_16fungal (PacBio error correction) | ecosystem: Environmental > Terrestrial > Soil >...
GGGGTCCTTTTCCTGGTGCTCTACCAAAAAGATGAGGGATCCGTTCGGCGAAAGGGAAGTCCTGGGGAGGAAAAAGACTGAACGGAGGAAGTCTCGGCGGTCCTCCCTCAACTCCCGGAGGAGGGTCAGGAATGGCCTCAGGGGACGGAAGTCTGTTCTTGGAACAGGTTCCATCCCCTCTTTCCAGTAGCCGGACAGCGGGGAATCTTCGGTGAACAGGAAAAAGAGTAAAGGACCAGCCCGTGGAGTCTTCTTCCTTGCTAAGATGACTAAACAGTACCTACCTGACCAAAACATTGGAGACTGAAAAAATAATCGTCATAGGGGTCACGGAGCGTTTCAAGCAAAGTTTTGGCGACCGGCGGGGGGGCCCCAGAAGAAAGGTAACAGTCTACTTCACCTCCACCAGCTTGAGGGAGTGAGAGGGAAAGTGTTGACGAGGAGAAGTCAACTAAAAGGGAATAGCTGTCCACGCATTTTCGAGTTCCCGATGCTGCGTCAGGAAACGAAACGTCGTTCACCTTTGAAAAAAATCTCCGCCATCAAAGAAGGGGAGAAGAGGCGAAGGGGTCACGGTCCGCACCCCCACAAAAGTGGGAACAACAAAAAGGGCCGAGAGAAGAAGGAAAAGAGCTCAGAAGGAACAAGGACGGGCGGCCTTTACGGTGATAAGGGAATCAAGTGAGGTGAAGCCGGCAGCGGCTGTCCCGCGTAAAGGACTTCATCAACTACTTTTCGGAAAGCATCGGAAAGATAAACCGGGAAAGGCGAAGAGGCCGGGGGGACATCTCCTCAAACCTACGCCACGGGAAAGGGGACCGTAGAAAGAGGACCCAGAACCGAAACAGGCATGACCAGAGAGATTCGCGAAGTGACGAACCGGACTTGGAAGGGTCTTCCCATAGGAGAAGACAAGGGAGAAAGCGCGTGACAAGACGCCCGTCTGTGACGTACGGAGGCGGGGACCGGCTATGAAAGAGAAAAAATGAAAAACTCACCCGGACCTCCTCATTCGCTGGGCGGGTGTGCAATAGATGCAGGGGGGAAGGAAAAGGCGTGAGGACCCTATTTCAATATTCCGAGGTTAACATGGCCGGGGCTCGGAAGAGAAGGGAGAGGAGGGCGCACATGCAACAGAAGGACATGCGTGTGGGAACAGACCTTAATGGGGGCGCCATCGTTGCAGGGGGCTGGAAGGGACTGCCGGGAGAATGCCAGGTCCTGTCGTGTGGGGTGAAAGGAAAACGATAAAATTGGGTTGCTCTTTCCTTCTCCGAAATAGGCCAGGGAGGAAGAAACAATTGGACCGGAAGGAGCTGGTCTGGCTTAAACAAGGGACAGGTGGGGGTGGGGGAAAACTAGTCAAGGGAAAACCCGGGCCTCAAGCCCATTGTCCTGGTAAAAACCGAAGGCACTTCACCTGGGGGAAGGAAACAAAATGGAGCCCAAGACGACCCCGATGGCGAGGCGAAATCTATCTGCTTAACAAATGCTCGAAGGGAAGATCCCCGAGGGGCTAGAAACCTGCTGAAGAAGGGTCAGGCGGAACTGACGGGGTATTTCCGCTGACCCCTGGGGGGGTTCCGTGGGAAGGAGAAGAGGAAGCCTGGCGATTGCAATGTCGGTGTGGGGAAGGGGGAGAGGGAAGTTATTGGGTCGCTCTTGTCTGTTCTATAGACCAAATGAAAACTTTGTTGCGGCGAAGGAAGCATGGCAGTCTTGTGGAAGATTCTGACACGGAGATATCGGCGAATGCGAAATCCGTGGCGACTACCATCTTCACTAGGCCGTCCCGTCCGCCTGAGGTGGGAGGAAAAAACGGGCACGTACCCATAGGACTCTTGGGTGTAGGGGGCCGATTGGTGAAGAAAAGAAATGACCCCCAGGGGGTTTCCTCTAAGAGGCCAAAGAAGATTTCAGTCACAAAAAAAAGGGGAGGAAGGAGAAAAAGGGGGGGGGAGTTCCCGAGGGAGTTTCGCCAGGCTCAAACCAAGGGGTGGACAGGAGCAGGTTAGGGTTAGTCGAGAAGGGGAAGACTGAAAGGGGCACGTCCTGGGAAACCCAGAAAAGAAGGGGTGAGGCAAGCCAACAGGGGGGTCAAAGCCGGCACATACAAAAGAAACGTGCTGACAATAGGGGAGAGAGGGCCCTAAACGGGGGAGGAGAGAAAGAGCTGAGGACATAGCTCTCTGTTTCATCTCCAGAGGCGGTAGAGGAGAAAGGGGTAAACGGTCTCTTATCCCTTGATAAAATGGCCACGTAAGGAAAAAGGAACAGGTTAAGGCAGAAAAGCAAATACGACACAAATAGGGAGGGATCGGTTATGCCGGCAACCGGATCAAAATCCAAAGAAACTAAGAGAGGCGTCGCTGGAAGAGGAGTGCGAGGAAAAGATTGGCCGTAGAGAATCGTAAAGGGGAGGAATTCTTCTACCATCCTTGACGCCGGGTGAGGATGGGAAAAATGGGACGTGCTGGCCAACCTGACAACAGAGAATCCGCTTTCGAGGAGACTGGATGAGACCGCGAGGTGAATGTCCAAAGGGGAGTTTGTGAGGAAGGGTTTCTTCAAAAAGGTAAAGAAAACGCCGCCAGGAGGTGGCCAGCAAAGGGCGACGGCAATCACTTGAGACCGGCGGAGAGGATGGAAGGCCAGCAAGGTGATGCGCCAAGGAAACTCACTCCACGGTCGGATCCTACCCTTAACCTCGCTGAGCGGGGGGGCAACTGGCTGGACTTTACTAGGGAGGCAGCTCCTGGGCAGGCGTGAAAAAAGAGGGGAAAAGGACGCGTCCGCGGGACTCTGCTGCCAGGAACTAAGGGGGGGGACGTCTTGTTCAACCCCAGGAAGCCAACGCAAGGTAGGAGGAACGCAAAGAGAAAAGGGAAAGTCAGTTTGCTTCCTAAGAGCACGAACCAACCGTAGAGAGCGGTGGGGAGGTAGGGTCCGAAACTCCTAGGGTTTAGTTTGACCAAGTTAGCCGGGCATAGTCCATTCTGGAACGACTGCTGGGGGGCGCCGTAGCGGTTCTGAGACTGGGAGAAAGCGTTCGGCTCCCGGCCACTGGGAGGAAATCGCCTATACTGAGAATTCGGCGGCTCAGATGCGCGTACGGAAAAGGAGGCACTCTAAAGGGATCACTACCAAGAAAATCGCCAAGAGAGAACCCAGTCAGGAGAACGGTCGAAAAAGTCTCTAAAACAACAACTGCCTGATGGACAACGAGAAGAAAGAAAGTGGGGACGTCTATCTCCGTCTGAACGGTTTGGTGGAGAGTAGGATGTTGGGTCGAAGGATTCAGCTAGTGGCCCCCCTGGCCCGTCGGGAGCCAACGGGGCCTCCCAAAGAAATGAGAAGAGTATAGGAGGAAATTTCGAGAGGGGCCAGACGCTACAGCGCTCTCTTGAAAGTGGAGACAGGGGGGGGAGGAAGGGGATAAAAGACTTTACCCGGGTCGTGCAGGTGGCAGCTGAAAAGAGCCTAAAAGGACAACGCCACATCTTGGGCTACGAAAAACCATCAGGTGCAAGAGTTGGGTGAGGCCGCCTGGTTCTTAATCCACAGCACGGCGGCCAGCGAAGAGGATGAAAAAAAGGAGATGAACTTGAAGAAGGGGACTCTTCCTTTGCGGACCGACGAAATTGGGGGGACAAGTCAAAAAGGGGAAGGAGGGCAGCCATTCCCTAAAAGTGGAGGAGACTTAAAAGGGGGCTCCTCCAACTCGGGGGAACTGAGCAGAACAGCCGCCCCTCTGAGAAAGTCTAAGGGAGGTTCGTCAGGGAGCCTAAATGTGGAGATGAGGTCCGGGGAAAAAATGGTCGAGCATATCTCCATCAAATCCTCACTCTCTTCTTTACTGGTCGAAATAAAAGCAAGAAAGTCTAAAAGCTACCACTTACATCGGAGGGGGGTAAAAAAAAGCAACGCCTGGGGTGAAGTCCGGGCCGCACCGGGATTTTCTCCTAACAGGGCGGCCAGGGGAGTGGTTGAAAGAAGCAGGCCCCCATTTTCAAGCCAGCCAGCAAATGTACCTAAAAACTTGAGGAAAGATTTCGCCAAGGGGAGACCTTCATCTGCCTCGCAAAAAGTCTCCCCGCCGAGACTACTGAGCGAGGGACAGGAGGCATATAAAAATAACTCGAAAGAATCTGGGGGAAGGGTCGCAAGAAGGCCTGGACTTTTCGGCTTCGGCGGACCGGGGGCCACACTGTACAAGCGATAACAGGTAATCCTCCTCCTCAGCTTGGAGAGGCAGCAGAGAGTAGGACAGAAGGGCCCTCGTATGTACGCGGTAACCGCGTCTGTGGGCTTGGGAATGGTGAGTCCACTCACACCTTGGTGTTGGGATGAGGGAGAGCCCAGGAAGGCTACTCTGCCGACCTTCGTCCCACAAACCGGGGGGAAGAAGAAATCCTCTTATATAAACCAACCTCTCGGGAGAGGGGGACTTCCAAAAGAGGAGGGTTGAAGGAAAGAAGTTCGGTGGCTCTCGAGGCACTCAAGTGTAAAAAGGCAGCTTAACACAGAGGCCGGGGAACCCTTTCCTAAGGAAAGTGCCGGCGAAAGGAAGGAGGAACAATGCGGGGTTCTTCGTCCTCGGGGCCTAATCGAGGAAAAGAGATAGAAGAGTGTACACGCTTTGGCCGGAAGCAAAAAAATTGAAAGGGGGGATACGAAAAAAAGATCGCCAACTACCTGCCTGATAACTGGGTTTATTCCAAGAGGCGACGCGGTGGTGGGGGAAACGATCAGGAAGGAATAAAAAAAACAGTGGGTCAACAAAATGCACTACCCTTCAAAACCAGACGGACCTGCACTGAAACGGCCGATATTGACTTAGAGTCAGTGGGAACTAGAAAGAGAGTCAAAAAAGGTCGGGGGGTTTCCGCATTACTTCGTGTCACTTAACACCGGTGAGGCCGGGAAGGACCAAGACCTTTAGTTCCCTGGGCGTCCCGAGAGTAACTAAAGACCCACCTGCCCGTGAAGAAGAACCCCACTCATGCGGCAGGGGGGGGAGAACGACAGAATACAGGAAATAAAGAGATTCCCTCGGCCCGCCAAAAAAGGAATGATGGATGGGGAAAGAAGGACTAAAAATCAAAAAAAACTACGTCTACCCAAAAAAGGCTTTCATACTGGGCAAACCCAAAGTTAAGGAGTTGGTCAAAAACAATTAAAAGCTTACCTTGAGGCCCGGACGGATTTCACTGGCGGGGAAAAGACAGAAAAAATAGTCCCAGCACTCAGTCGTCCAGACAGATTCTCCGCGGGGTTTAGAACCTCCGACTCGACGATGTTAGGAATTCAGAGTTTTCAAGAACGGTGGTATCTACCAACGTTCGAAATAGCCCTCCGGACGAAGAAGGAGTCAAGGGGAGCGGGGGAGATGGGCACGTCTCTCGGTGCAGGAATGACCATCGTTAGCAGTCTGTCGGACCTTCAAGGACCTCCAAGGAAAATCGTCGAGATGGCGCTCGGGGGGGGTGGACGGTTGATTTCGTACGTAACCACCTTGTCCGTCGGGAGGGGATACTGGGCCGCCGCCTAAGGCGCAAGGAAGGGACGATTCGGCCCGCGGCTTTTCTTACGAGAAGCCGGCGGCGCCCGCAGCGCAAAGGATAGCTGTAAAGAATCCAAAAAGGAAGCAGCCAGGCCCATCCGCTGTCGTGGCGCATTCTTCAAAAGCGAAGGGAAAAAGCTCCGAGGGTTTTGTGGCCAAGTGGTTGGGGGGGTGCGACTGTTAAAAAGGGGGGCCGAAGCCGGCGGCCAGCGCGGGTTCTGCGGCGCGGTGAGGGGGGGACCCGGTCCGCGATTGATGGGGAAAGCAGGCCTCAAGGGGGGGGCCAAAGGAGAAAAATCAAGGGAATCGTGATCCCGGCGAGGTTTAAGGAAAAGTACGTGGCAGGAAAAAGGAAAAAAAAAGGAAAGGCCTCCTTTTGGAGGAGTACGAGAAAGAAAGGGAGGCGGTCGGAAACTCATCAGGAAAAGGAGCTAAGAGCAGTGGACGATGAGAGGCTCCATTCTCCAATTTTGGGGCTTCCCAGCAGTGAGGAAACTGCTAAGCCGGCACTTGAAAGAGGGGGGAACGGACGGAAGACTGGTCTCTTGCGAAGTCCAAGCCGGCGAATGGGGAGGTCCTTACCGAAGGCTGCAGATTTCTGGCACTGGTACGGGGAAAAGGCCGTGAAAAGCACCAGGGAAAAGACGCCTCAAATTAGTTTATGAAACGAACAAGGAAGAAAGGCAGCGTCCGAGATCCCAAACCCTCAATGAGCCAAGAAAGAGACAGAACGGTATTTTTACTATCCCCTGAGGACAGCCCAGAGATCAACAAACACGGAGTAGGAAGATAGTGTTTGGAAGGTGCCGGTGCTCAGAATAAACTCTATGGATCCGTTTTGGCGACCGGACCATGAGAAGAAGGAGACTCGGGGGGACTACCTGGTGCGGGGCTAAACTCAACTCCCGGTATTCTTAAGGGTCCGGACTGGGGTAAGAAGCTGAATTATAAAGAGGCGGGAAACAGGGAAACAACCTCTCGTACCGAACCTTTCTCTTCGGAACCGAGAAAAGCCCTTCTGTCCGCTGTCGTACCAAAAGGAACCGGAGAAGGACCGGTTTTACGATGCGCCAAAGGAGGGCTCGGAGCGGTTGATAGTTTAAACAACCTTGGAGAAAGGGATACCCATGAGCTTAATCTTCACAAGGAAGAGTAGGCCAAAAGACTACGGCCTTTGGGTTGATAGTGTGAAAAGAGACCGAAACATTCTCTTCAGCCGACCCGGAGAAGGCGGGAGGGGGTTTAAAATTCCTCTAGACTGGCGACTGACGAAGGTTGCGTGTTCGCATGGCAAGGCTAGGGAGAGGGCCATGTGTGGGAAAACGTGCGGTTCTCCTTTTGTACAACCAAGAGAGTGGGATCATTTGCTGACTTGAGGGTAATCTGGAGAGTACCATAATTCTAATCTTAAATCTTAGTCTCGCGCTGATAGATCGGAGCATCAGCTATTCTCCGGCGTTCGTGCGGGGGGAAAGTCCGGTGCAAGTCTGGATAACCCCCTCTAGTACCGCGCCTCGTCAACAGCCGGCGGGGACGACGTCCATATGCATTCTTGCAGGATCGGGTGGGACACAGTGTCCATTACAAAAAATTGAAAACAAACCCTAATCGGAAGTGGGGGACGCCGTCACTGGTGATGAGATGCTCCAACGAAGAGCGGGTCGGAGCTTCGGAAAGAGGAGCATCTAAAGAAAAAGAGGGGAGCGGTGGAGGCCCTGCCCCGTTCCGGGAGCTGTCAGCAATGTCTACGGGGGCAGGGCAAGATCACTAGCTACTTCTAATATTCGTGCGGAAAGAGCTCCTATGGAAGAGGACAAAGGGTGGATGACGTACGAAGACATGCACCTTCCCGGGGCCCCTTTGAGCTTTGGAACTACATCTGGGCCTTAGAGCAGGAGGTGAGTTCGTCAATCTTCAGAAAAACGGCTAAGCAAAGGTCCTTCCCGGACTTCCCGTCTCAGCGCAGGTTTGACAGAGGCCGAAGGAGAGGTCTAAAAGTTTTGTCAGGGAGACACGCTCGGAACAAGAGAAAGGACGCCAGGAGAAGGGGAGGCTACAAGGGGGGGAAGAAACGCTCTATGATCTGCTTGAGGGTTGATGCCTGCCCATGTGCATGTAGTCAATAGGATGCAACGAGAAAAGGAAAAAAAGAAGTCAGAAAGGGGACCTTTGACTCTTCCGATGGGGGGGTGCCTGGCCACTCTAACTCGTCGAGATGTGAAAATGAAAAGTGGTAAAAGTGAAAATCCACCTTCCAATCCCCGCCTGACTCATGGCACTGTCACGATGTTCATGGTCCGGAATCATAGGGCTTAGGAGCTTGACTGCAAACCTAGCAGAAGTTCCCGTTTCTTTCTACTTAGTCCGCGGGGGGGAAGGGGGTGGTGGGACTTGGTCGTAAATCAGGGGGTGAATTTTGTGAAATCGCTCACGGCTGACTGTGGAGGGGGCGAGGGGCAACTAATATCGGGATCTCGTGCGAAAGGGGGGGGGCAGAGGGACTCTCTTTCCTTCTCCCAGTCGGAGAGTCGTACTGTCCTAGCTTTACGATTGATGTACCGACCATTCAGATATCGAGTAATTGAATCAGCTTAAGGCATGTTGCTTCTTTCGGTGCGTTATGGCCTCGGCAACTAACGGGCGGGAATTGTAATAAGTGGCAACCGTATCTGGTTTTCCGTAAAAAATGTAGCAAAAACGCGACTCAAGGATAGGGGAAAGAAAATGATAAGCCCATTTGCTTTTAAAAAGCTGTGGGCGGACTCTGCGCCATATTCCTTCACCATGGTCGTGATGGACCTCGAGACAAAACTTAGCCGTGTGCAAACGAAAGAAAGGGGGAAAACAACACGTGCGTCGAATGAATATCGGGTTTACAAGGGTGTGGCCCGAAGAGGAGGGAAACATCCTGTGATGCATAAATGCCGAGGGGGGGAAATTCGGATCGAGAAGAGCTGGGTAATGCGACTCTTGGGAGGAGAGGAGGGGTGATGGTGCCGTTTGCGATTGAGATCTTGCTTGTTTTCAGTTCCCGTAACTATATGTCGGTGGGAATGGAAAAACCAGTTTCGATGAAGGGCAGTTATGCTATGTGGCTCTTACGTGGGAGGGGAGGAAACCACAAGGGGGGGGATTCGCGTTATAAAGAGTCGCCTGTGGACCGGCATACTTCGATATCGGCCGGTGCGAAGATTTTTCTTTGTGCCCCACTCTCGTGCACGACACACGACTCCCATGGAACTGTGGGGTTCCCCAGTTGCGCGAGGTCAGGGATGCACGTAGCCCGTTTTACTTTACCCAAGTGGTGCCGGGGAAAGTGTAGGAATGCTTGGTATTCAATTCTGGAGTCAATCAAGGGGTGCCTCAGGAAGGGAGTCCCCTAACAGATTCGATAGTACCCAAAGTTTGTGAAGTCGATCCGAGGGTCAAGGGAGGCAGGCTCCCACCAGGGGTGACATCGTAATTTTTCAGGCGAGCGCGGGGGGAGGGATGGGCCGCGACGGCACGAAAAAAGGCTGAAAGACAAACAGTGCCACAGACACCAGACGAAAAGGTTACCCGCGTCAACCGGAGGGCAACAGATTGAACCTCTCAAGGAGTCTTCTTTTATGTCACGGACTCGGAGGAAATGGGAAGAGGAAGTGGGACCAGAGGCCCCCCCGTGAACATAAAGCCTAAAAATGATCCCTTCTTAAGGTAACAGAACGGCGTCGCAGGTGAGAGAGAAGGACAGAGGGAGAAGAGTCAAAAAAGGGCTCTAAGAGGAGTGGGGGCTAGGCAGGAAGCTAGAGGCGTAAAGGGGGGAGACGGCTGGTCCCTGTCCAGTGAGGGGGGTCCTGTCTGCGCTGTTTACGGGGCCTTTGCTACAACCTGCAAAAGTAGGGGAGGAGGACCAAGAAGTGGAGGAACGTCTCTTCCACAAAGGTTCGTTGGGGAGTCGTTCTGGGACCACGCAGTCCCAAAGGGAACATGTTCGCCTGTGAGTTCGTGCCGAGCTCAATCGAAGTACCCGACTCGGATGGAGATAAAGGCGGGTGAAGTGAAACTCCACTCGGACGAAAAGAGACACGAGGGGGGGGAACTACCACTACCTCCAGGAGGCGCAAGGGGTTTTCCGAGGGCGGGGGGATTGCGGACGAGATTGGAACGCTCCGGGAGGGGACGACTCACATCCGACCAGGCCACCACGGAAAAGGGGGGCCTAAAAGAGTCGTCGTGGTCCGGCGGCCATGAACACCGGCCGAGAAGACCAAGTCTAGCTTTATCCCGTGCGGTCTGAAGGGGAGAAAAAAAAACACCCTTCTTCAGGAAAGACGTTTCATCTGCCTTGGACCGAGACTCGGAGGTTGGAGGATAGGAGTATGCCTTCCCAAGGGTCTTGCCGCCGGAAGATCAAATCTTCCCCCCGCGTATTTTTTTAATCGGGTCCTCCCTTCAGGAACGGGGGTCGCAGAAAGATCACCTAGAGGGGCGAGAGAAAGGACTGGACTCAAAACCGGCAGGGTTTCGCCTCGACGAATGCTCAATCGGTACCATCTCCCTCCACCCCCCAACGAAAGA
>Ga0179593_1347355_pt1 | contig 10122 bp, 8 predicted proteins | sample CZODoug2_1_08_16_FD_185931 | JGI IMG/M metagenome (GOLD analysis project Ga0179593, IMG submission 185931) | Vadose zone soil fungal communities from Angelo Coast Range Reserve, California, USA - CZODoug2_1_08_16fungal (PacBio error correction) | ecosystem: Environmental > Terrestrial > Soil >...
GCCAAGCTGACGGAAAAACCAACAAAGCCCGGCTCCCCTCACTTCTCTAAGGCTTGGAAAGGAAGGCGTGGTCACAAAAGTCGGCAGCAAGAGAAAAGCAGTAACCGCCGAATCACAAACCTTTCTACCAACCGTGCCCCCAGCGGGGAAAGACCAGGCGAAAGCGCTGAAGGCTAAAAATCAGTCTTGGTAAAAAGGCCCGTATGGTGGACCCTCAAAAGGAAAAAACCTGGGAAGAGTGTCGGGAGGAAGTGGCGACCAGTCAGTTGAACTACAACTCATACGATGCGCGAGATTTCTTCTTCAGGTGCAACCGGCAAATGAGGAACCAGCAGGGGAAGGTTGGATAAGAGGCACGGAAAGAAAGGGGACAATATCCACACCACACACACAAGAGAACAGCGTCGCGTGTTGTAGAGGGGGGGGAAGAATTCTGGCCCGGACGGTCCGCCGGAAGTCTTTCTCCACCGGTCGCGATAGCCCCTAAAAGTCCCCCTAAAAAAACGAGGTGCGGCCCGGGTAAATTGGAAGAGTTTACGGCAAGCGTCGAAGTAAGGGAGAAAGCGGCCTACGCAGTCGGTAGTTGAAGAGAATGCAAGAAATGGAAGTCGGGAAAAAGAAGTTCGTTCCTCCGCGGCAAACACCTAAGAGCTTCCCCACGATCCGAAAGTTCAAGGAAACCGAGAGCTCGGTCCGTGGACCGCCGACGGCCTGGACGGACTAGACCATCCGAGAACTAATTAATTCAGAAGCCAGGAATCGTTTTCCGGTCTTTCAAAAAAACATCCGCGAGGTCGCGGATAAAAAAAGGCAACCCAGTGGAGGCCCCCGCAATAGGGGGCAACGTGGCCCACCTGCTGCCCTAAAAAGGAGATTTTCCGACAACAGGGCCTTAAGACTGGAAGAAATAACTTTACCGTGGATACGGTCAAAATGGGAAACCCGGGGAGGGGCGGACAGTGTAAAAATAAAAATTAAAGCTGGGGTCCATGAAGATACAAAGTACTGTTCGTTACCAACCGACAGGTAGAATAATAAGGGGGAGATGGGCATTCAAATCTACCAACTCAGAACAAGCATGGGTGAGACAAGAGGGAGACGAAAGTCCGCCCGGAGACCGATGAGGGGAAACAAGCATCGCCACAGCGAATAAAAAATCTGTCCGGACGGGAGAACAATGGAGCGTAGAGTTGCAAAGAGACGAGATTCTGCCCGTTATGCCTCGGAATTATAAATGCGTCGGAAAAAGGGGGCGGGGAGGCCCAATATCGTGGGGCGGGTAGGGGGAGTCACTTAGGCATACGTCTTGTTTCGCGTGCATCCGAACAGGGGGAACGGTGTAGGCCCTTTTCGGACGGGGGGTGCCCATAGGCCTCACGGCCCAGTCAACAATCCGACTGAGGAGCTAACAGGGAAAGCCTCGACAGATCACAGTAAAAGCCAGTTCTCGATGTGGGAAAATAATTTTCCCGAAGAGATAGCCAGGAAACTAAATCTAGAAGGGGGAGGACGCCTTTGACGGTGCAGGGACTGTCGGGTTTCCTTCTGCTCTATTAAAATGAAGTTAAAAAGAATATTCTGAGATGGTAAAAGGCCTCGTGTAAATTTTCTCAGGAGAGAGGTCAGGGATAAGCACATAGTGTTATGTGTGGTAACCATCTGAAAGGCCGGAGGCAACGGCCGGGGAAACCCATGATGACCCATCTTTTCCATGAACCAGAAACTGGCGTGGTGGGAACAGGGGGATATTGGGGCCAGACCCGAGGAGGCTGGTGAGAGCAAGGAACGGGGCACGGCGAGCAGGACAAGGCAGACTTCAGTCGGCGAATGTCCACCGAGAAGATGTGCTAGCCGGCTAGAGATCGAAAACTGTTGAGTGACACGCAAAGGTCGTGGGAAAACATAGACCGATATATCAGAAAGGTCGGGAAAGCTGAGCCAAAGGTTCAGGCAATGCAGGACCTAAGACCCAGACCTCAGGGATTTTAGTAGAAGTTTTGGAAAAGACAGCGCACAAAAGCTGGGAAATCACTGGAAAGACTTGGTGGGATGTGGCTCCACACATTACTCGTCTTGGAAGACCTTTACCATACACAAATGCAAGAAAATCATTTCGTTGTGCGGCAGGAAGCGGAAGTTGGACTGGTCCCTAAACTATAGACGGGTAGTTTGCTCCGAGGACACGCGACTTCCAAAAAAAACTCAAAAGCTAGCATTACGTCAAGAGGAGAATCCCGGATCAAGAAGATCGATGACGGGAACGTTAAGAGACGGGAATTGATACCTTCTAAAAGACATGAAAGATTAAGGTAGAACGCACTCAAAAGAATTGGTTCTGCGCTTGCCAAAACCGATCGAGAAGTACAACACGGCTTTCCGTTTAAGTTGCTGGGCCAACTTCAGAATTTTTCCTCCCACTGTATACCTATCAGACTCTCGACGGAATTACGGACCCGAGCCATAACAGACCTAGGTATAGAATCTTCTCCGATTCCTTCTTCATAGCACTCACGGCAAAGAGTTGTGATCCGGGTGTCTTTCACCTCGTCAACAGAGTCTTTCACGTTTCCTGGTCGCGTGGGGAAGCTCTGCAGGGAGCTAGGTTCTCCTCCGCAAAGCTATCGTCTCGGGGAGTGCCTCAAACACGAATCGAGGGACGTCAAGGAGCCGACTAGAATACGAGGCCCTGCGAAAACGCCCTGGGCCGGGGCAACAGCCAGAACTCTTACAATCGCCGGGTGATTCGCGCGCTGCTAAGGGGGAGTATAGGCAGGGGCCTCCCCCACTCCCGTCAAAGGAGCCTCCGCCGGTCAGCCTATCTGGGGGCGAGGGGAGAGGAGTCATTTAAGCGGGGAACATGCAAATTCCGAGGCTAATCAAGAGGCCGGGATCTAAAACCAGATCGGTAGATGGGGTCCCGTGAGGTGGGCCTATAGAAATACTAGCACTCCTGGGTGAATGGGCTTAGGAACAACTCAGTGCCAGCAGGGAAGGGCTTTCCAATACATGAGACAAAGGGTTGCTTAGATGGTTCGGGACGGGGGGCGTGCCGGGGGGGAAAGAAGATCATGTAAAGTCCGAAAGTTAGGGTCTTTTGGTGGAGGGGGATAGTGTGGGTTGGGGGATGAGTTCAGTGGATTGTGGGATCACAGGTGAATATAGGATGGGGATAATACGTCATCGAGGGTGAGAAGCCGACGTGTGAGAAAACCAAAGACCCAAAAGGGGCAAGTAGAGAAATGTTAATCTGTTCGAAAAAAAAGAGAGTAGTCCAAGCTGGATCAATGCCTATTCGACCGTGTGGCAGAATAACCGGATACATAAAGCCAGCTACCCTTTACTGGAAGGAAAGTGTCTCACACAACCAAATCCTGTCAAGGTTAAGTCGATTATTATTGATAAGAGTTGCCCGATCGTCAAAGTTGGGAAACCGGGTCAATAAGACAGCTTCCACAACACGACCGAGGCAAGACCGAAAGAAAGGGGCTATGCCCGTCGGACGCGCCGAAAAGACCGCGGAGAGAAGATCGCCTACCGAGAAGGACCTCACCGACGAAGAGGGCCTTATGGAAACCGGGGGGGTGAGAAAAACCCGGATCTATTCCTGAGAAGAAAGAAGCAGTCAATGGAGTCAAAGGGTCTTTTCTCCCATCTCGCTCTGTGTTCTGCGAGGGCGCTAACAGAGTGGAGAAAGGAAAAGTGAAGGTAGGGGACATCCGTCATCAGGGCAGGTAGATTGGGGCTTCTTCTTCTTCACCAAAGAGGAGAGAATAAAAAATAGAGAGAGATACAGCCACGTAGGAGGGAGGGGAAAATATATATCTAAGTGGGGATTATAGCAGTTGGTTCCTTTCGCTCAAAGAAGAAAGGATAAAGGAATCTTATGTACTATTTCACCAGACGCTGGTAACAAAGCGGTCAGGCTAACGAGAAAAAAGTCTGGGGGAGGTTTATACTAACCGTTAAAACGAAAAATGGGGGGGGAAAGAATGAGGGGAGGTAGGAAGGAATCGAGGGTCGAATTTTCTGCCCCCTTGGGAAAAGACTTCATCGCTGGTGGGGGACCTTGAAGGGTCTCTGAGGAAATAAGCAAGCTTGAGCTTCGCAATAAGAAAAAGGGAATAGGCAAGATTGATCCTGTATGGAAAACAGCGGTCGGGGGGAGTACGCACTTGGGGGTAAGGGGAAACTTGCTCTGTACTCTCGGGGACCCGAGACTAAATTGAACAAGGTGGGGGGGGTGGCGGGGGAGACTGGCAGCCAGTAGATTGGAGGGAAGAAACTTAGTGAGCAAGGTATGTAGGACACCGGTTCGCCTCTGTATGTGAAGAAGAGGGGGAAAAAGATTGGATCATTCCTATCACCTTAATAAGACTTGGCCGTTTGTTACCGGGATAGTACCCCCGGGGGAGAAAGACGGGAAGGAAGCGTAAAAAAGGGAAACTAGGCTGCACTATCTGAGGGATCAAACGGAGAAGCGGATCCCATAGTCAGGTTCTTAAAAGGTGACGCAACGGGCGAGGATCGTGAAGCAGTCATAGAGGAACAGGAAAGGGGAATAGAAGGGGGGGACTAGGGAAAAGGGACCCAGAGTCGGACTGGTTTCAGCATCGGGCCGCGCGAGGGGGGGGGGGGAAGTGTTCCCCGCGCTGGTGAGCTCGAGAAAAGAGGGAGAAGATCGAGGAGTGAAGGGGGTTATTACTGCGCTAGATGTAGGGGGAGGGGCATACACCATCTATCTTGTAAGAAGGTCGGTATGGTCCAAAAAGGAATTCACAAAATGGAGGAGGGCTTTACCCCTGCTATGAGAGTTTAGCGAGGACGTCACATCGATAGGAGGAGACCACCGATCGAGGTGGTCTTCGACTCTTCTCCGGGGGTAATCGAGAAAAACGAGAAACATTCAACAGCACCATAGTTTTTCGAGGGGAAGAAGAGGAAAACCTGGCTTCACAGACTTTTTGCTTTCGATAAGGGAAAGACGAGGGGTTCTATTCAGAGCAGAGACGCTGCTCAGGCTTGTAGGGATGTTCCGGAAAAGATAGAAAAGGTCGCATACTTCTTCAACCTCTAGGGGCAAGAAAGGTCCTCAAGGCAAGGAAGGATTGTCCTTCACGCTTCCGTTGTTGGGGGCGCGTAGAAGAAGGAGAGGGGGGAAAGGGAGATATCCTATTTGATTGAGAGGTAGTGAGGGCCTTGCTGATCCGGCCCGTACTGTATGCAAGGGAAAGGTAGTTAGTAGGGGGAGGCCGTCGGAACATTTGTCACTGAGAGGATGGTATGTGGGTTTTGACGTATGCCTGGAAAAAAATACGGAAAGAAAAGAGAGATCGTTTATTTCTTAAGGGGGGCGGTAGACTGAGAGGGCTTAAAAAGAAAGGGGAAGGCTTGATTGTAAAGTGAGGACAAAATAACAGATTGAAGTGTTACTTTGGTCCCTAGAAACAGAATGTAAAGTATTCCAACCTGATAGGGGTTCTCTAGTAGGCAAGACCTTAAAGAAGAGACCATCTAAAGTCTGTATGTCGGGGGGTAGTAGATTGAAGGAAGGGTAACGCGGATAATAGGGGGGACTAACTGATGTATAAGGGGGCATTTTTAAAAGACGAGGTTCCGTCTCTCATTTCCGCATGGAAGACGTCGGCTCTGAGAGTTGTCAGAGCCGAGGCGCGCCGCTTCCTGCTTGGGGACGAGTTGGGAAAAAGGTACGAGACGCGGCAGTTAAAAAGACGCCATAAGGAAAGGTAAAAACAGCCATAAGCACGAAGTGCATGGAACCAAGTAGGGACGCTTGGCAAGGACGGGCGTACGAGTCGGAAATCGGGCAAATCAGCGATGAGAAAGGCCGATGAAGGCCGGACACAAATCGGAAGTCTTGAAGAGAAGAATACAGGGCGGTTCTTAAATGAGGGGAGTCTCCTAAAATCCGTGAAGAGGGGAAGGGTCGAAATCAAGGAGGGGGGAAGTCAATGGTATTCGGGACGGTCTAAGAGAAGGGAGAAAAGTCTTGGACACCACTGGGGGGAGAGGAATTGTGAAGGATTTCTAGGGTCCCTGAGTCAGGAGGATGACAGGCGGGGGAGGGGCATTTTCCGATCTTTTCAAGGGACACCGCCGCTGAAAAGGGATAAAGGAAGGGAAAAAATGAACCAAATAAGGGGGCCGAAAAGGGACTCTTAAAGTAAACGAAAACGCTAGGGCTTTCCATTAATAAGACCATCCATACGAGGGGAGTCCGAAATGGTCAGGAAAGTAGCTTCCTCTAGGAGGGTTGTGTCAATCCAAATATAGTAGAAAGTAGAAAGGACGAAGAGTGTTAATCAAGGGTGCAGGTTAATCATTGAATCATCTAGACCGATGAGAAGGGCCCCCAAGAGTGATAGAAAACTGTTAGGGGAGACCTGGTAGATTGAGAAAATATAAGTAGTAGGGGGGCGGGAAGGGGAAAAGAAAGTTGACTTTATTCCTTCTAAAATCTGGGGAGGAAGAGGTTTGGTCAAAAGTGGGGGAAGCGGGCGCCTGACTCCTGGGAGAAAGTTACGAGGATCCAAGGTGCACATGGAGGGGATTTAGTCTCACCTGGGGAGGGGGAGACTCTGTCGGACGGGGGAAGCTGGGTGAACAACAAGGGGGAGGGTGGGTTACGTAAAAGGTGCTGACGTTAATCCTGAGAAAGAGGGAGGACTTGCCTCCTTCAAAGGGGAGGCTGAGGAAGGGAGGAAGTCATGAGTGAAAGGAGGAGGAGAATAGTCCAAAAAGGGACCAGGACCGATCATGAACTCGAGGAGGAGAGCTGGAGGAAAGTTCCATGTTTGTGGAGAGGGGGAGCAGACCGGGGGGGTGTTGAAGTAGGACTACCCGAACGCAGGAAGGTAGGCTCGGACACCTATTAGGGGCCTTTGGGATCCTTAAGTTAGCGCTTGAACTGTGGCAAGAAAGGGGCCTCACTTGCAGGGTCTGTTGAAGATTTGGAAGGTCGTATAACGAGCCGGGGATGCGGAACTGCAAGTCGACTTCCAGGGGACAAACTCAGTAGATGAGAGAAGTCTACTTGGCCTTTAGGGGAGGGGTTTGCGTCCTACGAGGGGATCAGGGAATAGGGGCGCAAGAATATGGAACTGCCGGCCTTCTTTGGGGGAGAGGATACTCCTTTGGTCCTTTCAGAAGGGAAGGGGGAACTAAAGAGATAATTAATCGGAGGGTGATTGAACCTACCTGTAGCCAAAATGGGAGGTAGAGAAATCTCATAACGGAAAAAGGGAGCGGTAGAAAAAAAAGCATCTATCTCTCCAAGGAGGGAGGAGAAGGTCTTGAGAAGGGGGGCCCAAACTGGGGACTCATTGATTCTAAAAAGGGTGGGGATTAATTCTGTCTCTAGTGGAACGGGGGGAGAGAAGAGGAAAGAAAGGCCTTCATAAGAGAACCTCTTTCATTCGTAGGATTCTTTTGGCTAGGGGGGGGGGTTAGGAAGTCGTCTTATAGACTAGAAAAAAAAAAAAAAGAGAGTGAGGTTAAAAGGGAAGAAAGAGAAGGAGAGAAAAAAGGGAGGAATAAACACACAAGGAAAAAGAGAAAATCAAGGCAGAAAGAGGAATCGACCGGTCTTTTTGGGGGGACCGAGGAGGAAATCGTTAGATAGGAACTGAACATCTAGAAAAGAAATAAAAGGGAGAACTCAACGAGGAAAGAGAGGGGGAAACAAGGGAGAGGGAGTGTAATTCTCGCTCAGTAGTGAGAGCGCGGGGCCATTATTGGACCATCGATGTCCTTTTATCTTTTCAGAGAAACTCTTGTGTATACCGGGCTGTGAAAATCCTGGTTAAGAGGAGATGGTAGAGGGCGTCAGGATGAATCAGGACACACTTCTATATCCAACAAAGACGTCAGGTGAATGGCTCATTGGGAAAGTGCGTAACTAGGAAAAGGGAAATAGAAGAGGAGGTCACACGAGAACAGGGGGAACTCGCGGTAGTAAGATCCTCGGGCGGCCCCGGCGTGGAGCAGGAAAAGTGGGAAATTTCAACCTCGTCTTATAAAAAGAAAAGCCACCCCTCAACCAAATTCTGCCCTTCTTGAATCTGTGGAATCAAGAGCAATACCTGAATGATCAAGAAACCTACCATAAGGTGAGTGGGGCGCCTCCGAAAAGGCCTGGGGGCGTTAACACTGGGTCGTGGAAGTAAGCGACAACCCTCCGGCAGGGATCCCCCAACCAAAGAATGGGGGAAAGGGCAATCGAAGAGGGGGGTGGATCAGGGGCTAGGGAAGGTAAAGTGGGAGAAGAGACGCCGACGTTTAATCTAAAGGGAAGTCCCAATCAGTCGCTCGGTCATGAGGGAAAGTACAGAGAAGGGGGGTATTCTACAGTTAAATCCACAGTGGAGTGAACCAAAAAAGGGGGCGTTGAAAAACGCGACCGACGATAAGAGGGGAAGCCCAGACCGGCGGGGGAAAGGAGAAGAAGGTTACACTTTTATCCTTGAAAGGGGAGAAAGGCGGAGCGGGATTTAGGGAATTTTTGAAAAAATAACGGGCAGCAGCAAGGAAAGCCCTGAAGCCCGACAAAAGGGACCTGGTCAGGGGGGAAACAAGTTAGAAAAGAAAGACCGGGGAATTATGAAAGATACCAGAGCTCAAAGACAACAAGGTGCAATCGTGGGGAGAAGAAAGTCAGCCTCGCCTGAGGGGTTGGAAATCATTAAATGCGGAAACCGAGAGTAAACTCGGGAGGACTGCTAAAAGGGGACTAAGATCTTTTCAAACTACTAAGCGAGGGACTGATAATTTCATCGTGAGGAAAAAAAAAGCTTCGGGGATGGGTTCTTATCATGGACAGAAATCGAGGCTCAGGGAAGGGCAAGAAGAGGAACTTTATAAGGTTGGGGGTGAGAGTGGGCAATAAAAAAAAAAAAAAAAAAACAAAAGAATGTAAAAGAAAAAAAAGGAGACGCAAAAAAAAGGAAACTACAATCTTCGTGCTTCATAAAGCATGAGGGGAAACTGTCCCGCCTCCTCTGATCAGAGAACAGGTTAAAAAATCACTAATAAGGAAAGTCCGACGAGAGGAAAAAGGGGCACACAAAGTCCGAGAGGAATAAGGAAAGGAACTAATCTCAGGAAAGGCGTCCTAAGTTATTGGAATAAAGGGAGGGTCCTGTTATGTCGCTAAATTCCGCAGGGTCACTAAAGGATGCAGACAAAGGGAAAGCCCGCGGGGGAAAGAAGTAATCGAGGGGGAACGAAGGAAGCGAGTATTTAGGGGGGGAACATTGACTAAGCTTAGTAAAGTAGAACGGCCTTTACAAGGGACGCCTCTGGGGAAAGTAACTCCTTGTATTCTTCTTTGGTTGTAAAGGGAGCTGGGGCAAATAACAGGAGGAGCTTTAATCGGGAACGGGCGAAGTGTCCTTCATGGAAAAAAAGACTGTGCGCTGACCTCTCGAGCTGTAAAACCTGGGGAATCTCACTGAAGGGTCTGAAGAGGCAATATGATAGTTAAAGGGCCCTGAGTGGAAAATAGCCCCGATATAATGTCATTTAGGGTCAAAGCGTAAAGAACAAAAGTTGAAGACCACTGTCCAATCAGGATAACAGAAGCCCCGCCTTAAGGGGGCAGTAGTCAAGGGAGGGGGAAGACTTCTAAAAAAAAATGTGGCACTTGCAGGATTTGTTGTTCAGTTGAAAGGGGGGAACCAACACCAAAAAAGGCATCTTGAGGTCCGACTGTACCACATTAAAGCAGAAGAAGGGAGGTGTTGATAAAGAGGAGGCGAGAAGGGTGCGCTAATATCCCTAATGCGAAGAGGGGGGGAGGGTGGCGCCGTATCAAACTTCAAGAAGGAAAACCAATAAACCAAGATAGAGAACAGGAAGAGGGCATTACGCCAGTGCTCAAAGACAGAGGAAATACCTGAAAAGGGGAATCGGAAGGGGCATATTCTCAGAGAATCAAAAGGAGACTCAGTCCTTGCCCAGAAGAAGGAGTTGAGGGCTCCAAAACCGGAAAAGAGAGAGGGACAACAGTCAGTTTAAGGGGGACTGGATGTGGTTCACGTATACTTTGGAAGAATACTATAGAGAAGGTAAGGCAGCCCTAGACCAAAAGAAACGTATAATGGTCAG
>Ga0179593_1355974_pt1 | contig 10122 bp, 14 predicted proteins | sample CZODoug2_1_08_16_FD_185931 | JGI IMG/M metagenome (GOLD analysis project Ga0179593, IMG submission 185931) | Vadose zone soil fungal communities from Angelo Coast Range Reserve, California, USA - CZODoug2_1_08_16fungal (PacBio error correction) | ecosystem: Environmental > Terrestrial > Soil >...
GGGCGGGATTGAGTGGGGGGAGGGACCGCTCGGTTTTGGGGGGTACTAAAATCACTATGTATAGGAAAAAGGTTTAAGTATAAGGGCGGGTAAAGACGTCGTTCGTGGAGCCACAAGCCAGAACTATTGAACGTATCAGGGGAATAAAAAGAAAGGCCGAGAAGAAGAAATATAAAATCAGAAGACATATGAAAGGAGTTAACCTAGATCGCCTTTTCAGCCCTCTCTCTAAGGAGATTTTTCAAAAATAAGGGAGACAAAAGAAGCAGTCCATTGTCACAGCTAGAGATCATCCGTTATGGGAGTGAAGATAAGGGGACAGCGAATCAGTGGAGAGATCATAAGCCAAGAAGCAACGAGATCACCGACCGTTCTTGCCACAGTTCCAGCACTTCCACGCTAAAGAGACACTAATTGGCTAAGAGTACACCCGAGGAAAAAAACTAAAGTAAAGAGGGTCGCAAATTCAAAGGGGAGAAAAATCGTCAGCGGGAACAGCAATAGAAGGGGAGGAACTTAGGAAGACTTAATGGACAGAAAAATGAGAAAAGAGTCAGGGGGTGAAGGAAACTCGTAAAAAGGTCTTATACGTGGATGTCATGCAGAAAATAGAAAAGGGATTTTGCGGAAGGGCGTGTACGACACGCTAACCTCGGAGAGAGAATTTGCGCTTCTGGTCTACCAGGTGAAGCGCCGCTGAAGCCCGATTGACAAAGAAGAAGAAAAATTAACTATAATGGTCCACCGTGAGAAACCTATACAAGAAGTGTCCGATCTCATTTCGAAAGCGGGCCGTAAAAACAAAAGAAGGGGAGAAAACTGCCCGGCGAGGAGAAGGGAGCAAGAACTGCAAGAAGACGGAAACGCCGCATGCGAAAACACGAAACAGACTTGCCCTGTGGGAGAAAGGCGACCAAAAGGAGGGAAAGGGTCGTCATCCTTGAGAAGACACAGGGGGGGGGAGTAATGGAGAAGAGGGTACAGAGAAAAGTGAGTGATATCCCGGATATCGATCGCAGTGAGTAAGAATCCGGCCAGACAAGCCAGGGCGAAATAGACGGAGAAAAAAGGCGCGTATCGGCAGCGAGGAAACGACCAACCTGTCTATGGAAATGAGAAAGGGCTTGTTTGATGACCTGAGGGGGAGGTGAAGGAGGAAGGGGGAGAGCAGGGAAGGGGAACAAGTCAGGAAAACACCGCTTTCAAAGGCTCGATTACAGAAAGGAGGCAGGAATGAGAAAGCGCACATGAAACAGATAGAAGTGTATGGACACTAAGCCATCTGGGAAAAACCATCTAACAGAAAATTTGAAGTCCGGCGGGAGAAGGGAGAGAGATTGCGGGAGAAAAAGAGGGTCAACTGGTAGTCTGCCGCGCCGATCATGAAGAAAGGGAACTGCGATTAAAAACCACAACGGATATTACATATCACACCCAGATTCTACTCAAATCTTCCAAGGGAAAAAACGACGGATCGCAGGAAAAAACAAGAAAAAAAAGATTAAACAAAACGCAGAGGAAGGACGAACATCCTGAACACACTTTCACCCACTGAAAAGGAAAAGTGCTTCACCCGGCATCGGAGCTCGGGAAAGATAGAATCGGGGCAAGTGTCATAAAGAATCGACGAGCTTCGATAAAGGACCACGGAAAAGTAGGTACGAAACGATGAGATTGTTGAACGCCAAATCAGAGTAAACCCCTCCGGGAAGGTCCAGAAACCCCGCGAAAGCGAAACCCGAGAAAAGGCATCTGTTAAAGGCCGCGGAAAAAAAGACTAAAAGTCACTCTGATTGGTTGAGCAGGAAGTGGCCGGAGGACCGAAAAAGGAAACAACCGGACGGGAGGAGCACGTAGGCCCCCGGAAGAAAAGGAGCCTTTTCCAAGTGAGGAAGGGAGAAACCTGGTAGTATTCACACAAGATGAAGTAAAAATAATGTGAAAGAAAGAAAGGGGGGGGACGGCTAAGAAAAGCAAGGAAAAGTGAAATAGTGCCGAAAGGGCGGGAACAAAAATGCAAGCGCAGAGAGGACTGCGCTAGTGGGGGGGGCTACTTCAAGGAAGTTAACCCGTGCGGGGGTAAAAAGAAAGAAAAGAGAGAGGATAAGGCAATCTTCCGGAGAGGCCGTGGCAGCTGGGACACTGGGAAGAAAGGTGCAACTGGAAGTTCAATAAAAATTTTTGAGGCAGCTCAATTCCAGGAGGGAAACGTAGAAAGCGGAAGATCAAAAGGCAAAATGATCGCGGGCAAGTCAAGTTCGCGGAAGAAAAAAATTAATGTTTGGATAAATTTTGCGGAGGGGTAGCGGGGACGAACCTGGAAATAATACGCAGGGATGCTAGGAGGGAAAGTCCCATGGAGATTACGACTCCGACAGGAATCGAAAAAGTTCATCACACCGGCGTGCCCGAAGGAGGAACGATGACTAGGGGGCCAGAAAATCATTTTTGGGTACGGACCACTCTATACTAGGGGTAGTGTAGATAAAAAGGCACGGCGGAAAAGGGAGGGGAAGCCAAGTAAAAAGGAGGGTCTTCTTAGCGTCCTGAGGCCGGGGAGAGAAGGATGACTACGGCAAAAAGATAGACATCCGGAAATGATGGAAGGACCGCTGGATGCGGGAGTGCTAAGAAAGAGAGGGGGGGGGGCAGAGGCTCGGAGATCGGCTGGACCGAGAAGAAGCGAAAACGTGAAAGCTTCGCAGGCAACATGGGAGAGTAGGGAAGCGCGGGTTCGGCTAGAACGTGCAAATAGTTGTCCCGGGGGGACGATCCGTGAAAAAAAGAAAGGACAATGAAGGACAAGGAGAGGGACACTTATGGAAAACCCCATCCATCATCCATCAAGAGATGAGGGGAATAATCATGAGGGAGTGAAACTCCCGAAGGTGGGACTGGAGGATGTCCTTTTTGAGCCTGGGGTTATAGCTCCTCTTCGAGGTAATGTCAAGATCATCGCTTAGGGCGGGGTCTCGTCACGAAAAAAAAAGTCGACGCGGAGTTGCCAAAAGTTCCTTAATCCACCATTGACGGGTATTCGCGGCAAGGGGGGGTTAAAGCGGCGGATGAAACCGTGCGTGGCGAAGAAAGGAGCGCTCAGAAAAAAAGAGTGCAGGGAAGGGGGGGACAGGATTAACCGATTCACAAGACCCTTTAGGCTTCAGTCATTACACCTACGCTTGGAAAGAAGAGTAGACAGAGAAGAGGGGACGGAAAACTCCGTTCGGATGCAACGCTCAAGGGAAGGAGAAGCCACAAAGGAAAAAGGAGGACATGGGAGAGCCAAAACTGACTCGAATTTCCTATGACCCTCTGACCAAACGAAAAGGACATCAAGAAAAAGGATTGTACCGATCAAAAAAGCTGTTCACCCTCCTTGTGCCTGGCACTTCGGTTCAGGAAGCGGACCGGGCAAAGAAAAACGAAGACGCCTCGCAAAAAAACAAGTAAGCGGCAAAGAGCGGAACGAGGAAGGGCCGGTGTAAGAGAAGGAGGGACCGAAGAAGGAGGGGGAAGTATCGCCTAATCTCGGGGGGGGGGGGTTTAGATTTTTACCCTCATCTTTTCTTGAAACGGGGCGAGCGTGAAGAAGCGAACAGGATACTCAAAAAAAAACAAAAAATTATTAGAAAGCGAGAGATAGCACGGCAGTCTTAGAAAGAGAAAAACGGCACCGACCAATATGGGCAGTCAAGGGGGGGACACTCATGTTCCAAAAGGGATAAGATTCTAGACTTCTCACGACGTCTCGGACGGAAGGAATCCGACAACGGTGCCGAGCCTCGCCAAATCTGCAGACGTGGCGGAAGCTAGAAAGGAAAGGCTCAGGGTCCAAAGGAAGAACACTGTGCCCAGAAACCTTATGACCTCCATATTGGCCAGGGGAAAAAAAGGGGACTAGGGTGGGCTCAAAAACCATGGATGTCCCAGAAAAAGGGGCTGTAAAGGGAAGGGGGAAAGCGTAGAATCCGTCACGGGGAAGAAATGGACAAACTTTTACAAGTAGGGTCTAGCAACAAAAAGGCGTCGCGGAAGGGGCAAGGGGGACCTGAGGAATGCAAGGCCTTCTCACCTTTTTTTCACTAATCTAGAAAAAAAGAAAGTATGTGAAATAAGGGAACCCTGTAAGGGAAGAGTTGAGAGTAAAGGAAAAAATTAAAAACGTCAAAGAAGGGAATGAAACTATGATCAAAAAGAAGTGAGACAAAACCTTCAACGGTTTGAACCCGGCACGCCGATACCAACCCCAACAAGAAAGAAGTGCAGACATGGGGGGATCAGATGGAAAATAATTACACCGGTGAATCGCGAAAGAACCAAAAAAGGAAGGAGGAGCAAAAGTGACCCTGCAATCCTCTTCAGGAGCCGATTCCACAAGCCCGAGCCAGGAGCGACGCGACCGGAGGGAGCGGAAGGGACTAAGGAAGGGTACATCACACAGGGTGTAATTAGGGGGGGGGTAGACCAAGCTAGTTAAATTGATTTGGGGGCCAGTACGGAGGAGACATTCTGAGGAAAAAAGCCACTAAGGAAGAAGAACGTCTGCGACGAGGACGCGGCATCAAGAAAGACAGGTACGATAAAAACAACCGGCAATCAGGGGAGGACTGAAAAACGCTACCGAACATCTCTCACGAACTGAGAACAGCATCAGTAAAAGGCCATCCTGGACAAAAGGAAGATATTGCCGGTCATCTAAGAAAAGCAAAAGGAGAAAAAGAAAAGAGAACGCGACACCAAGGGAGGAAGCACACCTTTAACAGAGAAAAATCCGAATCAATGTGGGGTCGGAATAAAAAAAAAAACCAAACAAAATCGATCATGCACCAGCGTCAGAAGGGAAATTAGGGAAAAGGCCAGGGTGAGTGAAAGGCGATGGGCATGAAATTCAGTTGGCATATAGCCTTTAGACAAAAACAGAAAGGTAGACGAGGGAGAAGGAATCGGGGGCCTGGAAGAAAAAAAGGGGTAGTATGGGAAAGGAGGAGAACGGCTAAAGTCTTAAATCTTGCGTCTAAAGAGCGGGCGGCCCGCAATAAAAAAAAAAGGGAACCAGCCGAGAAAAAAGGGAAAGGAAAAAAAGGCTCTGCCAGAAATGCCAACTAAATAAAGCCATATCGGTCAGGGGGATCAGTTCCGGACCAGGAAAGGAAGAGAAAAAAAAAGAAAGGAGCGATGAACCAGAAGAAGGCGAAAATCCACGGATCAAGAGCTCCGGTCCTACCTCAAACCCCCTAGAGGAAGGCTTTTGCCCGCTACTAAGCGATGAGACGAGGCAGGGTTTGTAAAGGAGTAATCGATTTCGGTTAAGGGAAAGGTCGTTAGCTCATGCTAATCATGAAAAGTAAGAAGGCTATAGCGTAGACGTTAGTGCCAAAAAGGGGCCGGAAGAAAGCCCGAAAGATGGGGGAGAATGGCGCTGAAAAGAGAGGAGGGGAGCCATCTTCAGGTCACGTCCTGATGGAGTGGATAGCGGTGGGTGGACCTGTCGGGAGGGGAGGGGACGTGCGAAGGAAAAAAGGGAAGGGTCTGTCACAAAAGGGCAAAAACATCCGACGGTTCATTTGGCCTGCGCCGACCTGCGTCAGGAGATTATTCCCACTTGGAAGAAATAGAAGACTGAGGGCCAGATCGAAGGCGGTGGACGCCATCTAACGGTAGTTGGGCAAGTGAAAGTGAGGGGGGAACGGGAGGGAGAAGGGCAGCGAGAGGATGTATTCGCCACACTCTCTTACGCGCCCGACCAGGGCGTCGAATGGGGGGGATGACGTGCTGCCGATAAAAAGGGGTAACTGGAGGGGTGGTCTCTCGCAAAAAAGGTCGAGTGGCGAACAAGAGATAATGCCAACAGAAGGGGAGGAATCAGGGTGCGCTTCACAATTCACCCTACGTAGGGGGATACCGTAGCGCCGCCGGGGGTGGAGAAAGAAGAGGAGCCCGTCGCAAAAAGACCGCCAGCCTTTCACCTTTTCACCAAAACGACGTTCAAAAAGTGCCCCGCAGGACGCTGCACGAGGACAGACTGGGCGGAACCGGAAAGGAAGCAGGGAGGGAAGGGGAAAAAGAGGACAACTGACAAGGATGGGGACGCTTATCGGGTGGAGTAAAAACCCTCGTCCCCGAGCAAAGAAACCAGCAAAAAACGAACCTCGTCACAAAAAATAGAAAGAAGAAGAGGTACGGTGTAAGAGAAAGCAAGGATGAAGGTCAAGGTCTCGGTTTTACATAATGTGAGGCGCGGACAAAAGCCACCGGGAAAGGTACAAAGAGGGAAAAGAGGACAATAGAGGGACCAAAGACGGTGAAGTACAAATAGGTCTCATTATTAATGAGCCATAAGACCGATTATGCAAAGAAAAAAATCAGGAAGGGAGAATGAAGAAAGTGGGAGAAGCTCATCCGACGCCTTAAGAACCGTTATGGAAGATCGTGGGCGTGGGGGCCCGCATGGCGGGAGAACGCAGAGAAGGGAGGGACTGCTCAGAGGGCTCGAACATCGTTTCGATCTCTCCGTTGAAGGAACCCACAAGTCTCAAAATGCGATCCGAATCTTGCGTAAGATATAGGTAACCCACGGGGAAATGAAGGAAAGAGAAGGGGGGAAATTAAACTGGTCACAGAAGGAAGGGGAAAAGGAGGGACCTCTCCCTTGACTAATCACTCCTAATAAAGGTCGCGTGGCTAGAATCGGCGCCGATCAATTAAATGGGTGTCAGAACGTGGCATTTACGGAGAGGGAGAAAGATTGAAGCAGGACGGGGGGAGAAAGCAGGTATAGAGAGGAGATAACGCTCTAGAGGCTCTCATCATGAATTTAAACTCCCCCGCTGATGATTGCGTGAACGCGAAGCTGTGCAAGGGGAGCGAGTAAGGAGGGGGTGAGAATGGGGGGGGGGGAAAGGACCGAGAGCAAAATCGGGAAGATGGGGAGGACGGACCGTATTATTTACCGTTACTCCACGATGCCAATCGGCTCTTGCGGGTGAAAGAAAGCGACCATAGAGAAAAAGCAAAGAGGAAAAGCGGAAGGAGAGTGCCTGAGAAACTAAAATGGGAGTGCGAAACCTCGGGACGCTGGTCATGCCACGGCCATCAACTGCTTGTTCAGAGACAGCAACGAGTATAGTAAGAGGCGGGTCATCGCTAAAGGTCGAGAGAGCAAAGTTGCAGGGGAAAGAGACCGGGAAAAAAATGAGTAAGTGAGGAAACAATATAAGAGGGGAACACGGGGACCACCAAAAGACAAGTCTAGGCGGGTGAATCATCATGAGTTAGGGAAAGGGGAAAAAAGAGCGAATGTGGGCGGGGGAGACGGAGTGTTGCTGCCGTCTTAGTCGACGGGGCTGCCGGCAAGAAGGGGTCGAAGAGAAACAAGGGAAGGGCTCGCGAGGGGTAAATGGTGAAATACCAACCTTGGATATACTCGCGGGTGGTCATAGGATGTCCGGGCCAGGGACGGGTTCCGTACGTCGCGGTGGGATCTCTGGAGCAGGGGCAAGGGGGGGAGGAGGAGAGAAGAACAGAAGGGACAAAGCCATTGGGCACTACAAACTGGAATCTGATGAAAAAAAGATAAAAGGATAATAGCATATATACGCCGGGGTTCCGGCCGGAACACTGATTCTCTCATGGCCTCCGCCCCTACGAACAGGGGGAGATATGGCTGAGCTTGGAATAGAAAAAAGGAAGATGCCGGGAAGAGGAAAAGGAAAGGCGCATTAATCATCTATAGAAGGTGGGGCCCACACCTTTGCCGCCTCCTGCCGGGCCTCCGTTTGAAAGGCAGGGCAGGTACACGGAAAAAAAAAAAAACGACGAAAAGAAGAAGAATTACAAAAAGAGGCGGAGGCCTACTCGTTCATCGTTGGTTTCGGTCGACGCCGAAAGGATAGCCGCTCAAAGGGAGGTGGCGAGGGACAAAGGAAAAGCATTTCCCAGAGGAGGAGGAAAAAAGAGACAAGGGCGTATCGACCGCAAAAAAACAAAACAAAAGAAAGGAAAGGAACTAGATAGATTGCATTACGCGTCTGCCCCGGCACCAGAGAACGGAACAATAAAACGGTCGATACATCACGAACAAGAGAAAAAAAAAAAAGACTAGGAAGGGGAGGGAGAAGACTTGCAGGAAAAAGCCCGTAAGGCTGGAGGAGATGACAGGGGACGTGGTCGTGAGGTCCGTGGAAAGAGGGGCGGTCTAAGAAAATCAACGAAAAAAAAAGAGGGACTGGAAGGAAAAGGCTATGGGTAAAGAAAAAAACATGGGAACGAATGAGGAGCGAACCGTTCTCTGTCATCATGCAGGTCAGCTCTTCGGCCTTCTTTACTTGGAACAGACAGGCGCGGCCGGGAAAGAAAGGGAAGGACTGGACACCCAAGAGAGAAGCAGGGATGGAAGATAGAGGGGGGTCAATCAGTTCCACTACTTAGGAAATCCAAACCAGCTCATTGGGACCGCGTAATGGGAACAAACTTTCCCCACAGCTAAGATGGAATAAGAAAAAGAAAGAGAAAGAAAGTCGACAAAAAAAAACTTAAAGGAAAAGAATTACAACCCGTCTATCAAAGGACGGGGTTGACAGCCAAGGGGGGCAAACATCTACGGGAAAGAAGGCAAGGAGAAAAATACAGTCACGGAAGCTTCACAATAAAAATCGCGCGCGCGACCAACACCAGAGAGACCTGCTGTACGCGGGGGAAAGAAAAGAGGGAGACAATCATCGAAGGGAGTGCTGACTGACGGAGGGGGTCCGAAACCGCGAGTTATTTGTTTTTCGCAGTAACGGAAGTCAGAGGTCGATCGCCAAAAATAGGAAATGTCTAAAGCGAGAAAGTACAAAGAAGGACACGATCAGCCCTTGAGAGAAAAAAATTTAACTATTAACAGCTTTCGCGTGGCCCAGACAACTTTCCGCCGGAAAGCACGGGCGGCTCACGACAAGAGAGGGGGAGAATCCAAAGACAAAAAAGGGAGATCGAAAAGAAGTGAAGAGAGGGCGAAGCACGCAGTCAAATTAACTCATCCCCAGAAACATGGCGTACTAGTCCCGAACATCGGCCAAACGGAAAAAACAGAAGATGTGACGGGTGGCTTAAAAAGGAAACAAAAGAAAAGGAAAAAGCTAGAATTAAGGGATAAGAATTCGGGAGAAGGGAAAATTGCTAAGTTCAGTGGAAAGTGAAAAGCACGGGGCCGTGATCAACGCTCTCACATTGGGTATAACTAGGTAACAAGCGTTTAGGAGACACGTGGGACCGGCCAAGGCGGGGGCGCGGACTAAGAAAGAGAACCGAGCGGATCGGGGCATGGCCAGAGGTTACGACGACCGCCGCCCGCCTTCCATCGAAACAGACCTAAATTGCAACCCGGAAGAAAGATGTCCCGTGGGAAAAGAAAAGGACGAGATCCGCACTGCCGGGAAGCGTCGCGCGCTCGGTGGGCCTGCAACCACTCACTGAGCTAAAACAAACGGCGAGACAATAAAAACCGGAGCAGAAGGGAACGAGAGCAGGGCGGCCCACTAAATGCACATGCACGAAAAAACACTATCCCTTTCCGCATGTCATGATCCGATCAAACGGGGGAAATTGAAATTTGAGGGGGATAATCACAACCGGGAGTTGATGGCGCTGAACATCGGGAAGGTATTATCCCGTGGTTTATGCGCTATCGCCATGGAAGCCGTCAAAAGGAGCCTGCCAGTCAATATACTGCTCAAAACTGGAAGGGAAATCGGGAAAAGAAAGGGGAGGAAAAGAGTCGAAAAAAAGATGCCTGCCTGGCGAGGGGCAAAAGATTGTCGAGTTGGGTGGTGATGACTGTCGGCGGGGCGGCGTTTCACAACGAGCGGTGCAAAAACAGTCTCTTCTCGAAAAGGGTTTTTTGGAATGGAGGAGAAGGGAAACGGAGACAGAAGCTGGACAAATGGCCGGGGAAAAGAATCGAAAGGGACGGGGAAAGTCGCCTGAAATCGGTGAAACTCCCGGACGTCGTGAAACGGGCTGGAGGCCGGTCAGCGAAGGGGGCGCTAAAGTCAGTGATGGAAAACAAAAAACGGAAGGAGGCGCTGGGAAAGCTGGGACGCCCGAATCCCTGAAGCTTTGGCGTGCTCACCAGTCCTCCTT
>Ga0179593_1393788_pt1 | contig 10122 bp, 13 predicted proteins | sample CZODoug2_1_08_16_FD_185931 | JGI IMG/M metagenome (GOLD analysis project Ga0179593, IMG submission 185931) | Vadose zone soil fungal communities from Angelo Coast Range Reserve, California, USA - CZODoug2_1_08_16fungal (PacBio error correction) | ecosystem: Environmental > Terrestrial > Soil >...
TCAGGCTGAAGAAGATTAGGATTAGAAAATAAAATCGTGATGGAAGTTCTCAAAGGAAGGAATAGGAAGAGCCTGGGGCCGACACAACACCAGCTTGACGCTGTCCAGATCCCAAGAGCTCTCATATGCCTGTGGTAGGGGGGGCGACCAACTGCGAAGAAGAAATATGCAAGCGGTAGTGCTACAGAAGATGGTTTGATTGGAGCGATGAAGAGTTTCATACGTCGCTGGAGCAGTCTCCGGCGCAGACCTGATGACCTCGGTGGAAAGGCCAGACCTTGATGAAGGCTCAGAAGCGTCTTAACCTCTCAAAAAAGGGGAAGACGCTTGGGTAACACGCAGAGGCCAGACCAAAAAGATTCGCGAACAAAGCCAAAGCATGGTGAAAATGGTGAGAAAATGGGTGGGCACAGAAACGCTGGTCTTGTGGGTCTATCTCGTTACGGTCAGAACGCCTGGGCTAATGCCGGAGAACGGCGGGGACAGCGCCCTCAGGGTCCAACTCCGTCCGCCGGGACTGGAAAAATGCGAAACGATAAGACGAGCTGATCCCCTTGATAAAAGAGACGGGGGGATGACACGCACGAAAAAAAAAAAAAAAAGGAGAGGTGAGCTCCTCACACTCAACAAAACAGGAACATAGATCAAGGGGATAGAGAACGTCAAGGCAAACGTACGACACGTAGTAGGAGGAATCGGGAAGGGTAGGATGTTCCAAGGAGAAAGGAGGCGGTAGGGAAGGGGAGAAGGAATCAGCAGAGAACGGTCTCTGGCCGTCCGACTGTACGATGAGCGACGGGACTTTGCAAAGAAAGGAGTCAGCAAAAGTTAGAGGAATGCGAGCGCGAGACAGACTGACCGATGCGCTTGACCGTCAAGAAATACGTTGGGTGATGGCTGAGGCGCCCGGAAGAAGCGGGGAGGACGGAGAAAAAAAAGGGCCAGGTCACGGGTATCTCGTGGGGGTGAAACCCAATACGCATGAGGTTCGAACCTACGGTGAGAGGAGTGGATTTTGGAGGTCGGGGGAAATAAAAAGTAAAGACGGAGCGGGGTGCACAGTCGGTATGGCTGAACGGGGCTGAGCCTGAAGCAAAGGTAAAAACCTACACAGGGATCTATCTGTTGAGACAGCGTCGGATACGCAACGCTAGAAATCTCTCGACCGGGGGCTGTTGTGGGAACGACCGAGGTCACAAGACTAGCCGGAAATCACGTGGCCATTGTGCGAACAGCAGGGGGAGAGCGGGCGAAACTACGCAGGGCCCGGGCGGGGGGTTCGAAGGCATGGGTTTGGGACGAAGAAGGTTCGCGGGCGGGGGGGACTCGGTAGGCGAGAAGCGCGTCCTTGACGTTCACAGCAGCATGCTCCAGGTGAACATTTATGCGCGAAAGTGGGCGGTAACAAGGGAAAGTGCCAGCCTGAGGAGGCATGGCAAGGTCGAGAACTGGAGGATTTACTGGGCGGGACAGCGTGGAAGGTGGAGCGCTACAGAAAGAACAGGGTAGGGGGGGCCCCGAACCGTAGGAAAAAACAATGGAAGGGAGTGAGGAGACCCGGAAAAAAAAGGTCTGGAGCCTTCAGACTCCGTTGGTAGATACTAAATACATGGAGGGAGTGTGGGAGACTGACCAAGCAGGCCAAGATAAAGCAAGCAGTCTAGAAAAAGGAGGGAGAATCCGGGTGAGGAAGAGCGCAGTAGGGCATCAAAAAACAAATGATACTGGAAAGGGACAAGCCAGAACAGAGGGGGTTGTGCGAGAGTCTTCAATAGGGAGACGAAATTGGATACAGAGAAGAGTAGAGACAATTTTTTGTAGAGATCACCACCCTGGGGCATGTGGGGATAGTAGAAGTAAAAGGAGCTGCGTGAACTGTCTGCGCATGTGACAGTTGATCAAGGTGGACAATTTCGTGAGTCAACGGTTGAGGTGCGGTTAGGCGAGCGGGCGGTCGGATCAAGGCTTGGGCACAGCCATGGACTTGCGCAACTGAAAAAAAAGAACCAGAAAAGAAAAGCTGCAGCCAAACTAGAGCAGAGGGAAATGAAGAAAACGGGCCAGGGGGCTCGCGTCACGACCGAGATGCCAGGGGAACGTCCTGCAGTTTGTCAAGAGTCGCCAAGGCTGCAAAGGGACTTCCGATCTCTTCGGAATTGACGATCTTCTCCTGGACAGTGTCAATGACGGGAAAGACAGAGGGTAGGATGATAAGTGGGGTTCTCGGGAAAGGTGGGGTAGACTGGTTGCACGGTGCTAACGACGGCCTCGGCAGTCGGTATGTGGAGGTACAGGGGAAGTTAAGGGGGCACAGCGGAAGCTACTGAACGGAGCTCGTCAGATGAGGTAGGATAGGAAAAAACAAGTGGAGGAGAGAGAGACAAACGCGAAAACAAATGGGTCTAGGGAGGGAAACTAAGGGGGACAATTAAGGCAAAGTCAGTGCAGAATAAAAAGCTATGAATAAAGATATACTCCTTTGCGAACGCCGCACGCCGGCAACATCACATCAGGTTTTCTCAAAGGGCATCACCGGGCGACGGGAGGTAAAGCAAAATCTGGTCTGGTCGACAAAAAACGATCTAAGACACAACATAGTGACAGGGGGCGGGCGACTAAGGTGAACGGAAAAGAAGCGTCTCGAGGTAGAAAGGAACAACAGGTGTATCAAGAGAATCCTCTTGCAATAGGGAGTCTGCGGGGGCACGGGAAAAGGTGGAAGGGGTTCAACGCGAGTGTTTATCAGTGACAAAAAGGGGGTTAGACGTGGCAGGACACACAACAAAACTGGTATGTGTTTCAAGGGGGTTCAGGTTGACATGTGGGGGGGGGAAGAGAGAAACAGATCAAAAGAAGAGAGAAGATGACGTGTTACAGTCCAAGTTACCAGATATGGCACCAAAAGCGGACTCGCATCATCTTGGACAAACGCCGTCATGGGCAGGGAGGAACCGGGTTTTGGGAAAAACATGTCGCGCAGGGGGTCCGTTAGACGAGGCTCGGCAACCTAAACGTTGACCCTTGGTTGACGGAAGCGGCTCTTCACGCTGGCAGAGGTTTGCATCCCATCATACGGGGTGTTTTACGAAATCTGATTTGGAAGGGTAAATTTTGGGTAATAGGGGAATCCCTCAATTTCACTGATTCTCACGTCACAGTAGGTGCCTATTCGGGTTTATTCAAAGAATGTCTTATCGATGCCAGAGGGGTTCTAGATCCGGCAGGGCCGTAAGTGGATCAGAGGGAAGTAGGTGGGAGGGATATATCAGTCTCTGCAGCGAAAGCGGCCGCCGAAGCCGGGGTTAGGTCCCCTGGAAGTACGATCCACGGCAGGGGAAAGAAATACGGAATAGGGGAAAGAGTCTCTCATGGAAAGGGATTCAGAGGCGGCGAGAAGACATGGAGTAAAATGCCCCTGAAGATACCCTTGCGGTCCGTCAAAACCGCGTGGACCCCTGAAACGGGGGAACTACGGGAGGACTTCTCGAACACCGCCCCATGGCAAAACCTTTCGTCGGGGGGGTGGGGCTGCATAAAACTGGGAAGCATTGCCCATGGGCATGGCAATAAGCGTTGTGAAACTGATGAGAAGGGGAACATGGCAGTGGGGCGAGGGAAGTGTACGAAAAGTTAATGATTTTGTGTGGGGGGGGGGGCCTGACTCACGTACAAAGGAAAACAAAAAAGAGCTTTGCGCTAGGGACCATGTCTCACTAGCAGAGGGGGACGGAGCACACGCGACTTCGCGCGTAGAATTACGAGGTGGAAAGTCTCGAATTATTCTCGATGAGGCGGTCAAAAAAGGGGAAAAGGGTAAGGGGCGGTCGTCGCACGCAGGGACGCAATGCCGGGGGATGAGCTGTAGGGAGGGAATTGGCGCGGTGCAAATCCAGCGGTGGAGATAGATAGCAACACACAACACTTCAGGTGGGATGCTTAAAAGAGAGTCGTAAGTAAAGGGGAGGGGAAAAAAAGAGCGGAACCGGAGAAAAAAGATATGTCAAGAGGACTGCATCCATAGGGGAGGGGGGCAAAAGAACTAACCACTACCGGTCCCCTCTGGCCAGCATCATCGAAAGGGAGAGGAAAGGTCCCAAGAATCACTTGTACAGAAGTGCGGGTGATCTAAAGGGAAATATAGCTGTTCGAGGGAACTGTGAAAGATCGAAGATGGTGAATGAGCGTTCGTCAAAAAAAAAAAAAAAAAAAATACCCAACAAAGGCATGATCAGTCGGGTTGCACACTGGTAAGGGTTCTCAGACAAACACAGCAAAAACTTGCCCCTTCCCCGTTGAGCCACTGACTGCATCCCATTAAGTCACGTTTTGGACCAAAATAGGGTCTTGCAGGCAATTTGTAGCACGCAGTATCTACCGCTTCTCGTCCAAAAACTCCTTAGTAAAAGGCCCACGGTTTCGAACATAGTGTTGGTTTCGTCTCCTCGGGGGGGGGGGAGGGGCGGTCTTCCCCCGTTCGTGAAAGGAGGCTTAGGGTGCGGCACACATCGTGGCGCAGGTTCCGGTAATGGAGGGGGTGAGGGGTGAAAAGGGGTCGTCCTCCGGTTCAGGCTAGCGGGGGGAAGTGCCAAAGAAAAGCTTTCAACGTCCTTCCTTAGAAAAAAGTGCGATTAGGGTATATCGATTTGAAGATACTTAGTCGCGAGTCGGATCATGTAGAGGGGTTTGAATTGCGGGTTAAACAGAGGGGAAGTGTTCGATAAGAAGGTCGACCCGGTGCGAGGTGGAGGGAATAAATTGTCGAGAGAGAAGACATACACCGAAGTGAACAGCCGGACGAGAAGCAGGGCCTTGCAAGGGGAAAGTGTGAAAAAATGGGGGGGGGGGGGGCCGTCAAACTGCCTCGATTCGGGTGAAAACTAGGGGGAAGGGGGGGGGAGGGGAAAGGTGCGCGTAGGGCCCGAGAGAGATAATCACCTTGGCACGTGCGGGGTAGCCCGCGAAGTGAAACACTGCTAACGACTGTTAAATTCAAAAATGTGTCTCCAGCAGGGACTGGCAGAACACCGGGAGGCCTTCTCATTTCCGCGTTTTTTCCCCCGCGCTAAGGGAAGTTTAAAGAAGAGGGGGTCGGCTACATTTGGGGTTGGAACTCAAAGAAAAAAAAAACGGCTTGCAACTTCAAATTGATCGGTTTTCCAAGGCCAGAGGGCGCCTGCCGAAAACATGAGAGGGAAGTCTAATCATATCGAGGAGAACGGGGAGGGAGCACATGTCGCACAGCGTGAGGAGAAACCCCTGGCAGAAAGAGGTGTTGAGAAGTCGAGGACATCCGCGCAAAGACACGAGCACCTGTCGCAAGAAGGATTTGACAAAAAGAAAGAGGATTCAAGTCTCCAAAAAGGTGCACCTCTCTAGGGTTGTGTGATGACAGAGAGAAACGCGCCCTCTTAATCATCGCCAGCCTGTGTTGGGAAAAAAAAGTGGGGCGAGGGGGGCGTCATGGAGGGGGGAGGGGTGCACGGGAAAGAGGGTCTCCCTTCGGGACAAAAAGTCAGAGGGGGTCGCTGGCGAAACGCTTGACTCAGTGTGAGTGCTAGGGTAAATTGTAGTCCCAAATAAAGGGGTCGAGGCAGGGTAAAGGAGGACCAAAGGTCGAGGGATTACTCCGCTTCTCAACGCTCTGGGGTAAGTGGGTTCCGGAGTTTAAGGCGCAAGAAGGCCGACAATGCCGGGGGGGGGGACATTTGTGGAAAAAACGGACAATGTTCTGGTTGGGACCAAGGGGGGACCTGCTGTCCCGTTAAAAAACGACTTAACGAAATGTGCAGGGGAGGACAAAAACAATGTGGGGTACCTCTAGTCTCGGATCATAAGGCACACTAAGACCACCAGTCTTAGAAAGTAGGGTGGGGTGAACCCTGGATACTTGACCGTCTGCTTTTGGAAGATGTCGACGGATTTTAAAGAAAATTGGTCGAGTCCAACCGGAGGGGGGGAATCACCTTGAGAAGGCAAACGATTTTGCTGGGGGTGGGACTGGCCCGTGTTTACGATCGTCGTCCGAAAACATAATACAGAAAGAAAAACACACCCTGGGCCCAGTTGATAATTCGGATTACTGTTCAAGGACACCTAGTTGGGGGAGGACAATCTCAAATCTCCGCGACACAACAAAACGTATTATTAGGAAATAGACGGGTGGTAGGAGGGGTGAAGAGAACGCGGTCAGAGTGGGCACAGCCCGCGAGAAAAGGGGCCAGGTGTGGAGGGGACGGGAGTGGTTGATTGGCGACGTGCATCACCGGCAGTCATACCAAAAATAGGTGACACAGTATCAAGGGGATGCACATACATTCCTTGGGGACCCTAACAAGGGGATGTGAAAGCACCAAAGTTCAAGCCTTGACGGGCACGTAATGGACCCGGGGTCAATCAAGCAAGACTGTAAGCAGACCCTTTCATTCGGGACTGAAATGCTAGAGATCTATCTAGACCCGGCGTGTCTGCGCCCTTCAATTTAGTGGTGGTATGGACACCTGAAGCAGTGGGGCCGTCACGGTACACGACACTTTCCGGCCCTCCCATCTGTGATTCACGGATTCGGCGATAGTCAAGGACTGGTGAGTAGCTATCTCGTCGTTTGATTCCCGGGAGAGGCTAAAGAACGGTAGTTTGACGCCAGGTCGCGCAGCACCCCCGATTAAAAGACCCGCGAACATTGCTAAGTGCTGAGGCCGGGACATCGGCACGTTTCAAAAAGGAAAGCGCATGCTAATAGACACTGAGGCAACCACCAGTCGGTGCGATTAGGAAAATGGGCTCGAGTGCTCTAAAGACGTTCGGCTCCGGGGGGTTCCTGGTGTGGATAATACGACAGTGCCTGTTCACTATTTGTAAAGGGGGGACTCGGGTAGGTGGAAAGATGTTCCTCGAATGACGTAACCTACGGAGTCTCAAGCCGCTGTTTCCTGTGTCATGAACGCCTTGCTGAACGAAATTATGGAATCCGTACCTACGACAAGGTATGCGCGCAGCAAGACTAAGAGGCCCCACTTATAAAAAAGGTTTGCACGGGGGAATCATGCTTTTTGCGAATTCAAAACCCCCTGGATCCACACAGAATTTCGACCTGTTCCTTCCTTTATTGAAAAAAAAAGCGACATCGACCTAATCTGCGGAGCCGTCATGGGGAACATCGGGTTAACATGGTCAAAAAAGGGGGGAACCGTCGCTTGGCAGGCAACCTCACCGTGACAGTGGTAAGCATGTAGTTCGAGTCCTGCGCCCCGGGTGCCAGGCACGCAACGGGGGTTTCACAGACTACGAAGGAGTTGACGCCAATGGAACAGCGGAAAGCGCAAGGGGGGCGGTGAATGCTCGTCAGTCTTGCAAAAGTAGGGATGGGGCGTATCGCAATGTGATCCCGCACATTACCGGGGGCGACAAGGCTTCTCGACTTCGTCATGACAGTCCATTTCCCCGGGGACATCCGCAACTGCGGGGAATGAACGTCGATGTGACAAAAGTCTTTCGACGACACTTCACACTGTAGAAGAGGAGAAAAAAAAAAAGAGGCGCGTTGGAAGGCCATCTCTTATCCACTTCTGGCCTAAAACCGCCTCTGGGTAACGAAGGGGGGAATCAATTTTCATAAGATCCGAAAAAAACCGACCAGGACTAAAAGTCTGTCTCGGTGGTGTTGGGGGTGTGGTGTGGTTTTGGGGGTGGTTTGGGGCGGGGGGGAGGAAGGCCCATTTATCAAGATTTGTGAACAACGGCGGTTAGTATAGGCGAAATGCAGTCTGTGAAAAGTGGGAGAAACTTAGGAGTCTTGGGGTGGCCTGAAGAAAAAAAAATTTCAAGAACATCGGAGAGAGTTTAAAAAAAAAGGGCTAACTCGAAGATGTGATCTAGATCACCTACAATCTCCGCGTAACAAAGGAAGGGGGAGTGGAAAAAAATCATCTGACATTATTCTCAGGGAGGAGGTCCAGAATGGGACGGTGAGTTTCGCAATCTCCTCCGGGGGATGAAGGCTGCGTTGGGGGGGAAATTGAGGAGTTTGGGGCAGTATTTGTGCGCTTTTAGGGAAAAGGTTAATTACTATCTATCAGAAAAAAACAAAACGTGAGGAAAAGAGATAGGAATCTGTAATACCGATGAAAGGGCACCTGCGAAATAACCGCCTCAACCGAGGACAAAATTGTTCAAAATGGCAATGCAGTCATACAGAGGCGGGGCTAACGACCTTCCACTCCTGTCCCCTTCTGGGCCCAACAGCATCGATCAATAGGGGATGACCGGGGTGACCCTACGCCAGTTGGTACTCGAGAAGGTAGAAGGGTTGGGGAGTCGCGATCAAAGAGGACGTTCTCCCCGTTGGGCAAAAGCTGCCGAATAGTGGGGGTAATATATTGGACGTCATGGGAAAAAAAAAGCTTCAGCAGTCGACACTTATTCGCAGATCAAGGGGAAGTCTCCAGGTACTCCAAGAACGTGCACCATCGAAGAAATGGAACAGCGAAAAGGACTCGCCCCACCCCAGGTCTAGAGCCCGGGTGCTTCGAAAAAAAAGGGGTTGGGCGCGCCAATATTGAGGAAAAGGTCTTCACATCGGCCAACGAGAGTGGGACTTGTGCCGCCGTCAAGAAGAGATTGGACTTTCAAGCGAAGGCTTACGACAAAATTTACTCGGCATAGGGAGAAGAATCCTGTGCCTCTACTTAGGGACGTCGGACGGGATTATCGTGAAAGGGTTGGCTGTGGTCCCCGGACGGCGACAATAATTTTCGCCCACTTTGCTCAGGGGAGGTTATCAATTTTCGACTATAAGAGGCCGCCACCGCCTCTGTCCCTCCTTGACTAGACCTTCACTGTCGCTGTATGGCAAATTGGGCCGTCAACTCAAACTCGAGGCGTGGCCCCACCATGATGATGGGGGGAACATTTGGCCTTGGTCTCGTGCCCCGCGACCGAAGGAGGTACAACTTGTACCACGGGGTTCGGGGTAAACGCAGACGGTGAAACCTTGGCAGCCATGGTGAAACAAAGATGTTTCTCGCCAGGAGCGAGACCGTGAGGGGGGGCGAGGGAAGCAGGGTGGTTTTAAATACATCTACCAAGTGGTGAGAGGTGCTGAATGACGTTTGGGGGGGGACCTGCGGGCAACCGCCTTTCTTTCTGGAAACCAGGGGGAGGACATTTTTGCCGCCGCACTCTTAGGAAGGGGCTCCCGCGCTGAACGACTTTACGTAGGGCCGGCTGCCGGTCGGAAAAAATAAAAAGCAAAAACGGCGTTCTCAACAGGCGAAATCGATGAGATACCTTCTAGGAGGAGGGTGAACTGGAGAGGGACATCCCGAGGAAAGAAAACGAGCAAATGGGGTCCACTCGGAATGTTGACAAGCCAATGGAACGGAACGATCTCCAACATGAAAGCCCTCGGAGGGGTGTTATCAGCAACCGCCGAACATTCTTCATCATCGAAAGCCGAGTTTGGTGTTGGATAAAGTGGACCGAGTGGAGGAGGGTTAGGTGAGTTGAGGGTGAAACTGAATCTGTCGAAGTCTTCAGAACGGCCCATAAAGGGTCCGACGGGCGCGCTGGACGCAGGGGTTGCTAGAGAACTTGGTGGGGGGGTCGGGGGTCAAGAACTGTTCGGAAGCACGAATCACGTTCATTCCCACCGCGCGCTCACGCGAGCCCCTTCCGTGAAGAGGATATCAAACGCACAGGGAAAGGAATATGGGTCTTTTGGGTGTTGTGACCGCACGGGGCTTGGGAACCGTGAGCCGCGGGTAACAGGGGTCCCACGACTTAAAGCAAAATGGCTTGCGGCACATTCGCTTCAGAACGAGAGCATACGGCCGGAAGACTGTTCGGCGACAGTCAGGGGGTGATGGGACCACAGGGACAGTACCGTGACCGGGCAGATTTGAACCCTGTTCCCGAAAAGGATTTCACAACCGGTCGAGGACAAAAGCCAGTATTTGGGGGGGGGGGGGCTAATACCGGAAAAAAGGGGGCAACGTTTCTGTATATAGCCCGCGTTAGCGACATCGTGAAAACCCATCAACCATTCCTGAGGGAGAAACCTTGGCAAGAGGTCGATCAGGGAGGGATGGCGTGAAAGGACCCGGAGGTTCGGTCGGGAACATCTCA
>Ga0179593_1457084_pt1 | contig 10122 bp, 10 predicted proteins | sample CZODoug2_1_08_16_FD_185931 | JGI IMG/M metagenome (GOLD analysis project Ga0179593, IMG submission 185931) | Vadose zone soil fungal communities from Angelo Coast Range Reserve, California, USA - CZODoug2_1_08_16fungal (PacBio error correction) | ecosystem: Environmental > Terrestrial > Soil >...
GGGAACTCAACGATGGAGTTAGGCCAGGAGAGCACCTACACTGCACGTCGAAACAAGTGGTTGGGGATATGGGGAAAGGCCCTACATTTTTAGCAAGCGACCGTGAGGCCAAAGGAGAGGGGACGCGGGTCAGTTACAGTGGCAGACGCTACCAAGTTTCAGAAGGCTAGGAAAGGGGTGACGCATAAGATAAGAAGGCGATGGGATGGAGGGAGCATGCTACGAAATTCCTGTCACAACGAGGAGGAGCTGGGCCGATACAGTAATTCGGCGCCACAATAAACAATAGGGGGGTTAAGGGAAACGAACGCAGGAAACAGGGGCGGCGTCTCAAAAGAGTCCGGAAGGTATGAAGACCGATCTCCGGCCGCGGGCCTAGATTGGAAAGGAAATTGACCGCGAGAAAGAAGGTTCTCATGAGTCTACAAAAGTCATTCGGGGACGGGTGGGTCTTCCTGTTAAGGAGTTCGTGCGTGACGAAGTCTACTGGGGGGAAGGAAAGGCTTCATGGCCTAGCCATCGCTGTAGTCACTCGGGGAAAAAGGGAGGCAAAGCTGGTAAAGAGAGTGGACGCGTCGAGAAGAACGTGGAACTTCCAGTCGCTAACGCCAGGAGGCCCGTGGGAATGAGTTGAAAAGGCCATAAAAGCAAAAAAGGTTTAGGTGGCCGCTCTATTATAATTGGGCAAGTACAATCCGACCGTAAGGCCGCCGCTCGGGTGATCGACAAACAAATCTCAGCTAAATGGGGGTAGTGGGAAAAGGGAAGCCGGACGGGGGAACAACTGATTAATGCGAAGACTGTAAACCGGGCTCTAAAGCATATTCCTTTCCCAGGTAAGTCTGAGAAAGAAGTCGATGAAAAACAATCATGTCGAGGAGAACTGATCTTCGTGGGGGGTCGTCGTTTTCAAAAGGGGTCAATAGAATATGCAAACACCCAAGGATTGCAACCCCGTCCATAAAAAAGGGGGGAACCGGGCGACCACATTAGATGGAAAGCAAAAGAGAAGTTATCAAGTTCAACTGGGGGCGCCGCACACACACCGTTTTTTTCGCATTTCTCATGTCTACGGGCCATTTCGTGGACCAGACACAGTCCGCGTCGTCTAAATCCGAGAAACGCTTAAGAAGGAGTTTGGGGGGGGGAATTTAAATCAAAAGGAAGACAAAACGCTGGGCGACCGAAGAAAGGAAAAAAAACTCGCGTCTCAAAAAAAGGAGAAAAACTGTCTACCTAGTCCAATGAAATATCGAAACTAAGCTCGACGCAGTGGGGGGGGGGGTGGCAGGGTGGTTTAATGTCTGGTAGAGTATTTCTCAAAACGAGTATGGAATAGGCACGATCAAACGAAAAAAGCGAACGATGGCAAACTTCCAAAGAATAGAAAGAGGTCCGGGGCGGAGAATCCTTCCGAGAGGCATCGGTGTGGGCTAAGAATCGGCGGCGAACAGCAGACGGGGCTGCTAAAAGGCTTGTCTCAGGGAAAGAAGTGCCCATCCCCTGTGGAAGGGCAAGTCAAAGAGGTTGCATCATCCGGATTAAAAAAAATGGGGGACGAGGGTGACAGATGCTGGGTACTGGGAAAAAAAAGAAATGAAATGAAGGTCACACACAACACGGGAAAAAAAGGATCACAAAGGCGCCCGGCCAGCAAACCCGCGGTGAAGAAATGTACGGTAAACATTGTCACGCGGCGTGCACAAAATTGAGAAGGGAAAATTAGGAGGGCAGCGCAATAGGAAGGAGGGGGAGTTCAGCAAATCTCCGATCTAAAAGGGATCGAGTGAAGTGTTCCGTCAGTTCCCGCAGAACAAAAAAAAACAAAGGAAGGGAACCAGGGCCGTCAAGGAGGAAGTGAATTGCATCAGGTGTCGGGGAATCAAGGACTCAGTGGAAGGGAAACTCACTAGAGTAGGCCCCAGGGAAAGTCTAACAACCCCGAAGGCTCAGAAGCAACAAGAAAAAAAGAGGTGGAGAGAAAAGATAGCACTCGAACGAAGCAGTGGGCAAGACAGGCAGACTAAAGAACGTGCGGGAAAAGGGAACGCACCACGACAAAAAAAACAGATCGGTGGACTGTTACAAAGTCACCAGGTGCACTGAAAGAGGTTTCAGGAGAACGGGAGGTAAAAACCGAGTGAGGAAGAGTCGGTACATACCCAGAGTTCAAAAAAGGGGTGGTTGAGTCTGCAACCAGGGGCGGGGAGGGGAGCTACGAGGGGAGACACATACGGACACGGCGGGGAAAAAAAAAAAGGGAAGACAAATAAAAAATGTGGGCCGTGTCGAGGAACAAGGGAGAGAGGGCGCACCATGAAATCACCTAGGGAGAAAGGCAAATCAGAGAAAAAACAAAAAAGAAGGAAGGAGCACTGTATTGTTTTTGAGAAAGGAGTACGAGGGGAGTGTTCGCCGAGCTGACGAAACCAAATCTGAAAGAGGGGAAAAGGAAAAAATCTGGGGGAAACCGCAACTCCGAGAAGAACGTGAGAACCCACTGGCAAGCCGCGACCTTGTTCAGGTTTGCCCGAACCACGTGCTTGGGGATGAAGGGGGCTAAAATGGGAAAGAGACTACCTCAAGGACGCCAAAAAAGAAACAACTTCAAGCAAATGAAAAAGGGAAAGAGAAGTTTAAACAGTGACAAAAAAAAGGTCCAGATGGGGGCGCGATAACCTCAAAATCGTCCGAGGGACGATTCCAGGCTGTCAAAAGGAGGGAAAATAAACGGAGAGAAATAACGCTGCATTGGGGGTGGATTGCTCCCGAGGGATCTTGGGAAAGGAAAATAAGTGCAGTGGGGCCTATCATAGCTCTTAACGGTTGGGAGACGCTTGCAAAGTACAAACAACAAGTGGTCCCTCACCTCAATCTTCCTCTGATGAAAAAAACAAGGACGGCAGAAAAGGCCGGCGGAAAATTAGAACGTGGGTGGGCTCAGAGCGACTGTGCGCACGAGAAAAAGAGAGAACCTCGAATCGGGGCGCAATTCCTCTTAAACCGACAAAGTAAAGGAAGAGGCACAAAAAAAAAGGCACGGCTTGTTGGGAGCCGGTGGGGCGCCGGGACCAGTGAAGAAAAAAAATGGGGTTGGGGGGGCCATCATCATGAATATTGAAACATGAAGAAAACTATGGAAGAAATTCGGAATTGGCACCTGCAGAAGGGAAAAGGAAGGGCAAAGGGGGGGTTAACGGTCCATTGACAGACGACGGTGCATGTTAAGAGCTACCTAGAAAACCGCGCACGTATTAAAAGGAAAAGGGGAGGAACCTGAGGCGCGAATTGAGTCGTATCGGCCGCGAGGTTGAGGCGAGTTGACGGCCGAAAGGCAGGGGAAAAAAGTTGGGAGGTCACAGGAACTTCCGATTGGTCCACGTCATCGCTGACCCACGGGGGAAAGGGGCCTATCCGGAATAAAAGAGTCGGACGGAGGAAGCGAGACAGGGTCGACCTAAATTTCAGGGAAATAGGCATTCGGATTTCCCAGATGGGATGCAGTGGTTACGTAACAACTTCAAAAGGGGGGAGCATCAAAGACAGCCGTCAACCCTTACCAGCGCTGTGAAAGTCTCGATTAGAAGTGATGTGTGGAAAAAAACCGCACTGATAGAGACCGTATAACCTTCGAGAGGCCCAACCATTAGAAAAAGAGTAAACATAGAGGGAAGGCAGAACTAACATCCCACGGGGAGGGGGAAGGGATGAGAGGACACACACGGATTCGTTTGTGGACCTTCGTGAAAGAGGCAAGAGGAATGATCCAGGGACCCGAAACTTTGCGCCGACGCCGAGATCAACAGCTCAAGAAAATTGAAGGGACTCCTTCAGGAGATCGACCTAAAAAAAAGATGCGCCCAAGGAGTACTAAGCACACACCGAACGTAGAACCGGTGGCAGGAGAGAAACATGGTCCCTAGAGACTCTTCTGAACAACAAGGTGAACGGCAAAAGTGGCGTTTCCGCCAGAAGAGACTGTGATTCACGTCATTTGTGGCGCTGCAGGGAAAGTCTTATGAGGGCTTCCTCATGTTTCTAAGAGTTCAAAGGGGGAAATTGGAAAGGGGGCCTCCGAAAAAAAAAAAAAAAACAAAAAGCACACACCAAAAAAAAAATCGTGACGAAAAAAGGAAATCAGGGGACGTTATAAGGTACTGGTTAAAGGTTCCGGGGGGAGGGGAAAAAAACTGCAGACAGACGAAGGCTCGAGAGCGGAGAAGGGCATTGGCAAGGGGGCTTCGCAGCCTCGCGCACTACTGGAAATGACGGTGGAAAAAGATGCAAGAATCCGTTAAGGCTTGTCAACACAACTAAAGAAAAGGATCAAATACCAGAAGGCATAGAGCCAGCAAGTTAAGAAGGGAGGAGACTCGAAACTTAGGGGGGGGGGAGAGATTAAAATTAGACTGAAAAAGCAATTATCCCATGCGCTTATGATACGTGGAGGGAACTTCGAAGTAGAAGACCGGGGAGGGAGGGAGATGGGTCGGGAGAGAAAGGGATCGTGGCGCGAGGAAGCGCATTCGAGGAAAAGTGGGCAGGAGAAATAACCGGGGAGAGAACTGGCCCAAACCACACTATACTCACAAGCGGACCTTATCTCAACTGGAGGAAATTGGAGGACACGATTAAAAAGGCCGGGAGAAGGGAAAAAGCCAGAAAGCGGGGGGGGAAGCCGGTGAAACGGGTTGAATGGTCTGCAGTCAAACAAGTAGTTGCAAAACGATAACAAACGGCCGTTTTAGAGAGAAAAAATGATTAATAAAACACCGGAGGGATTTCAACGAATCACAACACAACCCTAGGTGGAGATGACTAGAGGGGAAAAAGGGGGAAGCCAGAGATACGACGAAAGCCAAAAAGGCAGGCCCACGTTTGTTTATCTTTTATGCCTCGAGAGGTGGGACGCAAAATAAAAGGGGGGACCAAAAAGTAGACCGGGCAGCCAGCTAAACTAGCAAATCGTCGAAAAAAGTCTCTCGGGACAAGTGGGGAAAGGGGAATATAGGGTCGGGAAAGGGGGGAAAGACGGGAGCGACGGGGGCAAGGGAAGCGCCCAGTTCCGGAAGAAAGCGTACCAATCAATATCTAAAAATCAGAATCTATTAGAGAGAGTGAATTTAAGAGCCTCTAAGAAAAGCAGGGGAAGGGCGGGGGGGCCGGATGGCCGAAATAATAACACATTATAAGTCGTCTAAAAGAGCGAGATAAAAAAAAAAGGAAAGGGGAAGGATTCCTGGAGGGCAAGGCGGGGGAGCTTTTTTCGATCTGCCGCTCAAACGCCGGAAAATGATAAGGGTCTCACGGGAGAGCTTTTATAAGGGGGAAGGAGTTAGCAGGAGAAAGAGGGGAACGTAGGAGTCTTAAAGTCGGACAAAATCATGAGGGGTTATTAAAAAGCCATGGCCAATAGTTGGTCGAAGGAGAGGTTTACGGGTCCCAATTGGGGCCCTCTACTTGATCGTAAACAAGACTGATCGCAGGGCTCTAAAAGGCAAGGCACCTTAGAGAAATAGTCAGAATCTGCCCCAAGGCGTTGACATTATCTGGAAAAAACGAAGAAGGCGTAGCTAAAATAAAGCTGGTGAGCAATAGACTGCCCGATGTGAGACATCGTATCTCGTCGAGTAGCGATTTGCACCATTTTCAATCAACTGACAGGGAAGGGTTTGGAAAAAGTAGAGGGGTCGTGGGAGACTCGATAGCACCGATTTGAGCTCAGAGGTCTCGGGAAAAAAAAATCAGACATAAAGGGACAAAGGCGTAAACATTGCATAAAAAAAAACAAGCACCCAACTATGTCTCCTTGCCTGCTATTCGTCTAGTGGGCGTAAGTGGCTCAATGACAAAGGTGGAAGTGCTGAATATAGGGCATAATAGAAACGGAGTGGGTGTCCTAAACGCTCGAATCAGAAACCTATGTGAGGTAAAAGGCCAGCACCTTGCTCAAAATGCAGCCGCATTTAAAGTTCTCTTTGGAGGCAATCCTGCCGAAGTTACCTGGGATAAAAACTCACAAAAGGAACCTTTAGTGGAGAATCCCGAAACTACTGAGCTACTTGAAAGAAGACTAAAGAATCTGAATAAGACTTCGGGCTCGTACTGGGTAAAAGAAGGACATGGAGTACTATGCGCCGAACCAGCTGTTCTAGTACGAGGGCAACCGTAGCATCACGGAAGTGACGAACGACGCTCACGATCTCGATGGGTGTATCAAAAAGCTGGAATCATTTCGACTGGAAGAGAGGTTGTCTACAAGGGAGAAGGAGTGTAAACGCAACAATAACGCGGGGGGGCGTATGGGGGGACCATACGTCATTAAATCAGATCCTCGCAAGGAAGGTATCGATGATCACGGGAGCACGAGGGGAGAAGGGGAGGAGAGAACAACAGTACATTATTAGTAGCATCCTGGTGCGTGCTGCCCTAGGAACAGCAGCAACGCCCAAGTTCCCAAGAGAACGGAAAATGAAGGGAAAAAGAGGGGGTCATGGGAATGGCAAGGGCGGCACCGACTAGGGATCCCTCTTAACTAGGAGCAATGAGACGACCTTGGCAGAAAGGGGGTTATCTACGTAAGTTCAGAAATGGCCAGGAAAGCGAGAAGAAGGCCTGAGGACTTCAAAGGTACGAACTGGTAGTTGCATACACTGTCAAGCCTCTTAAAAAAGATTTAAGGGGCCGGAATAGAAGTGAGAAGGGTCTAAAGTCACTCCGGAGAAAAAGATCTGGGGACAATCATTCCTAGGGCGCGATCGGAGCGCTACGCTGAATCCGAGTTCATAACAAGCTAACAAAACCATCGAAAGGGGGATTAGCAAAAGAGGAACAAAAAAGATACGACTAGTTTGAATGTTCACAAGAAGGGCAAGGTGACAACATAGAAACGTGAGGGAAGAGATAGAGGCTTCCATCAATGAAAAACCTAAATGAATTAAAAACCGGGGAGGGATGGTTCACCGTCTACTCTTTGGAGAAAAGGGAGGGGGGAATGGAAGAACAATAGGGATGAGATAGCAAAAGACTGCAATTAGAAGTATGTCTTATGGTCTAAAATTAATAAGCTCTCTAAGCAAAATTGAAAATCGAGAGAGAACAAAAAAACTGGGTGAGAAAAAGAGAGAGATGACCTGGATTGGCTGGGAGGTACGAGCGGAAATGTGGAAAATATCGGGATGAAGAACAAGCCGTCGGCGTTATCTGGTGTGATAAGGGAAAAGGGGGGACCGGGTCCTCAAGGGGGAAAAGTGCTACCAGTTGACATCAAGGCCAGTGGGGGGGGTCGTCAGTGCAAAACAGTTCACAAAAGGGGTGATAAACACTTGGAAGAGAAGGAAAAAAGGGAAGAAAGGAGCAGTGGGGGAAAAAGAGGTTAAAAACAGTTCAACCTCGGAGAGGGTTTTGTGCCGATTATCGTGTCTCGCAAAAAAAAAGAATAGATAAGCGGGATTGGGGGGGCACACCCACATAGGGAGGTAAACAAAAGGGTAGAAACGGGGAGAACCCAGACTCTGGGGGACCGGGGGGAAGACAACGAAGGGGGAAAAGGTGGGTCTCATAGCGATCGCTACTGACCGTAGAGCGGAAGGGGAGGACCGGAGGTGGTAGTCAATCCCATTAGAAAGAAAGCTCTCCATCTCTAATCGGAGGGGGAAGAAAAATAAAGGCGCTGGAGCCGGTGGACAGCTGACTCGTCGACTTATCCGAGTAATGGGTTGCCTGCCATGGCTTAACAGAATAGAGAAAAAAAAAACTCGGGGGGGGGGGGGGCGGGGTCGAAGGGACAGCTCAAGGAGGGGGAACTTTGGGCCGGGCCCGTGTGGGCGGGGGTGTTTTGGTGAAAGAGATCATAGGGGGGGAAAACAAATGTGACCGAATTGGGAGAGGCGACACCGGAAACGAAGCAAAAATGTCAGAGACAAAGGGAGGACGGAAACTCGAATAAAGAGGATTGAACGGTTGGTCCCTCCATACGAAAATGAGGAATCGTTTTCTCGGGCTAAGGGGGAGTCAAATCACAGAGCGACAAACGTCGCTTGAACACGGTATAAAAGGCCGAAAGGGAAAACTACGTTTAAAGAAAACAAAAAGCAGAAAAAAAGACTGATCGGAGAAACAACGCAAAACCGAGTGTTATAATTTTAAGACTTCGAAGCGAGTCCGGGAGGAAGGGGCAAAGATCCCAAGAGAGACCCGAGGACGTTGGCATAAGAATTCGGAGGCGGCGGGAATAAGGACCGGGGGAGGGGAAGGGTGTGGTGTGGGGGTAGGAGGTAAAATTGACGTTGGGTCGGCAGTTCAACGTATTCCTGGGGCTTAAAGCGGTAGGAAGGGTGGGGGGGAGGCCAAAGACACGCTAAGGCTTGTAGTAACAGATTCTAGATGGAAAACGGGCGGCGCGGTTGACAAACAAAATTTATATCGCGAGGAAATTACAAAATTGACCCGAACAAGGAGGGGGGTCGCAGGAAAGAAACACCAAACTCGGATGCACTGCTATACCAAAGAAGACCGTTGTGAGGGGTCTCGTGGGGTGGCCTACCAGTCTTGAAAGATGTAAGGCCCGGAAAGAGGTTCTCTGTCAACATCGCATGATAATATACCAAAGGGCAAGGGTAAAGTCCCTCTAGCCTGGTCTTGCTCTAATAGAAGGGGAAAAAAAAAAAGGAGGGAAAGCTGGACCAGACTTCTGGTCAAAGCAATTGTCTACAATGTCAGTCTGCAAAAAGTCCCGGGAACAGGGGGGAAAAAATAAGACGGAAAGGTTCCTCTAGAATACAAGGAAAAAACGGATTAAAAGGGGCTAAGAATGCGTAAGGGGGCGCGCTCGTCTTATGAATTAAAGGGGACACACGGACAAGAAAAATCGTGGGGTGGCACATGGGCATGGATATCAGTTCAGGAAAAGTAAGCAGAATGCGGGGTGGGGGGAAAGGGGAAACTGGGAAACGCGTACTTCTTGAAGAGCCGGACTGACGAGGTCCCTCTCACAATCGAGAAACGTGAGAAACTGTAGAGTATCTACTTCCGTGCAGTGGAAAGTGATCAAAAGCTGGGAGACGAAGTGTAACACACAAACAAGCCAAGGGAATCAGGCAAGTTCAAAGGCATAGTTCATAGGAAAGCAGGGGAGGAGTCCAGGAAACCACCGTATTGATTGTTGCAGTCGTCGAGACAAAAGCATACTGTCAAGCCCTACGCCGGGGCAGTCGGCCTGCTACGAACTCGTCGAGGGTAGGGAAGAAAGAAGGCAAGCGACATCCTTTTTTCAGGGTTGGAGCTTGTTCGGAAGTCCCCGGGAGGGAAATAGGTGTCGCGTGGCCGAGGGAAAGAAAAGAGAAATCTCCAAATCACAAATCCAGGGTGAAGCGAGCACCAGTAAACGTTCTAATGGGCCTACCAAAAATCGATGATAGAGACAGATACCTGACTCAAAGAAGGGCGTCCCTTGCGGAAGCGTCATCAAAAGGGACCTTACGGACTAGTGTTTGGTTAACCCCAGCTTAGAGGAAACACGCGAGGGATTCACACCCTAGAAGTATTTCGGGCCGAGAGCAAGGCTGCTCAAGAAAGAAGGACGTGATGTGACAAAGCTGAATCTTAAACCCAAACATCTGAATGATAGAGATTTTCGAACCTCAAGGATAGAAAGTTTCGTCACAAGGGAACGAGGACCGAACGTTTGTAACGTGACCAATCCACTGGACTGGGGTGTCAACAAAACTCTTCGAAAAGACGTGGGGGGAGCACAGGCATTTCATGATCAAAAAAACTGTAAAGGCCACTTGCAAGGGGCGGGGGAAAGTCAGCAAGGGGTTGAGTAGGGGCAATTGTGAACACGAAGAGCCAAGCCGCGAGTAAACACAGCATCTCGAGAGGAGGGACCCAAGCGCAAGGGAAGATCGAAAGAACGCGGCGAGAGCGGATGCCTCGAAAAACATGAAATACGCGTTGGAAGGAAATCCGCAATTCTGGAAAAAAAATGAGAGCAGCCAGTAAGGGGGGAAGTCGGTGACTCTCGAGGGCGTGCGCGGGATCGGGACCGCGGTCGATTTTGAAAAACAAGAGAGGAGGGGGGGGGACGGGGCGCGAGAGGGGGGAAGATGCGGGGGTAAAAGA
>Ga0179593_1515257_pt1 | contig 10122 bp, 13 predicted proteins | sample CZODoug2_1_08_16_FD_185931 | JGI IMG/M metagenome (GOLD analysis project Ga0179593, IMG submission 185931) | Vadose zone soil fungal communities from Angelo Coast Range Reserve, California, USA - CZODoug2_1_08_16fungal (PacBio error correction) | ecosystem: Environmental > Terrestrial > Soil >...
GAAAAAAAAAATCTCTATCAGGGAGGAAAAAAGGAGAAAGCACAAATCAATCTAATCGTTAGGAAGAGGTACTCAGGCACCTTCCTGCAATACACCCGCGGACAGTTGTCACATGAAGGAAAAGCGCGTTCAAGTAGGATGCAGCAGATACATCAGGGAAAAAATAAAAAGAGCCAGGGGAAAAAAGAAGGAGAAAGGAAAACTACAAAGAGCCCTCAGTAAACAGAAGAGAAAAAGGGGGGAATTGAATGGAGTGGGCCGACTGCCTTCACGACCGGGAGAAGAGAAATCTGAGGGAAGAGAAAAGGAAAAAGGAAAGGTTAGAAGGAAAGGGGGAACCCCGGTACTGAACGGACTGCGCGGGAACCTGTAAAATCCATGGGGGGCAAGTCGAAAGGAAAGGGGAGATCTTAAATAACATACAGAGGGGAGGGGAAGCTCTGTGCACATGGAGAGGGGAGGAGGACTTCCAGATGGCTACGGTTTCCATGAAAAATGTTCGGGTGGGAGTCAGGCCGATCTTCAAGATCTGGAATATAGAGGAAAAAAAAAGAAAAGGCTGATGATTACCATAACTCCTGGATCAAGGTAAAAATGAAAAAAAAGAGGAGGGTAGGAAAGTGGAGAGAATCATCTTTCAGACCGTTCTCCTTCGCTCCTCGCCTGGCGGCGGAAGAAAGGCGATACCGATTCCATTCAGAAACAGGGGACCTTCAGGAGAGCCACTGATGTCCATCTCATATCAACGCCCTTCGACAAAAGCGGAGGGAAGAGCTCGCTCTCTTCGAATTTAGCACTCGAATGATGGGACCGAGAAAGGCTCGAAAAAAAGTCAATTTCTTCACGAAAGGAAAGATAATTCAGCGCGAACTGGCGTGAATTATAAAGCTCGGCCGGCAACGGGAGAGAGGCATCGGAACCCACGGCGTGAACGACTTTTATCGGAGGGGAGGGGGTCCGGAAAGAAAGAAGAAATGGGACAAGAAGGGGCCGCTACATGCTCATCGCGACCGTGTAATTCAACTCTAAGCAAGAGGGGGATGAGAGGGCGCATCATTTCAACTGGGAGAGGAATGGGTGGGGGAGTCTTTTCCACATAAAGGGGAATCAAAGAAAGACGACAGCCCTGAAAGATATCTGCTCGAAATCAAACAATCTAACGAAAAGACTGTTTCAAAGGAAAAAAGAGGAGGTCGCGCATGAGATGTCTCGGTGGTCTAAAGAAAAACAGGAGGGGGGAGGGCATTGCGGAAGTCCTTACTATATTACATACATTCTTGGTATCTCACTGACGTGGAATTCTCGCTACCAGGAAGGGAATTGACCAGTGGGGATCGCGTAAGGTCAGAAAGGGGAAAAAACGGAAAAAAAGGGGTTATGCCAAAGAAAATGAAATGAACATTAAGGGGGAGATGAAGATTCTATCCTTTAATAGTCAATACCCAATGCCGCCAGGGGAAAAAAGAGGGGAAAATTCGATACCATTTGGATCTTCCCCGGGGGAGACAAAAAAACAAGAAGGAGAGGGGAGGAAGTTGGGAGATAGGAACATACGGAGATCCCTTTTGATCAAAGGATCCACTTCGGGTCAACCAGAATCTAAAAAACCGCAGCCGGAAAGGGAGGAGAAAGAAGCGAGAGAGATGTTATGGTTTACCAGGGGAGAAAGGAAAAACTTGGAAGAGGAGTTGTGCATTGAGAGGAGTAAAGAGTGGAGCTGCAATCCATACCTCCTAAAAGGATAAGTAAAGAGCTCCTCTACCGGCGGAAGGTCTGCGAAAAAAGGATCAGGTCAAATATAAGAGAAGTAAAAACTAATATCTAAAATACCAGTCATGCAATGGCAAGAAAAAATCGAATTGTTGAAAGAAATATAGATCAATAATACCTCTTCGGAAAGAAACGCCCATATAAAGGGGGGGTGTGGTTTTTGGGGGGCGACGAGAATAAGGCCGGGAAAAGCAAAGATCAACAAGACACCGACCCTATTCCCCGACAATCATTCTGACTTCAAGACGAAGAAGGAGAAGATAAAGGTAAAAGCAACATTGGGGCAAAAGGCAGCGTAATGAAAAGACAAACCAACCCCTCCATTAAAAACGAAAGATAACTGGCTACTCACAAGGAGAAGAAAAAAAATCCGAAAATTCAGGAAGGGGTGCGGTGATAGGAGGAGATTTATTATCTTATCAGTTGGTTCCAGGAAGGAAGGTATTTTGGCGTTGGGATTTTCAAGAACGGCATCACAAAGCAAATGCCGGAAAGAGATCATCTAGAAATGTAAACTCTTTATCCTTTCTAAGAGAAGTACAAGCACAGACTGCCAGACAGAGTGAAGAAGTCATGGGAAGATCTTTCCGAGAAAAATAGCTCCCCGGAAATGTCTGAGGGTGAGGTTTCAATAGTAGTTAAGTGGTAGATTGACTAAAAAAAAACCGAAAGACGTCGTCTCAAGAACCCTTTTTGTCGGAGGCAAAACCACAGGGAGAAAAAACGGGGGGGGCTTTGGCTGCAGGTCCCATGCCAGCGGGAAGGGAAAACCGCAAAAAATAGAAAGCAATAGGTTAAAGAGAGGACTCCCGTCTGCCGCCATATGCCAATTGAAAGCAGACGGCCCAAAGGAGGAAAGGGCCTTGAAAAAGAAAATTAAGGCAAGGGACCGGAAAAGGGAGAACAACAAGTCAAGTCGGCTCCGTTCATCGCAACCCCACAAATTCGTTAAACAAAAGAGGTAAAGTTGGGGAGGGGAAGAAGCGTCAAAAAGTGAACCCCGAAAAAGATTGAAGGGCGATGGGTTGGGATACAGAACAAGGGATTGAAAGAGAGATTTACGCTACTCTGAATAGTTTTCTTACTAAGTCAGGGATTGCGCTGCTGACTTCAATGGAAAGGAAAGTTGGGAAAAAAGATTTCAGGGGGGAGCTCACTACTAATTGAAGGAGACGGGAATTCAATTGAGGCGAACAGTGGAGCGTTCAGGAAAAGGCTCACCTCACTCCTTTTATCAAAAAAAAAAACACACCAAGAGGTCTGGCGAGGGGGAACGTCAGCCGTCGAAAGAAGAGGAAAAAAAAAAAAAAAAAAAAAAAAAAAGAGGGAGGTCTAGTTGTGGGCGGGGATCCACGCTGTCCCTCAAACTGGAACTCAAACACCAAGTGCGACCGTGTCTGTTTGGAAGAGAGGAGCAACAAATTTTCGTGACTCAGGGGAGTTGTTGAGAAAAAAATCGACATTTAGCTATCCAAGGTACCGCCTAGGCGGCTGAGGTCGAGGGAAAAGCTCCAGTCACTGTACTGCCGTCGGATGGATCAGAAGTCTGGGGAAAGAGCGTCTCAATGGAGGCGGCGAAATTCTCATGACTTGCTCGAAGTTCAGATAGAGGAGGGCAAAGGAGAACCAGCGCAAACGACTTGAGTGATTTGAAAAAGAAGCCATTAGCAACGGCAAATCCCGCACATAAGTGTCATAATTGGAGTGAAAGCTTTCTTTCCTAGCATGACTGAAGGGCAAAAAGATGTTCCTGGAGGGTGGGGGGTTTTTCATAACCGTACGTGAAGGCGATACAATTCGTGAATTGGAGGGGGGACGGAATGGAGACTCGTTCTATTTAAGTCAGAAATAGTTTTAAAGACTCGATGCGCGCGGGGGGGATGGAAAGGCTTCTTGCCGGATTTCAGGGATTCGGGAAGAAAAAGGAAGCTCGAAAAGCGGCGATGATGACTCGTCGCCCAAGTCTCTTCTTTAAAAAGGGAAGGCAGCGCACTGATGTCAGGCAGAGAGGGGAAGGCGGGCTCCTAGTCAAACGGTGGGAGACGACGAGGCCCGTCCTCCGGCGCGATCGGATCTATCGGAGGGTGACGGGCGACTCTTTGAAGCCTGACTGACAAAGGGAGATGTAAAAGAGGGAGTTCGAACGGGGGAAGTTCAAAAGAGCTGGTCCTTCGATCTAGAAAACAGAGAGAGTGATGTATGTATGCTGGGAACAAGGCGTGAGCCCGACGACCCAGATCTCCGTCTAGGACATTCTCATCAATATTCCGCAACAAAATGATTGGGGTAGGAAGGCCGGGGCGGGAAGAATGGGTTCCTAAAGGGGTAAAAAGGAATTTAAATATGACACGTCGCGCAGTGACGAAATCCGAATCGACGTAGAACTTCTTGGCAGTCCAGTGGATTTTCAATAACTAACTTCTAGAAGGCGATCAAGCGCCCAAGGGACCAGCAGCCTGGTATGGAAGAAAGACGTAAATACAAGAGAGGGGGTAGTCGTACTAATACAAATAGAAAGAAAGAGTGCTTATAACATGCTGAAAGAAAGATCCCGAGAAGCGCGTGCCGACAGGGGGAGGGGAGGGGGGGAGGGATACAATTCTGGGGACGATCATATGATGGGAGGTTTGTCGGATTTACTGAGTAGATCCCTTGATGTGGACCTCAGAAAGACACCCAATGTGGGGGCCGCCTGACCTTTACTCGGAGTAAGAAGATAACAGCGGGGAGGGTAAAGACGGTCAGAAACGGGAGATAGCCCTTGTTCGAACACCTGGGGAGAAAAAATCTGGTAGTGGCTGTTCTGCCATTTCCGAGATAAAGGACCCAGTTCGCTGGGTTAAGAAGACATTTCCGCCGATGCGATTCGAAAAGCTAGAAGGTTCCAAAGGTCGGAAGAGGAAGGGGGGGACTGGAAGGGGCCGAAAGGACGGCAAAGGGCGGCCGGATTCGGTGAACCGGTGGTACGAGAAAAAGAGAGAGAGATGGCCGGGAACCTGGGCAAGCCGAAAAACGCGTCAACGAACAAGGGGAATCCATCCGTTAAAAAAGAACTTGGACCCAGACGAAAAGTCTGAAGGAGACACTCTGTATAAGGGGGTTTACGAGGGGGAAATCAGGGAAACGCGAAAACAATACTATTCCAGGGTGAAGTAGAGGGCGCTGGCGCCCAGATGCCAACAGTTGGAACCAGTCTATCGTTTCATATCTGTTCAAATAAACCTGAGTGGTATTCGGAAAGAGACAGGCAGGGAAAGAGAGAAGATTCTTGAAAGCCCTCGAACCAGAATGGAATTGATGGTAACGTGGCAAGCCACGCAGGCCAACCGCGAATTCCGGATTGATGTCACTTCAAATTTCTAAAAAAAAGGGAGGAGAAGAAACTGCAGAAAAGACCAAAAAGTCTTTCTCGAAAATTAACCAGAACCGGGGGGAGATAAGGCACCTGGGGCGGGGGAGAGAAGCTTGTGCCGCCGCAGCGTGTCGCCACTTCAGAGTCACAATCCGATAAATCACCAACGTTTCATTCGAAGGGGGGAGGGGACAACGTCGCTTATGGGCCTCGGCCGTCTCAACTTGATCGGCACGCGAAAAGGGCTGAACGGATCCTCGAATGGACGAGAGGGGCTTTCAAACTGTCCGCTTGTTATTGCAGGAACTTGACAAAAAGTCGTGTACTAAACGAGGGGGATCTTGCCAGAAAAAAAAGAAAGGGGTGAAGGAACCGAGAGAGAGGCATATCTGGAGCGGGGGTGGGGGTGTGGGGGGGGGGGGGGTGGGTGGTCAACTGTTTGTGGGGGGGGGTTTTGCGTGGTCGGTTGTCTGGGGGCTGGGGGAGAAAAGAATTATAGAAAATAAGAATACTCATGTCCTTCAAAAAAATCGATGGAAAAACCTCAGCGCTTCGTGGTCGTAAAGATGTCAACCCCCTTGTTCCTGCCTAAACAACCACTTATCTCATGAAAGCCACTCGTCGTTTCAAGGCCCGAAGTACAAGTTTTTCCCATCCATACATCATTCGCGACCTAGAAAAGAACGAAGAAGTCCGCCCAAGAGGTAGTCAACTACAGCGAGGGGGGGGGAGAAGTAGATGAAAGGGGGATGGATGAAAGGGAGGACTCTGCTGAATGGGAGAGAGAGTCCAAAAAAAATCCGGATTTCTCCCTGCCAGTCAAGGGTATAAGGCACCGGTGGCCACCAAGGGAGATGAAACTGGACCGTTCTATGAGAACGTTGTGACGGATTTCTAAACAGTTGGAGGGGAACGGAAGAAAAGAAACCAGAAGCGAAAGTCAGGTTCTGGGCTTCCAGAGAAAAGACATAGGATACAATTGGCATTCAGCCAAGGGGGGAGGGAGTCTGAGGCCATTCGATATCGGGAATGTCTGTATGAAAAGAAGAACATCAGCTGGGAGGGGCAGTTACCGAATATGGTTCTTACACTTTTAGAAGGAAGGGCATCGGGAGACCCGGCCCTTTCGAACCGAACCGTCGCCTTGGCGGGAACGGAGTGTAACGAGAAATCAGATCCATTGGAGAAGGAAGCTCGCAATAAGAAGAGAGGGAAGCCGCTAAAGACCAAAGGCGTTGAAAACGCCTCAGATGGACCGGGGAAAAGAGGGGAATATGGGGAAAGTTGTCTCAAATGGAACCAAAGAGACGCGAGTGGACGGTTCAAACCGTCGGTCAGACAGCCCATCGAGAAGAAAGATTGCGGAAAAAAACATAGAGGGAAGAGACGGATATCGAAAGAGGAAAGAGGATGCTAAAACCAAAAACATCTGTAACCAGATTCTAACTTAGGCTGTATATAGGCAGGGAAAAAAGGGAGGTTTCCTCAATGAACAGACTCATTCTCTAAAAGAGAGGAATTTGAATGAAGAAGGGGAGGAGCTCAGACCCGCTGGATAAGTCGAGGAGGATCCAAGTTCCAAATTCATTTTAAAAGGGTCTCTTGAAAGAAAATCCGGATCGCGCAGAAAGAAAAAAAAAGAAAGCCTGCCAATAATATCAATCTGACCGGGAAAAAAGGCGGTCACCCGCGGAGGAAAGGGTGAGTCCCCCTGGGGGGGGGGGGGGGGGGGGGGTGCGCCTCGGATATGAGGGGGTGCGCCACGGAGGGAGGGACATGAGGGGGCATTGACGAATATTACATCTTAAGTTACCGTTAACTTTAGGGGAAGAGGAAGAACAGGAAGAGTGGGACCGGCCTTCACCTGAGAAGTTGAGTCTGTTCACGGAAAGACTGGCTGCCACTAAGAGATACTCACTTCTATCTCGGAATCGTCGAGACAAAATGCAGAGGTAACGTTGATGGGTGGAAAGGTTCGACTTACAGGAACAAAGCGGAAAACCGATGGAAGAGAACCAGCAAAATCCGGGGTCGTTTAAAGGGGATGCGTCCCGTAGGACGGAATAAGGGGTGTCGGGGAAAAAACTCAAAAACGGAGGGGCAAAAAAGAAAAAGGGAAGGGGACAAGGGGCGATCCCGCATCTCTCGTGCCCAGCAGGGCGGGATGGGTGTAAAAGTAGAAACGACATGGTAATCGTCGGGGCAGTTCTAGTAAACGTACAGCGCAGAAGAAATAACCTGCCTCTACATACGGCGGAAGGGGAGCAAGGCAAAAGGCGTGCCTCTTCTGAACCCGTACGAGGGAAATAATGCCTCCGGGGAAGAAGCACAAGAAGACGGAATGAAATCTGATCCGATAATTGTTTGGGGGGGAAACAGCGAGAAAGAGGGGAGAAGATGCTTGCATCAGTAGCTATATACAGACGAGAATACGGCAGGTCCAGCAGCAGACACGCATCCGAGCATCGAGGCTCAGCCTCTACAAATGAGGCTGACTAAAGGCTGGAAATAGCGCCGCGGGAACATAAAGGAAGGGAGAACATTAAATCGATTTTAATTTCCAAGTGAAAAAGGGAAAAAAAAAAACTCTTAAACAGAGGGGAAGGAGAAAGGCTGCTGCAGCGAGCAACGCCTTACCTAAAAAAAAAAACGATCAATGTTTTAGGTGAATAGGGCGGCTAAGGTGAGGAAGGAGCGATCGGTTGACTGAACGGGTGGAGGGGGGGGGGGGAGTAGAAAACAGGGGGGAAAAACCAGCGATGCCAGAGTCCCCAATCAATAAAAGATGCGGGATTCTCTCATAAATTGAAGCAACGCTGGAGTTAAAAAAGGCTAGAGACTGCCACTGGCGCGGCCTGAGATGGGACGCGACCATCGCGCGCAGGGGAAAGGTCCCCCGCAAACTCTTAGCACGATTGATCGTTAGGAGAATCTTCGAATGTGGGGTGACGAAACCCTTCCACTTGGATAAGACTATCAATGAAAAGGGTGTTTGGGAGAGCGAGGATTGTGAAACGGAAAAGAGAAAAAGGGGCGGGCTCCAAGGGGCGAGTTGAGTGCCGACAAAAATACTTCACTAATTTCAACGTTGGGTCTAAAGGACGGGCCCGAGAAAGACCGGGGCGGCTCGAGTCCCCACTTAAAGGGTTGACAGAAGAACCCGTCAAGTAGAATGAAATCTCCATCAGTCCTGAGAGGAAAAAAGTTGAGAGAAAGTTCACCTTGAAGAATAGGACAATTGTTTAGGACGGAAAGCGAACTCACGAGGAGTGATCGTTGCCAATCCGTGGAAGACGGGAGTCCAGTTCTCTCCTCACCACAGGATCTGAAAATCATAGACACAAGAAAGAGAAAAGAGGAAGCAGGGGGGGGTGGGAGGGGAAGAAGAACACGGGGGTGGTCTGCGGAAGATAGATTGACGAATTCGGGGTGTGGTCGAAGGAACTTCTCAAATTGAGGACGTCCCTCCCTTGAGGTTCGGAAGTTAAGGCCGACAGTTGCAAGCGGGGCGAGCTCAAGGATCACCGTTGCTAAGGAAAACGCGATCCGCGGATGGCTGGCCATTAAAGACGCTACCACTCGATGAAGGAGTTCAAGATTTTGGGTGGGGGGGTCACACCTGGGAGGCAACACACCTGTTTTTTCAAGCTCGCAAAACAAAAGTGGGTTCGACTAGCCGCAAGTGAAGGGGGAGGGGGGACGCACACTACAGGAGATCAAGGCGAACCCTCCACTTGAAAAGTGATATCCGAGGTCGGAAACCATCAAAAAAAAGAAGAAGCGCGCCAGCGAGAGGTCAAGTAGGAGCAGAGGGTGTGTCGCAGGACGGAGAAATTCGGGAGGGAGAATGGGAGAGTTGCGGTTCTCTATTATTTCAAAAACAGGAGACGGGTGAAAACGAAGGGAACAGTGAGAATGGAAAAGGTCAAGACTCATCCAACCTCTCAACCGCACCAGTTAGACGTAGATGAAAAAAGCTGATCTTGGTGCTCGTCCTTTTTCGAGGTTCCGAGTGGTGTACGGAAGAAGGAAGGAACGCGATTCATGCGGGGTTCGGAAGAGTTGGAGGTACGCGGCAGTTGGCAAAAATGCCGTCAGAAAGGGGGTCTCCGACTCCTCGCTAGTATTTTAAGAGGACTTAGGAAGTACGGCCGGGACTCCGTTAGAGAGGGTGATAAAAAGACGAAGGGGAAGAGGTATGTCCGCGGAAGATCAACGCTCGGTAGGTCATTTACTATTGAAAATGGGAAGTATTGGCGTCGGCGCTGGGGATCGCAGAGGAAAGGTAGAAAACAAGTCACTCGTCTTCGAAGGGAGACAGAGGGGGCCGGGAGGAAAGGACTGGGAAAACTGCACCCAACAGTGGTAACCTCTGATGGAAATGGTACACCATTGCCACAGCTACTGGTCAACTCGCGGCTTATGACGAAGAGGAGGGTTTTAGCTGCGGCAAGAAAAGTGAAAAGTGAGGTCCGAACCACCCAAAATCTCCTCCTACTTTATGAGAAAGTCAAAAAAAAAAATATGGGGGGATGTGATATTCAGGCCGGGGAGGGGAAGAGGGGTTCCTGAACAATTTTCGAAGTTCAATACCCGGGCAGAGCAGGGGGGAGAGGGAAGAAAAAGCAAAGAGAGGAGAGAAAGGTAGTGTCAACATTTTCGGGAAGAAATACAAGACATTTCTATTGGAGGGCACAGACAAAAGGAACAGCCGGTCCTTATGGGATCACTCACACAAGACGTAGGGGGGAGTAAACTTACTTCGCAATAGGACACCCGCCCTGCGGGAGTTAACCACCTATAGAATGAAGCGACCTCTCGAACAGGGCAGAAGATAGGTACTCGCCTCAAGTGGGCGGGAGATAGTTTCATTCGTGTGTTCAGTAACTGTCTTCGCGATCAAAAAAAGGGAGGTGGAATCAATAAACCAAGAGAAACATTTGAAAAAAGCACCCAGGTAAGGAGTGGGATGACGAAAAATAGCCATCTGGCTGAGCTTT
>Ga0179593_1289949_pt1 | contig 10121 bp, 14 predicted proteins | sample CZODoug2_1_08_16_FD_185931 | JGI IMG/M metagenome (GOLD analysis project Ga0179593, IMG submission 185931) | Vadose zone soil fungal communities from Angelo Coast Range Reserve, California, USA - CZODoug2_1_08_16fungal (PacBio error correction) | ecosystem: Environmental > Terrestrial > Soil >...
GCACTAACGAAAAAAAAAGAGGCACAAAATAAGTCCAACTGCCACACGGGGGGGAGAAGAAGTGGCAAGAGATTCCTTACAAGGGGGAGGAACACCGGGGGAAGGGACGTACACGGGCAAGCACTCAACGGTGAGGGGAAAATAGATTGATTAAAGGGTGGAAAAAAGCAAACAAGGAGCGACGAAAAGCAATCACCGGAAAAACCCAGCCATCAAAACTGGAAAACGGCTCAAAAGAAGGAACAGGTAACGGAGGGGGGGGGGGAGACTTAGAAAAAAGGCCACAGGCCCGATGAATCGCACACTATAAACCTAAAGCGAAGGGCAGCGTTTAAAAGATTGATGGGGGGTGGGAAGTTGGGGTGGGCCCAAGGGCATCTCCAGTAGGGGTCAAAAAGGAGAACATGTCCCACCACGCTTCCCCGTCTACGGGAAAGAAAAGGGTGAGGGATCCATGAGGGACAACTTTCGAGTGAAAAATGAAGGAGGGGGGAAAAAATCCAATAAATGGAGAAATAGGGTGGGGGGCAGATTTAGAGGGAAGGGACCACGGTGGGGACTGGTGAAGGACCCTTCAAAGGGACGGAAAAAAACAAGGGTGGCTTAAGAGGCCGAGGGGGGAGGGTCAAAGGACAAGAAAACAGGGTCGCAGGGACAAAAAAAAAAATAAAAAACAGGAGTGTGAAATACAAACCCTGGTCCGTCAACCGTAAGCGGGGTGGGCCTAACATCGGAAAGGGGGAAGGGACGGCACTTTCGCCGTCAGCCGGGAAAAAAGGCGCCACACGCGTTGTGGTTCGCGGAGTTTGGCAAAACTGACAAGGAACTCTATGCGCTGGTACTGAGCCGAGACTGGTAAGAAAAAGAAAGAAAAAAGGATTGGGACCAAGAAAAAGACGGTGTGTGGGTGAGGGGGTCTCGGCCGAAAAAAATTCTCCCAGAGTGAAAAGCTGAGGCATCTTTCCCACCGGACGAACAGACGGGTGTGGGAGGGTTTTTTGGGTGCAGCCAGGCCAAAGAGGAACCCCCACAAAAGGATCACAGGACGAAACCTGCGGAGAATCGCCCCGTGAAGGTAAACTGGGAACGGCAAACCGCATTGGGATGGGAGGGAAAAAGGACGGTCCAGTCAAAAAAGTGAGGTTCATCTCCAAAAACGCAGGACACAGTGGCTGCACGCGGTAGGCACAAAAGGGGGTTGTGTTGGGGATGATAAATGAAAAGGACGGGGGTCGAACGAGGGGGTTGAATACCACGAGACAAAGGAAGGAATCACATGAATGCCTGGAAAGAACAGAAAAAAAAACACCAAACACAACAGAACCACCTAAAACGTGTGGCCCTAGGAAACGGGGGGACTACAACCATCCCCAACAAACCTCCCCTTAACTACTGAGAAAAACCAAACGCGAAGGTGTTAAAAGAATTCTAACCTAAGTAATAAAAAAGAGTATAAAAAAAAGAAAAAAAAAAGTCAAAAACCCACGGGAGGGGAGGGAAAGCAACACTCCATAAGCCCCTATGGACCTCAACAAACTACATTTTGGGGGATAGAACAAAAAGAAAAAAAACATTGGAAGGGGATAAAGAAGCGATCCAAATAGCTGATCCACCTGGTTGGCATCAGTTTTATGAAAGGGCCACCAGGCTTGAAAAGGCAACTCACGCAGTTAAGGAGTCTTTTTTCTTTGTTTCCCTTGTTGGAAGGAACGTCACGAAAAAACTGTACCTGAAACTCAAAATAGAGATAAAAAAAGGGAAATCCATGAGGGGTCTCGGGATTAGGATCACACGCGGGAAATTCAAACCCCCGCTGGCCCGCCAACCGCCAAACCCAGCAGAAGCTGGGGGTTTACAATGTAAGAAAGAGGGTGAAACACAAAAGAAAAATAAAAGCCCGCTCAACGGAGAAAGAGCGTGATCGATGTGGGGGCACAAAACCTTGAAAGAAAGTATTTCTCTGAGCGAGGGGGGGGGTGTGATGGAAAAGCATCAAAGGACGTTGAGACGTGCGCTCTATGGAAAAAAGATCAAAGAATCAACACTCCAGAACAGCTCCGGGGGGAAAAGGGGATGTAAAAGAGGGGGACAGAAAGTCCGAAAAACTGTCCAGAGGCTTCCAAAAAAATCGAACGGGGGAAAATGGCGGATGCGGACAAATTGGAAAAGAGAAGGAAGGTGGGAACTTGGTGAAAGGAAAAAATTGGTCCCGCTACCCTCGCGATGGTAGTGTTGTGGCCAGAGGGGGGAAGAGGGGACGAACCACGGGAAACCGAACAGGGAAAGCACCAAACTAACAACCATGACAAACCGGGCCTTAGCATTGTTCGGAGGGTCGTGTTTGAAAAGTCAAAATCGGAGGTGTGGGGAAAGGGGAATAACGAGGTTGAGGAACTAAAAAAAACAGGAGGTGAGGGGAAAGAGAAAAATGTGGGGGACCAGGGAACACGGTCCGATAGCCCAAACCGGAATTGGGGAAACATTTTTTCGAGGGACAAATCCCAGGGTCATTAAGCGGGGGGAAAAAAATAAAGAAAAAAGGGGTTGGGGGCGCAGGCTGCCAATCCCTCCGGAAAAGGGGGAGAAGCGGTCGCGGATGTGGAAAACGGGGCTGTCCAAGAAAGTGTCAGCGTTCGTCTTGGGGGGCACGGAAAAAAGAAGGGGCCGAGGGCGGGTAAAAGGACGAAGAACTCGGGGACGAACTTCAGGACTGTTGAAAAAGGTTGGGTCCGAGAGCAAAGAAAAAAAAAGGTGGAACTCAACGAAAAAAAGTAAAGGTTGGTTGGAACGGAAACTGCAGTTGGTAAGGGAACCAGACTCCTACAAACACAAGTGAGAGGGTAACCAACACAAGCCGCAGCGGGTGGTTGCCCGACCAGCAGGGGCGACTTGCGCAGAACCGCGGGCGGGAAAACAGGCAATGGACGAAGAGAAATTTCTGGTGGGGTTGCTGGGAAGGAGGTGGGGGAAGAAGAAATGGGACGTGGGTCGAAGATGTGGATCAGAAAAAAGGGGAAAGGCAAAGGTCGCTCGAGGGTTCCTCACCCTCGAAACGTTATCTTAAGAGAAAAAAAGAGGGGGTGATCACGGAGTGTAAGCCAGGGAGAAGAAGAACGAAGAAGGGAAGCGCCAGGGAAGGACCATGGGAGTAGGAATATACGGTAACACGGCCAAGGCACAAGAAAGTTGGTTATAGACTGTCCCGAAATGGGAGGGGTCATCTAGGGGTTCGTATATTTCTGCAGAACCTCAGAAACAACACACCTAGGGAAAGGGAGGGGGGGGGAACAAAGAGGAGGAGAGCTACAATCCGAGGGAAAAACGAAAATGGGAAAGAAAAAGAGAGAAGACCCAAAAAAAAAAATAATAACCAAGCGGGGATGGAAAAGGGGAAAGTGGCCGTTTCAGATATAAAAGGGCCTACTAAAAGAGGGGGGGGAAGGGGCTGAAAGCTGGAAATAGGAGAATAAGGGAAATAGTTCCTGGGGAAAAACAAAACCTGATAGCGAGTCCAACCAAAAAATCGTTTTCAGGTTCAATTATACTGAAATAAGTTCCAGGAGGGGAGGGGAAACAACCAGCAGAGCCGCGTTGTGCAAAACCGCAAATTTTGGAAAGGATAACCATATTCGAAAAAACCTTCCCATCAGAAACACTATTAAAGCAATCAAAACAAAAGGAGAAGATAAAATAAGGACAACCAGGAGGGACAGTTGCAAGGGGAGAGAATTGGGCCCTTAAACCCAAAAGCAGTTCTATGACCCCCTGCAGGGGGGGCACAACACCAAAAAACCAATGCGGATGGGTGTTTCGGGTGGAACTCGAACAAACGTGCCCGAAATGCGGGGGCGGGTGTGGGGGTGGAAAAAGTAAAAAAAGCTTGCCAGTTGGGGGAAAAAAACCCCCAAAAAAGAGGCGAAACAAACAAATCAACTCCGGAGGGGTGAAGTTACCAACTGGGCTCTGCTCGGAAAAAAAAAAAAAAGGTCACAAGTAAACCCTGAAGCTCCAGAAAAAATCTTTAACAGAGGGGAAACCGGGGCCCAGGGGTTGGCCAAAGACAAAACATCGAAAAAAGGTGAATCTAGGTGAAAAAGAAAAAGGACTTGACAAGGTTCAGTAGCGGTTCAAACATTTTCAACAGAGAAAAGCTACGATCCTTTTCCTATGGGAATGGGCAAGCGTCTGAACACAGGTGAGGATGGGTCAAGAGAACTGGAGAACCGGACGGTTTTTGCCCTAATGGGAAAAATCACTGTAGAGAACGGAGGTAAAATGGGAGGGGACCGGGCCATACAATCACTGAGAGTGTGGGAGGGGGGGAAGAAGGCTGAAACCGGATAAAATAAACTCTGAAATTGCCCTGCAAAAAGAAAACCCGCGATGAAATGCTGAATTAACCGTATGGATGGTCACCAGGTACTAAAAAAAATATGTCCAGGGGGGGGGAGGGGGGGCAGTGGTGACCATTTCTCCACGAAACTAATCGCGAGGGGGTATGAATAAGGTTAAAGGGGGACTGGGAAAAAAAAAAAGGGGGGGGGGGGTAAAAGGGTAAGTACCTGCGCTGTTAAGAAAACCGCAGTCTCCCCAAAAAAAAAAAACAAAAATGTCGATGTAGAAACTGGGGAGGTGTGCTAAAAAAAAAGGAAGGGGCCAGATTCAGGGACGTAAATAAGAAGTGATTGTTTCTTGGAGTTGGCCCGCGCGAGGGTTCATGGCGGGGAAGAAGGCGCTTGGGGTGGAAGACACAAATCCAGAGAAAAAAAAGAAAGGAAAGTGGTACAGTGGGGGGGGAACCCATCAGAAAATCACCTCTTCGTTAAGGGAACTGGGGAGGGAAAAGGACTTTGCAAGATTTGGTTGAATGGGTGAAAAGAAAAAAGACAGCCCCGGGGAGGTCTGGGTGAAAAAGCTACGCGGAGGTTCAGCCCCGTCGTAGAATACAAGCGAATTCGGGAGTGACGTGGGAACTGCCTCCTTTCTTCCGGTGTATTTAAAGTTGGAATGGTTATAAAATGGGGTAGGGTTTATGGGGAGTTGGAGGGAGGGGGGGGTTTTTTTTTTAGTGCTTTTCTTTTCTCAGGGACTAACGTGTTGGGTGAGGAGCACAGGGAAAGAGGTCATTTCTTGCGTGGTTTTCTTGGCCTTGTTGAGTGGACTGGGACCGGCGGGGAGGGTTTCGGGGGAAAAATTCAGTTTGTCCGTTTCCTATTTCCGGGAATGGAGGGAGTGAAAAAAAGGGGGAAGGCCCAAGAAGAAAAGGGGAGCAGGGACAAAAAACCACCCGGTGGCCATTTCATCAAAAAGGAAAAAAGGTGGCTCCCCGATCTCATAACAAATTGTACATGCCATGCAGAAAAAGGAACCTTAACGGGCTTGTGGGGGGCAACGTATCGGCCCCACGGCACGAAAATCATGAATCGCATGAACTCTCGAACGTTCCGCCCGCAAGGTGGGGGATTTGGGGAGGGGTCTGGTGTAAAGAGGGGGGGGGGGGGGGGCAAAAGGGAAAATACGTGACCCTCGCGTGGTTTGAACCGGACGAGCACGGAAAAAATTGTTTTGGGCGTGGGGAAAAAAAAGGTGGGGAAGGAAAAATCGAAAACACAAAAAATAGGGTTTGGTTGTTGACAAAGTCATGATGTGATTAGGTCCTTCACTGGACGGAGGGGCACGAGACAGGAACAGGAGGGGGGGGAGGATCAAGAGCAGTCAAAACAAAAAACCAAACATCAAATGGAAACTTCAAAGTCAGGAAGAGGTGCAAAATGCAAAAGAAACTGAGGCGAAGTACTTGGTCGTATGGACCACTCCTTTTTTCCGCTCATGGGGACGAAGAAAAATCAAAGGAAGCAGGAACGTTTTGGGAACACAAAGGGGCGCTCACGGGGGGGTAGGGTGAACGAAAAAGCAGATACTAAATCACGTGGGGGAGAAGGGGAACGAGGGTCCTTGGGAAAAAAGTCCAAAAAAAGCAAGTTCCCTTGAAAGGGGAATTTTGTGTTACCAGGGGAGAGCCAGAAGCAAAAGAATATATGGGTAGAAAGGGGAGGGGTCCGACAAACACAAAAACCAAAGCCCCAAAAGCGCGAGCACATGTCCTCAGAGTAGGGTAGACGAACAAACAAGGCTCCCGGAGCGGACCAAAAAAAATACGCGATTTTATAGTGAGTGGTGTGGAATTGGTGAAACAGAATCACATACGCGAAGAACGAATGGTTAAAACAGAAACTTCTGGGAATCCCCAGAATTGAACTGACGCATTTGGAGAAGGGTAACCTTTCTAGTACGGACAGTCCCGCTGCCGTTAAACGGAGGTAGGCAAATCTGACATTTTTGGATTGCTCCCGAAGGTTTTGGAAAAGGGACTAACAAACTTCAAGACCCTATCGAAAAAAAGGGGAGAAACGAATGGGGGAAACCAGGCCCCAAAAAATGTCCCCGTCCTCTAAATCCGCCATTTTTGTCTGAGGTTTGAATCAGAAGGTCTGGGATGGGGGGGCCAGCCCGTAAGGCCAAGCAGAAAATGGTCCGAACAAGGGGGAAGGCATTCAACGGAAAAACAAAAAAGAGTGTTGGGGGGGGGAAAAAAAAGGCGTTCCGAACCCGGAGGGGAAGCAGTGGGGGGGGGGCACAGTAAAATAACTATAAAAACTAAAAAAACGCCTTTCACACGAAGGCAGGTGAAGGGGGAGAGGGGTTCATAAGAACGGCAAGAGAGGGGGCGCAGACGAGGCCAACATGTAAAATAATAATTTCAAGGGGAGGGAGAAAAACGTGGAGTTGAAGGGGAGGGGGGGAATGGGGGAAAATAGGGGAAAAGGAGAGCCCAGGCTTTGACACTCATCCCAGAGCAAAACACCTCGACATCGTGAGTTGGACATTTCGCAAAAGTACGTTGGGAACGTACGAACCAGGGTGGTGGATAAAACAGACATGGGAACGTGCAAAAAGGGAGCCCCGCAGTGAGGAATTTATGACCCCGGCGGGTTGAAGAAGGCAAGCGACTGAGAAAAAGAGACAAAAAACAACAACAACGGAAGGGGAGAGGGGGAAAAAAGAGAGAGTTCACTCCGGACAAAAAAAAGAAAAAGGTCAGGGAAAAAACGGAAACAAAAGAGTGCAGTAAAATGGAAAAAAAAAAATGTCGACACCGGGGGAGTGGAAAGGAAAAAGGGAGAGCACTCCACCCGAGGGTCTAGTTGTGAGGCATCTTTGAAGGAGAAAAGGGGCCAACCAGGCGCGACTAGACACAACCAGGGACCAGAAAAATCAACGAATCGTCCAAGAGGCAAAACAAATTTAAATTACTGGGTTGGGGCTCGTCGGAAGAACCCACGGCCACTGCCCGATTGATACAAAAAGGATGAAAATTAGCGGAGTGAAGCGTGGAGGGGAAGGGACCACAAGGAACGAAAAAGGGGTACGGACCAGGGTTCCACCAAAGCGCTGAAAAAAAAGGGGGCTCGGAATCAGTGGAAGGCCACCAGAATCCGACCAGCTGCGCGGGGGGAAACCTTCTGAACCAATCAAACCAAATCTTAAAGAGGGTAAAGAGGAAAGGTAAAAGGATAAACAGGGGGGAAGGGGTCGGAAACACTTCTTCCGACAAGGTTTGCTATCAAAGGGCTCGAGTGTAGTAAGTGGGAAGCAACCAACCTGAGGGAGAGTCAAAATAATGGAATAACAAAACAAAGGTGCAGCTGCGGAGACGACAAGAGAACGTTGTCCTGAACTCCCAACACTGCGCGGCGCAAGTTCAAGCCGAGAAGATGTGGAGGAAGATGTGTGGGGGGGGGGGGGGCCCCTGGGCACATAACTCTAAGGAGCTGGCCGAGCCTGCCGCGGTAAAGACGGTCCGTATCATACGCACAGGGTTGGTGGGGAGGGAGAGGGTCCAGTCCAATGTCTCACAAGAAGTTGCAGCTGAGTCCATCTGGGAAAAAAGAAATCCCAGGAACTGGTTGAAACTGTTGTTTTGGAAACAAGCAACCCCCCCACAAAACGACGAACCAAACTGCTCCAAAAGAAGGGGGGGGGGGGAGGGGGGGGGGGGGGGTAGATCGCAGAAATAGCCCGTGAGGAGAGGAACTGTCCAGGATGCTTGTACGAAGAAAAGATGCCCCGGTAAGGGCCAAAGACACGCATTGCGACCTCAGGTGCGTGGCCACGCGGAATAAGATTAAAAGTTGAAAAGGGGGTGGGGGGGGGGAATGAACAGGAAAAGGAAAGGATACAAAAACGAGAAAAGAGACAGAGACTCACATCAGGACTGACGAAAACAACAGAACACCGGGTTGCCCGCATGGGAGCACCCACGGCAACAAAAAACTGTCGCTACGAAAAAAGAAGATGGAAAGGAAGGGGTCTACCGCCAAAAAAGCTGCTAACAAGAAAAAGAAACAAAAGCGGGGGCGCGAGGAAAAACCAGAGCATGAAAAGGACGAGAGGTAAGGGGTTAAAAACCGCGGGAAGGTTGAGGGCATTGCTATCGATCACGATCGGAGCAACGGGGGGGGGGGCTCAATTTTGAGGAAAAGGCCACCGGGCAAGGCAGGGGAGGGGGAAAAGAACAAAGGGGGAAAACGGAGTTAGTGCAAGGAACCGGTCAACTGGACCAGGAAACGCCAATCAGAATAAAAAGAAAAACTCAAAATCCGAGTGTATTCCGCTCCGAGGGGAAGAGGAAGACACCGGAGCAGGGAACCGCCACCACCCCGCAAAAACCGGGCGGCTCTTTAGCGCAATCTTTAAAAAAACGAAACAAAAAATGAAAATCCACGCGAAAGGCCGAGCGGAAGGGGAGGGCAAAACATGGAAAAGACGTATTCGGTCGCGAAAAGGGTTTCCCAGCGCCAGGGACGGTATCACTTGCGCTCAATGGGTGAAACGCGCAAAATGGGCCAAACTGAAAAAGAACCATAGAAAAGGGGGGGAAAGGATGGGGAAGCTCAGGACGAAAACGGCACAAAAGAGTCTTTCACTACATCGAACTGTGAGTGAAGGGGAAGGCGCTTATTCAACAGCGACAAAAAAAGGGTACATTTTCAATACGGTTCAAAGGATTGTGGTCAGGGAGGAAAGAAGACAAGAAACGAGGGGAGGGGGTGGGCTAATGAAACAGGGGCCGAACACAAACGGCTTAAACCACTATCACATGAAAAAAACATACAAGAAAAGGGAAGCTGTCAAAACCGCGGTAAAAAAGGTGCAGGCAAATGGAAAACAGGTTTGTTCGTATCAGACGGGAAATGAAGGAAAAAATAAGGAGATCGGGCCCCGGTTTCAAACGCACCCAGTCCGAAAGTAAGCCGCCACCCAGGTCCAATGTGTAAAAGGGACAAGGACCGGGGGGCCGTGACCGAGGGGAAAAAAAGCAAACAAGGGACGCCGCCCTGGCCAGGGGGCCAAAAAACGACGGAAGGCTCGTAGCGGTGCCGCTGGTCAATGGGGAAAAAATTTTCAACATGAAAAAGGGGGACAAACGGGTCACGGAGGGGGGGGAGGATACATGGGAATAGTTTCTTTGAAATGAACGGAGTAACAGAAAATAGAAACGTCAGGGACGTAAAAACACTGGGTGGTCAAAAAAAAAGTCCAGGAACTGCAAAAAAAAGTTGGGGGGAGTTGGGGGGGGGAAGGGTACGGAGAGGTGTTAGTTAACCTCGCAGCCAAGAAAACCACGCGGTCGAGGAACCGAAAAAACAACAAGTCAAAAAATCCGGGGACTGGGGTGTCCCACGAAGGGGGAGGGGGGGACTAACCGAGGGTGGGGAAAATTCAACTTCAAATTGACGAAGAGAAGAAAAATTGGTGTTTTGCCTGGGGTCATCGTGTTACAAAAGCCTGAGGACGTGGGGTCGAAAAGAGGGGGGGGTGGAAAAAGAAAAAGAAGGAAAAAAGGCAGGACGCGAGGGGGGGGGGAATAAAAACTCGAAATTAATATTTAACCGAAAGAGGGGGAACGGCTATCAGTGAAAGCCCAGTAAATCGCTTAGACGCATGAAAAAAAGAGGGAATTCGGGAAAAGATTTAGGGGCCAAATGGAAATTACGGGTCGAAAAGGAAAAGAGAGGTGGGAAAATATGGAAGGGGGGGCGTGGGCAGAATGTTCGGAG
>Ga0179593_1588116_pt1 | contig 10121 bp, 15 predicted proteins | sample CZODoug2_1_08_16_FD_185931 | JGI IMG/M metagenome (GOLD analysis project Ga0179593, IMG submission 185931) | Vadose zone soil fungal communities from Angelo Coast Range Reserve, California, USA - CZODoug2_1_08_16fungal (PacBio error correction) | ecosystem: Environmental > Terrestrial > Soil >...
CATTCGTTGCCGCGAGTGCGTGGGGGAAAAAGAAGAGGGGGGGGTGGACGCCATCCGCAGCACAGGGAAAAAGACTCCGCAACTGCTTCGGAAAGTGGTCCGCTCACATCCCGGGGGCGAGCGAAAACGCCTCTCTGACCGGGGGGAGACGCCTTCGCTTTGGGGCTACAAGGAGCTCTCAGGGAGCGGGGCGAGAAAGACAGAAAAAAAAGCCGGTTTTGTCCATTCTATTTTCTCAGAAGGTGCTGCAAAACCAAAACTGGAAAAGGACCCTCCCTCGGGTGTGGCCTGGAGGGGGGGTTGGTCATGCTGAACGGCTGAGGGCGAACTATAAAAGAGGGAAAGCTCATGAAGGCTCCGAAACACCACTCATTCCGGGAAGAGCAAAAAAAAAAAATATGGGAGAAAAGGCCTCCCCTTTCTGGAACCTATTCTCCCCCAAAAAAACCTGTCTACGTCAGAAAAAATAAAAGAATTTCTCCCGAAAAAAGAACGATGAAGGACTGTCTCCAGAGAGGGAAAGTGCCTGCCGGAAAGGGGAAGCACTGGCCTCCGCTAAATGTATCTTACTCGCAACGCAAAGAAAAGGAAAGCACACACCGCCGTTCACCGGTGAGAAAAAGAGACCATTCAACAGCCTTTCTTGGCCCCGGCGAAAGGCGATGTCCGCGAAAAAAGATGTGCTCAGACGGAAAAATGCTCAGCTTTTCAGAAAACAAGGAGGAAAAGAGTGGACTTCTTTGAAAAAAAGAGAAGAGCCCACACCAGGGAAAAAAAAAGCGCCCGGGGGAGAAAAACGCCGTAAAAAAAAAAAAAACAAAATCAGGAGAGCCCTAAAAAAGAAGGGACCAACTGCAGAGCCCATCCGAGGCATTGCGGCACGACAGGGAAGCAAAACGCGCTGGAGCGAGAAACTGCCTTGTACGGACACGAAAAGGTCCTGGAAGGCAAAAAAAAAATGAAAGGGAAAGGGGACGCTAATCAGCGACGGAAGAAAGGGATCTCGATCACCGGTCGGGAAAGGCGTCGATGTTTCCTGAAAGACTGTGAAGAAGGGTCCCGAATTTTACCCCCGAAGAAAAAAAGGGAAAATACGTCTGTCCGTGAGCGTGTGAGCCGACCTGGGGAAACACGAGGGGGAAAAAGAGGAGCTTCTCGAAGAGCAGAACAGGAGGGGAGTCTGGTCGAAACCTCTTCCGGTTGGAAAAGAAAAAAGCAGGGTTCGAAGAGGGAGGACACCAGCATTTCAAGAGTGAAAGAAAGATTCGCCCATGTCCCGGTCGGAAAGCGATCGGTCCCTGTTCGAAAAAAGAAAACGGATGAAGGCGGCAGCCACATCTCGAGCGGAGAAAACGCGACCTGATGGAAAGCAAGAAAGGGGGGCCGTGCGGGGAGGAGGATCTCTTATAAAAACCACACTGAAGAGGCGCTTGCCACAAGCGTATCTCAACTCCGGAACGTATCACAAAAGGAAAAGAGCGCAACCACCGACCCCTCGTGAGACGTCGATCTAGTAGAAAAACTCTAGCCCGAAAACCTTAACGGACCGAAAAACCCGGGTGTACGTGCTCTAACTAAAAGGAAGGGGAGGCCCTCGGATGAGATGGACCTGTGCCTGTTCCGGAGGGCTTGAGGTAGAAAAAAAACTAGAGGAGGGGGACCCCCGCAGGTTTCGCGCGAAGGGAAAGGAAGCTCCGTTTGAAAAACGTCGATGAAGACGGAGGTAAAGACGACGGTCGGGATTGGCCCTCGAGCAACTTTTTCGAAAAAAATCACGGCCCCCGGGGAAAAAGATCCGCAAAAGGGTCTCTTCCTTTTCCTGCTCGACGAAGAAGAAAAGCCGATGGGGTGAGCCGGGGAAAAAAAAATCTCTGTCTCGTCGGGTCAAAAAGAAGGAAAGGGGGGCAAACTCCGCGGAGGCTCCACGAATTCTGAGAGGGGAAAAAGAGGGAAGACACATGGAATAGGGAAATAAACGGCATCGTTAGGAGAGCTCGAAAAGAAAGGGACCTGTCGCGCGTCATGAACGATCAGCTCCTCGGGAGAGAAACACGCGGGCCAAAAAACCGAGAGGTGTGAACGGACAGGGGAAAAAGAAGAGGGTCCTGTGCTTCGGGGGTCAAGAAAACGCTGAATGGGCGGGACATGGAGGGTGGGATAACTAAAGAACCCGAGAGCAGCGAGGAGGTATCGTAACACTTGAAAAGTTTGAACCGGGGTCCTTGCCAGAAAAAAGGGAAAAGGGTCCGATACCAGTCCATGTCGGAGGAACGCGGTGCATCCTGTGACAGGCAGAAATCCAGGGGGAGGACGAAAGCGGAGTGGGGCTCCTGTGAAGTGTGGAAGCTTCTTCAGAGGTCCCTGATATCTCCAGAAAAGAAAGTAAAAAAGGAAAACGGGAAAAGGGGTGGGGGCTATCGGGGAGCGGGTAAGGGGAAAAAGAAAGGTCGATTTCTAAAAAAGCGAGCACTGGTTGAGCGAGGAACAAAACACCAAAACACACCCCCAAAACAAAAAACCAACCCCTCCCCCAAACCAACCCCAACGCCCACAAAAAAAGGTTGGGGGCCTCTGCACTAGATCGCCACCGGGGGGACAGGACCCCGGGTACGTTGACGGCGGGAAAAAGAAAAAGCGCCTGCGCGACGGGAGGGAGCTAAAATAGGAGGGAGCCTGTATCCCGCAAAAAGTCTCCTTCAGGAAAATTTAGTACTATCAGGGAAGGAAAATGTATCATGCCCGCCCTGGTTTCTTTGGGAGACGTCGCCGGGGGAGACTCGGCGCGCCGGGAGACTACTGCGGCAGTGGGAACACGGGGGGACCCGATGGTAGAAAAAGATCCGCCACCCCTAAGCCCTATCGAAAATTGCAAAGAGGGGGCCACGGTCAGATCCCAAAAAGGGCACTCCCTCCATGAACTCCGGAAAGGAAAAAAAGGGATGTCGCGTTTCCATCGCGAAAGGGGGGAGGACAGGAACGAAAAGGGAGAACAAAAGAGGTAACCATAGGGAATGCCACCCTCCGTGGGGAAACGAAGCCCGCTCCCGTCTATCCCAGAGACGGGAAAAAAGGAACGCGTCCGAAAGAGCGCTGAAAGGGAGAGCTCGCGCACCAGGGGGGGGAGAGGGAAGCAAAAAGAGAAAGAGCCGGAGAAGGAAGGAGGGATGAGAGATACCCTCACCACCGAGGAGGAAAAAAGGAAAAGGGGGTGACCACAGAAAAAAAGGCGCGGTCAAACCCCGCATTCTCGAAAGGACGAAAAGAGAAAAAAAAACAAACCGGAGAGGATGAAAAAAGAGGAAAAAACATGTCTGGGGAAAAGCGAGGGCTGGTGAAAAATCTAGGGGTGAGGGTATCGCAAAAATCCCTTCTCTCGCTGGCAAAAAAAAGGAGGAAATGGGGTTGCCAGAAAAAAACAAAGGGGGGGACGCTAGCTGGAACGCAGAAGGAGACGCCCTGCCGGGGGGTCTCTGGGGGATGAGACCTCTCCGGGAAGAGGAGACGGAAAAAAGGGCCACTGCGTTTGTGGGGACGGCTGTGGTCGGAGGGAGGCCCGACGGGGAGGAGAAAAAAAACCGCGGGTGGTTGCTGTCAGGAAGAAGGCGGGGTCAGGGCTACCGGAAAAAAAAAAAAATCAAGAAAGTCGGAAAGCGGGAGTATCTCTCCTATCCACCGAGGGAAGAAAAGCGGAGGAGAAGGCAGGTAAAATAACGTCTTCCATGTCGGCAAAAAGGGGAGTCTACCACCACGGAGGCCCCTCACCAAAGAGAAAAACGAAGGGAACAGCATCGGGTCCTCCCTTTCCTGCCGGAGCAATCCCGTCCTCCCTTGCCAGCCGCCGGAGTCGCGCCTTGTCATCTCTACAGAGGAAAAAGCCCTGAAAAAAAGGGGAGGAAAACCAGAAAAAGGTCTTTTGGCAGGAAGAAAATTCGATTTCCCGGTGCGGATGGGAGGAGCTACTCAAAGAGAAAAAGGGAGGGACCTGGAGCACATCGAAAAAGGAAACGTCCTTTACATAGCAAGATAAGCCCCCGGGACAAAGAAACCAGGGGGAACGAAAGGAGATGCAGGAATAGCTCTGCGGGAGCTACAAAGAAAAAAAATCAACGGATCCCCAAGCCGCGAACCAGGAGGCACCGACATGTCACAGGGGAACACAAAAAGAAAAACTCCGCAAATGGTTCATCGTATACTAAAAAAAGGGGGAAGCCAGAGCCTGGGACGTGTTCCGCTGGGGAACGGTTCGCAGCGCTGCTCCGCAGCTCGTGAGACCCCAAACCCAAGGTGGTCGTAGAGGGGGAAAAGAGGCCACATCGGGGGCAAAGGGGAACACCCCTAAGCAACGAAAAAAAAATTCTGGCAGGAGGACAGGACTTTCACACAAGGGGGGAAGTGGAGTGTGCTCAGGCACACAATCCAAAAAAAGAAGAGCACTGCTCGAAAGAGGGGGAGCAGTACCTCTTATGGAGGGCGAGCGAAAGCGAGGGGGGGGAGCGTGATCAGCGGGAGGGGGCGTTCCGAGTGTCCTCATTTAAAGAAGGGGGAAATTGGGGAAAGAGCCTCCATTAAGTCTATCCCTACTACGAGGTCAATGGCCCCGGAAAAAACTTCCGGGAAGTAAAAAAAGCGGCACAGGCTGGAAGTTAAAGGACGCCAAAAAGCCAAAACACCGAATTCGAGAGCTTCGTTTTTGGAAGGGGGGACTCTGGGGGGGGGGGGGGGGGGGGGGGGGGGGGGGGGGGGGGGGGGGGGGCAAACGGCGCGAGGCTCTTAGATCGGGGGGAGAACCGAAAAAGGCTCCTTTCCCCCTCCCCCTCACCCCCCTCTCGCTAAGAATTCCCTTCCCTTGCCGGACAATCAACCCAAGCATCCCTTCTTTCCCTGGGAGGACGACCCGCAAGAAAATCGAGGAGGTTTCGAAAAGAAAAACCCCAAAAACTGACAACGTTAAACTTGTGACGTGGTGAAAAAGAAACAACAACAACGAGGAATGTGCACGGAAGGAGGTCCGGGGAAGGAGGGAGTAGCGGAGGGAAAAAAAAAATCTTGCCGCGGGGGGCATCCTGGAGCTCCGGGGAACGAAAAAGGGGAAGGAGAGGGAGAGCTTCTTGGTGAAGGGGGGAAAAAGAAAATTAGGAAGTGGGAGATCTCCTAGTCAACCGAACGCCAAAGACTCTAAAGAGACATCAGTTCAAAAAGCGCCGCTCGGCTGTCCGAAGGGGGAGAAAGGCGACCAGGGAACCTGGAAGAGGCGTCGGGCTCGTGCGAAGGAGAAATCCAAGAGAAGGGGCGTTCAGACCCATGATCTCCAAAACAACCGGCAGCGGGTTGCGAAAGGACGGCAGAAAAGGAAGGGTCGCGCGTAGTTAAAGAAGGCTCGAGGGGAAAAAAGGTCTGCCACCCGCGAGGGGGTGAGCGGCCAGAGGAAAGGAAGGGGGGAAATAGGAAAGGAATTTTGACTATCGTCATGGAAAAAGAGGGGAAGACGACCGTGATCCGAAAAAGAAGGGAAGAAAAGTGACGAAGAGGAAGATGCCCGGTGTCCCGGGAAAGGCGTATCCCTCTGTGTCCGAAAAAAAAGGGGAGAGTTTCCTGGGACGGAAAAAAAGTGAAAGGGGACACAATGTCGTGAAGAAGGAAAAGGGCAGTTGCAAGACGACGTAGCGAGAGAGAGACTTATAGAAGAGGAGGGCCCATGGCGAGGGAAAGGGTATCGTTCGAGGCGGACGGTCCCACGCCGGGAAGGGGGGTAATCGAAAAAAAGGAAAGGGGGGGGAAAGGAGGAGCACGCGCCCAGCCGCAAAAAGAGCACGAGATCTCGTCCAATGAAAGACGATGGTCCTTCCTTACGGTGAAGAGGGGAACACTTCGAGGGAAAAAGGGGGAGAGAACGGGCGGGCCGTCAGATACGGCCGGGGGGACCGCTCTCCTGCTCAGGGAAAAAAGGGGAGCAGCTCGGCATTATCCCGGGGAGAAAAAAAGGATGGGGAAGAAGGGGGGGGTTGGGAAATTTGCGCCGAAAAAAACTGCGGCATTTTCTTCCGAGTCGCGCTCTCCTGAAAATGGAGAACCGAACGTGGTAAGAGATCGAAACCCCCGCCTCCCCCCAGGAAAGAAGAAAGAAACCAACAAAAAAGTTGCCGTGTCCACAAAAGAAAAAAGGCTTCATCACCTAAAGGGGCACCGTCATCTGAAAAAAGGGCACAAAAAAAAAGAAAAAAGGGGGAAAAGGGGGGGGGGAATTCTAGCCCGACTCGGGAAGACCACAGCATCACCTGGAACAAAAACGACAACCGGCATCAGGACTCGGGGAAAGGGAGAACTTCCACTGAGGGCGTATTCCACGAGGGGGGAACTGCGCTAAGGAAGGAAAGGAAGGTTAAAGCGGGAAACCTCACCCCCTAGCTGAGAGCCCTCTCTGGTCACCAAAAAAGGCCCTCATGAAAACGGTCGCTAGGGCAGAGAAAAAAAAAAAAACAGGAGTATTAGAAAAGAAGAGATAAAAAACATGCTGTTCCTTCTCGCCGGGTCTATGGGGGAGGGAAAAAAATGAGAAAAGGGGGGTGAATTGTAAAGCAGAAGTCGCTCTCTGAAGAGCCGGGGAGAAAGGGGCCCCAAAAAAGGTGGACTCTATCCGCTTTACTCGACTCAGAGGGGCTTTGTGACGAGGATGCTTTTCCGTTCTGAGGCACGGAGCTGCTCGACATCCAACATGAAAGGAAAGGGGAGGGGGTGGGTGGAGACAGGGAAAGGGGGGCTCTCTCCTGGAGGTGTCGCAAAAAGGTCTCACCTCTCTCTGACCTCGTGTGTGTTGCTGGGGAAAAAAAGGGGCTAGGGAGAAAAAAGGATAAAAGAGATCTCCCGGCTGAACAGATGGCTACGATCGTGAGGAGGGGCGCGCAGAAAAAACAAAAAGGGAGGACGCGCCCAAGCAGAGAAGGGGGGGAGGAGGACGCCTAGTCAACACCACGGTTCCACCCTAAAAGGGAAGGGAGAAAAACGGCTCCATCCGAAGGAGGAAAGAAAAAATTCCGATCCTTTCTCGGGGAAAAAAATCCCTGGAAAAAAGAAAGTAAGAACCGGAAAAAAGCCGAGAAAGGAGGAAGCCGCCGGAAAAAAGGAAAAGACACGTTCTTCAACAAAGGAAAAAAAAAAAAAAAAGGGGACCGTGGGGAAAAGGAGAAAGGGGAAGCATATTTGTACGCTGGGCGGCGAAGGTCACCACTTTCTAACGTAGCACATCGAAGAGGGGAGAGTCCAGGACCCTCGCAAAGAACGGAAAAAAACAGGAAAGAAAAGGACGTGAGCTATCAGGGATAAAGGGAGAAGCTACTGTCGTCGGGAAAGGATGGCATGCTAACCATATTCACAGGGGGGAAAAGGGAAAAAGGAGGGAAAAACGAAAAAAGGAAGAAGAGAAGAACCGGACTGGGAGAAACCGTTCTGGATGACCCGGAAAAGGGAATCTGTAAACTTGTTCCGAGAAGAACTGGCGCCGATGCCTCTCTTATCGGGCGTTGGCAACGAGGTCGATTTTCCCTGAACGATCCAGAAAAAAGCCACTGGCGATTTCCCACAAGAAAAATGAAATTAAAGAGGACGGACGTTCACGCCCCTCGAGGCACTACCTTTATTCGAGAAGGAGCCACGATGAGCTGAAAAAGAAGACAGTCACCCCTTATTATGCTGGGAGGAGAACTCTCTCCTGTTCATCTTGAAAAACAGACAAAAGCATGGGAGAGAAAGGAAAAACAAAGGAACGGGGGGGGCCAAGGGCTTACTCTCTCTTGGTACGATCCCGACTACTATAACCAGTCCCTGGGGAAAAAGGGTTAAGGGGTAAAAACTCTCCTAGCTCTCTCCCGGGACTGTCGTTACCTTCTTCGAAGGGGGCTGGCAAAGGAATATGATAATCGTGGGAAACCTTCCCTAAAAAAACTAAAACAAAAGGAAGCCTCTCCTCGACGAGAAAAAGAAAAAAGGGCCCCTTCGCCCTACCCCTCGGCAAATCCTGGAAAGGGGGAGGGGAGATTATGTCTAAACCTCACTCCGCCTGAAAAAAGACCCTTTTTACGGGAAAGCGAAAAAATCTCAAAAAGGAGGAGGTAAAAGAGAGAGGGAAACCCGTGGCAATGTCGGTTAAAAGGGGGCGGAATGCAAACCTCTAGAAGGTATTTCCTCGTGGGGAGGAATCCTTATCTCCTGGTGGGAGAGAGCAGAGGGAAGGAGGAGGAAGTCCTTTGATTTGCCGGGGTTTCTATAAACGTCACCATCCGTCCGGCCGTAGAGCTCCCGGAAAAAAAAGGGGAATCTACAGACCAGGAAGAGTCCGTGCCGGGAAAAAAAGGGGGGCCGAATTACTCCCGTAACGGGTTGAGACAGGAGAATAAGTAAGAATCTTCTTCGGGATAAGGGCCCTTTTAGGACCACCCTGAGGGGGGGGCGGAGGGACGGGAAGGAAAGGGGGGCGATCACGATCACAAAGATCTCCGGGGGGGAAAAAAAAAAAAGGAAAGGGTCGCGCGTCACAGGGAAGCTCCCGTGAGCGAGGGGGGGGCAGCACAGAAAAAAAAAAGGTGTTGTGAACGGCAGGAAAAAGGGGGGGGTCGTTCTTCGGGGCTCGAGGGGGGAAAATGGATCTTGAAGTCCCGACGCCACATCGGGGGGGGAGAAAAACAAAGGAAAAAGCGTCTACGTAGAAAAAAAGGGAAAGATCCCTGTGCCGGGGAAAAAGTTTCTAAAGCAAAGAAATGACGAAAAAAGGTAAGGAAGGGTTTTCCTTACGCTCCAGGCGTGTGCGCCAGGCCTCCGGTTTCGCAGGAACAACGGCTGGAGGAAAAAAAAAGGTAGCGCGCAGCGAAGCTCCCGGGAATGGCGGCGGTAAGGAAAGGGGGGGAAAAGGGGCAAGAATTCCACGAGCGTCGATTAAACCAGCATTTCGATCACGTGGGGGGGGAGGAAAAAGAACCCAGACTCAAAAGGAGAGGGGGGAACATGCCCCCCTACCGTCTGTTGAGAAAAGGGGGGACGGCGGCTTCCTAAAAAACCGGGGCGCGACGGCGCGGACGGAAAAGGATGACCAGGGGGAGAAAGAGAGACCTTCTTCTGCATGCACGGGAGGACTAGCGAAAAAAAAAAGGGGAAGACCGTTGGAGCCAGCCCGTGGGAGTGACTCGTCCGTGGTGTGTTAGGGAAGAGAGGAACAGTGAAAGGGGGGGGACGCGCCTACGGACCGGAAAACGCCTCCTGCGCCTCGAATCCGCCTCGAAAAAACCGGGGAGATCGCAGAAACCCCTCCTCCCGAACAGCCACGCACCCGCGTGTAGAAAGTAATGAAGTTTCAGGAAAAAAAAAAAGAAAAGGCTGTCGCCCGGGCAGAAGAAAGGGGAGGGCCACCACCGAAGGGAGGGTACAGAGCCCCCGATCCCGGCTATCAGAAAAAAGATCCCCTCCAACAGGTCAAACCGTGAAAGTCTCGTCAACGGGTTTTATCTGATTCACTATCGGAGGGCAATCTCGCTAATTATTTTCTAGTTTCTGCGGGGAAAAAAACCTCGGGGGGGACCCTACTGGAGGCAAAAAACCAAGAGAGAAAGGCCCCGAAGGACAGCATGCATCTCTCTAAAAGGGGAAGAGAAGAATCACTCGCAGGGAAGGGGGGGGCCTGAGGGGGGGACCGCGAGGGCGTGAAAAAGAAGCGAAGGTGGTGAGGGGGGAGCAATTCGCGCGCTGCCCTGCTTAGGGGAGAAAAAATGACCAAATAAAAAAAAAAAAAGGGAACAGATGGGAAGGGGGCATCGCTAACCGTTCGAGGGGGCGGTCTTCTTTTCCCGGGGAAGGGGAGAGTGGCTCTCTTCCAACAGGAAGAAAATAAGGGGGAAAAGGGGGGAGGCCTGCCTTGCGCGCGAAAAGGCCAACCACAATCGCGCTGGAACAGACGAGGGGGGGGGGAGGTCTTTACGGAGGGGGCTGTGTCAGGGAGGAAAAATCTTCCCCGGCGGGGGGGGAAAAAGGAAGAGGAAGGGATCTGGCTCACTGCGCAGGAAAAACTCTACTGGAAAAAAAAAAGCGTCCCAAGGAGAAAAAATGGGGGCCTTCCGCCGAGGAAATTCTGACTTCAG
>Ga0179593_1595241_pt1 | contig 10121 bp, 3 predicted proteins | sample CZODoug2_1_08_16_FD_185931 | JGI IMG/M metagenome (GOLD analysis project Ga0179593, IMG submission 185931) | Vadose zone soil fungal communities from Angelo Coast Range Reserve, California, USA - CZODoug2_1_08_16fungal (PacBio error correction) | ecosystem: Environmental > Terrestrial > Soil >...
ACCCACCTACTCAAATCGGGGGGGGTGAAGTATGGGACTGGGGGGGGGGGGAGGGGGGCTAGACATGCCGTTAATGAGACGTCTAGGAGGAGGAAAAGAGAGGCAGGGGGGTTCTACTGCGCCGTGAGCATCAATTGGGGGTCGGGGAGGTCGAAAACGCTCGGCGGCACGCTGGAGACCGCAAGGAGGATTGGGCGGATTTTCGTAGGGAGAATCGGAAAGACGCGTCCTCCTTCCTCTCAAGATTACCCGCACTAGGGAGAAAAGAGGGGTCTCGATCGGCCAGACTCGGGGGGGAAAGGACGTGGCCGCTAATATTATTCAGCAGCGAGCCCTGTGGCAGGGACGGGGAGGGGGGAGGAGGGACGTCTCTCGCCGTATAGGAATAATCGGGCTACTAGCTGGTCTAGCGCATCCCGGGTTCAAAAAAGGGGTCCGCGAGCGGCGTTAGGAGAAAGGGATTTACTTATTAGCCGCGTTACGAGACCGTCGCTGCAGCGACACTCCGGAGACTGTGGCTAGAGTGTCGCAGCAAATAGTGCCAGTTTGCTGCAAAGAAAGGGAGGAGACTGTCGGCTCACCCTCCAACCGACAAGCGGATTCGCCAAGTCGTCGTTGCTCTGCAACTCATTCAGGCCATAACATGTGGGCAGGTGAACGTGAAGAGCTACGCCCGTTGGCGGCTGCCAGAAAAATCAAATGCAGATCGTCGTACTTGGATAGAGCAGACAGGAAAAGGAGGCAGGGGGGGGGGGGAAGGTCGGCGCGGGGCGCTGCTCGCTGTCTTCTCTAAAGCGAACTACAGTGTGTCCGGACGGCGATTGGGAGAGGTGGGTCAGAGAAAGAGGGAATTTAAGTGGCGAGGCAGATGGTGAAATGAAGGACCATTACTGGGGGGGGCGAGGGGCGAGGCGTACCTCTTATTTCGCGACCGGGGGGGTGCTCTGGGAACGAGAGACGGTCGGGCAAAAACACTGTGCCTCAAAGAAATTGGGGAACGTAGAATCCTCATACCTCGAATCGTCGCTCTCACAACAACAACTTATATTATTGGGGAGGGGGGGGGGAAGGAAAAAAGAAGGGAGGTGCATTGATTGATAGGAAGCACGCTGAATAGCATCCGGTGAGATCCCTGCCGTCAAGGCCAGATGGGGATGGAAGGAATGATCGCTTGTACCCCTGCTGGGGGGCTAATAACATAAAAAGCAAGAGGACCGGTAACCGCTCGGGGACCTGCGCAATTAACATGAGGGGGAGGATAACGGTTGAATATATGGGTGCAACACCCCACCGTCCTAACGGGAGGCTTCCTGCGCGTCACACCAAGGCGCGACGGGTAAACGCGCGTTTTCTATCGGGACGACTCGAGATCCCCTCGACGGCCATCTGCGATCCGTAGGTCAAGAGCAGCCCGGACGAGCTGGGCGGGGAGGCAAAAAAAAAGGGGGAAATCGGGGGGCATGAATTATGCGCTGTGATCGCGAAAAGATCAGACGCCTTCGGAGACAAAAAATCCTGGAGAAGGAGTAGAAGCCGAATCGCTCCTCCTTCCGATGTCGGGAGCGAAACCGAAGAAGAGTAAGGCTGCGCCCGGTCCTTGAAGTTCAACGCACCCCCCCACCCACCCCCCACCAAGAAAAGGAAACCCACACTGGCGGGCAGGAGTCGCGTGCAGGGCGAGGTTCTGCCTAAGGGAGAAGCAATCTGCTGATTACATAGTAGAAAGGCTCGGGGCGTCTACAGGGATAACATCAAAGGGAGGCCGCTTAAGGTCGCAAAGGGTCACATATGATCGGCAAGCAAGGATGGGACCGCACCTGGAGGCCGGCCGGGCGTCGGAAGGCGGCACGGACCGACAAAGGTCGTTGGACCGCTTGCGAGGATTCAGGGAAAGCGGTAACGGGCCGGAAGGAGAAGCGCCGGTTGGAAAGAAGAGGGGCGCGACACGTCACATGCGCAAGGGCCGGTCCTCTACGTGGAAACAAGGCTGCTCTCGTGGCACCTACTGACACTGCACGCGCTTCTGAAAGAAAACAATGGACCGCGCTCTAGGCGTTAAGGGTGCCCTCGACTCCGAATGGGCGCGCGAGGGGGGGGGCAGCGCGTTTTCCTCATTGAAAACATGCTATTTGCGGTAGGGAAACAACAACAACGGAGGAGATGTAAGAGAAAAAACTAACGCAAATCCCGATGGTTTAGGTCAGGATAACGCGCGCGTGGGGGGGGGGGGGGTTATTATGTCGGCGCATGGGAAAAGGAGAGCGCTCGTAAGCGGCATTTCGCGCTCTTCGGGAGGCCGAGGTGCGAGTCGGGCTGCGACGATGGAGCTCCGTAGAAGAAGGGTCGTTCCTGCTTTATGGGGAGAGAAACGGTGTGTGGGGGGGGCTTCAGCGTGCAAAAAACACCGAAAAGGAGGGGCGATAGTCCGCTCCACGATGAAGAGCGCTCGAATCCTACTCGGCGGCTGAAAAAAGGTTCGGCATGCGTTCCGTCGATGTGGCACAAACCAGAGGCGCTACCTCATCAGCCAGGACTATCCTCATCGACCGTTCAGAGCGGAAAGCAAAAGTACTGGACACGCCCTCGATTCTGATATATAATTGGGGGGGGGCTGATCTGATCTACCGGTTGGACGGCAAGGGGTAGTCACTAAACTACTTGAGGAAAACTACAGGGGGCGCAATTGCCGACCGTAGCCGGGAAAGGAGTGCAGGCTGCGCACCGTGCAGGGCAAAACTGGAGAAAGACCCTCTCTACACTAATTCACAGTCCCTCGGAGTCGCAGAAGGTGAGGCCGGCGCATCATTCAGCAGATTCCGTGGAAGGGGGCGGGGAGTCTGCGGGCTAGAGAGATCGAAGACGCGTTTCTGAAAACGCTAACCTAAAGACAAGATAGGGAGGAAAAGGAGATCTACGCTATAAAAAAGGCCCGAAGCCGGGGGGGGGTCTCAAGACGAGTATACTCGGATCCGACTGCCTCGTATGGTCCGTTGGCAGGGCTACGTCTGGAAAAAAGGGCCAACGACTAACTACGGCAGCGTTTTAATTAGCTAGGAAAGGGGAAAGACTGGCACACGGGGGCGAGGACGAGGACTCCTTCAAAACGAGGCGTAAATGCTATGAGTCGGGCGTTGGGCCGGACCGGAACTATACGGAGTCGAAAGAAAAAGGGATAAAAAACCGTCATCGTTTACGCTGGTCTACAAGAAAAGAAAGAAACAGTACTTTTTCCAGCGTGGAGCAGGCTCTCACAACAACTGAAAAAAAGAAAGGAAGGCGTGGCGAAGTACTGTGATCTTGCATTTAGGATAGAAGTCGGGGGCGGGGGGGGGGGGCGATGGGGGGGAAGGGAAAGACGTGGAAAACTATTGGCCCGCCTTTTCGACAGGGGAAGGATGGGAGAGAAGGCTAAACTCGTCGGTCACCTCGTGTAAGGTGGCAGGACCCGCGGTACGCAGGGGCCTAGGTGGTGCGGAGGCCGGGGAGGGAAAGAAACTGAATTAAACCGCTGTGCGATTGTCATCGGGGAGATAGTTCCCGTCGAATACGAAAAACACAGCAAGGGGGGCGGCGCATCGTATCGGATGGCGGAGAGGGGGCGGGAGGTTTCCGAGAATGGAAAAACAGGACGGCGTTCACGACGCCTATCCTTCTCCAGGTGTGTACCGGGGGGGGGGGCTGAGAGAATGTCCACAGAGTGGTAAACAAATCTGCTTAATTATAATCATGGGTGAGCAGAAATCTACCGGGGGGTTCGTCCGACGGCCTATGTACGCCGGTGCTTGCGTGGAGGTAATCCGAATCGGGCTCCTCCTGGAGCAAAAATGGCTCAAACCGAGCCAGGTCTGGGGGGGTCTTCTACGGGGGGGGAATTGAATCTGAACAAGCTGAAGAGTAGATTGCGGGAGACTGTCGTCGAACGGGTCCGTCAAAAAGGAATAAGTGCCGTATAGATCGCCGACGGAGAAGCTGAAATGACACAGGCCGGATGCGCTCGGTAACGCAACGGGTAGGAGAGTGGAGCTCTTGGGAGGAGGCAGCAAACCGGGGCGCGACGGGGAGAAGCGAGACAGGCCTCATTCCGGTTCAGGGGGGTGAAAGTCGACAACGAGTCGGATCGAGAAGCGGCGGGTACATCGTGGCCGGGAAAAATGAGCGCTGCGGTGTTGCTCACTAAAAAGGGGGGGAAAAGGTCAAACCGCGCTAAAGATGAAGTAAGGTCTCGTTAAGCAAAGAGCGCGTGGGGGCAGCGATCGGCACTACGGACAGTGCACGGGGTCGTGGGGGGCAAGAAGAGAATTACTGCAACTGCTACAGAAGCAGGGTCTATTCCCTTCGCCGATTCATTCAACGGCAGGGAGCCGGGATGGCGTATGCCTCTTGAAACCATCTCGGATTTGCCGGGGGTGAGGAGGAGAATAAAAAAAAACAACGGAGTAGGAGGAAATATAGGATACCGCAAAGAAGGTCAAGGGTTTTCAATGAGGATACCGCGCTTGGGCCTGCTACCATGGAAGGAGGCTGAAGAATAGCATGACCTAGCGCGGGGGGTGGTGAGGAATACGGCTCTCGTCAGCATGGGAGGCACGGAAGAGGGGGAGAAGTAGGCTGCGGGACGCTCTCGGAAGGCCAGACGCTCGTTCCCTGGTGGGGGAGGGCGTTGTCGGAACGTGTCTGCAGGCGAAACGCAAAAGAGAGAACTGAACACTATGAACCCCGCGGGAAGAAAAAGAGGGGTAGCGGCTTACCATACAGACAAGGGCAGCAAAAAAGGTGGGGCGGAACGAGGAAGGCCAGCGAAAGGTGCGGCTCTACCTAAAAAAAAGACAGCCATGCGAGCCCGTCGCGGTTGAGAGGAAAAAAAGCAGCCCGGCCTGTGTGAAGACGCCGCGACGGGGGGAGGGGATCAGACCGGCAGCTGTGATTGAGATATTAGAGGGGGGGGGGGAGGGGGAAAAATGTTGGAGAGGCACGCGACCTACTGTCAGGACAAGGCGCCGTAGAAAGCATGTCGGGTCAGGGGAGACCAAAGAGAAGGCATATGGAGAAACCGACCGCATTAAGCCTCGGAGGACCGAAAGATGGCGGTCGGACTGACGCCATCATGAAGCATAGGGTCCAATGGGCGAGACCGGGAAGTAATCTGCGGTGACACCGCCTTGCCGTAAGTGAAGAGAGAATCTTAGAAGTATTCAGAAGGGGGCGGAGTAAAGTCTCGCCTCGCGTCGGGCGGGGTGGGGAGAAGGTGTTAAGAGACCGTCTGATCTTGGGGGGTGAGGAGAGGCTGATCTAAACGACGAACTACGCGGGGTTATTGGTGGCGAGGACATAGCCTGACATAGGGAAAAGGCTTGTGCCGAAGTTCGCACGGGGGAACTAAGTTCGCATGGTCCTGGAAGAGCTGGGCGAACGGCGCAAATAGAAAAAACGCCGAGCTCCCGTTCACGTGGAAACCGGGCTACGCACCAGTACTTTTTGGTCGGCCTCTCACTAAACGAGAGAGATAATATCACGAAGAAGGGCAAGGATGTATTATTATATCCACACTGAGGGAGATGAGGGAGGTGACCCTCCTTTCGTAGAAGGCCAGTAAAGGGGGAGAAATGAAGGAGGCTGTACTGAACATCATAGGGGTCTCGCATCTGGCACGGACTCCGGCGAAAAAAGGAAAAAGGAAGCAAGTGAGGATTTCGTCTTTGAAGGACTAAAAAAATCGCCACGACGATCAATAGAAGATCTTCAAGGGAAACAAGCGGGCGCTCGAGCTGCGAGGCATTTGGGCGGGGGGGGAAGGGGACATCACGTCTACCGAGCTGAAAAATCATGAGAGGGTCGCGGCAGGCGAACGCGGACCGCGAAGGATGATGCCGCCAGGGGGGTGAAGACGAGCCCTACTCCTTCGACGGTCTGTAAAGGGTCGAGTTAGATCGCTTCCGCCTTGGTGAGGAGCCTGGGCGCCAGAACGCCGACAAAAAGCTTCGGGACGCAGAGGGGTCCGTTCATTGACGCATTAGTCACTTCCGAACATGGAAAGCCGGGTGGGTTCGCGTCAGCGTAATCAGGACGGTTCCTCTCGCGGGCGTCTTCGAAACCCAAGGACGGATGCGTGCGGTGAACGCGTCGATGAGATCGTCGCCGAGGAGGGGAGGGAAAGATGGGAGGTTGAGGGACAGCACCGGGGGGGGGGGGGGGGGGGGGGGGAGGGGGGGGGGGGGGGGGGGGGGGGGGGGGGGGGGGCGGGGGGGGGGGGGGGGGGAGGGGGGGAGGGGGAGGGGGGGGGGGGGGGGGGGGGGGGGGGGGGGGGGGGGGGGGGGGGGGGGGGGGGGGGGGGGGGGGGGGGGGGGGGGGGGGGGGGGGGGGGGGCGGGGGGGAGAGGGGGGGGGGGGGGGGGGGGGGGGGGGGGGGGGGGGGGGGGGGGGGGGGGGGGGGGGGGGGGGGGGGGGGGGGGGGGGGGGGGGGGGGGGTGGTGGGGGGGGGGGGGGGAGGTGGGGGGGGGGGGGGGGGGGGGGGGGGGGGGGGGGGGGGGGGGGGGGGGGGGAAGAGGGGGGGGGGGGGGGGGGGGGGGGGGGGGGGGGGGGGGGGGGGGGGGGGGGGGGGGGGGGGTGGGGGGGGGGGGGGGGGGGGGGGGAGGGGAGGAAGGGGGGGAGATGGGCGGGGGGGGGGGGGGGGGGGGGGGGGGGGGGGAGGGGGGGGGGGGGGGGGGGGGGGGGGGGGGGGGGCCGCAAAGCAGTGCACGAGGCGCACCATGCCGACATGGTTCCAGGTTGTCAAAGAGGAGGTAAGGGTCATGCGGCGGTAGAGGAGGAGGTGGTCGCGTTGAGACACTTCCCGACAGAAGAAAACGGGGAAAAAGGGGGGAGCGTTCTCGACTGTTACGCCTAATGTCATCGGCAAATGCGTAGAAAAACTCGGACCAACGGAAACGCTGCTCGGGGGCTAGTAGAAGGCAGGAGACAATGCCGAACCGCGCGAGTCAAGTTCATGCTAGAAGGGGCCGGCCTCTCACGGCATTTCTTGCGATCCGAGCGGTATTGAAGAGGGAAAAAGCTTATGGGACGGAGTTGCGGGGGAGTTGAGAAAACAACGAGGAGGCGAAAAGAGATAACCGGAAACCGTGCGGGGGGGAAGGGTATTTACCGCGGCGGTCATGCTACCCCATGCGAAGGTCTGACTTGAGGGAGAGGGGGAAGAAGAGCTCGGCGTCTGAGGGATGTCCAGGAAACGTCCGTAGCCGACAGCGCGGGCCGTGTCCAGTGGTAGAAGTAAAATGAACGCTCTGCGGTCAACTCAGAAATGCACGTTTACGGATGGAGGGGGACCTGGTGAGGGCGGCAGCGGCAAAAACCCGCCGGCGATCCATTCCGCTACGATGAAACGCGGTCGATCGACTGTGGTGGGGGGGGGCTGAACATACTCGGCTGGCTGCTAGGGGTGACTGGATCATCTCGACCCGGAAAATACTACCTCACAGCTGTGGCAATCGTGAATACCTCAGAGAACAGTTTGGAGGAAAAGAGCATCAAGCATGTTTACGAATCTCCGAGGTAGTTTGAAAGAGGGAAAGATTGAGCGGACCTTAATTCTCGAAAGGTCGCGCACAGAAGCAGGCGGCACACGGCATCGGAAGGCGCCGAGAGGGAAGCGCTTGCGCCCTGCTCTCGTGACGTTCGCTGCGGGGGGAAACAACTGAGACCTTTATGTCTGGAAGGTTATAGGGAAAAAAGCAAAAACACTGCGAATATTCAGCGAATGGCGGAACCTGCCGCGGGGCGTGGTATATATCTTAGGCCGCACATCAAATACTCTTCAGAAGGCGGCGAGGAAAGGTAGGGCGATCGGTCTTCGAAAAAAAAGAGGGGGGGGGTAAACGAGGGGGGGGAGGGCTCGTAAAAGATTCTGCAGTCTAAGAGCCGCGGATCTTGCACAGGTGTAAAGAAGGGGCAGCGGAGCAAACCAACGACTACGAAAGACCGGAAGCGTTTAGTGCGAGGAAGAGCCAAGCACTTGACAGAAGGAACGGCGGCTTTATCTTACAGGAGGGAAAGCAAAGAGGACCGGGATTTTGCCATCTGAATAAAGAAGCCTATGCGGACGAAAAAACGGGGCAAACGGGGAGGCTTACCCGTCAGCGTTTACGGACTTCAACCTCTGCCAGGAAAACGGGGGATTTTCGGTGCATCCACCACACGGAAGGGGGGAGGAAAAAAGACCTAAAAAGTACTGGTGACGCATGTAGGTAAGTACGTCACGGTGGGGAGTGCCTAGTTTGCAAACGGACCCCGGGACTGGGGGGGCAAGAGAAGGGGGAGAAAAGGGACTGAATACTAAAAGTGTCCCCCTCGGGGAGAAAAGAAGGCACATAATCCTCGGTCGCGCCATCTGTTCAGCTAAAGACCGAGAAGCCGCTGCGTGGGTCTCGGAGCAGTCACACGGGGGGGGGGCGAAGGGACTTAAAGCATATCCTCGTCTAGGAAACGAGGCCGAGTCGATCGATACGCGCCTGGGGGGAAGTCCTCTCTGGGGAAACGCCGTATCCTGCAGCTACTGTAGGGTCCCGAAGCTCAAAACTCGGCGAATCTCCGAGAGGGTGGACGAGAAGGCTGGTGATTCTCAGTGGGGATCGAACTACTGCGGCGGGGGGAGTAGGCGTCAAGAGCGCCTTGCAGGGGCGTTGGGTGGAGAGAAGGCCGCCTTCTTCAGCAAGTCTCCAGCAAAAAAGGGGTACTTGTCAGGGTGACGCCCCGACCGGGTGGGGGGGGGAAGAAGTCGCGTCTTGAACGAAATAGTGGCTTATGCAAGGCGAATTCCCGGTCGACGACATCCACGCAATCAGGGGGACGGAGGGAAGAGAGCTCTCGGTAGGGTGTAAAGGGGAGGACTCGACTAGACCGAAACTGGTATCGAGGTAGGAACGCTCTCTGGGGGAAGGTAGAGACTCGCGGGCCGCTGCTGTGCAGCGGGGGGGCACAGAACAGGATGGTTAGAACAGGGGGGGAGATTGCGCAAAAGATTCTTCGGTGCCAAAGCAGCGGGGGGGGGGGGGTCGTGGAGGGAGCGCGCGTTGGTTTCTCCGCGGGGGGGGCTAAGGACTGGGACGCACGAAAAGCAGTGGGGTGCGTAAAGGGAACTGACCTAGGTCATCGGCAGCAGAGCACGGAGGACACTGCGGGGGGGGGGGAAGATAAAACGGATCGGCACCTGCAGAACAATGCCGACCTCAAGCTCGTTCATATCCCTCGTAGCCGAGGGGTCCAAACCGGGAGGAGGGCGCAGCCAGCGCAGTATGACCTATGGAGAAAAGTGGGTTTGGACAGGGGAGTGGGTAGGTTGACTCCGGGTCGCAAAAAAGTTAGGGGAAAAGAGAGAGCTCCATCAGAAGGCCGATGGTAGGGGGGAGGGGGGACCGCGCTGGTCTGGGTCTCTAGAATTCCTTTAGATCAAATAGATACCAAACAACCAAAAAAAAAATGGGGGGAATTACGATAACCTTGCGTCTTTGGGGTCTCGACGTCTTCAGGACAGAAGCGTGGCCCCGTGTAGAGTTGGGGGTTGAGCGAGATTAAGAGCTCGCGTGGGAGCTGAACGGTGGAAGTTCCACTTGGTTCGCGCGGAAAAGGGTGTGTCTTCAGCGCGAAACCCGGCGAGTGCTGCAGAAAGGAAACAGCCGCTCGCTCTTCGTACGGAGGGGAGCCAAAGGCTTAAACCTGGTAAAAAGGCGTGGCCAGGGCAGCGATCCCGGTGCGGCTTACCGGGACGATATCGCGCCGAGAACATAGGGCCCGTGTACTAGACCCGGCCTGTTTACGAAGAATAGCGGGGAGGCGGGCAGGAGAAAAGACGGAAAGAGTGGCGCTCAAGACGAGGAGAACCAATGTGCACGTCAACCGACCACTTGAGAGGCGTCAAGGCGCCGTGGCAATGGAGTTGCGGGCGCACAGGCGATTAGAGGGATGAGTTCCGCTCTAACCGGCGCCGACAAACGGCTCAGCGCCGATGCGAGAGATTTGGGATACACAAGGCGTGGAATCATGGCAGTCTGGGCAACGAACGTCGCGGGAAAGAGGAAGCAAGGGGGGAGCCTTCCCCGCTAACCTCTAGCATGTATATAGGGGAGGTTGTGT
>Ga0179593_1695194_pt1 | contig 10121 bp, 9 predicted proteins | sample CZODoug2_1_08_16_FD_185931 | JGI IMG/M metagenome (GOLD analysis project Ga0179593, IMG submission 185931) | Vadose zone soil fungal communities from Angelo Coast Range Reserve, California, USA - CZODoug2_1_08_16fungal (PacBio error correction) | ecosystem: Environmental > Terrestrial > Soil >...
TCATAAACTAGAAGCGCTAGCTGACCGATCAAGTCAGCCAAAAATCCCGGGGAGAAGGGAGCGGAAAGGGAGGGTGGGACCATACGTAGAGTCGGAATCTTAGATTAACCAAAATAAAGGAAGAAACAGATTAGTTGGAGGGGATCAGCCAAAATGGTGCTCGCCATTGGGAAAGCCGCCGCCATGGAAAGATTTAACTTGCAGATGCAAAGTCAGGGAGAGGCGCAACTGCTGCCTCACAAGAAAACACACTAACGACGCTCTGGGTCGACAGGTCCAGACAATCAAAAGAAAGGAAAAGAAGGTGAGAAGGTGTCACTGAACAACTTGGCCGAAGTTCAGGAAGAAGCAAAGTGAGTGAAAAAGGGGAAAGCAAAGAAAGGGGGAGGGGGTGTAAGGGCAAAGCTCGAATTCAAGAAAAAAAAAACAACAGGGGGGTAATACAATATATAGGACTGCGGTCTCAACAGAAAGAGACTAAAGGGGAAAAAAGGAAGGGGGAGGCAAATAGGAAGGATGAAAAGTCCACAGAAAAGTCCGCCAATGGAGTGACAAGGCACAAACTGGGTGGTCTTGGGAAAAGGGAAAAAGTAAAGTTGGACTGCAGGAGAACGGGGAGGAGGGATGGAGGGGAGGAGGGGGGAGGACCCTTATTCCACGTCCAGATCGTCGCAATTACCGGACGAGGAAAGAGAGCTAGGGGGCAGGGCTTTTCCATTAAGGACGCCATTGGAACTCAAAGTGCTCTCAACTGGCCGAGGGGGGGAGAGGGGGAGGGGGGTGGGGGGTCGCTCCTACTAAATAGAGAAAGAAATGGAGACTCCCCTTGATAGAATAACTCGAAAAGATTTTCTATACTGGAGGTTGTCGGCCAGAGACTGAAAAAAAGCCGTCAACTGAAAAAAAAGGGAGCCGGAAAAAGAAGGGGGCCGGCGCCAAAGCTCTTGGCTTAAGAGAATGAAATCCGGGCCTTTGCCGGGCAGGATAGACTACCATCGTCTGCACCCTACGAGGGGTCCTCGAATGTCTTTTGTTCTACGTGTCTGAAAAAGCGGAAAGGTTGGGTTCTACCAACGAAGACAGGGGGGGGGGGGAAGAGTGTCTCCTTCGATCCTCCGCTTTGAAAAAAAGGCTAGGTTAGTCGGCGACTGGACTCAGGGGAAGTAGTGCCTAAAACTGGTGAAGGCCCACGTAAAAGAATTCGCGCGAGCACGGCCAGATCGTTGGTAGCCGAGCGACGTCATGGGGGAGTCGGGAGCTGGGTCTCGATGTAGGAGGCGGGAGCCTGTCTGTCGAAGTAAGCAGCTCGCAAGGCTTGGTGCTGGTGACGGAGGGGTGGCCAACCGGTGCCCAAGTGGAATGTCTGGAAGGTCAGTGAGGGGGCGTACGGCACAGGAGAACAGTTTGAAAGACATGCGATCCTTGTGCAACTTGCGAGCTCCCGCATTATTCTTACATCCCGGTTACGGGCAAAGGCCTTCGATGCGCGTTTGTGGGGGCGGAGACACCGGGGGACCGACTCCGAGGCCCCCGTGACCGGAACGGAACCCACTGACCTTGATTGGTTTGATTCCAATCTCTGGGAGTGAATAGCTGGCGAGCAGCACGGGTCAGAAGCTGGGAAGAGCCTCCGCGCGCAGGTAGAGAGGGTAAAGATTTGCTGAGGTGGAGACTCCTCTACGAGGGGGGGTCTTGTGTCGTTCTCTCATTTGCCTGGAAGGGCAAGCGTCCATATACCAAGCAGAGAAAAACTTCCTCGAGACCCACCGGGGTCGCCAAGATCAGGACTGAGACCAAAGACTTTCGGGGACCAGTCCGGACAACGCTAGTGGGGGGAAAAAATCCAACAGAAACCGTCTTGTAACACCTTGGCCAGAAACAAAGGACCCCCTTCTGGCTTGCGCGGTCGGAAGGAAAACAGTTGAAATCGAGCGAGCGGGCATAGCGGAAGAAGGAGAGGAGACGCGAGGCTGGGAAGAAACCGGTCCAAAAAAGGTCGACCACGGAGAAATTCAACAAAAAGCCTGGCTGGAAAAGAAACGATCTAAGGTGTACGACCGAACCAAAAACGACGACCATGTACTGATATGACTCGTCGACCGCAGAAGTCCAGCGAAAAAATCCAGATCGCAGCAGCAATGAAAAGTGGGAAAAAGAAGGGTGTGGGCCCAAAGCTAAAAAGGAAAAATCGGAAAAGGAGGAACTTTACTTGCGAAATCCAAAACGGTCGGGGGAAAACACCAGGTTCAAGGGTCAACAAGGAAAGGAAGCTGGCAGCCTGAGAGGTCAGGAAAAAAAAACAAGGTAAGAAGGGGGGGGGGACAGCTTACGAATCTTGATGGATAAGGGACCTCAATGGGGGGGCTAAGGGAACGGGTACTTATGCAGGAAGATCCGTACAGCTTCGAAAGGCGTCAAAGTGCTACCGGGGGTTAAAGAAGAAAAACAGTATTGGGGGGGTTCGGAAAAACGGGGAGCTCAGCCTTGAGGGGAATTTTGGGGAAGAGATAAAAAAGCGATTGTCGATGGAGAGCCTTGGACAGACAAGACCGGGAAAGGGCGAAGGAAAAATAACTGGAACGACTACTGAGGATCCCGAAACAGCTAGCAAAAATGTCTATGAGAGGAAGAAAAATGGAGGAGGGGTGGAAGGAAGAACTTAGGCAGTCACCAGACGACAAAATCGCGGACAAGGTAGGGGAAAAAATTCGGGGGGGGAAGCATCAAACACCCCCTCTTGGGAAGAATACCAGAGGGAGGAGAATACTCTTCGATATTAAACCTTTTAAAAGAGAGACCACCGGATGATTAACGAAAAAAGGGGGGGGGGGCAATAAGAGAGAGAACAAAGAAGGAGGGGGGGGGGGAGAGATATATATTCTCGTACTAAAGGGGAGAGTTAAGCAAGGAATTAAGTCAGAGACAAGAAATCTAAGGGGAAGGGGAAAAAAACCTCGGCGAGGCAAATAAAAGGGGTGAGAGCAAGAGCATCCAAAAAGGACTATCGGAGGCTGACTACCAGGGAAAGAGTTCGATACAGGAAAAAATAATAAAGGCGGGAGAAGGAGGACCAGAAGAAAAAAAGCGAATGAGTAGGGGACTCCCCGGGGAAAAAAAGTATCAAATGTATGGGAAGGCAAAAAGACAAAGGGAGGTTGGATTAAGAGAAAGATAAAGAAGAGATTCTTAGAAAAATGAGGTGCGAGATAGTCAAAGAAAAAAAAAGAATTCTTTCAGGGGTGGGGTTGCTAAAAGCACGGAAAAAATAAGGGAAATTGAAAAAAGGGGAGGCCTGCGAGAAGGGGGAGAACGACTGCGGTGGAGGCGAGAGCAAAGAGGTGGTCAGAGCCGACGGGACAATCTCATAGTCACGGAGGGGGGGACAACTTTGATCCGCAGAGAGGGCCAATCTGATTTATCGTCGGAACCTGAGCAGAGGGGGGGGGATGCCAAGGACCAGTGGGGGGGTAAAAGTAAGTTCGCGCCGCGTGGCAAGAGGGGAGGGGGAAAGAGTCTTTCGGAAAAGGCTTCTGGATTGCAAAAAGGGGAACAGAAGGGGGGGGAAATGCTGGTACTCGAGTTGAAAAAACGGGAAAAGGGGGTCGGGGGGAGTCACCCCACACCCGCCAAAACCACCACACACACAAAAAAACCCCCCCCACCCCCACCCAAAGCAAGGAAAAAACGGAAGAGAGTTATTCGCCCTACGCCAAGAAAAAAAACGGGGGGTGAGAAAAAAAGCGGGAAAAAAGGGGTACAAGTCGCGTAGACTTGTAGATAATGCCGCGAACAGGAACCGGAATCCAGGTTGAAAAAACAAAGGGGGGGGAAAAACCTGGGGAAAAATAACAGATGGCCTTGGGTGAGGGGACGAAGGGGGGCGGCGTCCATCTACTGTTCAGAGGAATGCCAAGGCGTTGAAAGCGATTCGGGAAAGAATGAGGGCCGGAAGAGAGAGATACGGGGGTTTGTGGGGGGAAGTATATAGGCGAAGTCGTTTTGTCGGGAAACCGGGGGATTAAGGGGGAAAGTTGCTGGAAGGATGGGAAAAGGCAGGCAATCAATTCACTGGGGCAGAAAAACCCGCCCCCAAGTCGTTAAAAACAATCAGCCAAAAACAGCTCGACCAAGAGAAAAGACGCGCGTCTCCTATCTCGGTTGCAAGAAGGACAACCAAAAGAGAGACGCCAGACAGTCAAAAGGGGAGGGGGGATGAAGGGAGAGGAAGTCTGTGTCCGTGGGAGCAAAATATGTAGAAAGGGTGCATACAAGACCGCGCAAGCGTGTCATGACGGGGAACAGAAATAAAAACTAACGAAGATACGAGAAGAGGGCCGTTAAATTGCCTGTCCCGGTGTCGGTCCTGTAACAGTTCCCCACTTGTCACGAACAAAAAAGCATACAAAAAGAAGCCGAGGGCGGAAGGGTCAGGGAAACACACCTCTGCTAGAAAAGCTCTTGAAGAACTGTAGGGGTAATGTAGGGGAAGGGACTTGTAAAAAAGCAGTGGGGGCTGAGGAAAAATACCGCCTGACGCTTCACCCCCCATTCACAAGGGGGAACAAAGGGTTTTCGCAAGCCCTAAGTCCGCCCTCTACAAAGAAGAGAGGGGTCGAAACCTTCTGGACACGGGAAACTGCTGAAATACCTAATCGAAACATCGAGCAAACGGCCTTCTCCCTACGGCTAAAAAAGGGGGTTTACAGGGAATCCTCGCCCAGAGGGTCGGGGGCTACTCCCGAGCGGCTTAAAGTAGGACGTACTTGTCCCAAGCGGGTCAGAAGGGCAAGAGCAAAAACTCAGAAAAGCAAAGAAGGGAAGTCAAAAGAGCTGAGGCGGGAATGGAGAAAATCGGAAAAACTTGTAAAGCGAGTCTGGACAAAAGCGACCCATACTCCAAGAAGTAAGAAAAAGATAAGACGTAAAAGAGGAGGGAATTCGGCCCGAAGCGATTAGACTGTCAGAAACGCAACGGAAGTTAGGGGTGGGGCTAGCTAACCGTATTGGGACTAAGCCGACGAAAAATCGTCATCTCCTATGCCACGGGGGCTTCTTTGGAAGGTTAAAAATCAAAAGGGCAGAAAGGTACTCTTGTAAAGAATTAAGTCAGACAAGAAAGGGGGTCAGGGAGGGTCTAGAGGAGGGGTGTCCTCGCCTCGAGGGGGCAGGAGGATGTCCCCAACCTATATAAAAACACCTCTTTCGGGTTTCTGGGTCTTTGCGAGAAAAAAAATTGGGAAGAATAGCAATTGAAAGATATGCTGGGGGGGGGGAGAAAGCCATGTTGACGCGGTACTTGAAAGAATGCCCCAGAACGTCGACGACTGGCGGAAAGGCGGGCAGACCGAAAGAACCCGACGAGAAACGAAAAATGGTCATCAAAAATGCAGGGGTAAAGACCTCGACCACGGGAAAAAAAATTCGTAAAAAAGGACAAGGAGCATTGCGAAAGGAACAAAAAAGACGCTCTTGGGACGTTCGAACGGAAGATTGGGAAAGAAAAAAAAGAGTCAATGGATTGGTGTGAATGGCAAAGGAGGGGAAACGTACCAACAAAGAGGGGAAAGAGAAGATGACGGCTAGCAGGGAATAAAGATCTAAAAAAGAAAATCGGTGAATTTCTGCCAATGGGGGGGGGATTCGCAGAAGAAGCAGTCTCTTAAAGTCCCAGCGCGAAAAAAGTCTGATGTACCAACTTTCGGAAGTGGTTCTTAAACGTGGACGGGGTCTGGGCTCGAGGACCAAGCTCGTTCTTAGTATCGGGTCTTTCTCGGACAAAAAAAAAACTCCCGCTTCGGGACGTTCGGGTGTGGAAAAGAACCTTCACTATGACCTAGTCCACATGGCGAGGGCAGGGAAAAAAACGTCACATGCCGAGATCGAAAAAGGGGAAAGCAACGCAAGAGATCAAGCCCTCCTTGAAAAACGTTGGTTCAGAGAAGGGACCCGTAAATAACAGCGCAGCAAGTCTCCCTTTCAGAGAAACTACGCAAGGGAGTGGCTGACTTAAAACTGAGGGGAAGAGGGAGCCGCGGGAATTACCGCACCGGCCGGAAGGGGGACCGTTAGCGCCGCCCTGTCCGACGGGTGAATGAGATCTTCCTCGAAACTGAACGCCGGTAAAGTTTGAGGAAGGACTTCGATCGCGTAATGGACGGGGGAACGCATCAGCTCTCGGGGAGTGGGAAGCGTGCCGCGTAGAGTAGCACATAAATCGAAGGTGTGGGAAAGAGTGGGGGGTCAACTTAAATCCTAGCTCGCATTATGCGGGTGCGTGAGGGGGCGTAGAGCGGACTGCTCGCCGATGGGGGAAAATCGGGGGCCCGTTGACAAGAGAGGGAGAGCAACGCCTGCGTCAGGTCGCAGTAAGAACCGACGTTGGGGGCGCGAGGAAATTCAAGGGGGCTCCTGAGGCTGGTGAAGAATAGCGTGCCGGATCGCCGGTCCCGCGGAAGAGAGGATCGGATAGGGGAATTGAAAAGGGTAGGGGTGGCCACCCGGTTTCATCAATGGTGGAAGTCACTTGGTCGAGGAAAAACAAACGCCAGAAATGGTCCTCAAAAAAGACTAAAGCTCAGGGTGGGAGGCACTGGCGCATCGACGCTGCGACGAAAACAGAGTGCCTCCTGCTAGTCTCTAGGTTGGTTATCTGAAAAACAGGGGGCCTGTCTAAAAAACGAAGAAGCCCCTTGACCTAAAACGCCCAAAGAGAAAGTGGTAGTTCTGGTGTTTCTTGTAGCACGCAGTCTAACATAGGGAAAGGCCATCGCTGGCGCAAACCGCGGGAAGGCAGGCGCGGTTCCGGGGTGGTAAGGGCGGTGCTCCCTAATTTCGGAGAAGGGGGGGGGTTCTGGTGTCTGCGAAAGGGAATTCGTCAAAAGTACATCAGAGCATCAAGAAGGACACTTCCTAGCGACGCCCAAAAAAAAAAAAACCAGACGGACCCAGCGCAAAAAACAAGAATGTCTAGGAGATAACCCATCTTCAGGGGAATCAGGCATGGGCTCTCCCTCACTAGTCGAGGGATAGGAGTGTCACAACTAAAAAAAAGCCCATGCGGTAGCGACTCACGGTAAACACCTTGAATGTAGCGCTCATGATAGAAGAAGAACGGAGTTCAATACTACCGCCTTGATACCCTTCTTTGAGGGGACTTCGAAGAAAAAGGGGGCTTGGGCTCGAACGGGTAGGCCATATCTCAATTTTTTTAGGGGGGGGGGGGTTACTAACATGACAGGGACTGGTCGAACTCGCGAGCTCTGGAGAGACAAAACCGCGAAGCAAGAACTTGAAACGAGATAGCAGCCGAAATACTGTAGACGGTGCCGCTACGGAAAGATAAAGGACTTTCTAATCCAAAAAAGAGGTAAGGACCGGCCCCGATTTACGATTGTCAACGAACACGTGCCGAGTCCGAATAGGGCTAAAGGCTGACAACAAAACGGGGCAGAGGGGGGAAAAAAGAGGTTCGCGTGGGCCGAGGGGATCGCAGCTGAAGAGCAGGCTCGAACCCCCGGAAGAGGAACGCGTCGGGTGGGCCCGTCGTATAGCCGTGAACTTCAAAGTATGGTCTTCAACTTCAGGCGATGCTAGGAATGGGCGGACTAACGAAGGTCTATGAGGCGAGCGAGGCTTCCCCACGGGCGGCGATAGCGGCCGCATCGCGAACTCTGACGAGTTCTTATCCCGAGCATAATGTTGGTCGGGAGAGCCAGACCGATGTGGTATTCGGGACCGGAGACCCGATTCGCATGTGTAGAAAGCAAGCAATATCGCGCGAAATCGCGGATTAGAAAACCACCAAGCTGGGCCGAGGCCGAGGAGCGCGGTACGCGGCGAGATAAGCTGCCGCGCATTGATCGAAAGACCGAGAAGCCACCTGACCCCTCTAAACAACAAGGAGGTATGGAAAGAGATCTGCAATCAGGAGTGCCGGAGCAGCGATACTTCAAGCGAACGACGAGAGCGGGGTAACGCGCAGTCGGGCCTAGAGGGTTGAATCCAAAGGAACCTCGAAACACGGAAGGGGGAAGCGGCTGAATTCGGGGCGTCGCGACGAATAACATCTTCGAAAGTCCACACTGTCACCTCATCCAAAGGAGCGAGAATATCCTCCGACAAGAAGGGAGGCGAAGGTAATCCCCCGAGAGGGAATCATTACTAGCAGCCCGCCACTTGGGGAAGACTCTCAACACTACATCGTCATGATACCAATCCTATCACGGTGCGGAGAGGGACGAACCCAATCGAAGCAAAGCTAACGCGCGGGACCGCGACACCTTGACCGAGTCGGAGAACGGCCTAACGTACAAGCGAACGAGAGCGAAAAGAGTGTCGGCCGAACCGACCAAAATCGTCCAGCTGCACCGGTCTGGTTGGCAAGCATTGGGGGAAGTACGCGCTATGCCTGATCGTTTAGAATCGGGGTGACACTACCTGGTGATGAAAGTCACGGACGATAGCGGGATCGTTGTACAAAGTGCGCTGAGTTTCCTGTCTGGGAGGAATGGAGTCCCAATGTGCACCGCGCGGGGCGAAGAGCTTGTACTAGAGGTAAGGACGAGGCTTGGTCGGCCAACCGGAGGAAGTCGAACTAGAAAGGGAGCCATTTCGCTTGGCCACCGCGAGGGCGGCAGCCCCTGTCTCAGGGGGAGCGTAGGCGCTTGATAACGGAGCACGCGGCGCGCCAGGAAAAATCCTCATGCAAGGTGTCCTGAACATTATAGCCAAGACGGGGCCTGTGGTTGTTGACGAACCCCCTGTGGTCCGCGAACTTGTGTTGGCGCGAAACCATGAATCGCTGTACGGAGGTCGATTTGAAAGTAGCCTGGAAGACCGGAATTGTGTTTGGCGAGCGGAAACGGAATTGGAGCGGAAGTTTGTCGAGTGTGCGCTGGGAAATGGGTTCAAATCTCAAACGAGGGAGACCCCAAGAACACAGAGCAATTGAACAGCATCTACCCGAAAACCTACGAGTCCAGGACAGGGCCAGCGATCGAAGCCCAGGGCCAAGAGCAAGCCGTATGGAATGGAGGTGGGGATCAGACCCTAAGAGAGATGGCGACTCTTGTCGTGGTCCAGTGCTGCATGAACGGGTATGAGCACGGTCCCGGGAAAAAACTCCAACTATCGACGGAGCCTCTTCGGGGATGTCCGTATCAAGGGGGCGGCTCAGACAGGGCCCAACGGGCACGACTTCCGCGATATAACGCTGGATTGAGGAACGCTCATGGGGAGTCGACAGCATGACAGGCAGAAACAATGATCACAGGGAAACGCTGGGCCCAAGACCTCGAAAGGCAGCAGAAAGATCATAGCGGGCTGCTGGGACCGTTCGGCGAACGGCACGCCATAAACCACATCAGTAATATCACGAAGACTGACTTCACAAAATATTGCTTGTGTAACGGCGCGACAGCGAAGTCGGCGCTGTTCTCTCCTATATCTGGGGACACGCCGCGGTTACTGGGGCCCCTAGGAGAGAGGGCTCCGACTAAAACCCGCACTCCGCAATAGCATCGGGTCGGAACCCTTCCGTGACCAACTTGTAGATAGCTTCGGTAATGGAATGAAGTCTATACGCACTAAGTATAAAACCACAGAAGCGGCAAGCGTTCTGAGTCATTCGGCCCGCTCGGGGGGATGGTAGAAGGTGATAAGGCCAAACGGCTTTCATTGCAGGAGAGAAGACATTGCTCTTCAGCCCTATTCATGGGCGCGGGTTTAGTCATTCCAGTCGGGAATCGAGAGAGGGGAAGTAAGTCCCGCGTCGATAGTGGCTATCGAAGGGAGAATGTTACACTGAGATTACCCACCGGGGTATATCCAGACGCAAGTTGATCGAGTCGTTTGCTTCGTGACTCTCGGCAATGAAAAGATATGCCGAAAGAATGTGGAAGAGGAAGTCACAGACGGCCGAATCTGGCGTCCCACTGCGAGAATTCCGGGGAAGCCCCGACGATAACCAGGCGCAAGGTCAATCATGCAGGGCAAAGCATCGTCACGGGAACAGGTGACGTTTGGTCAACTTACGGAAAGTTTCGGGCTCATTGTATCATCAACGGGCTAGCGACAGGGAAAAAGGGACCCGAGTCGAGTGGAAATGAAAAAAAAATACCGTC
>Ga0179593_1319303_pt1 | contig 10120 bp, 5 predicted proteins | sample CZODoug2_1_08_16_FD_185931 | JGI IMG/M metagenome (GOLD analysis project Ga0179593, IMG submission 185931) | Vadose zone soil fungal communities from Angelo Coast Range Reserve, California, USA - CZODoug2_1_08_16fungal (PacBio error correction) | ecosystem: Environmental > Terrestrial > Soil >...
GGTACTCGTGATGCTTTTACGCTACGGTGTAGAGCCGCTCGTCTAAGGGGAGGGGAAGCCGGCGAGGGTAGCAGAAGAGGACTCACCGGATTGAGATCTAGAATGTGTGGGTGCGAGGGCAGGGCTGTTCGACATAGGAATCCTGAATGTGACTAAAGAATTCTCTCGAGATAACTTTCTCGTAGACGATGCGTGTGGGGGGCTTGGGGCACTCCTTACGAGAAGATCTACTAATAAGCTCAGAAGGGAGAAACAGAAGAATCGTGGTACCACACGCAGAAGCAGAAAGGGGGCAGTGAGGAGGCAAATCTCCACAAGTGGAAGACTTCTTGCAGGCGATCAGACTATTTGCCAAGAAGTCCGAGGGCAATCAAAAAAGGACCAGTAGGCCCGAAAAACAACCTTCAAGTGAATTGGGTGAACTCGGACGGGAAACTTACTTCCAGGTCTTGCCCCGATTCTTCGGATGGCAAGGTGGCAAAAATAGGTGATTTTCAAAAAAACTAGTCCGAGAAAAGATCACGGCGCAGGTCGTCGGTAGATTACGGCGCGGGAGGAGAAGCTCGAGAAACGGAGAAGCGTAGATTGCTCAGACCTGGATCCCTCAAGAAGCCCGCTAGTTCAAAAATAAGGATCTTAGAGCGAGAACCTACGAAGGGCGGCATTCCACGACATCGAGCTCGGTCTCCGGGCGAGTCACACCGGACTACGGACGTCGGGAAATCTACACTCGAATCCACACACGAGAGCTCGAATCAATAGAGTAGTCAGTCGAACATAAATGGTAATCGTTGCGGTCTACATATAGCAATTTTGGACAGGTCAGAAATACTTCGTGCCTCGGCCAGGCAAAAAGTCAACGAGCGGGAAGACTTCAAGCGTTTTCGTGAAAAAGGGTCAAAACAGAAGGGGGAGCATCTGAGGGCACTCAGGCCCTGCCCCAATGAATGAGGTTTCCGAAAAAAGCCGATGTTTGCCTGGCCTCAGTTCAACGGGAAGGAGAGAAAAACCTATTTACACGTCTCGTTCCGATGAACCAGAAAAGTTCTTAGGGGTCTTTCAAATACATCAGGGAGGGAAGGGAACTCTAACGGGGTGGGTAAGAAGCCAGGCAGCGGCAAGCGCTGACTGAGTCGTTTGCTGGTAAAAAAGGGGGGGAAGAGGTAGATCGGTACACAATCTGAGGAAGGAATTCTGGGGGAGGGGTTGCTCTCCACGGAAAAAGGAAACGCGTCCGTTCAGTGGGAACCAGAGGCTCTAGGGTCATCGAGCAATAAACCCGGTTCGCAGCCTAATTAGTCGGTGACCTGGATAGGCTCTTGTTGATTAATCATCGACGACTAGCCGAGTCCAGACTTGAAGCCTGGGGTAGACCTACGCGGCGTATGATGCCTTTCCATCGGGGGAGGGGGGCTCCCTGGAAGAACGGACGAAAAAGGCACAGCAACCGTCTGGAGCATTAAGAAATCAGGAAAATAGACGCTTGAAGAGCGCCCCCGGAGAGAAGGGGTTAGGGGTCTAACTGTGAAACTAGTGCGGTCATGGAATAGGAGACTGGAGGCAGGCACAAAGCCTTTCTAAAAAAAAAAAATCTGTGCAGAAGGTCTACTAAGTAGGGGTCGATGGTAGGAGAGTGTGGCACGGTATTGGTGAGAGCCGGCCTTGATGGGTTTGGCCTCCGCGACAAACCGCCGAGGTAAACGGGGGCTCAGGGGGCGCTGAAGATGGGTCGTGCAGTTTCTTGCAAAACTTATTGGAGTAAACTCTCATTTACGAGTCTGTGCAGGGAACTAGTTTCATCGGGCAACCCCCGAGTAAAGCTTCCGTAGTAACCGGGGGTGGAAAAAGCGCCGTTCTAGATTGATAGAGTCCTATTTCAGAGAGAGAGCGTGGCAAGTCAGACTCGTCGTCAGGTGAGAAGCGCTTGATCCGGAAGGCAAGATATACCCGTGGGGAGGGACGCCGACACTTGGATTTAGTCAACAAGGCCAAAAAGGGGGAAATTGTGCTTTAAGGCCGAAGGGGAAGACTCCGACCCAACGAAAAGCGTGGAATCCCATAGACACAAGCGAAAGGCATCTCTCAGGGTTCGCAAAAAATAGCTGCTCGCTCCGCGAGCTGCAGGAGGGACCAAGACATCAAAAAAACAGTGAACCATACGAAAAATCGCCAGACCTAATAATCGAAGTCAGAGACATCAGAGTTGGGGCTTCGGGGGTGATGATGTCTGATAAACTCAGCACTTGTTGCGCTGACGCTAAGGGGGGATCAGAATGATGTTAGCTCTGGGGATGAGTACAAACCTGCTGCCATAATATACCCTTCCTTCCCTACTCTGGGAAACCTACCAAAAGAGATCATTAAGCAATGCAACCCATAGAAGGTGGTCAGTAATCTCTTCCACGGGGGGGAAAGGGCTCAGGAAAGAAAAATGGTCCTGCTCAATATGTGAAGATCTAAAGTGGTAGAAAAAGACTTCGCGAATTGGAAGACCATGAGCGGAGTGTAGAAAACATTCTTCTGGTGGTGCAATATGTTTCACCGATAAGGGTCCCCTGAGAGCGCTTATGGGTAGATTGTCAAGGGAAGATAGCGCCATGGCATCGGGCTCACACGCGAAACTCTCGAGGGGGGCAGATTAGAAATATCAGTCGTAATAATGCACAAACACAAGGGGGGGGAAAAAGATAATTATATCGGAGGAGATGCTACTAATGCAGGGTGTGGCGAGTGTAGAATTCGAGGAGAAAACTCGGGTCCTTTCAATCTTTAGATTCAAATGAGACACATTACTCTCGCTCAAGATAGAGGGGGGGATCCAAGAATTGAAACCAAGAAAGTGACTAAAGAGATCCAATTACCTCTGAAGAGAGGGCGCACACGCACAGATGAGGAATCCCGACCTTTTGTCGACGATCACCATGAAAGGAATATTAAACGAAAAACGGAGGGAGACATTTTTGGAATCTAGGAAACTTAGTTGGCACCGTCTTTTGGGGAAGGATTTATAATTTATAGAAGGAAGTTAGAAGCCACAAAACATCGACTAAAAGCAAGGAAGAGATCCTCAGTGAAGCAACCACATAGTTAAGAGAGCCCGCCAAGACTTTTTATGACTTATATGAACTATGTAAGGTCGTCTGTCGGTCTTCTGGGTGGGGGTGAAGACTAGGGACGAATTCGATAATCTGACTCTATCTCTATCTAAGCTCGGTATGATTGCTAGGCGGTCCCAAGTGAGATGGGTCCTCCACGCTGCTTGGGGATTAAGAGGCTTAAAATGAGAAAAAAGCATTATTTCCTTTACGACATAAAGGAAAGAAAAGGCTTTATATGTTCCATTCATCTCACGAGGATGACTAAACACAGAGAATCTTAGCTATCTAACTCTGCTGGACGTCAGGAGAATAATAAAGGACTCTGGACAAAATTGGGGACTCTTGGACTGTACTGAATCCGTTCCTGGATAGAGGTTTAACGAAAATTACATCGGTATGGCACGGAAGAATGGGAATGAATTTTAGAGAACAGTATTGGTGAAAAGCACAACTCCGTGACAGCTAAGGCGCGTACAGAAGGACGGGTGCAAAATGGAGTATTTAAAACTCAAAGGATCGGGCATCATAACACCTCATCCACACGCATCACTAAGATAGAACCCCTATTCTAGCAGTCGGCACGATGATAGTCAAGTCTTTTCAGCACACCACATTCTCCTCTTCACTCAAAGTTCACAGGGCGAAAACCGAACTCAGTCTAAAGAAAACGGCATGTGTTCTCTAGGAATTCGAACGAAAGGTGGAAGAGTGAACGAGCAAGGGTGATGTACTTGGGATCAGAGATCCCGAGAGCAAAACGGCCCGAGACAAGTCTGACAGGCCCTTCTGGCGCGCGGACGATTCTGACGAGCTTGGGGAAGAACGTACGAAAACTTCAAGAAAAAAATCAGCGGGGACGCAACATTTCTAGGAAGTCCTACCGATCAGATGGGCCCAAAAACCAGGAGGAGGCACCGACCGGCGTTGCGGGAAAAAAAAATAAAACAGATTGCTCTCGTCTCAAAGAGGACCGATCTAACAAGATTCACTAACAAGAAAAAGGCAGTCCGAGCTGACCGCGGCACTAACCCAAACCACGAGGGTCCTCCCATACATGACCGAAACGAGGTAGGACCACAACCAAGAAAAAATGTCAAAAAATTGTCGAATTCCTGACGAAACTAGGGGGAGACTTTGCAGGAAGGGAAGAGTAAGGGGAAAGACAAGCCGGGGGAAAAAAGGAGCGGGAAAAGGTTAATGCAGTCAGGGAAAAAGCGAATTCGCGTACGCCGGGGAACGGTGGTACAAAGATAATCTCAGAATGGGAGGCGACGCAGGGAGTTTTAGTCCAAACCTCAGGCCCCAGATAAGGGGGCAAAGATAGATCTCACGAAAAGAAGAAGGGTAGACGGGTCTCGCAAAGGAGTAATACCTAAGACAGAATCAATGGTGTTGGTACTCGTTTATCTACGCTATACAGCAGGTGAACGGATGCGGGAAGGCCAAGTCTCCGGCTCTTAGGGTGAATGCCTCCGGGGGGGGGGGCGCTCGCTCTAGAGTGAACGAAGAAGCTGGCGCGGGGAGGGGGGGCTTTAGGGCTAGAAGATAGGCTTTATCAGTATAATACGAAGGGGGGGCCCATGGTCAGGAACAAAAGAAAATCCCACTTCTGCTGGGAAGCAGGACGCCACAGAAATACTGAGGACCCTGGCCTGGATCACATCTTAGACGGCACAAAAAGTTTGAACGGCGCGCAAACGAAGAACTTGGGGGTCGAAGTGGCCACAAGGGGTGGTGGGAGTTGAGAGGCTGCGGCAAGGGCGACCAGTCGGTCGAAGGAGAAAAAAAGTTCCTGGGGGAAGGCGCTGTGGCTCAGCCAATTATCTGAGATCCAGGGAGCAAAGTAAAGATGTAGGACATAATTATTTAAGAGATAGCAGGGACGTCTGGGACAGGACATCCCCACTCCCTCACCGCATGGACGCTCGAAGCACCATCATAGGTCAAAAAAAGCTTGGGGGGCGCAGATCGAAAAAACAAAAAAATGAGGGGGAGGCTCAGACATGACCGTACCGACGGGCTTCTACGGGATGGAGAAACTGGGAGAAAAAACTATGGAAGAAAACACAGGGTACCACGACCTGCAGAGTAAATCCACGAAGATCTCTCAACAACGGAAGGAAGGGAAAAAAAAGAGCTAGTGATGCTCGATTAAGAGGAGGGAATGTCCGGGGGACGCGGTAGGGCTGAAAGAGGCGAAGACGAGAAACGGCGAGGAGGAATAAGATGGCCGGCAACGGCTTTAGCCAGACAAATGGGTGTGTTGAAATCGGATTGGGGGATATTGCAGACACCCCCGGCCACGAATGGGATCGCGAAGAGGAAATTAGTCGCGTGCGGGGGGGGGGGAAAGTCGGGCAACCAACTTAGAAGGGAGATCTAGCCGCAGTCCGGGAAGAGAGGGGAGTTCTACAAAGGGATGCGCACCGGGCAGTTGCGGATCGGAAAAACCGCGTCGAAGACAGAGCCGCCTCGCGCACCTGCAACACCAAAAGAAAGGTGAGGTAATACTGGGGACCAAATTCATGGGGGAGGCGCCGACGCCAACAAAAATTCTAGTGACCCACGTGATTTAGCAAGGGGAACAAGGGGTATTGGACTAGGAAAGGGCAAAGATACAAGGGTCGGAGGACGTCGTGAATCATTGAAGGAGCTGATCGAAGTTAAAAACAGGAACGAGATCGAGCTGCTCTACTGCCACAGAAAAACGGCAACCTCCGAAGAGAGGACGGGCGAGATCGCGGCAGAAAAAAGGGGCTAAAGGCGGACAGGGACCGCAATAGGGAAAAAATGGGATGAGTATACAGCTACTAAAAGATCCACACCAAGATCGGGAAGCAGCTCCTGAACAAACTACATTTCTCGGAGGGACGAAAACACGGGAATGGGGGGGACCAAGTTGCTAAAGTTTCTACTGGGCGGGCCTAAGCGGGCTGAAAGAAGGGCCGGGGGGAGTTATTTCTGTGTCACAGGGAAAGGCGAAATCAGAATCTGAGTTCGAACTGGACGTGGAACCAGGGCCTAAGTGGGTGGAGAGTTAGGTGGAGTGGCCGCGATAAACTTCCAAACGGACGTACAATTCAGATAAGCAAGAGCATTTACGGAGGGGGAAAGGGGGGAAAAACACTACTAAGGTCAGGTAATGGTCTTAAGGGACTCGGTGGGCCGAGATCCAATCCGGGAGGGAAGTGACTTCTCAAGGTTGGGGCTTTGTTTATTACGCAGGTAGATCGGGAAATCTCAAGCTAGAAAACGAGGGTGGGTGGATCCTCCCTAGGGGATGGAGCTTTTCTGTCCCACGAGCATATGTAGACAGAGAGGACAGTTGACAGCGTCTAGTCTTGGTAACACGTGTGGAGGATAAGGGTACGGGAGGAACAATAAAGAAAGAGAAGAGGCTCCTAGGGTTTAACGATGCAGGAGATGGCCTTTCCACTGTCGGGGAAAACGGAAAAAAATGAACAAATACCACTAGGGGCGGTCGTAAACAGGGGGGGAGAATTTAGTTCAAACGCCAGGAAGGGAAGTCGGGTGATGTCTACAGTGAACTCGGGTGATTTCGAAGTAGTGAGGACTCAACCCCCAGAAGGGGAGTACCCTAGAATACTTTAAGACGGCGAAAAGGAAAAGTGCATCTATTTTAGAGAGGTGGCCCTGGGTATGGATTATTCGCCGGGATTGGTTACCAGACTGTCGAAACCGGCAAGGTAGGGGGAGGAAGGGGCGTGGGTTTCTGGTTGCTTTGGTCTGGCTATCAGGTAGAAGCCAAGGCTCGGTAAGGGAAGTGGGAAAGGGGTAAAGTTTACCGCGGAAACCCTCGGGCCCTTCTTCCTGGATACTGAAACACGCGCCCGTCTGAGGAATAAGCGGGGAAGAGCAAGGACTGGGTGAGGAGTCTTCTACAATGGTGGATCAATACGATAAGGTCATCCAGAGACCTGCCTTTGTGAAAAGGGGCCTACGGGGGGAGTGCTGAAGGCCCCGAGGGGGGTAACGGGGCCTCTTTAATGCACCGATTTACACCATCACAAGCTTGGGAAAACCATCAAAGATCCAGAATAATCCTTGGGGCCGGAGGGAGCTCTAGAGTCACCGATGAAGGGAATGCTGTAACCCTCCCGCGAGAAAATAGAACGCAAAGCCCGCCAAAAATCCTCGGAGACTACTTCGCGCGGGAGGGAGGACTGGGCGGATGTCGAAGGAGTCACGGTGGGAGAGGGCACAGCGAACGGGCATCGTGAAATGCTTGTTCGCTCGGGGGGCTTAGGGAGGGGAAGACTCTAAATAGAATCAAGGCCCTATCGCGTGCAAAAGAAAACCTCAAAATGTCGAGCGACCTGAACCAGGGATAATAGCCATTTTTAGGGGACGACTAGGTAGATACGGGACTAGTTCTGGAAAAAAACTTCAGGAGCGTGGGTCCTTAGGAGGGCGGCGACTTTTAGCCACTTCCAATCATTTTCACACAAAGGCGGATAAACCGCTTCTGGGGTGCCATCCCGCAGAGAGCTGGGGAATCAAAACGGAGGAAAAGCTGGTCTCTTCAAAAGCCTCCTGTCTATCCCGCGAGCTCTAAAACTCTCTAAGAAAAAAACCTAAAGAGTGTCAGTAGGAAACGCGGCAAAGTCCTCAACAAAAAAAAGGAAGGATCGGGATCTTGGGAGGGTCATACACCAGAGATTATTGGGATTGGGGTCTCTCGGCGGATTCAAAAGGTCAATGGGCAGAACGGCGATCTACCCAGGAAAAAGCTGAGCGTCTACCGCGATCTCAGGGGACCCATGGCAACCCAAAGGGGGCTCAGACGGTCGAAAAGGGGGGTTTTATACCCTAAGGGTCCGGATATTGGGTCTCCCACAAAAAACGAAACCTGAAAGATACCGAAGAAAAGGTAGTGATCATGATAAGAACCCGGCGATGACCAGTTTTTCCTGACGAGAGAAAGAAGCTGGGTAGTTTTCAAACTAGGGAAGAAGGGGGGGTAGGTAGGAGTGTTCGCAACAACTACAGAATGCAAAAAACAAACCTGAGAACGGATCACTCCGTGGGAAAAAGAGCGCAAGCAAAAACCCCAGAGTGCAAGTGGAGAAGTAAGGGAGGCGGGCAGATTCTTCTGAAAGGTGAACTGGATATTAAAAGATTATATCTCGTAAGCAGAAGGGATCGATCTCCTAAGGACCCTAAAGGAAGTCTATGGGTCGATGGAAAAACTGTGTTGTGAGTTTGGAAGAGAGGCATCTAGCAATGGACGGGGCCGGGGAACAGGAAACCCGGGGTAACCTGTCTTATAAAAATAAAAAGTGGCAATGATAAAAAAAACAAAAAGGTACTCTTCAGAGATCTCCACTCGCCTCGCAAAGGAATCATACTATGCTCTTTCCTACGGTACTTAGCGCCGGCCGGGATCGGGGGGTTGCATGAAAGCTTTATGAAAAGGCGAATGTGGTGCTATTTTGGAATACACACTTTGAATCCACAGAACATATCCCCCGAGACTATGAAGAGAAGGGACTAAAGGAAAACCGACAAAACGCACATAACTCCGCCCTGTCCAATAGCCCAAAAAAAGTTCTGCGAAAACTGGATCAATTTGAGCCCAGGGCGGGGGGGTCAGCACTAAAATGAAGCCAAAGGCGCCAGCCTATTGAACAGGAAGAATAACGAGCGAGCCTTCCTGGTGCTCTTCCAGCGAGAAAGACAGGGGAGTTAGTACTACGACAGAGGTCTTGGCGTGGTATATCTAAGGAAAAACATAAAACGACTCCTAAGCGGCGGAAGGACGAAATACGCCCAGGCAGGCGAATCGTTCGAGGGAGGTAGATCTGGATTACTCTAAAAGGAAACGAAGACTCTAACGTTCGGCTCGGGGGGCTAGAGGCCCTCGTCCGGGTGGGCCCAAAGGTGGCAAAACGCTCACATTTTGTCTGTGTCAAAAAAAAAACGGGGAGCTTTGAAATTATAATCGAATCACAAGAAAGAACGAAGCAGGAAAGGCTCGGGCTGAAAAAGGGGAAAACCTTCTAGGCGAGGACCATATTTCCAAACGGACAGGAAGATTGTTGAGAAAAAAGCCTGGTGTCTCGGGAGAATCAGGGGGAAGGGGAACGGAGTTTATTGTGGAAAAAAACAGGCGAGTCTCCGGCGAGGAAAAATCTCATGCACTTGGGAACACGTCGGGGAAACTCGCTGAATAGAAGTCGCTCAAGTGTACAACTCACAGGACGGGGAGGGCCGAAGATTTTGCCGAAGGTAACAAGCAGGAGGGACCGCTAACCTCCTCACAAGTTCTTTCAACGTAAGACCCGAACATTTATGAAAGTCAAAAGGCTTAAAATACCTCTATATGAGGAAAAGAGAGGTCGCTCGAAAGGTAGCACACAGCTGTAAGACAGTTTTGACAGGGAAATATCCCATGAACAAAAGGCGGTTTTAAAGACCGCCTCCTTAGGGAGCGAGGATCGAGAACTCGAGGGATTGGAATGGGGTCGTCGAAAAAAGTGAGCCTGAGCTGGCTGGCAGACACCTCGACCTTCCCTCGAAGAACCTTCTGAAGACAGTTCAATTCCTCTGTTGACTGGGGCCAGCAGACACGAAGACTTGATTGCAGAAACGAGCCAGTCAATTACGGGGGGGGGCGCCGCGACAATTGAAAGTTTTTGGACTTTTCTGAGTGGGAGGAAAAAAACCGATCTTATTCGCGGGAGAAGTGCGTCTGACAAAGCTTTTTTTAACGGCGACAGGCAGGGAATGAAGGCCCCTTTGTAACTAGGGTCCGATGAATCTTCAAAGGACGCGGGATCGAGCTGCTCACTCCGGCGGCCAAAACCCCACGACGGAACGATCTCAGAGTACTCCGGGAGCGGAAAGGCTTACTCTTTCTGAAAAAGACTAAACAACAAAAAAAAATCGCGGAGAAGGGGCTCAAGACTAAAGGAACGCATTCTGCAGGAAACCTCCGGATCGTGAAAGAGAAGCAGCACGAACGATTAGTTACCAGAAAACCTCAAGAAAGGACCGCGAAG
>Ga0179593_1464312_pt1 | contig 10120 bp, 12 predicted proteins | sample CZODoug2_1_08_16_FD_185931 | JGI IMG/M metagenome (GOLD analysis project Ga0179593, IMG submission 185931) | Vadose zone soil fungal communities from Angelo Coast Range Reserve, California, USA - CZODoug2_1_08_16fungal (PacBio error correction) | ecosystem: Environmental > Terrestrial > Soil >...
TTGACGATCAAGTGGGGATCAAAAAAACAAAAGCAAAGGGTATGTAAGAAAAGGCGAGACAAAGGGGGAAGACCTTTAAAGAAGAGACCCTTTGGCAGAATTATTAGGGAGAAAATGACTGTTGGGGGAAAAAAAACGCAAATTACCATTCACGGCGCCGGGGCGAAAGGAAATGGAGCGGAAGCGACGAAGGAAAAAGGTCCCATAAGGAGCAAAGGCGGCATAGCAGTTAAAAGGAGAAGGTCGGGGGGGGAAGGAAAAAGCTTGGCGATGTCGGGAGGAAAAGAGAGGAACTTGATATTGAAGTAACTGTAAGGATATAGAGGGAGGAAATGCACACACCATCGCCCGTTCATCCGAGTCAAAAAAATGGCCAGGTTAACGAGAGGGGGGGGGGGTGGGTAAAATTGAAAACATTGTTTGAACAAAAGAGGTTCTCTGAAGTCCGTATCACGTAAGGGGTCACCGACGGGACCTGGGAGATGTTGAACAGGGAAAAAAGGTTTGCAGGTTTTGCTAAAAGCAAAAAGCACGAGACAAATAAGTACACAGAACCCCCTCACACACCGAATGGAAAAAAATTAAATGGAAACGGGTAGGGGGAGTGGTTCACCGGCGTCATGTACCACAAAAAAAACTGAAGCAGAATACAAGAGAAAACCCGCACTTCTTTAAAACCGGGCCACGAAAAATAAGTTTGTTCCAGAAGGAAAGCACGGGTGTAGTGCATCCCGAAAAGGGAGGATGAAAACGACCTGGTACCGAACAGTATCACGAATAGAGAGCCAAAGGAATGCTTGGGGGAAGGTCAAATCTCTGAAAAAGCAGGAGGCCTTGAAAAGAAAAGATCTAGTCGTTGAATCCAATGGGCCGGATGCTGGGACTCTCGCCAGAGGAGCAGTGGCTGAAGAAGGGCAGCATCTTGGGGCGTTTGGAAGGGAAAGATGAAGATGGACAAATCTCTGAAAGAAGCAAGAAATAACGGTAAGAATAACCGAGTTCGTCACAATAAAGAAAGAAGAAGGCTGGAGTCTTCCAGCTAAACCCAAAAGCCAAAGCCGTCGATACATGGGGGGAAGGGCCAGATGATTAATGATTGTTTAGACCGGGGCCTAACGAATACGGTCGGGGAAAGAGATTTGAGTTGCGCTGTTCGTAAAAACGAGAAAACCTTGGCCCAGGGTAGGATTAATAAACAAGCAGAGTCAGATCACTGCGAAAAACAAAAAAATGCAGTCCGGCGGGGCTTTTCGGAAAAACTTGAAGGGAGGGGGCGTTAAGGGGGGACAGCGTGGGAAAAAGTTGGAAAAGGGTGAGTGGGAGGGGGCGGAGGGCCTCGGGCACGGAGATTTCGATGAGAAAAAAAAAAGTATATGGTTCCAACTTGGGATCAAAGGAATAACTCCTTTACCCGGAAAACAGCGAAGGGGAAGGAAAAGAAAGGTGCCGGCCATAGAGACAGCCTGGTGGGGAAAAAGGGCCAGCCCCTTAGTGAGAAGAGGGACAGGGGGGGGGAAGGAATTGGAGTCGTGACCACAGGGACAAATTAAAAGTACAGGATCCTTCATCAGACCTCACGGGTTCAGCGTGAGACCCGGAAAAAAAAATGATCAATCGGTGACCTACTGGGGAAACAGAAACCAGCAGCGGGTGGACAAAAGATATTTCAGTCTACTCGGATGGGGGAAGGGGCAGACCATTTGAAAAAGAAAAAATCATTTTACAGGGGAGAACAAAGCAATGGGGCCGGATCGTGGTGGGGTAAACCCTCGAACCCACCGGGTCGCAACTTTGAAGAGATTACGAAAAAAGTGAAAGAGTCCACAAAACTAGAAAGCTCATTTAGTGGGAAAAAAAAAAAAGGGAAACGTAAAGGCGGGCCGTCAAAAAATTGCAGTTCCTAACCGACTCCGGTGGAGATAACCACTGTAGGATCGGGGCAAAAGGAGAACTGCATCAAATCTCAAGTCCCTCAAAAGTCCGGCGTGATGATACGGAAACAGGGCGGCTCCCAACCATGAAAAGGGAAAGTGAGGACGAGAATGATAAACCAAAAAGTGCGCCTATAAGACGGCCTGAGCCGATGAAACCCTGCCCTCAGATAAATTGTGTGAAATTGTGAAAGTAACTCCAATTCCTGACTCAGTACTGGGGTCCAGAGTTCGAGACTTTTTTTCACGCGAAGAATGGAGAAGGGGCAAACCGGGGGAACCAACAGGAAGTCTGAAACGAAAGTGCAAGGAATGCTCAATTGAAGAAACGCCAAACGAATGAGAAAACGCAGTCCCGAAAAAAATAAGAGAAAAATCAACAAGATCCGAGAATAATTCACGACAACAGGCCCGGTCGCCGTAAAACGGGAACACGCTGGAACCTATCGGGTGGGAATATTCACCAGTCGTGGGCCAAATCTCATGTGTTGAGAGATCCCAGTGTAAAGAATCAACAACTTGAGTGAAGAAAAAGAGGACGAAGGAGATGGCAAATAGGCGGGAAAAAAAAAAACCTCGGACTGTTCCTCAGTCGGCAGCAGAAAGCTCTAGCCACCCTATGAGCCGAGAACCTGATCACGCAGAACTGTGCCATTAGCAAAAAAGGTGAAGGAAGGCGGTGAAAGCGTAGGTAAAGGCCAATATACTGATTGTAAATACGAATTAAAGTTCAGAAGACACCGGGGGGGACATTGAGAGAAGGTTTAAATAACCGCGAAATCACAGGTACAGCCCAGACAGGAATGTGGTTTGTTGGGACCGTAAGGGGGGGGGAAGAAAGAAGAGCACAGGGGCTGTCCGAAGCGTTCCACCAAAAAGATGGGTCAGAGAGGGGCACCCGTCTGTGGGGAGGGGGTCCAAAAGGGTCGACGGAGGCGAGAAAAACCGGAGAGAGACCGCGGATCACAAATCCTGATTGTCTATACGATGGGGGAAGCGACCAAGAAAAAAAAAAAAAGAGGCCCCGATCCAGAGCCCCCAAAAAAACGCGAGAAGTCACTGGTTCTACTGGCCATTTTATCGGCCTCGGGGAAACAGCAGGAGGGGAACGTGGGGGCAGGGGGACCCAGTGGGTTACCTAGCGAACCGGACAGCGCGATTGAAGAAAATTATCAATGAAAGAACGAATTTGATGGGAAAATGGGCGCCAATGGGGGGTGACCTAGCAAAATCGACAAACATAGCCAGAAAATAGAGGAGAGGGGGCTGAGATCTGCGAGATCTCGAATAAGAAAACTATGGACTCATCAAAGAGAGAAGCAAAAGGACCTCCATCGTGGACTTGGGGTGATTTGATAGTCACACCGCGAAGTTGTTGGAAAAGGGTAATGCGGCCAAGCTTGGCTCCCCCACAAGAAATCTCTGGGGTGAAACAAGCAACAGGGGTCAGCGAAATGAAGGACTTCAGCCGTAAATAGATGAAAGAAGAACAATTTCGGTCGAAACCCGGAAACGGCCCCGTGAAAAAGAGCGGGCAGGGGAGCACGAAAAGAGGGCTTGGGGGGAAAAGAATGTTGTCGTTTATCATCAAACTAGCAACGAGGAAACGGGGGTGAAACCAGAAGATTCAGGAGCGGCCCTGGTGGGAAAGATGGACGGAAAGGAATTATCTCGGGAATGTCTGCTCAACGGTTGAGGGTCTCGATGTACTGGAAGGAATGTATGGTGGCGAAGGAAAACTATAGGACTTGGGCAGCTAAAAGTTGAAGCTAATAGGTTCGAATGGGTTAAACCGGCGGGGCGCCTGAAAATAACGTGGTGGAGCGGGAACAAAATAGGAAGCACGCCGCTGCCGTGAAAATTGTCTGTCCAGTGGGGCGCGCCAAATCTGGGGCCACTGAAGAAACTCTGGCTCAGAAGAGGAATAGAGCTACGAAAGCCTCGATTACATGTTTGGGGGACATAGAAGACCGGGGGTGAATGCGGGGGAGGACAGAAGAACAGTGTGGCGAATTGAACCAGCAACGGACGAAAAAAAGGAGGAAGGTACACAAAAGAAGATTTTACCGCGGAGGGGGGAAAGTTGAAAAAACGTCACTAAGACCGGGACCAGGGTCCCCGAAAAGAGAGAGCCCAGGTTCAGACCAAGTTGGGGGAACAAAACCCGGGGGTCACGTGTACTCAGGAAACCAGGGGGGGCGGTGGAGACGTGAAAAATGGTTCCATAAAGACACCTTACCTCTTAAAATGGTGGCTCAGGACCTCCTCGGCGCTGCAAGAAGGGGGAAAGTCACGCCCGGAACGTGATTATCACAAAAAAAGAAAAAGGAAAATAAAATGGGGGAAGATCAGAAGGACAGGGGAAGATTCCGGTACCTGCAGGAGGAAAGGAACGAAAAGGTTTCACAGCACAACTTAAAAAAGGACGGACCCACAAAACAGATCCAACAGTAGTCACCCCACTGAGGACCCAATGACGGCGCCAACAACTTGTGCAGGGGAAATTAATATTCAAAAAAGGGGGGGGCGTGGTCGGGGGCAGGGGGACGCCGGCTCTGGAACGGGAAAATTACCCGGGCCCCCGGGGGAAAGGACCGGGCTTTCAGATCCTCTTGGGGGAAAAGGCTTGCACGGGGGTGCGATGTCAAGAACGTTCGGGAAATGTAACGAACGCATCACCGACGATGAAGAAAAATGGAAGGGAAGGGGGGAAAGATCGTCAACGCTCTCCAGGAGAAAAAAAAATCGGGACGGGAGCGCCAGGAAGACTACTGGACCGATACTTAGGGATACGATGAATGTACCAGAGACAACGTAGGAAGGAAGCCCCCCGCCGTAACCGAGAAGGAAAACTTATGGAGAAAAAAGCTTGCCCTGCTTTCGTGTTGCAATATCGTCTCAGGGAACAATGCAAAAAACACCAGGAAACTCATGAAGGCATCTCGAAAGCAACGGGATCGCAAGGACAAAAAGAAAAACACGCCGGGGGAAACCTGGAGACATCCAGCTCCTTACAACTGACGTAAAAAAAAAATTTGCCAGAAATAACATCGAACGACAGTATGTTCAAAGAACGAGAGTTTCGTGCGAGCGAAGGTAGAAGTGCGGAAAGGGGAGACGGGTGCAAGCCCTTTGGGGGGAGTCGAAGAGGGCTTACAGACCTTCATATAGGAAAGGGGACAGGGTGGAAGACGAGGGAAATGGGGGAAAAAACTCCGCCGAAATCAAAAGCTCTTCAAGGGACCAGGATACACCAAGGACCCCAGAAAAAGGTCCGGAAAGGTGATTACTTTCTCGCGGGACAAAAAGCAGGTGTTCTGGTAGCGGCTTAATCAATGACAAAGGAATCATATTGAGGGGGAGTGTCGGGAAAAAAAAAAAAACACCAAAGTCGACATTTTCAAGACCCCCACTCAAAGTAAGGAAGAAAAAAGGTCACGATAAGATTAGAGAAAGCATTGTAACACTGGAAAGGCGAACGAAAGTTTAGAGGACGGGCACCTTCCTCTACAGGGAAGTTCCACAGTTTTCCCCGGAGCTAACTGAAAATAGGGACACCGGATAAAAAAAAAAGTGAGCGGAGCATCGTAATCGCAATCGTCCGGGGGGGGGAGCCGGAGACTCTGGGTTGTCCGAGCCTAAGACCGCGTCGCGGGTTCCCCCCAGCACCCAAGCCGACCCCCAAAGAAGAAGAAAATACGGAGGGGACGGGCGGGAGATCGGACTACCTAGGGCTTGGGGGAAAACGACCCGGACCAAAGAAACATCCAACCCGTTCTTCGTCGAATCCTGCGATCAAGAAGGGTGCTGGAAAAGGAGGGCCCAAACTTTGGAGTAAGAAATTTCCGTAGGGTCAGCCAAATCAGGGTCGCTGGGGCAGAAAGCAGAAGTTCAGTAAAGGAGGCTCCAAGGACAGGGGGGGGGCTGCATAATAGGCCTGCTGAGTAGGGGGGACCCCCATTAGGGTGGAATTAGAGCAGGAGCTAGAAACGACGTAGGAACCAAAATACAGGAAAAATAAGGAAATGCGTCCCCGCGTTCAGGCAAATAACCGCTGGGTTTGGGATAAAAAAACCATGGGGCAAGAGAACGGAAAAAACGGTAACCCCTCGGAGGAGGAGTTTGGAAACTGTTAGGGAGAGCGACGGGGCCTTGGTCTGGAGAATTCTCGAAAGCAGTGACTTTGATGGTCGAGCAGGAAAAAAAGGCGGGGATAAAGTACTGTTAACTAAGCTTATCAAGCAAAGAAAGTACTCAAAAGAAAAAGCGAGGAGAATCTAAGGGGGGAGAGGAAAAGTAGGGAATGGCAACAACTCAAACTATTAAGGGCATTGGGAGAGGGGCCGCAAGGGGGTGAAAAGTCGAAGGATGGGGAAAGAAAAAAGATAGGGAGTCGTCTGGTCCACCCTGGTGGGCCCTGGTATCATTAATCGGACAAAGGTGCAAGTGGTCCTGGGGAAAAAAACGCACATAGGTGAGCAGATCCAGACCTAAGAACGAAAGAACGAAAAGCCGCACCAAAGGTGCAAGACACAGTGGGTGGGGGGAAGTTTGTGACCAAAATTTAAGGAGAAAACATTTGCTCTGAAAAAAAGACCCTCATGAAAAAGGACAATACGTACGGTTGCCATGGGAGAAATCAACTGGAAAAAGCTGGTGAAAACTCGCCATTGTCTTGAGACGACGGCCTTCCAACCTGCCAGGAGAACCAGGTTTGCGCGGGTAAAACGGGGAAAACCTGATCAGGCCACAAAGAAAGTAACTTTTGGGGGTCAATGACAACTTGTCATCAGAAGATGTGCCGGTAGACAAAGGGCCCAATAATATGTTCGACGAAGGTAAGAAGAAAGTCCGAGGTCAAGGGGGAAAGGGCCCTCAAGCTGGGGTGATGATTCCAACGATGGGCCGATAAAAAGGGGGACCGGCAGGGGCTTAATGAAAAAGCTTCAAATGAAGTGACAGGGACAAACTTCAAGAATGGAAAGGAACTGGGCCCCGCACAACCAAATACTTCCAGCTATTAAGGGATCTACGGGCGGTATTCAAACCAAAAGGAGAGATCAGGGAAGGAGCATGAAGAAAAAAAAGAATTCAGGGTTTACAAAATTCGGGCATGCAAAAGTGGCAAAGCCTCCTAGGGAACGCGGAGGTTTAAAAACATACCTGAAGAGAGGACGCAAGAGAGGCGCCAAAGGTCGTGAAGCACCAGGATCAGAAATGAAAAAGTAACCTAAGAACCTTACACAGAAATACCAGAAACGACCCGCCAAAAAGCCTGTTGGGGGTTCGGAGGAGCGGCACGAAAAGGAAAAAGGGGCCAAGGAAAATGAAGAACACATGGGAAAGAAGGGCAGTCGCGCGCATCCTCAGCGCAAAACAGTCGACCGGACTCTGCAAGAGGAAAAAAAGGCAGCAAACAATAACTGCACCAATACTAAGAGGGAAAGGGAGGTAGAAACCGATCTAGGGAAGAGTTGAATGCCGAAAGAGGTTCGAAAAAGGATCTGCTTATTCGCGGCAATTCAACCCATCAGGACACTCACCCAACGGAAATTAGTGAAGTTTACACAAAAAAGAAAGGAAACGTTAAGAAGGGGGCGAGAGCCTGCAATCGCCGAAGGGAGGAAAAAGACTAATAGTAAAAAGAGAGGGTTGTTCGACGATAGGACCAAAAATCTTGAACAGGTCCGTGAATAGAAGAGGGCGAAGGAGGAAAAAAAGGTTTTTGGTATCGTTAATACGAGAGTGATGATGGTGGCCCGAAAAAAAATAGGGAGAGGATAAATAAAGGGGGCATCTCGCCCAAAGGAACGGAGACACTGATCAGGTTGAACAAAGAAATACTACCGCGAAACGACACGCAAGGAAAAAGAGAAGACCTGTTAAAAGGAGGCCCAAAGGGGAGTGCCGTGGAGCCTAAGTAAGTGGGTGATTGAAGTGTCCACCCTGCAAACTCAAAAAGTTCGGGATGACTCACAGTGAGAGAACCTTTGTAATAAGCATTCAAAGGCGAAAAAAAAAAAAGCGTGGTCAATGCGTCTGAAAAAGTTTTCCAGCCTTCAGTCCGCACCAGGAGGAGAAAGAGAAGGGGGGTCAAAAAACTGACAAACGGAGGGTCAGAACAAGTCAGAGCGGAAAACGTCGCCGCCATTGACATGAAATATCGTCGGGAAGAGCTTCAACTAAAAAAGGAGGAGGCCGAGACATGGTCAGGCACAACAACAGTTGTCCTGAAAAAAAAAAACGGACATTAATTGTGCGGCAAGGAAAAGGTTCCAGCCGATTAATGTTCGCGTAGGGCAGGGCGAAACAAAAATGATGCCCACACGGAAGATAAAAGGTTGCAGGGACCAAAAAAAAAAAGGAGGGAAAGCGGAAAGAAACTTAGAGGTTAAGCAACGCGGTTCGGCACTCTCCCTTTGTAGCCAGCGAGAGAGAGAACAGAAAAACCATAGGAATCAAACGATCGCCTCTCTCAAAACGCAACAACACAAACAGATTAAAAAAATAGGGAAAAGTCACGTGGCTGCGTAAAAAAGACCCAAAACGGGGGTGGGAAAAGGGAGTCAGGTGTCAAGAGGGGTATCCCTTAAGGGGAGACCATTTGGGGGAAGAAAAGAAAGCGGCATCATATAGGTACTGGGACCCGCGGGGAGAAGATGCACAACTTGAAGAGAGGTCCGTAAGTAAGATGGAGAGTACAGCGGAAGAGGGGAAAAGATAGTATGACTCGGTGCTGCAGTCACAGAGACTGTTTGCAGAGGGGACTGTGCACGAAAGGGGAGCGGGGACTTAATTCTCTGAGGTAAAGAGCGAGAAGAACGAGTCACATGGGAAGTGTCAAGCGGCGACCGGGTAAAGAGGACTTACACGCCGTGGGGAAAAAGCAATCACGCAGGGAAAACAGAAAAGTGGCAAGTCCCGGGGGCACCGAAAAGCTGAAAATTGGTCAGAGAGTTGGGGGAAAACAATCGGTCCGGCCGGATTGATTGGGAGGAATAACAACGGTAACGAAAAGAGTGGGGCGCAGAAAAACATTAGGTTGACGTTGGCATCAGCACCAGGATCCCTTAGGGGGAGATCCACCAAGAAGAGCCCGTAAGAAACAAGATGAAATTGCAGGACTTTTCCTGCGCATGTGGCTTGTGCACCCGGTCAAGGAAATCACAAAAGACCGCAGTGGGGGGACAAGACCAAGCGAAGATTTGCCCGGACACGCTTTGGGGTGGCAAAGCAAAAACCCGTAGGGGGGGAGTGGCGGAAAATCCTCAAAGATAGAAAATGAACCGAAACAATGGAACGAAAGGAGGACAAGATACCAGATCACCGCCCACTGGCAACGGGGGGCCTGCGAGATGGGGGAGAAAAGAAGTGCGAATTGAGTCTTGATATCCGGGGTCGGGGGACGATGCAAAAAACAAGCAGCGGGGGGGACCGTTCCCATAAAAAAAAATGAAAAAAAGTCATCGCGGTTGCAACTACAGGGGCACTTCAAGACGCATGAAGAGAAAGGAAAGCCGAAAACGGGGCACCCCGAAAGGTAACAGCGATCACAAAAACCCCGAAGACAGGAGTCCGCACGGAAACAGGCAGAGACTTTCTGAGCTTGGCCATGAAAATAGTGAGGATCGTATGCCAACCTTTGACCACAACGAAGAAGACTGTCCGAAGGTAATGGAGGCTGGGTGCGCTTTGTACCTTCCCGATCAGAGAACAAGTTGCCATGAGTGGGCGTAAGTTGGGGGTCAACTTCTCCTGCAGGACTAGAAGGCGAGGGGACAAAAAAAGTTTCGTAGGAACGCTTAGGGAACGAAAAGGAAGGGCGATCTCTGTGGGGCAGGGAGGGCCGCGTATCCGACTGGGCCCGCAGCGCGACCTCTCCCTCGTTCAAGTGTTCATGGGCTCACTGCTGGAAATGGGGGGGTGAACGGGGCACCTCGCATTACAAGTGGGTCGAAAAGAGGAGAGAAAGGCATCGATCAAATTGACGGAAAAACAGCGAAAGAGGCGCTTTTGTGTCACTCCAGCACCGTCGAAATGAAAGATCCAGGCCATTTGTGAAAAAAAAAAACCAGGGCACCGGTGTATGGGAAACCGGTGGACCCCCGGGAACTTTCCATAGGCCGCAAACATACAACAGACTCAAAGGGTGAATCCTACCATACTTTGCCTCAGTTTTGACGGCAAAC
>Ga0179593_1469993_pt1 | contig 10120 bp, 10 predicted proteins | sample CZODoug2_1_08_16_FD_185931 | JGI IMG/M metagenome (GOLD analysis project Ga0179593, IMG submission 185931) | Vadose zone soil fungal communities from Angelo Coast Range Reserve, California, USA - CZODoug2_1_08_16fungal (PacBio error correction) | ecosystem: Environmental > Terrestrial > Soil >...
GGGACTTTCCTGTACTCTGACACCGAACCATGGTACCGCGGCGACACCTGATCTTGAAAAAGAAGCTGGGGCGCACTGCAGACAGTTCTCATGGATGTGCGTGGGAACGTCGAACGTAACGGGGCACTCAACGCTAGAAGACTCAGGGAAAGGACAGAATGAAGAGAGGATGAAAAAAATGACCGCTTATAGGAAGAAGGAACGCTATATTATGGCAGACGAAAAGGTGTTCGGCGAGTAAATCAGGAGTACGCGGGCGGTGGGAAAAAAACGTCGTCTTACTACACAGCGAAACAAAAGGGAAACGAAGGTACTGGGTACGCACGCGATTTGGGGGCATGAAGGGAGAACAAGACGCCCGCATCTTGAAGCAGCCATAACCGAAGCATCAGAAGAAGGAGAGTTCTTGGATATAGAGGACGGGCGTCTAAACGACAAAAAGAGAAAGTGGCGTGCACGCGGCATGTATGGTCTTATGGCACCTTGGGTGGGTAAAAGCCCAATCGCTCATGGCGAGACGGTGGGGAGGGACTGGGAGTATCCTCGGAACCGCGCAGCCTTGGGGCGATAGGCGCGCAGGGGGACTGTCAATCAGGGGGTCAGCAAGGCACTTGAGGAGGTTGAGCTGACCCGGTTCTTGTCGGGGGTACAAGTGAACCCACCGTAAAGAGGGGGGGGCAAGGAAAAAAAACTAGGGATACGGGTAATGCTTGAAATTAAGGGAAGTTCAAAAAAATGTCAAAGGGGTCGTGGTATCCTATCAGTAGAGAGACGCGGCATCAACCAAATTACTGGCGAGTAGCAGATGGGGAACTGACTTTCGACAATCTCGTCGTCCAGAACTTAGAACTATCAGTATTTAGACATGGGCGAGGCCGGACGGAGAACCTGGCGAGATCGTGCGTGGCAGTGCCGCGAATGAGGGCTTTTCTGGTCACGCATGGGGGGGCACACCAAAAGCGGACTAGGCAGGACCAAACGCGTCCGACGAGAAAAACGTGTGGTGAGAGTATCTGCTGAAAGGAGTTTCTGCGGGGGAATACAGGGAGACGGGCTGTGGCGCCGGCATGAGGAAGGAAGCAAGGGAGAGCGTGGCGACCGCCGGAATTTAGTAGTCGCTTTGAGGGCGGTAAGGCGTACGGGAGAGACCGTTGTTATGTAGCACTAGGTAGCTGGTGACCGAGTACGGCAGACCGGGGTCGCGGGAGAGCAAACGAGAGAGCGGGGTCCCTTAAAGTTGTGGGCCATATAATCAGCGGAGGGAAATGTATCGTTCTTCACCAACCAAGGAAGACACGCCTCGTGTTCTGAGGTATGGCAAGGTGTGGGAAGAACGGGGGGGAGGTCTTAGGCCAGGGGAGGGTCCGGGGAAACGAACATCGAGTAGGGACCGCTAGCTCAAGAGAAGGATTGCAGGAAGAGTTACGCTAATAAACGTCGATAGGTTGCAAGGGCGGCGAAAGACTCACTCAGGAGGGAATAACATGACAGTGCGGAGGTTTGGAGACTGCACGTACAGTTGAGATGTCCGGTTCGTGAGGAAACCGAGAGGACAGGGCTAAGGCAAAGGAAAGGGTCTGATGCATGTTGGATTCTGGTCGGGTGCGGCCTGCAACTAGTAGGGGAAGGAAAGTCCGGGGAAAATGGAGACAAATCTGACATCGTTGCCAGTACCGGGAAGGCGCTGCGTCCATGTCAGTACAAAAAAGCCCGCAACGTTCAGACACGTGGAAAGCAGACGACCGGTGCGGGATGGGCGTTACCGCTGGGACGGGGGCGATGTCAAGCTATCAGACCAGGTTGTTACCGGCTGAAGGGGGTGCGTGGTTGCCGACAACAGATTAAGGGCGGCAGTCTTGGGCAGTCCCTTTTCGCGCATCTCGGGCGGGACGCCACTGGCACGTCCGAGAAACCTTCCGACTCGGGCGCTGAGGTGAAAAGGAAGAGTAAACGCTTGGTCACGGAAAAAATCGTCAAGAACCTGGGGGGAAACGAGTGTGTCCCGTCATGAGATGTTCGAGCTAGAGGAGAATCTCTCAACACAACAACGGAACAGATATGATGCGCGCTCTGCCGAACAAGACCGAACTGAGGAACACATCGGTCAAAAAACAAGGGGTGACTGAAGATAAGCGAGACAAACAGACCTAGCCCTGGATAAAAGCGCCGATTAAAGTCGAGAAAAGTGCCCGCGGGGCGGGGCCATCAGAAGAAATTAAAAGGGACCAAGATTGCCTGCCGATAAAGCGCGCACCAAAAAAAAAGCTCGCAAAAAACTGGCGATAGATAAAGAAAGGCCGCCACAGGAGTAATGCTTGCACACGCAAAAGCGTCGAAACAGGAAGTGGGAAGACCCGTTTCGGTTCGGTTTCCTGGAAGAGCACGAACGGCCAGAAGCCCGAGGTCATCATGGTAGTCCTCCCGGATCAGAGCCGCCACATCCAGGAGTAGAACCCAGCGAAGCAAACGAAGATAAAACATGCAGAGAAAAAACGCCGAACTTTCTCAGGACGAAAACGGGGAGACCGCATCGAAAAAACGTTTGCAGTCGTCAAACTAAATCCCGAACGAGAGGGACTCACAAAAAAAAAGAGCCTTTACACTCCCCGCCCCGTCGCGGAATATCGTAACTCGGCATGCAAAGAGGAGAGAATTCTGAAGGAAAAATCGAGATGGTCTTTCAGAGGGAATTGAAATACACGCCCGCTGCCACGCCGACGTGCAGAACAAACATCACTGATCCTTCAGCACCGCGGACTCTGAGATCCGTCGTGGTCATCCCTAAGCAAAAAGATGCAAGGTCTAGGATCTCTGGCCCCGAAGTGGACAATCCATGAGGGAACCCTATGAACCGGTCAACTGCGCAAGAGGCACCCCAAGCGTGAGACAGCAACTGGTCGGCGCCCTTAAAAAAGGATCCAAACAAAGAATAGATCAATGAAAGAAGCCGTAGAGACCGGCCCGGCGCAGCTCGACAACAGCCTGCAACAAGCTCGCCATGATCCACGCAACCCAGCATAATCTCCACCCCCCCATTGAGAAGCATCCTCGGGGAAAAAAGAGGGAGTTGTGTCAATCGACAGCACAAGATTCCCAGCTCGCAGGCCTGCCCGCGAATACGGAGAGGGGTCGTACTCCGGGCCAATGAGTCTGACACTAAAAGACGGAGAAATCAGGAACTAATGGGAGCATGATGGGGATCTAAAAGAATTGGAGAAGTTCAGGGCCAACAAATCGTCACCTGAATCTGTTTTGATTCAAAAGATCTCGATCGGATAGAGGGAACGTGGAGGAAACTTGAGGGGATTCATTGACGCACGTACAGAACAGGAAATAGCGGGTGTAGGACGAGGCCTTTTTGGCATGGAAGACCAGAACGATGCTGGAGACTCCATCTAACGTTCACAAGTGGGGATGAACCTAGGCCAATCCAAGGAGACAAAACAGTGAAAAACCAGAGGACCAACCACGACGGACAGGCGGGTGAGAAACTAAGGACCTGACCGCTAGCCATGGGGGATTATGTACCAAAAGAACAAGCTTCCCTCCCACCTCAATCGGATGACGCAAAAATGCTGCATCAGTAAATCCGCTCTGAGGGGACAGAATCTCAACGGAGGGTGACGAGGTGGGGTCCGCGGCAATATGCAGAGGAGTTCCGCACGCACCAAAACAATATACTAAAGCATGCGAGAGCGAAACTATGCGGTCAGAAATGGGAGAGGGTGAAAAAGGTACATGGGGGGCAACGCCCGCGTGGGAATGAAGCATAGGCCACTATCCGAATCCCAGACAGAGGGAAAAGAAGGAGGCAAAGTGGCTATCCCTACCTCAAAACGGTCCAATGCCAGCTCCCAGGTCGGACGTCGAATGAGATAGAGCAGGGGTGAAGGCTTAACAAAAGGGAGGAAAGGAAAGGACAAATCCAGGCCATGTGGAAACGCAACAGTGGCCACTTAAACAACGGGCCCATGGGGGTGAACGAGCTACCAGCGGCAAACAGGGTCAGACGGTCGTCCACGCCACGGAAGTGCACATCTCGGCGAAAAAAACAAAAGGAGGGGGAAAATATAGAGAAGTTTCCATGTTAGGGCGAAAACGGACCTCACGAGAAAATGGTTATGAGGACCCGATCCCCTGAATCGGTTCAACCTTCAGGGTGTGGGCAGTGGTCACCTTGTAAAAGAGTGCGCCTTAGGGGGGGGGAAATACTTGATCGGGGAACAAGAAAAAGCTGCCAACGGGGAAGGGTCCACAGTGGCAGAGCCACAGGAGGATAACGGCCTCTTGGCGCGAGGCGCAGAGGCTCAAGGATCTGGGGGACGGGCTCCAGGTAGGACTTACAGGTCAGGCAGGGAAATCAACCTGGGGCGGGGGGAAATCACAGCTTGGACATTAAAACCATCAGGTAAAGAAGTCCATGACCGCGCAGAGAGGGGGGTGAAGAGGCGAACCGAAGAACGGCAGCTGTGCAAGCACATACCCGACGCGCATCAAAGTCAGGGGGACTACGGGATGGGGAATCGACGGGCGGATTCCTGCAGAAGGCGCAAGTCAAAAGATGTCGTTTCAGGCAGGGAGGGGAAGGGACGTTGGAAACGAGAGACTAACATGTGAGGACGGGGAAGGCGTATCTAGAACAGGCGTGCTTGGGGGCGATTATGCGCGCCTGGGACTGGAAGAGTGTCAAAACATCCCCAGCAGTGTAAAAAGAGAAAGGCACAAGTTTATCGGGGAAGGGACCAAAGCAGCGGGACGACAACCTAAAGGTATAATGGACTTTTGACGCTGATATTCAGACGGACACCGCAAGAATCTTCACGGTCAGGAAGGATCAAGGAGAGGAGATTCATCGGTTCAGAAATCACAAAATTCAGCGATAGGAGTAGGGGGGAATAATTATCCAATCTGCTGTCAGAAGTAAACCTATTTAATCGCGTGAAGCATGGGGTCGGTTATAGGAATGAAGCGAACCAGAAGAGTGCGGGCGGCAGCTAATTAAGGCAGAGGCTTTAGAGCGTAAAAAAAGGCTCCGAGGGAGGTACCTGGCTGCGAAATTGGGGTGGAGGGTTATCTGCGAAAAGCGTGTATGGCGGGGTCATGGAAAGAAATCTGGAGGGGGCGCCGTATTGGACGAAATGAACCATGCGGTGGCCCAGAAGCATCCTGAATGAGAGCTTTTGTTGTGGGGGGTTATGGACCGCGACGGCATGAATATCGAACTTTATGATGTCCCGTCTGGGCAGACTGTGCCGAGCAGGCAGAAAAGGGTAGCGCGTAACAGCACCGCGTAAAAGTTCCGGATTGGGACAAGAGTAAGATTCTGAATTGGTTCGCTGTCATAAACCAACGCACGAATTGGAGGAGGGGAAGGCATTTGCGGGGGGGGGGGAATTGAATTGGGATTTTAGCACCGTTCTGGAGCACCGCAGGCTGCGTTAAACGAAACATCGAGAGGTTGGGACCCAATCAAATGGAAGACGATAAGATGGGTCCTCTCATACAAGAGATCGGGTGGCGGGGTGGAGGCGAAAACGCCAGAACTAGATTTGGGGAAAAACGGACAGAGGGAATAAGGGTTGGGGGGCCTACGGCAACTGGCGTGTGATGACCTGGGTCGTGGAGAAACGACGGAAGTGTAGCGCCGAGGGCTCATGGTTGAAGGAAGGGGGAAGGGACGGGGGGCGTTCGTGCTGACGCGCATTATGGCTTTAGGAGCAAATGGCTACAAAAAAACTTAAACAGCGCCAAGACCTGGCCGTGAGATGTGGATACATGAAGTACAAAAAAAACAACAACGAACTGGTAAGACAGTACCAGGGGGGCTGCTCTAAAAGGTCTTTATTGAGCAAGGAGAGGTCTGCGGCGATGGAGAAATCAAACGACATGGAATGAATGCATGTTTGTCTTTTCTCGTAGGAGAGCCGGCTTCAAGATTGGGGGCAGGATGCGCGCATAGGGCTGAGTGGCGAAAGCAAGCGGGAATGGACGAAGAGAGAAGGGACCTCAAGGCGCTGTGAATTTATACCGTCGGGGATGTTGGTAACGGCGTAAATGATATCGACGGGGTAAAGTTGTTTGACTGGGGTGCCGATTCTTGCAAGTGGCGACATGCCAAATACTCTTCCACAACAAACGAAGGGAGAGGGGGGGGGGGAGAGAGAAAGATAGGATGAGCCGCTCTGTCGCAGCGGCACGAACTGTCAAACTCAGGTCAAAAACAAGGTGAGCAAGAGCAGCGCGGACAACAGTCCGACGAGACATCAATCGCACGGGAGGTCCGGCTGGCCGTCGAGGTTCATCATACAGCGTTACAGCAGAAAAGTCCGTCCCAAATGTGAAACTGTCCCCAACCACTTAATAGAATGGACGCGCACCATAAAAGCATCTCCGGAAAACGCGGCTATAGCTCCAAGCGGCAGCCGGAAAAGGTCATCACAACACCAGAGTCGTCTACAGAAAGTAACCTTGGGGACTCTTGCGGGTGGAGGGGTTTCGGCTAGGAGAGAAGGATAAAAGTCCAGGAGAGAAAAAAAAAAAAGTCGAGTGTGAGCATTTAAAGGATCAGGAGCAACTCCTGAGTGGAAAGACCAAGACCTGCCGATCCAGATCCACATGAGCATCAGACAGCAAACAGGCGCTCGCCCTGGGCCGAACTTGGGAACCACTATAGGGAAAAATCGAACCCTGACGTTGGACATGTAAGGGCAATAACCCAAAAATCGTCTCTGCGGCAGCAGAAGGACTATACCTGTCAGACCTCCACCGATCGGGTAACTACATAGGGAATTCTCAAACGTCTCGAGGACTGGGAGAGCCAACTCAGAGGGTGTTTCACCTTGAACAATAGCCCGAAAGAAAAAAGAGGTGAAAAATCACTTGCATCCCTAAGCACAATATGAAGCTCAGAGGGGGGGCGGTGGAATCCAGGATAAAAAAATCAGCCATCAGATAAATCTGAGAAAAATGAAAGAACTCGCTATCGGGGGGGTCATGAGAGAAGTGCCCTGCCCTGCATCTGCACGGGACGGAAAGTTCGACCAACGTGAACGGGACAGAAAGAAGTCCAGAACATCGGATCGCAATGCCGCTGCGGCCGAGCAGCCTTCAAGAAACCAGAGAAACGCCAAAGAACGCTATACCAATTATCCCCCGCATAAAAACAGGGATTCAGCATATTACTAACAAAAAGATAAGCAGCCGAGTTGAACCTTGATCGGGGGGGGAGGCGCCCGGCACAACAAAAGGAGAGAATAAGCCTGACCGTCTATCAGGGCGCGTTTGGCCAGGAAAGTTGATCTAGACCGGAAGGCCCCTGTACTGGTCGAAGCAGGAGAAGTGTTCCAAGGAGCGAGCGCACAAAGGAGCTGGGGGATGAAGTGCAGAGAGAAGAAGATAGCGGTCGAGAAGCGGGGGGAGGATCTGCTGGGGTTCAGTTCCATTACGAAAGAAATAAGAAGGAAAGTTTGTGCCTTTCAACAGGCTAAAAGGGGTTGGCACGGTCCGAAAAAATACCATGGGGGGGGGCGACAGCCTGCCGTTCCCAGAGTGCGCTTAAAGGCAGGAACAAGTCAAATACAATAAATAACACAAAGAACCAGTCAAGGGAATGCATACAGAACCGGAACGCCCGGGAGGTCGATCAAGGGGAGAAACTAAATGGGGGAGGTTTACCCCGTCAGCTAAAGAAGACAGAGCGGAATGCGTAGGGCAACCCTTCCTGCTGAACATCCGCCCGTTCATAGAGAAAGCCAAGGACATTATTCGAGTGGGTGGATGAGTGCATCTTACTATTCGAAGGACGCCCTCATCAACCACATCATACGAGAGGTCGCCACGCATGAGTACTGACGGGTGCGATGGGAAATGTCCTACGCCTGGGGCACAGCAAGAGGGAAAGCAGCAGATTAACAAAGCCTGAATACCGACCTCTCTGAGCCTTTTCTTCACGTCCTCATAATCCAGCCGGAGACCAATAAGCCTCTGCAAAAGGAGGACCTTTCACTGACACCGGGGCCGGTAAGTGCCGCGTGACCATTTAGATCGGAAACCGACAGACCTCACAGGAGCAGGGTCCCCTGGCAAACTGCAAATCTGACGGTAACTGGCCAGTGAGACGAAAAAGCGGACAAGAAACCATACGGGACGCGTCAGAGAGGTGGCAAATCGAACAACCAACGGAGGAGGAAACGATGAAGGTGCAGGCCGGGCCACAGACCTGGGGGAAAAAGAATATCTGAACAAAACCTACCCCCCTGGGGGCATGGCCAGGGGAAAAGTGAGCACTGAGGTTTCGGTGCATCGAACTGGAAAGGCCAACCGGCTTAGCAGGAAAGTAAACACATGTCATACAGGGATTGGGAAAAAGGATGGAGAGGAACATAAAGCTCGGAAATGCGGGGAAAGAGCTACTGGGATTATGTGAATTCATTCAAGGAATTTCTTGAAACATAAAGGTACTTACTTCAAAATCGAAAATCCGAGACGCCTGCTTTCAAGAATAGGGAGATGGGATGAAATGAGTCGAACCGGGCCCCGCGGAGATGGAAGGGGACTCAAAATCGCGAGAATATCAAGATGGCTCGCGGAGAGCGCCGGGGGAACGGGGCAGGGCGCATCAGATGCGGGCAAAGCGAAAGTATTGTGATTTCCTGTTGTCAAGATCCCATCGCTCAAAAATTAAAAGGGGGTACTGGCTGAAAAAGCCACGACTGGGAAATTGGTGTTCTCTTATTAAGCGCAAGGGACGGCCTCGGCAATACGGAGCGGTAACGGAGCAGGCTGCAAAAAGGTATCGGCTGGGAGTAAAGGGGAACGACCCGGCACGGGGGGGAGAGACAAAACGCGTAGTGAAAAGCTTGATCTTAATGCCCTGCAGACCCATTCGAAATCGAGTATGATCGAGTATCAAGATCTTCCGGAAAAGATCACAAGGGTCAGGTGCGCTCGCAGATTGGCATGAACGGAGCGTCTAGGTCTATCCATAAACTCGGCCAGCTCGACGGGTGATTAGATAATGACGTCGAAAACGCGCAGGGAGAGGGCGCCGGACTGTGATAGTCGACGGAGCACAACCAACTCAGCCTCGGGGCTGTAGCTTGAAAAAGCGGGAAGTGGTGGTGGAATGCCAGGTTGCGGTGGGGGTCATGCGCAGGCAGGCCGGTTGGCGCCGGAAGGGCCTATCTCCTTCGGCGGTGGGCCGGCGAAAAAACGGAAGAGGAATCTCTTTGGGGCGTGGAATTGGGGGGGGAGATCAGACCTTTATGCACAGGAAGCACGAGGTGAGAGGGCCGAGCAGAGCCAAGCCGTAGAACGCGGAAATAAAAGAATAAAGATAGGAGTTCCAGTCAGGGGGGTGGGGGGGATATATAGATCTTCGTGTTTTGGATGGTTCTGGAAAACACAAAAACGATCGTGAAAGACAGAGGGGGTGCTAGGGGAGTATACTACAGGCGTTGCGCAGACTGTCCGTAAAAAAACAAGACGAGGAGTGGCAAAAACGAAAAACACGGTCACTGAGACATGGTTCCTCTCCTTAAAGGGGGCGGGGGGCGGATCGCAGCAGGAGTGATGACTCAGCGGACCTAGGCTGTTATAAGAACAGTGTGAAAAGCATTAGCCGGGGGCGGACCGGTGGAACGGATCTGGAAGGTGTGCATGTGGAGAAGGAGGTGTGAAAAGCGACGGCCATGTCAGGAGATGGGTGAGAAGAAAAGGTGAAATGTCGACAGTCTGAACACGGGCAGAACACCTGGCGTAGAATAAGCATTCAGACACCATCAATGAAAGCGAATCAAAACGGGTACCCAAAACGGGGGTGCTGCGCCTAAGAGCGTTAAACGGGTGCAGTCAAAAAGTCTTAAAAAGGCGGCGATGGGCGAGAGTCAACTCCAGGGGGGGCCGGAAGCAAGAGGTCTTGGAGTGGTTCCGACTGAGAGATGAGCAGAGGGGAAGACCTGTGAGTGAAATAAAAGGCTGTACCTGCAAAGCAGGGCAAAAACGGGCCGCGAACGACCCCCAAGGACTTATGGGAAAAGAGGTACTGTGGTAAAGATTAGAAGTCAAAGTTTGGGTTTTTTACCGATGTGTTCGGTTCTTGAAGATGTTATAAGCCATAAAA
>Ga0179593_1518333_pt1 | contig 10120 bp, 9 predicted proteins | sample CZODoug2_1_08_16_FD_185931 | JGI IMG/M metagenome (GOLD analysis project Ga0179593, IMG submission 185931) | Vadose zone soil fungal communities from Angelo Coast Range Reserve, California, USA - CZODoug2_1_08_16fungal (PacBio error correction) | ecosystem: Environmental > Terrestrial > Soil >...
GGCGGTGTTTGGGAAGAGCTCTTTCCGCTCCAAGCTTCTTAAGAGCGAAAAGGAACGAGGTTGCCTCGGGGTCTTTCATCATGCATAGAATAAAAGATTTCGACGATTTGTTCGGGGGGAGATCAGTAAATGGAAGTCGGAAGCATTAGCCAAATGAACAGGCAGAAGACCATGTAAAAAAGTAAACTCGAGGGATGAGGATTGAAAAATAGAGGGAAAACTACTCCGATTAAAGATGAGTAGAAAGGCAAATCTGAGCAACAGTCCAGAAAGTGGGAAAGAGGGATTGCAAACCGTAACGGAAGACAGGGGGCACCTTTGGGGTGGGCTGACGGAGAAGTTGAATACGTAGCGCGGTCTTCTGGAAGATTGCAACGGGAGGTTTGGAAAAAATGCTAAGGCAGGGGAAAAGATGAACTCGCATGAAGCAAGGTCATAGGGGATAACGCTTATTGAATGTCGTCAAGGGCGGAAAAAATTTCAACGTTCGGAATTTTAGCATGGTTCGACCCGTCCTAATTCCTGCAACCCGAATCAGATCCGGTTTCCTTACATCTACAAGGAGCTATATAGTAGGACAACCTGTGAGAAGTTCAAGAACAATGAAGACTAAGCTTCAGACTTTGAGATTAGAGAAAATGTTAGTGTGAACCATTTGCAAAAGAAAATCATTCTCTTTTGATTTTTTGTAAGCGGGATGTGCCTAGACTAGGTATCATCTTCCATGATTACTATCTTGTTTTCCCCTCGAACCACAACACCTGAACGCAGAAGAAACCCGAGTGGCGGTGATTTCCGGGAGGTGGAGGGAGACACGGGGGCGCTTGGCCTTCACAATCCAGAAAGAGTTAGGATGATCAGTTTTCGGGGGGGACAAAATTCATTGAAGAGACGTGTTAAGATCAGCGCTGTATAGGAGAGATCAAACAACAATTTAAACAATTGCTCTAAAAAAAAGGAGACAGCTTTGACACGGAGGGAATCAAAAACGTACTTTTAAAAGGTAAGGATGCCTCTGTGAAAAGAGACTTGGGTTCTGCAAACCGGAACGCCTATGTGCTCACTTGGTACCCTTTATGAGTAAGAAGTGATGTGGTTCCCTTTAATTAGGGAAGAAAAGATTCACAAGGGTAGCGCACCGAGGAGGGGGGAAAAAACTACTGGGACGGAATCGGGCAGGTAATGAGAGGAGGGGTGATGGAACAAAAATTAGTCTAGGTAGGAACCTCGGACAGAGGGAGAAGAAGGCGGAAGGAAGCAGGGCCAATGCCTTCCGCATACGGGGGGAATACTTAATTCGTTTCCCTATGTCGCTAAGACTCGCTTGGCCTTAGGAAACTGCAATCTCTAACAACAAAGGATTTGAGAAGAATATGCAGGGGAAAATGCAGCTTCAGTGAAGGAATGCGGGGGCCTCGGGGCCGGAAAAGGGTCGCAAACCTTGATTCGGGGGAAGGAAGTCGTGTATAGTTAGGGAAAGTTAAATCTTAAGTTTGCTTGAAAAATGGGGGGACGGTGAGAAAAAAACAGACTCCATCTGACCCTGAGCGCCGGAAAAAAGCCAAGCAAGAGGAGAGTCCGAGAGTGGAAAGAAACTGGAGAAAGTACCCAGCACCGGACCTGAAAAAAGTCAGGTCTAAATGCGGGGACGGGCAGACGTGAGATAGCGAGGGACAAAGCAACTAACGTAGCGCCGAGTCACGCAAGGAAAGTGGTATCTGTCCGGCCAGGGGTTAAAAGTTTTTTAAATCTAGCTCGAGGGTGGTAGCCTGAACTGCAGAAATAAAGAAGTCTGTAATAAGGGTGAACTAAACCGCTAAACTACTAAGGGCTTTAAGAAGGATTTTGACAGTCGGAGCCGAACCGGTACCACAGGTCACTTAAAATTAAAACTAGGGAAAAACCTCTCGGAATCAAGAGATATCATCGGCGTCCATAAAAGGTACAACTGGTTTCCAGCTCCTTATACCGGAGGTGCCAAGTGTAAAAATTTCGAGAAAATGGAAATTGAGAATAGGCAGAAGTAACACTCTAAAAACAAAATACAAAAGGGAAGAAAAAAAAAAGGACAGCAGCTTCCAACAGTGACGAAGCACACCATGGAGACGGAAGCTGCAGACTTTTCACCGATGTACAGTATTATACGCTCTAGTATTAAGCAAGATCTTATAACCACTTTGTCCTGAAAGATTGCAAATTGGAAAAAGTCCGCGTTGAAACTACAAGGAGCTCCAGATGAAAACGGGATGTCGACGGTTCAACGCGTTGACTAAGGGGAGACCTTGACGTGAAAGCGAATACGAGTCCTGAGCAGATCTGGCCTCTTCAAGATAAAGAAAAACGTCAGGCCGTGCAACGAGCTAGATTCCTGTACGGATGTTCTTGCAGAAATGCTGGTATTGTGCTACGCGACATGGAATTCTTATCTAACAGTTACTTGGTGGTACCGGTAGCCTGAAGTGATCAGGGGATTAAATTCACTTCTACGATAGGAAGCCCTAGAGCGTGGTAGTAACGGAATTGGCGGGAATGGGGATCACTTACGCTGAGTCTTGCAAGGTTCGGGAAACGAAAAGATTCCATTCTTATTCCAGCCTGAGGTATCAAAGCTTAAACTGATACATTAACGCAAAAGAACTGAACTGCGCACATCCAAAGTCAAACCTTCGCTCGAATGCGAAGACTGGAAAATATGTCAACATTAACTCGACGGCAGTCAAAACGCAGGAGGTGACTAGAAAGTGGCTCACAGAAGAGGGAGCGCAGAAGGAAGGAAAAGAAAAAGAGACACGATGGGCAAAGGAAAGGGGGGGATGGTAGGGGAGGCGTGCGGGAGGGGGAGAAAGAAAATGGGAAGGGGGGGGATGGGGGCATTAGTGGGGGGAAGGGTGGGGAGTGGGGGAGGAGAAGAGGTAAGGAGTCGGGGGAGAAGGGAATGGTAGGTAGGGAGGTAGAGGGGTGGGAAAGGGAGGAGGTCGGGAGGAGGCAGAAGGAGGGGAGTGGGGAGGGGGGAAAATAGGATGGGAGTAGAAAAAGGTGGGGGGGGGGTGAGAAGGGGCGGAAGGAGGAGGGGAGGGGGGGGTAGGGGAAGGAACAGAAGGAGGGAGGTGGGGTAAGAAAAGAAAACAGAGATGAGAAAGGGGGGGGGGGAGGGGGGCGTGAGAGGAAAGAGGGGGGGGAGAGGACGGAAGATGGGGGGGGGGGGGAGGCCCGGGAGGAAGTGGGGGGGGGGGTTGTCGGTAAGAGAGAGGGTAGAAACTAAGAAGAAGAGGGGCGGGGCGAGGGGAGCATGAGGGAGGGAGAGAGATGGGAGGTTAAAAGGGGGATAACGAGGCAGGTCGAGGGACAGGAGGAAGGTCCGGAGAACTGAAAGCGAGGATGGGGGGAAGGGGGGCAGGAGGAATGTTTGGGAGGGGGGAGTGAGGATCAGGGCCAGGGAAGACGGTCACCCGGTGGGAGATCGAAAAGCTCGCTTGACTGCCAGGGGCTCAGTTCCCTGTTGGTTAAGCCTCGAAGGCTGTGAAGATAGCAAAACCCCAAAAGAAGAACCGTGGAGGTGCCCGTAAGGTGGAAATCACTCTGGGGCTGGAATCATGAATAGGCATTCAGAAGAAGTTCATATAAAGAAGATCTTTTCTTTCTAATGAACCGGAAAATTTGGGAGGGGGGGGGCAGAGAAAATTGCGGTTTCCGACGACACGACGCTATCAAGAGACAGTCAAAAAAGCTCATAGGACCTTGGGGATGGACCCACAGAGCAGGGGAGGTTTGTGGGAATGGTTTCAAACAAGACGTGATTGGGTGGAACTAGAGGGACGAAGCTCCCGTGAGGGCCGCGGACGTAACGCCGGGAAATCTCCGTAAGATCTGGCGGTTGGGTGATCTTGAGAGCTGCAAATCGGGGACGGTCGAGTCAATGGCAGAAAAAAAATGAGGAATGATGTTGTCAAATAGCTAAAGAAAAAAGTGGGGGGAAAAGGACATTAATGGAGGAGAGGAAATATGATTTTTGTATTAGACAGGTGCCGATTACTCGCGATGAAGGTAATCGTTGAGGCAAGAAACAGTATTAAACCACGGGGGAAAGAGAGTGGGGGGGTTGTAAAGTATTTCAAAAGAAAGATTGTCAAGCAGTTCCAGTTGCTGGGAAAGGCCCTTGCCAATCACCAGGGATCAGGGTTCGGGCGGCTGTATTTTAAGCGGAACGTGCTGCCGCGCCAGTCAGGGGGAGGAGATTGAAAATTTAAGACCGCAGATTCTCTAGGATCCAGGGCCTTCCTTGCGCATGGGCACTCATGCGATGGCAGCTGAACTTGGGGGGGAGGGAAGAAAGGGGAGAAACGCTGGGGATTCAAAGGGAAAAGTGTGCAGCTTCACTCGGGACGGGAAGAAGCGGCAATTGACGGAGCGCATCGGTCAAGGAACCAGAAAGAGAATTCGGAAGAGAGCTGTGGCCACATCGAACCGGCTGAAAATAGACCAGAGGAACTCGACCAAAAAAATTGGTCGTAAAATTAGAGATCGCCGTAGAGTCCTAAGAAGTTTTCGAAGGATGGTGTTACAGATCTTGGGGCACCGAGAGGAGGGATTTACCGAGAAGGCGGGTCGCGGAGACTCTTCTTAAAAAGGCCGGGCATGGCCGGAAACCGGAGGGAAAACAACCCCTCGGGGCCGCATAGCGCTTTCCAAGTTCGGGACACCAACGCGCGTGAAATCTGGGAAACCCCTCACGCCACTTACTGCCTAGGTCGCAAAGAAGAGGGTCGAGCCAAGGGTCGTCTCTAACGGAAGGACCGCCGGCAACCCTGCCTGGAAGGGATGTACAAGCACAAGGGTCGCAAATACAGAACGGTCACCGGCAGGCCGTTGGGGGGAAGCTGGAAGGGTCACCGAGTCGCCTGCTTGGAAAAGCTGGGAGGGGTGGTACCAAAAGGGGGGACCCGTTTTGATACAGGGGGAGGGGCGAGACACAAAACGATCGGTACCAAAAATCTGCGGCAAAAAAGGGGGGGGGGGGGCGAACCTTGGTCAAACACAAAGGGAGTCAAACAATTCTGAAAAAAGGAGCAACGACTGATTCGCCTCGGCTCGCCTCGCGGGGGGAGAACAGTTTGCACGCAAGGCTTACTAAAAAAAGCTCCACCCAGCAAAAGTCGCGTAAACCGCCCCTAAGGGGGGGGGGACGATCCCGACAGCGAAGTTCTAAATATAGGTGCCCTTACGTCTTCCTCTGTTGGACCCACATCCACAAAGGTGCAAAGCATTACTGAAAGAAACAATATAGAAGGTGGGTTGACCTTGGACTAAAAAGTGAATCGGTCCGTGAAAAAATCGGCAAAACATTATTCCAACTCTGAAATTTTGTAGAAGTTTCCCGAGTCGGTGAAAAAGACTATGCAAACGGGGGTCACCCTATTGATGATCTTTAGAAAAGCGCACTTATTAGCTTTAGGGGGCGCACTAGCGTGGAGTAAAGTCCCACGTGGCAGCGCCGGGCGATTTGATCCTTAGTTTGGGTCTTTGAAGGGGAGGGGGGTTCAAAGAGAGTTGGGGGGAACCTAAGTCAGTAGGGCGGTGGGCACCAGTTTCCTAAAAAGGTCTGTAAATGAGTAAAAAAATTCATTTCGAGGCATGGGAGCTCTCTAGAAAGTGATTAGCAGCTCTGAAGGTCAACACCGCGTGTAAGGCGTGGGCCTCAAAGAACCAAAGTCAGTCAGTAACCTTCAAAGAAAAGGGTGCACTTCGTAAGTAACCAACAAGTCCGCGTCGGTTTCAATAGTCTGGGAGCGGGTCTGCGTGTCGAGAGTCGCGCATAAGCGATAATGGACCATGTCAAGCAGCGGGAACCAACTAAAGTCGTTCGGAGGAACGGCAATCAGGAAATGAAGGTCGCGTCGAAAGGAAAATCTTCAAAGAAAAGTCGCACACATCAGAAAAGGTGGAACGGGCACCTGAAGAAGGAGTATGTAACGGAAAGTGGATTTCTCGAGGAACGTGCAGAGGTAATTGCCACGGGAAGGGGGGGAAAATAATCGTTTTACACGAGCACATGCGAATCAAGGTCATGAGGGAGGCTCTTTCATATTAGAAAAACGCGACATTTGGTGTTTAGGGAAAAAAGAACGTGTTTAAAAGACAGATCTTGTTTGGACTCAAGCGAGACGCTAAGGCTGCATTACCAGCGAAAAATAGAGCGCTGTGACTAAGGGGGTCGGGGAGTATCACCTGGGGGCTAACCGGATTTTGCCCCTAAACGCTGGAAAAAGTGAGCGCATCCAAACTAAAAATAACTGTCCTAGGGGATACTCAACAGGACAACCGGAAAAAGTTATCAGGGCGGCTGGGGCAACTTGGGATCCGCTTTCGACAGTCTTATAAAAGGCGGGGGTTCCTGGTTATTCTCGCTTACGCGCGACGTTTTATGGGACGGCCTGTGGAAGCTAGATTTTTAGAACACTGGTCTAACGGGTAAAAGACATTTAATAAGTATTGACGTCGGTGCAGGGGGGAAACAACAAACGTCAATCCGTTATTAATCCGAGGGGGGGCAACGTGGGGAAAAGAAAAGATCTTACAAAGCAGGTGAATTTCACTCCAGAGCCGGTTACGTTGGGGACAGGCGGACTAACTTTGAGTTCATTCCTTGGCATCATCAGGGGATTCAAGAATCTCTCTGCAAGCCAATAGGTCGAATCGGTGACATTTTCTTGGGGCAAGGCGTTTCCGAAATTTCTTAAAGAAGACTCTTCACAGGGAAATCACTTCATGGGGAAAGAGAGACCAACTTTCCCTCAGGGGGGGGGGTCCATTCGTTGTGCATTTGAGGGAGGGAGGGACGGGAGATTAGCCCGGTTGGCCAAGTGCGTTTCTTCCCTCAACAAGAATGAAGAAGCGCTATAACCGCAGGAAGGTCAGGGTCGTATCAAGATACGGGCACAAGCTGCCAGATTTCCAAGCGGAAATCACCTCTCCGCGCAAGGGGGTAACGTTGCAATCACTCGAAAAAAACAAACGGGTTATTAGGGAGGGGATGAAAGACAGGCACTTAAGGGTAGTGAATCTCATGGGAACTGAGGGAACGTGAGAACGAATTGACGTATTCTGGAGCAAAGTACTCTGCAGTCTGCAGGGGTGAAAAGGGCGGAAAAAATTCCCAACTGACGGACTAACTTCGCAGCTTAGCGGCCTCTGACAGATTTCACAAAAGATCTATTAGAGAGTTTGTCCCAATATATCCATGAACAATGACCAGGGCACGTAGACTATCCGGAAAGGTATATTAAAGAGCTCGGTCGGGGCTCAGCAAGAATGGTCCAGGTTTCCTAACCGCAAATGCAACGGTTCGTACAGAGGAAACACTTTCAAGAAGGGAAAATTCAGTCACGGATGTCGTTTGAATCGGAGGTCTCCTGAAAGTGGGGGAATCCGCGGAGATTAATCACTAGGGACGTTATAAACCGGAAAACACCCAAGACACACACCCCCCAAAAAAAAAAAAAAAAAAACACACAACAACAAAACAACACAACTCGACTTCTGCTGTATTGTTGTACAAACTTGCCCCTTCCCCGAGAGGTGACTCCACCTTAAGGGGGGGTCAACCATGACACTGCGAGGAACACGAAATGGGAAAGGGACCTTCGTGATCTGCCAGCCAGAGAAACAAAAACCAAAAGTTATCATGCCTTGGAACATTTGATCTAATGGTGACATTATTGTAGGTAATAAACTTCTTCGCTACTGCTCCAAGCATCTGCCGCGTGCAAGAAAATTGGACTTTCGACAGAGAACCTCGTGATACGGTCCCCCTCTCAGAGAGGAATTTTCCCGATTTAAGAAACAGGGACATCGTAGAGAGAAGTAAGATGCAAAGCTTCCTGTCGGGGAAAATAAGATTAGAAATTGAAACTTCATGCATTGAAGGGACGATAGAACAGACTTCCGGAAATGACCTGCTATTCGCGTTCATACTCGACTATCTGTGTAAAATGACGGAACATTCGAGGCAAACTGCGTCAACGCCTTCAAGATAAAATAAGACGTGCGGCTGTGAACAGTCCGCGATTGTCCTTTTCTGAAAGGGTTCCTCAGATGGGAAAAGGGAGATAGAGACCAATCGGGAGTCAGATCAAAAATCATGAAAGAATCGACAGTGAGAGGAAAGGAGCTTGCAAAGTGTCAGGCTCTCGGATGACTGCAAGAGGGCAAGTTAGGCAAATGAAAAATTTTTAACTTGAAAAAGGAAGGAGTGCTGTTGAAGCCCGGACGAGCTGGCAAGTCATTTCGCTGATAGAGAAGTGGCCCCCCAAAAAAAAAAACCTCGCGCAAAACGTGATCCTAGAGGATACTAGAGTAAACTATCACTCGGAGAGAAAAGCCAAAGCGACATTACTAATAGATTGCCAGAGCCCTGACGCCGATACACTAGAAAAATCAACGACGGAGGTAAAAAAAGAAACTTTGGATCCCAACGACGAAATCAAGGACAAAGAAAAAACGGCCCCGCATCGGGACCCCGGCCAGTCGATAAGCAGAGTATATAGGGACTGGGACGTTAAGAGAGAGATGAGTAGCAAGAGGGGTGGAACCTCAAAAATCTGGTCTCATAAAAATTGTACTTAGGGGGGTACGACGAGCAAAAGGCTGCTTGACGTCTCTCACCGATAACTATGAATGATAAGGACCAAGCTCAAGACACAGAGATGGCATGTTTGAGAACAAAACATGAAAGCAAGGAGGGGGAGGGAGTGATGGGTTTCAGACCATGGAATTGCGTGGGGGGGGGGGGCAATAGCGAATGAGAATCGGAGTGATAAACTCATACGGGCGGTGAAGGGGTATCCGCAAGAAGGTAAGCGGTTGGGCCGGGGGAGCGCAAAAAGTGGGGGGGTTCCACGGCCTTGAGGACAGGGCTGACAAAGCGGCAAAGCAAGTTGATGATTTTTAGACAATTAGCTTGAAAGAGTGGGGGGAAAAAAGGTTTCAGAACAATTTTTGCGCAAATCTGCAGCGGGATTGAATGGAGAGTGGTTGATCAAGAACGGTATTCCAAAGGGAAGAGGGTGGTTTCACACCATGTAGTTCACAGTTACTCCGGAACAGGCCAGTTTTCTTACATGCAGCTGCCAAAAATCTTGCCGTTCTAAAGGTAGTGCCGAACAACTGAGAATTATTACAGTCCGCGACAGGAAGTTAAGGGGAGTAGCTCACAAGAGGAATCAATAACATTTCTCAACATAGATGGAGTTGCTATGCAGGGGAAGGGCCTGATGCATGGGAGGCGGAGGGCGCCGGGGATCAATTTAAAAAGTGGGCTGGATCAACAAATCTCTTGTGGACGGACGAGGAAGAAGAAAAATCTTTAGAAACGGAAGTTGGAGGGGGAACTCTAATAAAAGCTAAGTTAACACTATACTATGGAAACAATGACCTGCAATAGGTCGTTACTAGAGCCACAAAAATTGCGCACCGAGGTGCAGGGAAAGAGGAGCCATTATAGATCCCCACAACAGATTAGTAGGGGGGGGGAAAGAACGAAGGGCTCGGAAAGGTCCGAGGCGCATTGGATTGGTACAGCTCTCCTTCTCCAGAATTAGGAAAGGGACAGATATTGCGGGGAAAAAGGTAAGATTTCAGGGGGGGGGGGAAAGGGGCAGCGTTTGAACACCCTCGTCTGCGGAGGTGGGGACACCATATGCTTGTCAAAAAAGGGTAGCAATCAGCTTGAAATCTGGAAATGTCCGGGAGGCAACCGGGCCTCGAACGCAAAAATGAATAGGGGCTAAAAAGGAAGACTAGGTGTGTCACCTAAAGTGGAAGAAGAACGGCCACGCCGCGCTTCGGTCAAAGGAGGCGAAGTAGGAAGTCGTTAGAGAACTATACTCCACGAAAAAAGGGAAGGTTTCAATCTGCAGGGGACCTGTTCAATTCACGGACTTCGGGCCAAGCTTAATACTGGGGTTACCCAACCGTATTGAAAAAGGGGGTGACTACGGTTCTGGCGGAGACCTTCTTAAAGCGGAACGTGGCGTCAAACATTTGGCACGGGAAACACATAGGGGAAGGAAATCAGGTGACATTGACAGCACAGGGGAATTGACGAGGTGGACCCATGACGTTA
>Ga0179593_1527346_pt1 | contig 10120 bp, 8 predicted proteins | sample CZODoug2_1_08_16_FD_185931 | JGI IMG/M metagenome (GOLD analysis project Ga0179593, IMG submission 185931) | Vadose zone soil fungal communities from Angelo Coast Range Reserve, California, USA - CZODoug2_1_08_16fungal (PacBio error correction) | ecosystem: Environmental > Terrestrial > Soil >...
CAGGAAAGGGAGAGACTGCAGCTTACGATCTGGGCGAGGTGGGAAAGGTTGGTACGTCAGGAACAAGGAAGTAGAAACCCATTTGTGAGTCAACCTCATTTTTCAGGTGGCTATGATTGTGCAAAAAAATATTGGGAGCAACTCCGGGATTAACACGGTCGACATTCCTCAAGGAATCTAAGGAGGGGGGCCCAAAGGGTACAGAACCCTGTGCACGTCTCAAAGAAATGACTTCACAGCCCCTTACAAAGGCCGGGAAGGCATGGGGTGGAAAAGAGGGGGGGGCGCCAACCTGCCTTTTCCAGCTAGTGTTTAATTAGCCACCTGGGGAGGGTGTTAGATACTTAGGGGGACCTTTGGGAAGAAAGGAAAAAGTAGTAGGGCGTTGAGTTTGTACGTCGAGCACAAGAGTCGAGGAAATTAGGGTACGGTAGGGCATACAAGGGATCAGATTAATCTGAAACCAGTGGTACCCAGCAGTGTAGAAGGAAGACGGTCAAAGAAAAAAGAGGAAAAAATACACACCGCAAGCTATTAGCAAGGGAGGTGAAAGCGGGCCTTTTGGAGAGAACAGCAGGGCCACATAGGTAAAGCCGAAAGGTGAATACCGATAGACACATCAACCCAGGGGAGCGGCAAAGAGGCGCATGAGTTGAGGAAAGAAGTGTCATTTGCACTACAACAAATGGGGGAAGAGCGCGGAAAGTGTGCCTCAAGATGGCTGAAGAAGGGGGCGGGACATCTGCCAAGGATGGAAGAGTTCGTTTTAGGAAGTGAGGAAAAAATGTTAAAAAAAAAGAAAAAGAGGAAGACCGAAGTACAAGGAGGGAGGGGGGAAGAAAATGATTAATCCATCTTAGCCCCTGGCTGGGGGGGGGCATAACGACATTCGGGAGCGACGCATCGACATCTTAATCAAACACAAAAAAAACCGGGGAGGGGGACGAACTTAGAAAAGAAAGTGTAATAAGAAGGTGGAAGGAAAAAGATTTAAGAGTCCGGGATTGATGGATGATATAGGGGGGTAGGAACGAAGAGTCTAAGGGGGGAGGCACAGGGATCAGGATAGGGCGCCATGTAGGAGGGAGAATGAACCAAACGTCGATCAAATTGAGGAGAAAAAGGGGAAGAATTCACAGAGCTGGACCGCGGAGACTCTCTCCTGGAGAATAGACAACTGGTACCTTAACTTCTAAAAACGGAAGAGTCACACATATTGCGCCAGAACACTACTGTTCGGGGAAGTGAGCACACATAAGAATCACGGGTGAAAGAAACCCCGTCGTCCTACAAAGCCGTCAAGGGATGGTGGTGGGCAGACAGGGGGAAACTCGATCCACCAAAAAGAAGGGGGGACATAGGTCAAACACTTACACAATGGACCATCGAAGAATGGGGACGAGACAGCAAACAAAATAAACGTTTTAAAATGTGTCAAACTTAAGAACAGGGAGGTGATAGAGAAGGACGTGGGGAGGGGAGAAGTCTCATTGAAGGCCAGGAAAAAGCGACCGCAAGAGGGGAACGGGAAAACGCCGGAATCCTTCTACATTCATCGCCGCGCACACCCAAAAGTCGGAGAAGGGGGAAAAATTTGTTCTCCGGAAAGGAGGAAGTGGTCGGGCGACGTAACCGAAATTGAGGCACGGCAAAAGGGGGGGGGCCCGGCACGCGTCTACGGCACCTTCAAGGTCCATCCAGTCAAAAAAAAGAGGATCATTCGTGATCATCAAAAATCAGGGGGGGAAGAAAAGGTAGGGAAGGGGGGGAGGGTTCCTTATAATGTTGGTAGGGGGTGTTAGAGTAAAAAGGGAGCTGAGAACTTGTGGTCGGGGGGGGACCGAACGTGAAAGGAGAGGAAGTCAGGAACTATTGATCTTGTTTGAATAAACAAGTTAGCGCGGAGGGGAACGAGGGGAAAGAAAAGAATCAGATGCAATTAGTGCACCGGAACAGTGAAGCCATGGAAGGGGATGCATCACCACACAGGGGAGTTAAAAGATCTGCAATCAAGTCCTCATTGGATTGTCTACTACGGGGTGCACAGAAATAGGAGGAAAACTAGTGAATTCAATTCGTTACAAAAGCGGGGACAAGCCGCATGGTTTTAATCAAAAAATCATAGAGGGGAGGGGACGGCCACAGTCACTTAAACAGATGCTTACCAAACTGCAAGTATTCACACCATCGGGGAAATTAAAAAGAACAACGCCACCGCCTCAGCAAAAAAGGGGCGCAGGGGAAAAGAAAAAATCAACAAAAATCCAAAGTGTACAAAAGGGGTGAGGAGGACTCATCCGGGCGTGGCGATGGAACGGAGTGGGAGATGCCGTCATGGGGAAAAAAACTTTGGACCTCACGTTGCGGGCGCCAGGTGGATTAAGAGGTAGAATGAGTCCAAACAACAAGCGAAGGGATTAAACAGTGGGACAACTATGGCAGGGGGATGTGGCGGCGAATGTGAGAAGGGAGGGAAGGGATCCGAGGGAGAAAGGACGACCTTCTTGGGAGGGGTACACGCGGTAAGGGCGCCTTCCATCCCACATGATCAGAGAGAAACGGGAAAACTCGATAAAAGAAGTGGTGGGCCATCTCCGACATTAATGAAAAATGGGGGGGGACTGTATCGGGGGGAGCCGCTGGAAAGGGGACCATTGTAAGTGGGACCCTGGAGCATTAGAAAAGAGGGTCCTTATAAAGGGCTATGTCCACTGCCGCCACCACAACCCTATGGGAGCTTCATTAGACGAACGCGACTCAACGAAGAAAAAGAAAAGGAAGATCTGGGAGCAGAAAAAGAAAAAAGTTAGCAGTAATGACGCGCCGTGGGGTGACGTTTAATATCATGGCCCAACGGGGATTTACCTCGAAAAAAAGTCAATTGCGTCAGCCAGGTCGAATTACCATTAAAATTTGTCGAACAGATAAAGTTTCATCGAGGGGGGGAGCGGACACGACAAACTGACGTACATTCTGATCAGTGCCGAACTAAATCAGATAAACCGACGCAATTGCGGAAGAAAGAGAGCAGGACAGAACCAATGAGGGATGGTATCGTTGCCAAGGGATAAATGCATGCAAAGAAAGCCAGGTCGTAACGACAAAGGCCGAAGGGGATTTGATATTAGATGGGGCGGGGTCCATGAAACCGTGTTATGGGAAAAAAAGAGTGAAAAGGGAAGGGGGGAAGGTGGTCGTGATTCTACCATACAGACGAAAAGGATCATCGCGTCGGAAGACGTAGGGCCACAGCTGAGCAATCGCTAACCGAACTTTACCAGGAGAAGGGGGTCGGAAAAAGGGAATGGGTAAGACTGGCTTGTCACATCTCTACTTGATAACATCGGGGTGGGAAAGTAGGAAAAAGAGGCGGAAACTCAGCATGACCGTTGGGGAAGGAGAAACGGGGGGGGGGAATGGTTATAAGGAGACGGGCTGGAGATACTCCTTGGGAAGCTGTTTCTAACCAAGAAAGGCACGACTAAGGAAGCAATAAAAGGGGGGGCAGTTGTGTCCTATTGGGGACGGGGGGAAGCCAAGGGACTAAAGGACGATGGGTAAAGGGGGTGGGACCAATGAGTTTAGCGGCGTAACTAAAGAATTGAATGAGCAGACAGAAGAAAAAGCAAAAGAGATCGCCTTGCCGAATTAAAAAATACAACGAAAGATAACAAAAGGGGCGAGCAAACAGCAGAAGTCTCTAAAACTCCATAAAGGAGGTCTCTCCAAAGAAAAAGCAAGGACGATCACCACCACTAATCATCAGGACAAGTTGCGGAGTGGCTGGTGAAGGGGAAGGGATAAGCTGGAGAAAACCGGTAAGGAGTTCCGGAACGTGAGAAGGGGAATCTCTAAGGGAGCGGGTCATCATCCCGATTTGTTCGTCTACCCACGTCTTCAGAGGACCGGGTGTTCTGAAGATAAGAAGGAGGTTAGTGACAGCGCAAAAGTGGCAGAGGTTCGGAGCGGCAAAAAACGCTTTTAAAGAAAAGACGATCGGGATTAAGGAATCGTCCCTTTTGACACCATGGAGTGTCACGCCTCGAAAGGAGGGAAAGAGATGCAACCCCAGGGTGTCAACAGGGAAGACTCGAAGGCGTAACATCTGGAGAGAAATGTTCTTGGATACGTGGTACGCACCAGAAGAAACGAGAAAGGGTGGAGAAGGAAAGACATTTTGGCATTAGTGCGAAACAACGGGCAATGGTAAAGAAAAGCGGGGCGTACAGCTAAATGCCTCGTCACGAGATATCTTTCTGCAAGGAAACCCTATTAAGGTGGTCTCCCTCATTCACCAGCCATGTGGGGGGGGGGTTTTTTGGTGGGTTGTGTGGGTGGGTGGGGTGAGGGGTGGGGGGGTTTTGGTGTTGTTTGGGGTGGTTTTGTTGTGGGGGTGGTTGGTGTTTGGTGTGGGTGGGGGGTGGGGGGGGGGGGGGTGTTTTTTGTGGGGTTAGCCGAAAATGGGAAGGAGGAAATTGGTCAGGTACAGTGGAATCGAAGACAACCGGCGCAGTGTGAGGAAATGTTGGAAAGGAGAGAGGGGTTTTTTGCCATCCGTTTGCTACAAAGGAAGGTAGGTAGGGGTTTATGAGGTACACGCACAACGGCGTGGACTCTGATCGGTAACGAGGAGCCAAAAGGACCTAGTTAAAAAGGGAAAAAGATAACGTAATGTACAGGTGCACATACGGTAGGATGTAGGTCCAAGACAATAAGAAAAATCAAAAAATTTCAACAGACTATGCATATTCGTTGAATTCGAGAGGCATGGTAAAAGGAACGGAAAAAAAAAAAAAAAAGAAACGGGAATCAGCCACGCCTGTCAATACATGAAAACAACAAGAAAAAACCGGGCCGGGGCAGGAGGAAGTTCGTCCTTAGAAAAAGGAAGGGGGCAAACGCCACGCTTGTCTTTGACGCAACATCGGATAAAATTTGGAGGGAATCATCTGCAAAGGGGAAGGAGTTCGGTGGAGTTGCGCCAGAGATGCCAGACCGAATCTTCAACGCGAAGTGAGCAGGAGGACGTGGATGGGTAGTGGAAGAGCCATCGTATACAATTGTTGTGGGGCGGACCATACAATTAGGGATTAAAAGAGCGCATAAGTCGTCAAACAGCCACCAAAACGGGCCGAGGAGAAATGGATGTACAGGAATGACAAAATGTTAATAACTTTAAAAAAAAACCGATGGTATCCTGGTTAAGTGGCGTGGCAACGAATCGGAGAGAAGGTGTTAAGAGTTTGGAGGACAGATAGGAGAAGTCTCAGTTTATCGTCGGCGCAACCAAAACTTTATCTTGAGACCGGATTTTAAGTGGTATAAAAAGAGTCCACCGGGAAGAAAGGGAGGGAGGAGTACCCACGGCAGTACCTTAAGGGGAAACCGGAGTAAGAAGTAAATAGTCAACGAACCAGTTACTGTTCGGGCTAGATATGAAATCCTGATTTTGAGTCAGGGTAAGGCGCACAGGAATTACTTAAAGGAGGGGTGGGGCCGCCCTGGCCACTACACCAACGAGCAGGAGGAATGTTACTGACGCACTTAAGGTGCCCGAGGAAGGCATAGTATCGCGAATCCAAGACCACCATTCGTTTGATAATGGGCGAGATGTAAAGGGGCGTGGTTAAGAAAGAGGAATGAGGACTAATATCGTGTGGGATGAAGGAAAAGAGAAACCACCGGGGAACACCCACGAGGGGAATGCCACACTGCAGAAACTTCTCCAGTCGAAAAAACTTCAAAACAATCCCCACCAAGACCTAGGGAGGTAAAAAAAAGGGGGGGATTTCAAAGTCGCGGTCGCGACTCAGCAGAGGTTAACAAAATGGGAGCAAGAACCGGGGTATCCGAAGACGAAGAATTCCACTTCTTCCTACAGGGGGCCATCTCCCGTCAGATAAGAGGAGGAGTTACCGAGAAAAAGGGGACGTAAAAACCTTTGGTTTTTAGTTTGCGTTTTCTCTGAATTTGGGTTGTGCGGTGATGATGTTCTAAAAAAGGGGAGATGAGTTGCAGCGTTGGTCATCTGACTGAACTGAGAAGGAAGAAAAGGAATTTGGTTGGGGGGGGCAACGGAACGATAGACCTAAAAGTGACGACAAAATGCATGAATCAAGGCACAGGGAGCCGGTAGTGCACATGAAGCCAAATTCTGGGGGGCAAAATTTTTGAATCTAGCTCACAAAAAAGGGAAAGACTCCAAAGAAAGGGAAATGGTGAAGTCCACTACTGAGGGGTCAGGGTGCAATCTGATACAAGCTTGGAAGGGTGAGGAAAATGTGTCGAAAGAGCCATCCACGCAGCGGTGAATCAAACAAGATCATATTGGGCTTTGGGCATTCAAAAAGATCAGTCCTGGTTGAAAAGGGAGGGGCATGCACCTCTGTTTGACGATAACAACCAAATCCTACAAAATTGCAAGAACAAACAAACGGACAAAAAAACCAAATGTTTATCCTCCCCATTCGGCGGAGCGACACGATTTAAAGCTACAGGAAGGGGGGGATAAAGACTCGTGGGACAAGAAGAAAAAGGGAGGGAAATCCATTTTCGGGTTAACGGGCACTGAGGAGAGCCAACAACGCGAACGTGCAATTTCTTAGGCCACCAAGTGTCTAGGTTTGAGGGGAAACGTAGAAGGGTTCCGGGAGTGGGCAGTCAAGAGGGGAGATGGAGGAAATCAAGGTGCGAGCGCATTCACACTGAGCAAAAATATATCGTAGAACGCCAAACAAAGAGATAAACCTTTTGTAAGGGGGAAAGGAGGGAAAAACAACCGAAATGGGGGTTGAGCTGGATCGCAATCAAGAACGTCCCGAGGGGCATGTAGGGGGGGGACCCTAAACATATGCATGTTATCCTGAGTTGGGCTAGTGGCCAGGGCTCGACCTCCTTGAAACTTCTATCATAAAACAGAAGAAGATTTATCGGAGTCTTTCCCGAGGGGGAGCGGAACGGGGGACCATGATGGACTTACGGGGGGAAGATTGAAGTAAGGTTCACAACGGGGATGGACTATCAAGGAAGAGAGTCGAAGGGGCGGGAGAAGCCAGGCTGTGGAATTTTAAGAAAGGAAGATAGAAGTCACTTCGCGCCGACGATGAAGACGGGGTAGAATGAAGAAATTGAATACGCGACATTCACCTCGAATCCGGCAACGACACTATATAGAGTCATCCGGAATTAGTAAAAGGGGAGAAACCCAAGAAGAGACATTACAGCCTCATTTAACGACCTCACGGGTGTGAGAATAGAGGAATTAAATCCGAAGGAGTAGGTCAATGCCAAAACAAAGTGCCCAGGCTCTGGATAAGGGGGGAGTGATCCCGAGAAAGGAAAAAAAAAAGGAGTCATTCTGAAGATCCGCGCTGAACAATCTCAGCAGCCTACACGAAGGTTCCGCAACCTTTGCAAAAGGGACAAATTTTAATACAGGAAGGCCTAGGGGAAAGCTCGGTATTGGAAAAAAAAGAGGGGGACCAGAAGACAGGGAAAGAAAGCGCAGCAATGGTCGGGTAATGGGGGAGGGGGGGTATCCAGGTTTGGGCGTGGAGGCTCCCAGGGTTAGAGGTGTATACAAGAAGGCATCCTCCGAAATCGAAGGGCAATTCATAGACGGGACTGGGGGGGGTTCTTTTTTCCTGGGTCGTGGAACAGTCCCTATCTAACTTTACAATGGTGGGTGGAAGGAGGGGCGAGGGAGGGGAAAGAATGATAGCCAGTTGTCTATACTCAGGAATATCCAACTCCTGATCAGAGGGGGCGGTACAACCTACATTACTACTACAAAATGGGCTAGCACGTCAGGGGAGGAAGGGGGCGACCACCCTCAACTACTGTAAGCTTAGAAACTGCGCCAGTGCGATGAAAGGCTTTAAAAAAGATAAGGAACTTGTGGTGTAGTGGGACTTAAAAATCATTTCTGCTGAGAGGGGAGAAACCTTGCAACAAGAGGTGAAAAGGAAAGAGTAGACCAGGAGGTGAGCGAAGAAGTAGACCAGTCCCGAGGGGGTCGAGGTACGAAACAAAAAAAGGAGGATAACGTTCCTAAAATGAATAAATTAGGTTAGTGAACATCACAAATGGGCTATGGGGGGGAGTAAGGGGGTGAAGAAACAGCTTTTATCCAAGAAGAATAACCGAGCTGAAAAGAGAAGGCTCCCGGGGAACATGGGATTGGGGTCAAATCGACAAAAAAATGAGGAGGAAAGAGAGAGATGAACATAAGGTGCACATGTCGAGGGAAGCGGAGTACCTCATCTTCTTCTCTTGAAAGCTGGGGGTACCGACGGAAGAAAATAGGCTGACCCATTTGGGGCGTCAAACCATTAATTCTGAGGCGAGGTGACGGTCGAGAAGGAAAAGGGTAGACGAAACGAGGAGGGGGAGAGCTCCATTACTCCGGAAGAGCGTTCTCCCGACTCCGCTGGCAACGGGGTGTAGAAAAACGAAGGACTTCACAAACGCAAATGCTGAGTAGCATGGTGGGTTCACGGAAACAAAAAAAAAGGGGGAAAGCGCCACTGGCAGTGTGGGAATGAAACTATCGGAAGGGTTTGACCATTGACCGGTTTGAAAGACAGGGGTAGTGTAAGGGAGGTGAAGGCCCGCAAAAAACGAAGCGGAACTGAGTTGGTAGCGCATTACAAGGGAAGCAGAGGTGGGGAGAGAAAGTGTGTACACGGTGAAGCGGGAGTCTAAGGAAAGACAAGAGGAATAAACAACAGAGACAGTAAGTGCATCCCTTCGTTGAAGTCGGATTCACAAGGAGTGGACCCTCAGAAAAAATAACCACCCCTAAAGCATATCAACCCAACATTGGACCAAAGTCAAATGGAAACGGGGCTTGAGTTCTTCCTGCATTCCCCTCACCAGAAAAAGGGTCAAAAGGCAGAAAGTGTGCCTCAAGCCAAAAGGGAGGTAACATGCGGATAAAAGGAAAAGGATTGAAAAGGGAGGGGTGAATTTGGCCAAGAGTGTGCGCAAGCTCAGCGCGGAAGCGTGTCTGTCTGAAGGCATTGAGGTCCCTCTTCATACATCTTTACATAAAGGGCAGGGGGTTTACATGACCAACCGTCGGGTTCGCCTCCATAATCGCCACTCCCACCCAAGGGACGGGGCACGGGGTGACCCTGAAGAAAGGAGGTCGCCATAACCGATTTAATTCGGGATGGACGGGAATGAGATAGTGGGGGAAAAGATCGAGCAGGAGAGATGAGGCATGGAGCAGATATGTATATGGTCTCAGGTGTAAGAGCGCAACCGTCAGAAAAAGGAGTGGGGCTATTTAATGTAATCCACATCCGGGATGACGCCAAGCGAGAGGAAAAGCCTTGATAGTTCAACCACGTGGTGACCGAATCAGTCCACCATGGGGGGTGGTTGTGGGGGCGTCACTACAGTAAGTGAAGACAAACATAAGGTTCGGGGAATGCCCCCACATATATGACAACCTGATTGGACGTGATTCGCAACGTTAAAAGGCCCGGGAAGGGGGAGGGGTTGTGTTTGTCCCGCAATAGCTCAACCCACATCAGGAAATTCAGGAGAACTGAAAAAGTCAAAATCCAAGGACAGCGGGAAAAGTAGGATCGCGCTCCGCTCCAAAGAGGTGGATTATTAGATAAAAAGGTTCTCAAGAAAGGATTACTCGTGCCAGAAACTGAGGAGCGGAAAAAAATCAGAAGCTGCCCGCGTGAAGCAACGACGCCGGAACCCTAACCGTCTTCCCCAAAAAAATCAGATCCCACCATCTAATAGGGAGGGGGAAGAAATGCTTTGTCCCTGGAATACGATTACAAAAAAGTGGAATGGTCAATTGGGCAACAGCATGTAAGGACACATTCCGCCATTGTCCAGGCGTGCCGCATCCAAGAGGTCCCTGTACATTCAGAACGCCGCGAATAGGTTCGGGAGGGACCTGAGGGTTGCTTTCCTAGAAATTTTGCAAGGATCGGGGGAGGTGTGCGCTGACAGAGTTGCGCTTTGGTCAACCAGCTGACTTGAAGAAAGCAAAAGCCCGCAATGAAGGAGGAACACACTTGGACACGGAGGTTCATTGTGATACGAAAGGTGATCAGATGGAAAAACCTAGTATGCGTGGTGAAGCGCCTGTGAT
>Ga0179593_1550627_pt1 | contig 10120 bp, 18 predicted proteins | sample CZODoug2_1_08_16_FD_185931 | JGI IMG/M metagenome (GOLD analysis project Ga0179593, IMG submission 185931) | Vadose zone soil fungal communities from Angelo Coast Range Reserve, California, USA - CZODoug2_1_08_16fungal (PacBio error correction) | ecosystem: Environmental > Terrestrial > Soil >...
ACACGCGGCGGCCCCATCAAACAACGGGGAAGGCATGGGAAGCCCCGCCTATCAGGCAGGGGTCCGCAAGAACGGGCTCTCCTCGGGCTCTACTGAAGAAAAAGAAACAGAGACAAGCACGAAAAGGCGCAGAAGAAGACGATAAAGGAAAGAAAAAGCAACAGCGGCGCGGGGTCTAACGAAATCAAAGACCTGAGGTCCGAAAAAAAAAAAAAAACAGAATAACTTGGCGGAATTCAGAAGAAGTCCGCAGTGGGGGGTTCAAGGGGTAAGAGAGAAAGAAGCCTGGGGAAAGTAAGGAGGATAAAAAGGAAGAAGGTCCGGGGACGAGCCAAGTGGGAAGGGATTTCAAGGAAGGGGCAACAGAAAGGGGGGGGGGACGCCTTCGAGCTTTTAACTCCGGCCGGCGGGAAAAAAAATGGAAGGAAAAAAAAAAGGCTGGCGTGAATCACCAAGGAACGCAAAACTATCAGAAAAAAAAAAAGAACGAGCTGATCACCGATCTGGAAGCGCTGGATGTGGTGAGAAAACGCTGCTGTTCGGGGGCGCGGGGGAAAAAAAAAAAAAAAAGGAGGCGGGGAAGACGAGAGTAATCCCGAAACACGGGTCCGGGGGGATACAAGGGGACTGAGTCAAAAAAAGGGAGGAGGGCCAGGGGGGGGGAAGTTAGTAATTGTCGGGCAGAGGAATTAACGAAAAAAAAAATCGAAAGAGAAGACGATACCGCTCTTGTCGATCGCTGTACAAGGGGACAAAACAGATGAAAAAAAAAGTAAAAATTTGGCATGCTGAATCTAATCCAGAAAAAAAAAAAGCAAAGTACTTCTATTCCGGGATGAAAAAAAAAAACGGGGAAAGAAGGTAGTGGAAAAAAAAGGTTTTAAGTTAAGCCAGGGAGGGGGTTGAGGGGGAGCTGGGACTGCTGAAGATAAACAAGGCGGGTGGGTGGGCGCGTGGTGGAACGCATCGGGGGAAAAAAAGGTGAAGGGCGGAAAATAGAATGACACTCGCGGCCAGGAGCAGGGAGAACCCACACAACCGCTCGAAAAGCACGGAGGTGAAAACAGTGTTCTGATGGTCGGGACTGTAGGAGGGGGGAAATTGGGGGGGGGGACATACTCTCCTTCAAGGGGTATGGGGGAGGGGCTAACAGGACAAGGTTGGGCGGCGGGCATTGGGGTGTGTGTCTGACAAAAGGGTGGACCCTTACTAGCATGGGGAACGAAAAAAAAGGAAAAAAAAAAAGACCCAAAACCAGCAAAAAAAAAAACAGAAAAAAACAGGAAAGCCTGTTGGCTCCGTTTTGAAAAACGAAATTGGGTGGGGGCCAAATGTTCGATAGAAAAATGCGGGGGAAACACAACCGGACAGGGGAATCGGAGGGAGAGACTTGTTAGCGGGAAGAGGGGGGGGCCCACCTGGATGAAATCGCGGGTAGGTATCCTGAAGCAGATCGGGAAAAAAGAAAAAAAAAAAATTAGGTGGCTGCAAAATGAATGTTGTCGTCCGAATATCGGAGGAAGAAAAGAGGGGATCAGGAAAAGGGAACGGCATGAGCGCGTGAGGGAAGACGTTATGGGCGGTGAAGAGGGGGGCCGTGCAAAAAAAAAAAAAGAGGGATAACTCATAAAGGGAAGCCGAATTTCATGTCCAAGACAAAAACAACACTGGTCTCTAAGAACAAAAAGAAAGAAAGGTAACAAGGTTTATCCATCATGTAACCTCTAAGGAAGGGAAAAATCGGTGTAGGTGGAAAGCAGTGGGCACTGAGAGAATGCTGACGTAAGGGAAAGTCCAAGGGAAGGGACCACCAGGACGACAGCAAAAAGCACGCAGGGAAGACTGACCAAAATCTCGAAACCTGGGCGGTTGGAAGGCACTAAATGCTGTGGGACTTTTAAAAAAGAACGGAACCCGAAAGAGACGGGAAATAGCAAACGGAAAGGAAGTGTGGGGGTGGGGGGATATGTCAGCACCGATCAGGGGGGAGGCTTCCTGGGCCCCACTCAGTGCTCTAAAGATCGCTAGAAGGGAGGGGGGGAACACAAAGCCGATTGGGGGGGGCGGTGGCGAAAAAGAAAACCTATAAAACGAGGACACACGGTAGGGAATGAGCAGGGGGGAATTCCTTTGAAAACCTGTCCCTCCTCCGAAAAGAGAAAAAAAAAAAACATAATTTGCCACAAGCAAGGTGGTAGCCACAAGAACAGAGAAGTGTGAAAAAAAACACATCGAAAAAGTGCCAAGCAGAAAGGCAACACCTGGCAAGTTGTTTTTATAAGTTACCAAAAAAATTTGAGACAAACAAAAGGGGGAACGGGGGCCACGACAAGCTAGGGGGGGTGGGCATGCAAAAAAAAAAAAAAAGGGGGAAACGCGTCAGAGTGGGTTGTATAAAAAAAATTATTCAAGAAATGAAATTTTTGGAAAAAATCTCAAAGAAAGGAAAAGTGGGTAAAGGTGCGAAAAAGTGCCGCGAAGGAATTGCTTAGGGGGTGGGAAAAAAAAGAAAAGCCCCAGACTCGTTTGGGGGACAACCGACATGGTTGTCCAAAACAGTGCGAAGGCAAGGAGTTGGAAAACAAAGGCAACTGAACAAGACCCTCAGCAAAATGACTGGCTGGAAGAGAAAACGAATACAAAATGCAAAAACAGCCAGGGGTCTTCCAAAGGTACTCCCTCTTCTTACTACACTGGGGGAAAAAACAAAAAGGCAGAAAGCCAAAGCCCGAGACGGAAGAGGAAGGGAGGACCACAAGAAAAAGCCATCGATTCGGAGAAAAGAGGGGCACGGAGCAAAAACCTTCCTACCCCGACGAAAAAAGACCAGGGGGGGGGAAAGAAAAAGAAGGGAAAAAGGAAGAATATCTGCCTAGGGGGCGTTAATTGTCAGACAGAACCCTGTCTTTCATGGGGGCCGTGGAAAATCAAAAAAGGAAGCCGAATATTTGTTCAAAGTGGACCGCGGGAAAAAAATCCAAGTGAGATTTCCCGAGTAAAGGAAGTTGAGGGACTACTAAAACCCGACAAAGAATCAGCGAGAAAAAAAAAACATGAATGCACCACTAAAATCGATGAGGTCAGGGGCGCAAAGATCGGTTTATCCATGCCAGAATGGTAGAAAAAGAACTCGAAAGTACCACCGAGGAAGAGCGGGACGCTGGAATGTGGGTTCGCGCGCAAGGACCAAAAGGGGAAAGCTCTGGAAAAAGGACGTAAATCGAAAAGACTGAGGGGGGGGAAAACTGCGGAGGGAAACCTTGGCCAAGAAATTAGGGGGAACGGAAAAAAAAATTCACCCTCCGAGGGAAAAATCGTCACCGTAGATGAGACCTCAAAAAGAGGGAAGGGGGATCCGGATCAAAAAAAAACAGAAAGTGAATTAATGCAAGTCCCTGTTTAAAGGGAAAAGCAGGAGGGGGAGGGGGCGGGGAGGGCTAAGGAAAGTCTTCCAGCCGCCAAGGGGAGGCAAGCAGCAAAAGGCGCAGGGGCCCTCGAAAAGCGGTCCGAAAATTTCCAAGAAAGGGACGACGTTAGGGAAGAGTTAGAGGGAAGCACATCGTCGCGCGACTCCAAATCAATCGAAAAGAATCCAATGGATGACAATCAACGTGATTTAAGGAAGGGCGAAGGGGTTCGGGGGTCCAAAAGAAACCAGGAAATCAAGAAAAGAAAAGCAAGAAAAAAACAAAAGGAAAAACAATCCAAAGTACTGTGAGAAGAAAGCCCATAAACCCTACCCGAGTGCCCGGGGGATTGTAAAACGAAAATAAAAGGAAGAAAGGGTCATGGAGCCTGTCGGGCAGTGCACGTCCGATGTGAGAAGAGAAAAGGAGTCCCGGGGGGGGAGGGGGGAAGCCAAGCACGAAAGCCGGGGACGGAACGAGACCTTGGGGAAGCGGGTGGGGGAACTCAAATGTCTGGGGGCTGACTTTTTTGGGGGAAAATCGGGGGTTGCGTTCTGCGGCGGGGGCGGAAAAAAAGAAGGATGTTGCGAAAAAAGGGGAAAAGGGGGGGGAACCTTGAGGAGGTGTAACCGGGGGTTTCCGGTGATCCGAAAAAATGCAAAAGAATTGAGTCGGTGTACAGTTGCCTGGAGGGGGACGTGCAAAAGAGGGGGCCCAGAAGCGGGGAATGTCGGTTCACAGTGTCTGCGGCTGGTCCGGCAATCAAATTAGTGCAAAAGGGAAAAATCAGAGGTCAAAACCTCTCCAAGAAACAAAGGGTTGACTCCACAAATTACAAAGAAGCCAGGGGGGGGGGGGAAATAAACCACCAGAGACTACCAACAAGGGGGTGATACACGAGGTCATACGAATGAAAAAAAGACTGGGAGAAAAAGTGGGTTGGTGAAGAGAGCGAGAAAACTGGAGGGGGTGGGGGGGACTTGGGAGTTGGGTATTGGGCCGTAGAAGGAGGTGAGGTACAAAGAACGCGATGGCGGGGGGGAAGCAAAACCTGCGAGCTGTGCAAAAAAGGAAAAAACATGAGGGGGGGATTGGTTCTCTGGCGAGCGGGAAAGTTAAAAAAGAACGTTTGGGAGAAGTGCTCCCCTATGGGGGAACTGAAAAGAAAAAAATGAGTGCAAACAGAAAAGGAAGGCGGTATGTGTTAAAGCACGACAGTCTTCTCCAAAGGAAAGCGGGGAAAAAGGGGCAGTTGGGGGAGGAGGAAACTCAACACGAGGTGTTAAGGAAAAGAAAAAAACTAACAGAAAAAGGTGGCTTGACGAGATCTTACACAGGGTGTTAGCAAAAGCAGGAAATGACAACATGCCGGAAAACGCAGAAGTGAAACAAGCAGGGGGGGGGGAATCAGCGACACGCCGTGGGGGTCGTAAAACGGAGGGTAACGCAGGAGGAAGGAAGGGGGAAAACTCAGGCTAAGGCCCTAGGATGGGAAAAACGGGGTTAGGCCACACGAACAAGGAGCCCAGTAAAAATCTAGAGCAAAGGGAGAGCCGGTTGTGGTGGGGAAGAAGTGTGGGGGAAACAGTCGAACCCGAAATATGACTGAAGGTTGAAAGTGGAGAAAAAAAGAACCGACAAAAGGATCCAGGCCATAACCGAGAAAATCAACGGAGAAAGAAAAAAAGAGGGGGAAGTATCAAGGAAAACAAAATGAAAACACGGAAAAGAAAAAAAAAAAAGGACCTAAAAAAAGGAAATCGCATCCTCAAAAGAGAAGAAACCTCCCTCTCGGGTCTAACGATGTAAAAAGGGAATCGATACAGACAACATATCAAATCCCACAAAAAAAAAAGGGGGGGACCAAAAAGAATCATCCCCGAGAAAAAACGACAAGCATATCCCTCCGACGGGGGGGGGCAAGAAAAAATTGGATCAAGGACCCCGATAAAGAGAAAACCCTTGCCAAAATTGGCAAAGAGTCCACGGAAGAAAAAACGGAAAAAGGTAAGTTCGGCATGGGCAGGCCTTGGAGTTCTTCGTTCATCGTCGGAAAAACAGAAATGACGCAGGGGTCCACAAAGACAAAGGCAAAAAACGCCCCCTGGCAAAAAACGGGGGAAGCGAAAAATAACAAAAAAAAATGAAAAGGGGAAAGGGGGTAACGACTCGCAAAAACCACAGACAAAAAATCAAGGGGGGAGGAAGGGTCCCCGCCGGGAGTGGCGCCACAAGAAAAGCACGCGCCGAGTTGGGAAAAAGAAGAAAAAGGGAAGGGCGGGAGAAAGAGAAAGCCGCCCACCCCAGGAAGCTTGTTTCCAGGGCTGTCGAAGTGAGCGATTTCGCAGGGTTCACGGGGCAAAGGTAATGCCCCCTTGGGTATCCCCCAGAACCTTGAAAAGTCACTACGAGGAAAAAAGACGCAAGGCGAGTTGAAGACAAAACAGGGGGGAATATAAGTAAGTTGAGGCACTGGGGAATCCTGAGGAGAAAAAAAGATGGGAGCGGAAAAATCGAAAGAAAAGGGGTACAGCAGAAAGAAAAACTACAAGACGAAAAAAAAAGGGAAGACCTTACGGGAGGGGGAGGCAGCCAATCGCCACAGACCCGCGCTTTAAAAAGGAAACCAGCCCCCTAAGAACACAGAGGGAAGAAGGGCCGTAGTTTTTGAAGACTGCCAAGTTTTTGGGGAACTGACAAAAGTTTATCGGGGAGAGTCGGAAAAAAAAGAAAGAACATCGACGGAAAAGAAAAAAACAGGAAAAAAAAAAAAGGGTGACACAATCCGTAAAAAACAAATCTGCGAGCAGATAGAAAGATCGCTGGAAAAGGGGGGGACCGGTAGGGAACGTGTGATTTTGCCCTGCATTCTTTGGGGGGGTAAGGAAAATCCCGCAAGGCACGGAGTAAAGAGTAAAATCGCCCCATTCGCCACATCCGAGGCTTAATCAAGAAGGGGGTTTAAGGGGGTACTCTGTGGACATGGGGGCAGGGCCAGAAAAAACTGGTAGGTACGTCTGCCCCAACGGACCTTCCCTCCAGCTAGCCACGACCACATCCCTCTGGAGGAAATCAGGGGGGCTTACTGTTAAAAACTGAGGGGGAAAAAGGCCGGGGGAACAGAACGCTTGAACGGGTGGAGAGAGCCCGCTCAAAACATATGCTCTTGGTCAGATGGGGGGGAACATGACGGCGATTTCCTGGGAACGGAACTGCGGGGGGATTTTGTGGGGGAAGTGGTAAATTGAGAAAGCAAGAAGGGAGCCCGCCGGTGAAAAGGGACTGGGAACAAGGGGAAATTAAAAAAGGGCAATGAAGTCATTAACCCCATGTGGGGGGGGGTGAAACTCCAGGGAGGGGGGAACCGCTCGAGGGAAACTACTCTTCTGACGAGATATCAAAAAACCTAGAGAGGAAGAAAGTCGGAAGAAGAACGGAGAGAGGGGGGAGTCCAACAAACATCAGCGTACCAAAAAGAAAGAAAGGTAAGAATTCCGAAGAAGAAAGTGCCCGGGAAGGAAAAGACACAGGTAACCCTCTTCCCCCAGAAAATGAGAGAAAACGCCAACAGCAAGGAAACAACGACAGGGAAAGGGAGCGAGGACAGGAGGAAAGAGTAATCAGTAATCATCTGGAGGCGGACGAAAAAAAACGAGCGCGCCTGAAGAGGAAAGCGCGGGGGAAGGATGCCATAAGAGGCTTAAGAGGGGGGGCGAAAAGGTATCTATCAAGCTTGAAAAAAAGGAAAGGAGTGAAAAGAAAAGCGGACAGATTTGGAAAGCAAGAAAAACCTGATTCCAGAAAGTTACTGGACCCTGCTCGAATGCGGTAAGAGGGAAGCTTTGTAAAAGGCACGGGAAACAATAGGGGGCGTACACAACACAGGGACATCTTGGAAAAAGACACAAGAGGGGGAAAAACCCAAGAACAGCGATCGCCAGCGCCCGGATTAGAGATAGAGGGCACGAAAGGAGTTGTTGTCATGAAACTCATGCTGGGGAGGGGGCGGCAGGCAGTCCTAAAATTCTATATTCTAAAAAGCCGGGAATAAGAACGGAAAAAGGATGAAACAAAGTTTCGGCCTTTTCGTTCTTGAATGGGCGGGGAAAGTGACTGGCAAGCCTACATCTTATTTTCAACTCTTTCGAGGAGAGAGGTCAAAGGTATGGCACGCTGGGACCATGGTTTGCAATGGCAAGGAAGGGTATGAAGACCAATCCTCACGTAATCTATTCAGGGAGAGACGGAAGAAGGAAGGGAGGGGGTAGGATTAAATTTCCTGGGGACGTAAGCGAAGGATGTGTGTCAAAATACGGCAATGGGAGCGAGAGACGGAACAAAAAAAAAGAAAAACAACGCTGCTTTGGGGGACGAGGGTTTTCAAAGGTTATCAACAGGGCAACGCCTCAAAAGATTTCAGGAGAAAGAACGAGAAGGAGGTGGAGGGGCCTAAACCGCGAAAAGCCAGAACGCTGTTAAAAAAGGGGGGTTCTGATGGTCGCGGAGTTGAAAGGGGGGAACGAAAAAAAGAAAACGGAAGCTCCAATTGTTGGGAAGGGGGGGCCAAGGCCGGGGTTGTCTCCGCACCGACATTACTGCAAATCCGATGAAAAAAGGGACGAGGGAACAGACAAAACACAAAAAACTTCAGAGGAAAACGAACTTACATCGTAAGGCTTGAAGAGAAGGGTGAGAGGGTGGTGGGCGTGAAGAGCTCAGGGTCAATCACGGTTGTGGACCAACCGAGAAAAAGAGGAACAAAAGATCGTCTTCTGATCGTGAGGCCCAAAGGTGATCACAAAACTTTATGAAAAGGTTCAAAAGAGGGCGGAAACAGGGCCTCGAATTAAAGGGTTCGTCCGGCTATCGGAAGTTCATACTCTGTGGAAGGGGGGGGCAGAGGCGGGGGCTGGAAGGGCGCCAAAAAGCGCTCGGTTTAGGGAGGGAAAGGGAAAAAAAACCGCGGGGGGGGGGAAAGGACGGGTTAACGAGACGTCGACGTTTGTCCGGAAAAAAGGGGGCAAACACTTCGGGGTCCCCCACCAAAAAATCCCGGGGAAAAAAACATCTGGGGCTGGTAACAAACTCGAAAGTAACTGGCAGCTTGACGGGTAAAGGGGTTGAAAGAAGTTGGAAAAAAAGGGGAAAGGCGTAGGTCTTCTGATTAACAGAAGGAGAAAACTTAAGAGGAAAAAAAGCGAAAGAGCATGGGAAAAGACCAAACCAGGAAGAACTTTCGGCGTGTAAAGCCAGGAGGGTCCACCTTACCGGGAAACTAGAAAAAACAAGATAAGACGGGGAAAAAAAAGGACAAGGTGGAAGTTTGTGTATATGGCTATGAAAAAAAACGGAGGGAAGTTAACGAAGTGCTTAAAAAATCGCTCTGCCGAGAAGGGGGGGTGGGGAAAAAGAGAAGGAAGGTCGGGGGAAAAAATGCAATAAAAACGAGGGAGCACACGGTTGGAGCCAAAACGGGAATGCTTTTTACCGAAAACTCCTCAGAAAAGAAAAAAAAAGATGAAAGAGAAAAAAAAATGGAGAGCATGTGTGAAACAAGAAACTCAGAGGTTTTACAAAGGGGAAAAAAGGTCGAACATTCACAAGCTGACCAAAAAAAGCACACCTGGCCCAGATTTCCTGACTCGAAAAGTTTATCAGTCAAAAGCACGCAAAAAGCTTATGTGTGGAAATTCACAAAAGAAAGACGGGGGACAAAAGGGGAAGAGGGGTGGTCGGCAAAAATTACGGACGGGGAAACTCAAAAAAAGGGTTGAAAAGACCCATTCCAAAGGGTTGAGAAGGGACGAATGGCCGCGAAAATTGAAAAACAGTGGGAGGGAAAAAACAAGAAGAAAACCGAGGACGGAACCCGACAGAGTTCGGGTCGAAAGTTGCAGAGAAGGGAAAACATGAAAACAGGGGGAAAAATGCTGGGAAAAGGGGGGTCGGAAGACGAACCTACTGCCCACCGAAGGAAAAGTAGAGTTCAAGGGACTAGAAGTGCGCACGCAAAAAAAAAAAAAAATCGAAAGGAAGAAACCGCAAAGAAGGCACAAAGCTTAACAACCGCAAAGCCTTCAGGGAGGAAGAAAAAAATTCAAGGGAAAAAAAATCGAGGGGAAAGGGGCAAAAAAAACTCCAAAAACAGGTGTATTCGGAAAAAAAAATAGTACATTTGAAGGCGAAAAGGACTGCCCTCGTGTGCGGTGGGTCTCGGAGGGACAAGAAACTTTTCACACTCAGGGAGGAGTCGGAAACAAAGAAACCGGGGGATATTGGGTCAGTTCAATGGGGGAAGCCGTGAAAACCAATTTGGGAAAGTGAATCAAAGCATTTTGCCGGGGAAACCTTCGCCCTCAGGATTAAAATAAAGGGAGGAGAGGGCCGAAAGGGCAAACCTAGATCGGAGAAAGTCGTGGGGGAAAGCGCAAAGAATAACTGTGCTTAATTTAAAAAAGAAGGATGGGGAAGAAAGAAGACTGTGGGGTGTTGGTTTTTTTTGGGGAATTAATAAAAGGATTCAACGTGGGGGGGGGGACGAGCCCGACAGAAAGGATGCAAAAAAACCGTGCTGCCAAAAGAATCTGGCAGGGAAAAAAAAAAGGGGAAGGGGAAAAAAAAAGGAAGGCAAAGGGCTGCAACTTATAACAAGTAAGGAAAACGCAGAAGGAGGGATAGGGTTGGGGACAGGGCAAGAAGACTGCAGGGAAAAA
>Ga0179593_1563025_pt1 | contig 10120 bp, 9 predicted proteins | sample CZODoug2_1_08_16_FD_185931 | JGI IMG/M metagenome (GOLD analysis project Ga0179593, IMG submission 185931) | Vadose zone soil fungal communities from Angelo Coast Range Reserve, California, USA - CZODoug2_1_08_16fungal (PacBio error correction) | ecosystem: Environmental > Terrestrial > Soil >...
TGGTCACTCTTATCCTCAATATGACTTACGAAGTAAATGTAACTGGGGGGGGGGTGGGGGGGGGTCTGGCCAAAAAAACGAAAAAGAAAGTATCCTGTCTGCACAGTCCACGGTAGGGGGGAAAGACAGTTCTTTGCACAGACGCGGGAAAAGAAAATCAACTTAAGAGGTAAAAAAAAAAAGTAAAGATTCGCAGGGGGGGCCCTCGGGAAAAGGGGACACTCGTCTCACCCAAGGACGAGAACATTTTGAACAACTCAATCGCTGAGGCACTGACTGCCGCGATCTCGTACGTTTCTAGTTCGAAAAGGGCGGCTCCGTGAGCCAAAAAAAGTTGAAAAAAGAGGGAGATCGGGGTTGCTTAAGCCCGGAAGATCTCGTATTCCCACTAAGGATCTGGAGAAGTAACCCCTAAAATCTTAAAAAGTTGGTAGGGGAAGGGTAGGGGTTTCGAAAAACCTCAGGAAGCAGGAAAGGGATTGATCCATCTCAATCTAGAAGGAAGACGAGGGTCTCCAGCTGCAATCTTCGAAGACACTCAACAGGAAACCTCAAAATCTGACAAAGGGGGGGATACTGAAGGGGAACACTCGCGCACATGCGAAGGGCTCCTTCTCTCCAAGCAGGACCGAGGAGGGGGTGGGGCGATCGCAACAGTGAAGAGGCAATGTTATGTCAGTGGAAACATGAAAATTCGAAGTAAGGGATGACAAATGCGTAGAAGGCACGCACCTTTCATCAGAAAATATCCGGAGACCAAAGAGAAAAACCAGGTCAACGGGGAGGCTGGGGGGGTCACTTCTTGCTGGGGGGTGGCAGTCGTCTCGGCGAACCTGTACCCCGGCTGGAGTCTACATTACTAAACCCGTAGCAACGCCAATAATAGGTAAAAAAGGGCTGAAAGGAAGAGGGCCGGAACATGCTAGGGTACACGCCAGCATTTGAAGAGAGTGGTGCCGGACCGGAACAGCGCCCACCTACCACGAACAAGGCAAACGATGCCGAAGGGGCAGGGGGGACCCAGGCTTTATGGACAAGGCTCCGCACGAAAAGGACCAATTTAGCTGTAAATTTAAGGGGGGAAAATCGGGGGTTGTTCTCGGAAACTAAATCGTGGAGAGGACTCTGAAGTGTAATAACGATACGGACGGCGGAACCATACTTACGTTGGGAGAAATGCTCAGCCTATGGGGGAAGTAAGGGCATCACCTACATGGGATGTCAGGACGAGCGCTTCGCGCCGTGGAAATTGCTCTCTCTACCAATGACAAAGAGGGTTAAGAGACGCCCTTTAGGGGGGTACCGGTAAACAAACTGGTTTTCCACCCGGCAATTCTGAATTGGGGAACACTGGGAAGTTGATGATGCACCAACGACCCTAGGAGAAAAGGGAAGTACCGCGCGCATTAAAGAAAAGTCGCAATATTTATACGAGGAGTAAGTGTAGGGCTGGGCAGCGACTGGACTAAACCGCAAGGAGGAACTGCTCCCGAAGACTGAGGGGGGAGACAACGAAAAAAACGCGCTCTCAGCACTCAGGCTCGCATAGGGGCCCCCATGGGCCGAGCCCTCCTCGTCCGATTTCATCTTGAAAGATATGGGGAGGGAGGGGGGGCGCTCAATAACAGTGAGTTTATTGGGGACTCAACAAGTCCGGCTTATAACGAAAGAGAGTTATCAATACACCCTCTCAAAGTGTTGGTGTCGCTTTTTTACAAGTACGTCGGTCTGTTGGAAAAGGACAGAGAGTTGCTACGACATCCAGTTGGGTGGCCGGAGTCGAAATCGGCTGGACAGACTCTCGGGACCCGGCCATCTGAGGAAAATTTCTGTGAAAGAATTTTACGGAGGCTCAATATGTTTCCACTGGAGAAGATGAGGGGGAGGGAGAGCCCGGGATCTTCCGCAGCAAAAACTCAAAAAAAAATTTTTTGATCAAAGTCGTGCCCTCCATAGCTCAGGAAGAAGAAAGAAGTATCTTAAGCGGAAAGGAGAGAAAAGAGAACGGAATTTAGGAAAAAGAGATATCCTCCGCTTACTAATTAAACTAGGAAAACAGGAGCTAAGGGAAACTGACCCTGAGGGGGGGGAAACGACAAAAAAAAAGAAAGAAGGCGTCGGGGAAGAGTCCCTACCGCTTCGGACCGACACCTTAATAGTCCGTTTTGCTCCGAGGAAAAATAAGAGGTTCCCAGAGGGACAGCACTCAGTCCCACCACGCCCGAAGGGAGGAAAGCCACAACGAGGGGGCGACTCCGGGGGACCTCCTCAGATGTCTCGACTACAGAAACCGCTTAGAAAAAAACACGCGCTGTCGGGGGGTCCCGGAACAGAATAGAGTGAGTTGAAAGGGGGACAGCCGGAGATGAATGGGAGACAAAAGTCCAAGAGCTTTAAATCAGTCCTCTCTCGGTCGCCTACCACTATTCCCCCCATCATCGGACCTCCATGCAGAGATAATCCGGGAAGGGAGAGGGGATCTTTTGAATCTCTTACTATGGTTTAAGCTCCGAGACGGGTCCTGAGGAGAGCCCATCAGTAGTCTTCTCGATTCGCCTCCAATCAGGGCAAGAGGAAAGGACGGAGATACAAGAAAAATCCCGGAACTCCTCTTGGAGAAATCTTGCGAAATGCGCAGCGGTGACAGACCTTGTGCAAGGCAACCGACGCTCTTCCTGACCATCACTACGATCGAAGGCTTAAGAAGAGGTTGAAGGGTGCACCCAGGCTAAAGCCCGGCCGTTCTTGTTGTGAGTGAATCGAGACGCAAGAAACCGCTCCAAGATCGTATCCCATAGCCGACGGACGGTACAGTTTAGGGGTAGATCGACTCTTCGTCAAAAAAGAGGCTAGAGCACCACGAGTCAGAAGCGGCGAGTATGGTGTTCAGGTCCAGTCGATTACTCAGAGAGAGTTATATCAACAAAAGGGCCCTCAGGGAAGGGAGCCAAGTTCCTTCATTGAAAGCTTCTTAGCAAGAAGGCGGCATCGTGCATTTACCAGGATTCTTAGGAGGGGGGGGGACGAAGCGGAGAAAAAGGGCAAACGCAAAACGGCGAAATTAGACCTAGACCCTGAGAGAGGGGAGCAAGCTCAGGAGGCTCCTCGATTCAGATATGGCAGGGGGGCATGGGCGGATGTATGGACTGAATGGTGAGTCCTCTTAGGACCAAGCCCTGGAGGGGAGGAGGAAAGGACCAGCGTACCAGAAGGCGAATAACGACCAGCGCCGGTTACGGGGAAAGCGGGGGTACTTATATTTGTTCGTGGAAAAGGTTAGTTGTCAAGGAAATGACAAGAAAGTCAAAGCGGGGGAACAGGGGGGGGAGAATCAGGAGGACCGCACGTCCTAGCGCCGGGCAGCACCTGGGCGATCGCAACGAGGCAAGGGCGGGTCAGTGAACTAGCCTGAGAGAGTGGGGCGGAAGCCAAGAGGATCTTTTAACTGTTTATTTCAAGACTAAAAGATGGGAAAGGGCTGATCCCCGAATAAAAGAGAAATCTAGATTTAAGCGGGTCATCAGAGAGGGAAGCGGTAGAGGTGGGTTGGTCGAAAGAAAAGCTCCTAACAAAGAGCCAGAGGGCTCCGTCGTGGAAGGGCTTCTCTCCATAACAGTTGTAAATCGAACTGAGGTTCCCTCGTAGTACTTGGAAGAAAAGCTCGCCTTGTAACCTAGAGAAACTTGGTGTGTGAACTTAGCTACTTGGAAAAAAAAAGAACTTCCGAGCTCGGTCTAACGGCGAAGAAGCGGGGCGGTGGAGGGGATGAGAAAAACTGCCAACTGTCAGGTTCCATAAAGGAGCGATCTGGTCTTCCCTTGGATTAGAACAACACGCGAACGCAAGTCCCGAACCCCAGCTGAGCTGACTTCCTTTGTTCACTAGGGGGAAAAGGACGGAGAAACAACTACCTTGACCATGAAACGAGAAGAGCTCCCCGAATGGGGAAAAGACCACCCTTTACAGGCGTAATGACGTCAGGCCAGTATTATAATAGGGGGAGATTCAGAGAAAAAAAAAAAAGGAAGGGAGGTAGGAAAAGAGAGGGGGAACAAAAGCACTCGTTCCCAATGTGTTCACACGGAAAGGTAACGTGGGTTTGTGTATTTGCCACCTGGGGATTAGGCCGGAGGGAGAAGGAAGGGCAGGTGGTTGTTTCCTTTGTCTGGAACAAGAACCTCCAGTGAGCGGTATGGGAGATGCGCGTCGTAACAAGAAAAGGGGGAAAAGACATCTGCCAACCTAAAGTGCTGTGGACAGAAAGACGCTGAGGTACGTGCCGGAGGGCTCTTACAATGTACAAGTGAGCACACTTCGGGGGGAGAAGGCGTAAAAGGGGGTGAAACCAGCTGACGTCCAAACATGCGAAGAAAGCGGATAACGAAGCGGAAATCGAAAAGACCCTGTTGCGGGAAAAAATGCGGAAAGAAAAGAAGGGACCGTCGCGCAGGGTAGGGAAGGCAGTGTGCCCACACCGCCGCCGTATGAAGATGAGCTGGACTCACTCCTAGAGGAATTGGATTGGGTCGACAAGGCACCATAGGGCGGCAGCAAATACCATCTCACGTTGAGCGAAGACGGCGCAGGGCCGAGGACCGGGCGTACCCCGCCAGGCCTAGTGTTTCTATGGCCAAAATGAAGAGGAGGGACCCTTTAGGATCGGGGTCGGAAGGGGGGAAAGCATAGAGGTAATGGATGCCTTCTAAGAACACCTTCGAAGAGTCAGAGAACCAAGACCAGGCCCCTGGGAGTCTTGGTAAGATCTTCGCCTATTGGACATTATAAAAAAAATACCTTGCCCAGGAGTAACATACAGAGATTGTCACGACCCTACAGCCAATCCCGGCTTACTGAATGGGCCCAAAGAATGAAAACCCGAAGGATTGAGAAAAAGTCCGGAGTGCATATAGTTACTACGTGGGGGGATGACCGTTCGCGCTTACCAACCTAAGGCAAGAAATCAGGGAACAACGACCACGATCAAGACGGACATGCGACTTCAACTTTTAGAAGCTGCCGCATGAGTCATGGCGGGCTGGAAGGTGGGGGGCCGTGCAAGAGGAGCGAACTCGCAAAACCCTGATCAGCCTGGCCGAAATCCTCAAAGGGTGCCCAGACCCTGGCGGAGTCCTTTCCGAGGTAAAGAATAGGATACAAAAAACCCGAAATGGTCCGACGGATTTAATGATATCGACTCCGGGCCTGCTGGTAGTCTCGATGGCCTCGCTGGCACCAAGACTGCTCTCGCCGCCTATGGACGCACTGGTGGACCAAAAAAAGAGTGACTGGAAGAAAGGTCCAAGGGGGTGGGGAAAAAAAAAGCAACAGAGAATCTCTGCTACAAGGGGAGGCTCGCCATGGCGGCAAGCTTGACACGAGGATATCAGGTCTGGGGCTGGTGAGCATCGTCTTTAAGGGGGAAAGAGGGAGAGTAAAGAAAAGGACTACTGGGACTGGTACGAGAAGCAAGGACAAAAAACAGAAGTTCTCAACGCCTCCCCGCGAGGGAAGTCAACTCTTGCATGGGGTCAAAAATGGGACTTCGTGGGTGCTCAGAGACGAGGACTCTACGGAGAGAAACAAAAGAAAGGAGGAATGCGGAGCCACGCAGCGTCGGCGTAGGCAAGTCAAACCTCTCTGTTGCATGTCAGTAAAGCTGCCTGGGGGTGAAAGAACTGGGGAAGAGATAGTCGATCCTGTAGCGCTGCGACCTCTTAGGTCGGAGAAGAAAAGAAGGAGGACAGAGAGGGAAAAGCAGGAGGACGGTCTGATCTCCACCAGGCAAAGGTGGTCGAGGTAGGGAAATAGGGGTTGCACCATGAAACCGTCCATCCAGTGGTTTGCAGCTGACTTGCACCTCCGGGAACAAAAAACAACAGAAAAAAAAAGGGGAGAGGAGCTCGCGTGACCGAGGCCGTTATGCGCACTCTACAAGGGTATGAAAAAGAGATATGCGCGAGCTTACGAGGCTGCGTTCATATCACAGAGGACCGAGGAAAAAAGAAAAACCTGGGGGGGGGCAATCGGGGAAGAAGGAGGGTCCCTACGAAAACCCAGGGAGAGCCTCCGCTGAAACCGAACCGGAAGGAGGGTCTTTTTGGAGAAAAAACGTCATAATTCGGGAAAAATTGAATTCATCTCGTCCCCGGGTTCCTGCAACCTAGTAGGGGCGGACGGGACCGCAAAACGAGGGTCACGCCGACCTGAATTACTAACTCTGGGCTTCGACAAACACCCTTCTTGTCCCAGAGACCGCACCTAACAGAAAGGGAGGGGGCGGGGAAGGGGACCCGCCGATGCCTGATCAAGAGCGGAAAAATTGTGTCCTCGTCTCGTCTAGGAGGGAATCAACGAAGTCCCGCTCGCGGAGACCGAGCCCTCGTCGAAGAGGCGTGAGAGGTAAAGAGGGGGGAAGAGTGCCGCTGAGGTGAAAAAAAACGGAAACCGTATCTCGAAAAGCAGGCGTGCGCAGGAGGGAATCTCGCGGTCGTCCACGTAACGAGATAAACAAGAAAAAAAAAGGAGCGCCTCGTTGATCGAAAACTTGCAACAGCCTATGTCCGGATGTGCACGAGTCTCTGGGCCCGCATCCATGAGTGGAATCCAAGAAAAGAGGGGTTGCCGGTTGGGGAAAAAAAGGGGCGACAACCTCCCTAGGCGAGATCTCTTGGTGCCAGAGGTCGAGAACCTCAGCAAGGACGCCCTTCACGAGTCCCATAGAAGAAAGGAGGTGAGGGGAAAGAGGGGGGCAACACGCATCTGAACGTCAAAACACAAGAAGGTGAGCAAACGCCGGGCATCCAAAAGCGTCGCGGATTATTCAGGGGGAAAACCCCCAGGGGGAAGGGGAGCCATCAAGAGCGAGGGTATAAAACACGTGGCCCCCCGACCTGGGGCCATCATTGCGCAAAGGCGAGTGCAGCAAGAACCTGGCGGTCAAATCCTCATCTTTGTCTGTAAAAGGTAGGAGGGGGGGGCAGAGGGCAGCGCTTGCGGGAATTCCTGCACAACCGGTCATGCATCACGCGGGAAGGACCGGACTCAATCTCCAGCGCTCAGGGCTCGGGGCGGAGGAAAGGAACGGTTTCCTTGTCTCAGAAGGAAAAAGTCATTATTCGTCGACACAGCCAGGGGGTCTGGCGAGACGAAGCCAAAAGGGAGAAATATCGGAAAAGGCAAGCCCTGGTTGACATGGGGGCATACTGAGAGGGGGGGGTCTAATGTTTAAGGGGAATGCCCTTCTACGGCATAGTCATCGCCATGCTCGACAAGCATGTAGGAAGCAAAGGGAAGAACGAGACTAAACGCGGGTGGCGCAGAAGTCTGGGGTGTTGAAGATATAAGCCTCATTCTGGAGATTTGCCTTCTATCCCTGCGAAAGGTTTAAGGTTTGGCAGGGGACTCACCGTCGGTATGAGAATGGTTGGGCGCGACGCTTGCTAGGGACCAAACCTGAGAAGAGAATTAGGGGGGATGTCAGATCAAAACTCAGTGATGGGTAAGTTGTGGACCACCGCCTCACCTTAAATCCGAAACGGCGAAAGGGAGTTTGGTAGACTCTCCTCAGCCAGATGGCGCCGCTTCGGGATCCGGCGCTTTAATTCCCGAATGGGGGGAAACTATAAAGGGGGGAATGGTCCGGGGGCATACGTGCTCAAACTGGGAAGACGGCAGGAGCCTCACTTGTGTAGCACCGCCTGCCAAAGTCCTTTGTCCTTCTTGCTCAGAAGGGTCGTGTTCCAGGGGGGCTCACACAAAAGGGAAGAACTCCCCCCAATCGGTAGGTGCGTGTTCCGCGGCCCGTGGGTGTCAACGCAGATCACAACTACCTGAGAAGCTGGACGAAAAAAGACTCCAAAAACCAACATCTCCAAAACCGTTTACAACAGGAACTCATGCCCTATGAGATGAGAGGGTGCTCTCTCAACCAAAAAAAGGGAGGGAGGGAAGAAGATTTTTCACAAGCTAATCCAGTACCTGACGAAAGTACGCCTGACGTGGTTTGGGTCTGCGGCGTCAGCTGCGACCCGATCCCAGGTAGGGGTTGGCCTTGCGTGACAAAGTGGAAAAAGGGAAACAGCAACCTGAAGCGGAAAAGGTGTAACGCGGCCGTGTTAGCCCGCGGAAACGACAACGAGAGGCCCGGACCAAAAAACAAGACGAAGTTGGCAAAAGGTGTCCAAACAGCGCGTGACCGATCGTAAAAGGGGGTCGGGAGCCACTCGGGCGCCGTTCGGCCAAATTGGGGGACCAAGAGCAAATCGGTCAAAAAACTAGATTACGCTACCGACCGGTCGAAGATTCCCCTCCACGGTCGGGCGGAGAAGACCCGCGAACGGAGCCTAGGACTGGGTGGAAGGAAGGAGGAGGGTTTCGACAACCGCTAGTCAAGCGTATGTCGAAGGCCCTAAAAAGAAAAAAAAAAAAAAAAAAAAAAAAAAAAGAAACGAAGAAAGAAAGGAGAGGGAAAGAGTCCAAAAACGAAAAAATTCTCGCTCACACTCCCCCCCCCACCCTCACCCCCAAAAACCCCCAAAAAAAAACAACCAAACCCCCCACCCCCCAAAACAAACCACAAGCCAACCCCCCCCCTCCCCCCCAAACCCCAAGAAGAAAGACCCCCCCCCCAAAGCCTCCCCCCTACGACCTACTCAGAACCGCCCCCCCCACCCACCCCAACGCCCCCCCCGGGGCGACTCCACACAGTTCTCATCCGACGTAATCAAAAGGTGGGACGCCGGCCCACGGGCCCTATTGAAAACAGGCTCCCGTCAGGCTACCTGAGGGAGGGGGGGACGCCACCGATTTTTCTTAACGGACTAAGGGGAGTGGGAATTGCGAAAAACCCGTGCTAGTCTAGAAGAACGGGCCATAGACTTTTCTTAACTATCCTATGCCTCCAAAGAAAAAGACCGTCGGGGGGAGGGGGCTTTCCTTGGGGGACGCAATTAGGACGAAGAAAAGTGGACCAGAAGGGGTCAGACACCCCTTCCAGGAAAAAACTCAGCGCCAACCAACGACTTTACTGAAAAATCTAAAGAATCCAGTGAGGGAGGGAAGAAGGCAGAAAAATAGGATAGAAAGTTGAACAGTGGACCTTTCGCTCGCCCCTAGGGACAAATCGGGCCACGACACGCTACTCCGGACCAGGGGGCAGGCAAAATTGCCTAATGAGGCACAATAAGAAATCTTGCGTCCTAGAATGCCATGTTTGGGTAGACCGCGTTCTCATCTACGTGCCCTGACATTCCGGAGACAGGGGAAGGATGCCCATAAGACCATAGGGCATGCCTTCTCGAAGTGGACAAATTACCGGGGGAAAAGAAAAACTGTACCGGGAGGGGGGGGAGTGGTATTATCTCTGGCCGCCGACTTCAGGCGTCAGAAGAAGCGGGGAGGAACAACCATGCGCTGCCCCTTGAGTTCGAAATGTGTGCCAGAAAGAACGATTGCTAAGATATCGAGGATGTAGCACCAGGACTTGTCCCCCTGGCTACAAGGTCTGCAACGCCGGCCTCATCGGAAAGGGGAGAGAGTTTCTTCCGGGGGATCATTTTCTTGGCTGAGCCGTAACTGGCCGCGGATGCAAAAACGACCTGCTGGGACGATGAATCAGAAAGGGGTCCACCTGTTCTGGGCAAGAAAGGGAAAGGCACGAATTCCGGACAAACTCGATAGGGCATGGCGGAAAAAGCGAGGGTACTTCTGGGAGGCGCGAGAATTACTGCCGGAGGGAGCACGGAGAGCTGATCCACGCATCGGCTCGGAGTCAAGTCCACACTCAAGGATTGTTGTTACGGTGCTGAAAAGAAACGGGGGGGGGGGGGTGGACTAAGCAAGGGACTCTTAGTCCGAATAAAAAATCCGGAGGAGTAGGAAACGACCACGTCTTCGTAGCCGCCCGCGACCGGGGCAGACCCGTGGAAGATGATCAATCGGGGAAAGAATTCTTTGGACGTCTCTAAAACGGCCTCAGGGCAAGGGGAAGGGTCAGCTGAGGGGAGAAAAACATATGGGGGGTGAGAACGAAAGATCTTCCTAAACGGCTGCCTTGTTGGCTTCGTGTGCACCCTCCGGGCCGAAGTGCTCGTAGTCTCTTAACCGCGTTTATTAAAAGACA
>Ga0179593_1573072_pt1 | contig 10120 bp, 13 predicted proteins | sample CZODoug2_1_08_16_FD_185931 | JGI IMG/M metagenome (GOLD analysis project Ga0179593, IMG submission 185931) | Vadose zone soil fungal communities from Angelo Coast Range Reserve, California, USA - CZODoug2_1_08_16fungal (PacBio error correction) | ecosystem: Environmental > Terrestrial > Soil >...
AACCAAGAATCTGAAAAAACAGAGAAATCACACAGGGCCGGCAAGTGGGGCTCGAGGGGGGGGGGGACTGTTGGAGGAAAAACGTATTCGCAAGTGCAAATTTAAACAATGCCCAAGTTAAAAACGAGGGAAAATAGTGGGGGCGGCAGAGGACCACTGAAAGATCTAGAAGGGCTAAGAAAAATCAGTGAACCGGAGGGAAACCAGTCAGGAGTTCGCTCACGAACATAAGATGACCAAAAGTTACAGGACCGTAATTTCCAGTTTCTCATGGGGTTAAAGGGTCCACCATCTGGGCGGCAGAAAGGGGTGAATCACCCTCAAAAAAAGCTCTAAAGTTGCTATGGAGGGAGCGGTGGATAACCATAAGAGATTCGAAGCACTAAACGGATCGGCGAAGCGCCTCGTCTCGGGGGGCACGCGCGTGTAAGAGGGGATGAAAAACAGAAACGAATGAGCGAAGGCTGGCCCGGAAGGAAGGATCAGGGCGATTCAAGGGGTCTGCAACAACAGTGAAGGGAAAGGGGGGTCCAGCAACGCACCGGTCTTGGAAAGCGGCGCCAAAAAGGGGCTAAAAAGAGCCGAACTGAAAGAAGCGCGGTATCGGCGGGGATGAAAAACATAGTGAGCCCGCGGCAAGGAGAGAATGGAAAAGAGAGACTACATCAAAAAGAAACCGTGGAGTCTTTGGAAGGGGAGGCGGCGAAACCCCAAAAACCCCCAACAACCTCCAGAGCTGAGGGGTCGAACCCATCTCGGGGAAGGGAGGCTGGACCATATCGACGGCCTGCCCTTTTTTAGAAAAAAAGCCCACGATTTTCAAGGGGGAAAACTTCGGAAGGAAAAGGAGACGGCCTCAAGCCGTTGAGAGGAGTCCATGGGCATCGTGTGGGAAAACGCCATGTTCGCAGGAGGGGAATCTCACAAGGGAAGAAGACGGCGCCTGGGATGCAGGAAGGACCTTCCAAGGGAGGACGCGACCTGCACCAGTACGGCACCGAGGGGGGGGGGGGGGGGGAATGGGGTAGTGATTCAGTTCAGCGGGGGAAAAAGGGGGATCGCGCAACCAGGCTGCAGGCGGCTCAGGTACGGAAAACAAATCAAGGAAAAAGGAAAACCAGAGACGCTGCGGGACGCGCAGAAAGGGAAAAAATACTCGGAGACTCTAATCGCTCCGCCGGGGTGGCTCCAGTCCAACTGGGATCGAGTTTAAGGGGGGGGCGGGAAAAGGAAGCCCGTACACGGCATGGTGATCGCTAAAGGCAGCCTATCATAGTCAGGTCGACACAAAGATGACTGAGGGTTGAGATAACCTGCGAGAGGAACGGAGGACCATCTTTATCATTTCGGGGCATTCTCGAGGAAAGAGAGGAGAGAGAGGTCGACATACGACAAAGGCGGCACTCGACCTGCGGAAGGGGGTGCTGCAGCGGCCGACGTCCATCTGCCTCGAAGGACCTTCCTTCCGAGATCATCGTCCTAAAAAAGAATTCAGGATGGGCCAGAAATCTTCAGCGAGAATAAGGAAGCAATCACTACGGCCAGCTAAGAGGACGGCCCGCCGTTATTTTCGCTCGGGGGGCCGGGGGGGGCAAGCTTGGGACTCAGAGAAAAAAAAAAAATCTGAGGGACCTCGACCGACGGACAACTCTCCGGTCCTGTCAAGAAAGAAAAAAGAGATCACAACAACAACGGATGGAAGGAGAGGATGGAGGTGCTGAAAGGAGAAGGTGGCCGAGAGGGGGGGAAAAAAGGGCCAAAGGAAACAGGGAGGGCCATTCGGAAGTCCACCAAGAGAAAATACGCTGTCCCGACCTCAAAGAGGGCCTTCGTGCCTGCTTTTCGATGATCGTGAAGAGGCTCGGCGGAAGAAGGAGAAGGAAACAGCATAGGCCGAGGCGGACTCGGAGGGAGGCTGAAAGGCACTGGAAGCCTCAGCCTGAAAGCGGCCGGAGGAGCCGGGAAGGCCGGAAAAAAAAGTCGACAGGATCGGAGAGACACGGGATAAGAATTTCCTCGAATTCATAATTAACTGGATAATATCTTCGGAAATCGAAAGAGATGCAGGAATCCTCCAATAAATAAGCCATGAGCTGGGAGGCTTTTCCTGATAACTGATATGGAAGGGCAGGGGAAGTCGCGAAGGATGAGAGCGTCGTCGACTGAGCCTGGAAAAGATGATAATCAAAAGGTGAAAAAGAGGGAGAAAGAGGGGGCAAACCCGGGCGAAGCATGTATTCAAGTGCATAGGGGAGGAGTTTGCCGTCAGCGAGAAGGCCTTGGGGCGGTGCCGTGGAGGGGTTTGTCGGAAAAGAAAGATCGCCTGCACACTTGTTCTGGAACCCTTTGGGAAAGAGAATGAAAACTCAAAAGAGGGGTTCCGTCCACGCGGTGAGGAAAAGGAGGCCGGGGCTGACGTTCCGGGATCGACTAAAAAGGTCTAGAAGAGCTTGCGAAGCTCCGTCGGAGAAAGGGCGTGGCCCCAAAGCATCCTTGTCCGACAACATTGATGAAAGCGGACCAACGCCACACTGCAAATCGAGGAAGTCCTAACACCGTGCGAAAAAAAAAAGAGGGTCCTGGGAAAACGGCCCCGATGTCGGGCAGACCGGAGAAAGTTTCCTGTACAAAAGGGATTCCGCCCGAGGAGACGTACGGAACAATCGTGAGTGGGAAGTTGGGAGGGGGCGAGGCCTGCGGTCATTTCGCGAGACTATGTGGACCACCGAAAAATTGAAGGTGACGGGGGTGCGTCTCTTGCACAGATTTAAGGCAGCTAGCAAAGAAAAGTGAAGCACAAGACATCAATCTTAGAAGAAGTCCTGCCTTGCAAAACAAATAGGAATTCATTGACAGGAAGGAGCTCTTTATGGAAAGGGATTGGAAGGAAAAGTCTTGGGGGGAGCTTTACTTTTGCGGAAAACTCTGACGATAATGGTACACCCTAGCTTTGCAAGGCCTAGAAAAAGATTAAAATCGCACGACGATCCGGGGGAGACTCGAGGCGCGAGATCCGTCTAAGGAGGGAATAGAAAAACCGCGCGGAAAAAAAACGCGGGACGCGCGGGGGTGGAGGGGGAGGGTGCTCACCTGAAAAGGCCAAAATTGTACCCTAAAACAATAAAAAGGGGAGAAATCATGTATCACTTTCGACTGCAGCGGGTTTGAAGCAAATATGGAACTGGGGGGCGATCCGGTAGGGAGGACTCACACTATTTCAACGGTTTTCTAAGAGCCCGAAGCAAAGGATAAGCATCGAAACGGATTTGACCAAGGTTAGCCGCCAAAAAAATAATTTGGAGGGAACGCTGAGGGTTTCCACGAAGGCAGGGTTTGGGGGGCAAAGGGGGACCTACGTTGGTACGTAACCAACAGTAAAAAAGCTATACCCGGCGATCGGAAAAAAAAGACACATATGGGGGCGGATAAGATACTCAAAAAACGTAGGATTATAAAAGATAATAACGCCTCCCCATAACAGACAACTTCAAAAGCAAAAAAGTGCATCCGTGCAATGGGTACACTAGGATGGTGGGGGAGTTGGATTCTGAAAAATTGCGCAAGAAATACAGTAGTGGAACCTTTAAAAGGCGCTTGCCCCTTCTCGTTGAAAAAGGGCAATGGTGCCGACATTGGGTCCAAATGCAAAGGGGGGGGAGGGACAGCGTCCTGAAATCCCTCCTGAAGCGTCGGAGCGTGGTACCAAGGTTTGGAGCTCACTGAAAAAGGAGGGCGACCCCAATTACTAATTAATTCAGTATGAGGGGATGCTACCGTTTCGCGTGGGGTTTGAAGGTAAGAGGGGGAGCAAAATCGCAAAAGCCTCTCCAGCTGCGCCCGTGGAAGAACGGCGCGGAAGGTGGAGCCCTCAACTGAGAAGGAGCGAGCTAAAAGGCGTAAAAGATACGGGGAAAGGTGCAATAACCGGCGCCTCGGAGAATCTCGTGCCTTGAGCGTGTAAAGTTCTCGGAGATGAAAATCAGTTATCCGCATTGGAAAAGGCCCGATAAATGGCATGAAGATGGGGGAAAAGGACAGAGCGTACCCCTTCAAAGGGGGCTTGGCCATGGGGGTCCAGCAACGCAAAGACTGCGAGGGGCAGCAGGAGGAGACGGGGACGTCCATAATCGCGGATCTCAGTGAAAAAGAGCGAACAGGCGAATGCCTAGTAAACTAAAAGAATGCGGGTCACAAAGAGAGAAGCATTCTGAGAATGTCTAAGAGGCCTAAAAGAAAAACGGTCATGAAACTATGAAAGCAGATCGGGCCTCATCTTATGGAGCTCGACGGCCTCCATAGTTTTGGACAGAGCCCACTAGGAACTTGGCCAAGGTCCAGAACGGGGACCAGGGTAGTCGCGCATACAGACAGTTATCGTCGGAAAGCTGCTCTTGGGAGAAAGTAACATCGCATGCTTGACGAAGAAGGGGCTGTTGGCGATAAGCTTTAGAGACAGGACCGGGCCGAAAAAAAACGAAAGGACATCGTGGGGACTCCTCTTGCGATGGTTTCCGTAGGGTAAATTCTATTAGTCTTCAACCTCAGAGCACAAGAACCGATACTGGGGAAAACACGACTTCCTCAAACCTTCCACCGAAAAACCAATTCCGGGCGAACAAGAAGCAGGATAGTCTCTCAAAAGGAGGAAAGCCGTTGGTCTCCATCATCTGGAAAATCGAGTTTGAAAAAGGGTTGCCAGTAACTTGGTAAAGTCCGAAAGAAAAGCCGGCGGGGGTGGAGGGATCCGAGAAGAAAATAGGATCTCCATACTAGTCGGCACGAAAAAAGCTCCTGGAGGGTTTAGATCGAAGAATCTTCGGAAAACTGACTGCATGAAAAACCGAGCGGTATCGAGTCAAGAGTAGTCGAACCGAAAAAGCGTGACTAATTGGAGACATCCTCCGGGTCCCGAAGATTCCGCCAGACCTTCCTCCGTCCCTCCGCATCGAGACTTCTCCCAGAAATGCGGCCTCGTAGGGGGAAAAGAAGAGAAAATCTAGAGGCATCAGCGCAAAAACAGCCTCCGAGACAGGCTAAAGGGGCCGTGCCGATTTGTCCAGCGTGCACGGAAAAGAGCCTGTCCCGCCCTATCTTATTGGGTAAAGGGGAGGAATGGGAGGCTTCTCCTGGGAATGGTAGGAAAAAAAGCTTATGAAAAGAGAGATGGTAGGGCGGGGAAAAAAGGGGGAACTCGGCGTGTCCGATTGCCCAGAAAATGTCGCAGATCAATCAGAGAGAGCGGAACAGTTCCCGGAAGCCGGCCAACGGGAAAAGGAATCGCTGGGCCCACCTCTCGACATGCCGGGCTGACTGTTTGGCGCGGGGAATCGTTAAGATTGAGAAGGGGGACAGAGCCCAAAGCGGGGAGAGGGGGCGCTTAATGTCAGAAGCCAGGCTGCAGGCTCATCTGAAGACCATAAAAGGTCGCATTTCTATCCTGTCCGGGAACGAGGGGAGCGGGAAACCTGATCCGAGGAATTCGCGAAAAAAAAAAGGATACATATCAGTCCTCGCAAGGGCCGTATTTATCCTCCAAAAGACATCCAAGAGACTGGCGCTGGACGTACCCAGGTAAGGGACGCTGCAGTTGCTCGATACCATAGCCGCGTTTCGAAGGGGCCTTTCAAGAGTGCCTGAAGCCGGGTGGCATGGGAGGTGAACGAAAACCCGAGGAAGATTCGATGACCTGGAGCTGCCTATGGATGGCAATCTAGGTGAAGGGGGCGACGGCCTTGGGGGCCTGGGAGGGGGGTGGTCTGAAAAGGAAAAGGCGCCTGCAGGAATGGGGATTTCGCAAACGGGGAGACGAATGACCAGAACGAATCTAGGGCCGTAACAAGGTTTCGGGGGCTTTACGACGAAGAGGCCGGTCCTTTCTCCAAACCACTAGGTATTCAAGAAGCTATCTCCCCCTTCGACCCTGGCAAGAACACCATCTGGGCAAAGAACTGAGCTACAACTCTCGCCAGCTGACCTAATTCCTGAAAAAGAGCAAAAGGCAAAACGGGGAGCTGTAAAATAGGTCGCCAGAGCTGGGAGTCCTTGGAAGACTATTCCTTGGAGAAAGCGGAGTGGGACCCGAGCCATGATAAGCAGCAGGCGGGTTGTGAACAGGGGAAGTGGTAGTTTTAAAAGGTCCTTCCTGAGGGACGAGGGGTGGTGCAAGACGAAAAGCGTCCTGGGGCCAGGTGAGATGTGAAAAGCCGGGGGGGGGCCGCCGCAGAAATGGGGGGAGTTGCTTGACCACTGGGAAAAGGAGGGAAGGGGGAGAGGGCCAGGGGAAAGAATGCAGGGAGTAGAGAATTGATTCCCGGTCGTGAGGGCTTTCTCGAGGGGACGAGAAGTAGCGGAGGCCGGAAAAACCGAATGATTCGAAGCGAATCCGTGGGGGGACTCGAGCATAGAGAATCCGGCGCAGTCAGGGAAAGCGAACGCGAAACGTAGAAGTTTGCGGGTGTTCAGGAAAGAGGGGGAAGAGCGCCTGAAGAAAAAAACAGGGAGAAAATAAGTCAGTCGGGTTCACGCATCGGGTCCGGCAGGAAATGGTGGGGTAGGATAGTTGGGAGCGCAACCTAGTACGGTTTCCGGGACAACAGAGGCGGGAGGGGCCGGACTCAAAGATTTGACCAAGGGCCCAACGATATGGAGGGTTCCGGAAAACTCGGAGGGGGGAAGAGCGGTTCATTTGTAAAGGAGGGGGGGAACCTACGTGTGAAAAAGCAACACTCCTCAGGCCCCGCCTGCAGAGAGACCTGGGAGTCGTCGGGGCAGTTCACGCTGAAAGATTTGGAGGAGCTGAAACTCCAGCAAGAGGGAGGCGAAACGAAAGGAGGAACCACTTACCTGCACCGCGCATTCACCATTCCGAATCCGGTCATGATTTGTAAGTTTTTTATTGTTTAGGGAGGAGTCAGTTGAGAACCCCTACAGACTCGGTCACCGGACTACGAGGTACCTCACATGGGGGTGGGCGCACGTCAAAATGCGATGCGGTCGGCAGCGCTCCCTGCAGACGTCTTTCAGGGAGAACAAGGGCAATATGGGTGAGACCTAACATAATAGTCGAAAAAGAATACCAAATAAAAAAAAAAAAAAAAGAAAAGAAGAAAGACATTGACCATGCGTGAAAAAACGACGGTCCAAGGTCTACGGTGGGTTTTTTCAGGGAACAGGGAGACTCAACACAGAAAAAGCCCGCAGCTCTCACTTTTGGGTGACTCTGGCCAAAAGAAGATGACCGTACGCTACTTATCGCGTTAAGACTCATCAATATTCTGTAAGAATGGCGCGCGTTTGTCAAAAGAAGCTCACTCGACGTTAGCAATGATTTAGGAAAACGGGGGAGGCCGTCCACTGGGGATTCTTTGACAAAACCCTGGCGGAAAAGTGAAACGGTGGATTTCCTTGTGTAAGACAACTCACCATTTCAGGAGTCGGAGAATGCGAAGAGAGCAGGGGAAAAAAAGGAAAAGCGCAGACGCGCGATCTGGCTGGCGTTATCACATAGAAATAACCGAGGAATGATATGAGAAAACCTCGGAAACGAAAGTGGAGCTTAATGGATAGAAACGCCGTCCAGGAAATCCTGAAGGAAAGGGAACGAAAAACTCTGGAAAAAGGGACGAAGAAATTTTTTTTCGCCTCGCCACGATGTAGCTGTTTCCATACTTCGGCCAAAAAATGGAAGCAGGGGGGACTAGAAACACGTAGGGAAAGTAAGCTCGTGGAAGCCAGGGTCTCCTGAGGGGGAAGTCCGGGGAAATGCGGTAAGAGAGGGAGTAGGAGGCCAAGACTTCGTAAAGACCGCCCGAGAGAGAAACCTCGATCTTGGTGGGGTTCCTGGAGGTAGGGGTAGATCGAAGGCTAGAGATGAAAAGCACTTGTTCATACCAACACAAAGACCTACCCTCCAAACAAACAAGGCCGTTAAGGACGGCAAAGCGAGAAGTGAAGACTCGGAAACCGCCCGAGGGGACAGGAACATGCTGATAGAGTTTTCAACCAGGTAAGCATCCATCGGGTAAAGGCCGCCTTCAGGAGGGACCGACGGCAGGGTCACTGTCAGCAGGTGCGGACTGGATCTACAGGGACAACGGCACAGCGCCATCTAATGGCTGAGTGGTTGGGAAGAGAGCATCGAGAGGGAGGACCGCAGTCTGGAAAAGGGGAATGGCGAGGAAAGTGCCGCACGAGAGATCATGTAGGGGGTTCGACCACTTGTTGAAAGGGGAGCGACGACCTGCGGGGGCGCAGCTAAAAGAGACCTGGAGGAAAAGGACAGCGCCGCCGGAATCGGGCCTACTAGGCTATTCGGGAAGCTTGGCTCTACGGAGAGGCACGCGAAAAAAGGCACGACGGGGGCCACCGTAGTGCCTCTACGGGGCCGAAATTTGTCCATCTTGCGAAGAAAATGTTCCGAAGAGAGTGGGGGGATCTGGAAGAGGAAAGCCTCGGACACAGCAAGAAGAAAGAGAAAGTATGGAGGAAAAGGAGAATGTAGGTGCTGAAGACAACGGAGAAGGGTGTCAGGTCGATGCTCCAATGGAAGAAGAAGAAAGCTTTCTGGGGGAAAAAAGGGTCAAAAAGTCCAAGGGCGGGGGAAAGGCCCAAAGAGAGCTGCAACAAGGCTGGCCCTACAAAAGACTCGTATCTGTCAGGGGAGAGGATGTTTTCGCTGAGGGGAGGCTCACCTCGAAGGGGGCCGATGACGGCTTCGGCTGGGGGGTGTAAAGTCACGACCATTCCTATTCTCATCTGAGCAGTCGCATTTCGAAATCCAATCCGTCGACTAAAGAGAGAAAAAATGTCTCGCGGAAAACTTTAATCCAAGTATCTGAGGTGAGCTCTGTGAAGGCAGCTTCTTCAGAAGAAACAAATCGAGATGAGCTGTGAACCATACTAAGTTCCGCAGGTGATCGTCTGCAGTAAAGAGATCACATGCCGGCCGTCGTTGGGAGGAGGAAGGAAAAGGGCAAAAGGTCGACGGAACTTGAGAAAAACCGAGGGAAGGGGGGGACCTTGAGACGAAAGATGTGAAGGGGGAAATCGGAGCGTTGGAAATACCGCCTGCGGGGCAGGGAGGAGGGGGGGGGCAATAAACTTAAGCGAAGCCTGCCAGGAAGGCGGGGGGGGAACCCGTTTACGAGAAAAGACACCGAAAGGGAACCACGAGGAGATAGGTCAGTCCGAGCCGGAGAAGGCTGTCTGTCTCGAACGCGTCGCCCAGAAGCGAGGGCGAAAAGGCTGAACCTGACGGCCCCACGAGCCTGGCCGAAGGGGACGCTGATGCGCGGAAAGAAATAAGAAAAGAAGTCTGGGAAAAAGAAATGATGGCGAGGCGAACAAACTGGCAGGAAGGGGAGCTTGTCCATCAGCTTGAGAGATGGCGTTCCTTGACTAAGAGGACGGAAAGGGAGGAAAACGAAAGGAGGATTGTGACCGCTTCTTGATACGATCGATGGAAGAACAGGGAGGCAAAGCTCAAAAGGCTGAGACAGGTGAAGGGTGGCGTGCCTCTTGACAAAGCTGCTTCATGGGGAGGGCCAAAGAAAACGGGCTGAACCAGCAAGCGGAAAGGGCTGCCTGGAAGAAGGAACCAGCCTCGAAAAAAGTTGTATCCATAAGGGATAGGAAGAAGGGAGGGAAAATAAAGGGCAGTCAAGGAGGAGTCGACGAGAAGTACACAAAGAGTGGCATGCCGAAACATACGAGCTTTATTGGAAAGACTGAAAAGCGACCAGGGCTGGAAGATCACCGCTCGAACAAAGAGGGACACTTTCCGAGGGAGGGAGTGTGTGGCCTGACGTTAAAAGTGGCCTGAAAAAAACAAAACCGAGAAACTGGGAAAGTCTGAATTTGGGAAAAAAAGATGAATGGTGGGTACCTTCTGGGGAACGACTCTTAATGGGTACGCAAAACGGGCAACGAGAAGGGTTCGACGACCTGAGGGGGAACGCTGAATCGACGGGGATGGGGGAAAAAGTTTAAGGGAACTCAAAGATAATGAGGACCTCGGAAGGGGACCGAGCGAGACGGAATAGGCCTTGGCGCCTATTGGTCTAGAATCCAACCTCCTAAAGAGAAAACAAAGAAGGAAAATGCGCCCGGAATGTGCAAACGG
>Ga0179593_1582323_pt1 | contig 10120 bp, 13 predicted proteins | sample CZODoug2_1_08_16_FD_185931 | JGI IMG/M metagenome (GOLD analysis project Ga0179593, IMG submission 185931) | Vadose zone soil fungal communities from Angelo Coast Range Reserve, California, USA - CZODoug2_1_08_16fungal (PacBio error correction) | ecosystem: Environmental > Terrestrial > Soil >...
ACCTGGTGGGAGACAAAACTACCGGGGCAGTTTCCACCCGGTTGAGAAAAAAAAGGACAGATTGAAGTGAACGGTGCGGGGACCTATTCTCAGACTGAAATGGGGGGGGGCTGCAAAAAATTTGCAGCACACAAAAAGGGAAAAGCACGTACGGTGACCATAGGAAAGAAAAAGGAAAAAAAAAAAAAAATACAAACGCTCCAGTCAAGAGTGGGGGGGTCATTCAAAAGTCGGAAACGAAGAGACAAGCGAGGGATCGCGGAGTTCGCACCGAGCTAAGAAAAAACGTTCGGCCCATGCCTGTTCAAGAAAACATGGTTCCCCTGTGTGGGACCGGTATAACAGATGGCGAATACCAGCTGACTGCAAGAACGCGGTCAAGCAGGGGGGAAGAGTAAAAATCTCTCAAAAAAAGGGAGGGGGGGAAAGGGGAAAAGGGGGAAAAAGAAGAGATGCTCCTCGACTAGAAACGGGCTCTAATGGTCGAACTGGGGGCAGACGATCCAGAAAAAAAGCAACCGTGCGCAGGAAGAAGGGAAATTAATTCCATGGAGCAGGGGGGGAGAAGGTCGGGCAATCACGCGGAAAAAAAATAAAAGAAAAAGGCGATGTCAGGGACCTATTGAAACAAAGAGGGAAAACAACCTTAGCGGGGGGAAAGTAGTTCTTTCGAAAGAGGGAACAGTCAGGGGGGGGGGGGGAGACGCCACTAAGGCGGGGGAAAGGGGAACTGAAAACGGGAGGCAAACACAAAAAAAAAAAGTAAATCATCAGGTCATAAACCCAAGGAGAGAATCAGGTTATCCGCACCTGGGGGGAATGAAATTAACCAAGGCGAAATACTACACTGGTCTAACAGGGTGAGGGTAGGGGGGGGAACAAAACACAGGACAAGACGGAAAGGGGGACCTATGAGGGCGGGAGGCAACACGGTGAAGAAAAAGGTGGGTGGTTTGCCCATCCACAAAAGGGGGGCTGGGGAAGCCAGACATCGTACATCAAAGCTAAGGGAACCCCAAAATCCGGACGAAATCACTTTCGAACCATCCACCTGAAAAAAAAACTCGGCGGTCTCCGGTGGTGAACGTAGGGGGGGGGCTACGAGGACGAAGGAGGTGGGTGCATGTTTCCATAGAAGGGGGCACTGAAAAGGACAAGGGTCGAAGCCAGAGACCGCACAACGGCAACAACTATGACGGTCTAAGGGGGGGGGGGGCATTGCATTTCCTTAATAAAGAGTCGGGAAAAGGCAAGGGTGTTGTGGAGCGGTCTGAGGGGGGGGGGAAAAAACCCAAGGGGTGGGGGGGACAGGGTAGGAAATTGGTTCCGCCCAGTCAAGGGGGAAAAGGGGGGAACAATCGGTGGGGGGCAAGCGGAAGGCGACGGTCAAAAGAGAGTCTAAAACAAGGAAATTCGGGGTGGGGCGGGCGAGGGGAAAAAACTAGTTCAAAGCAGAGGAAAAAAAACCGGTATGGGCATATACAACGGGGGAAGACAGAAAAAAAAAAATTCGGTCGACTTTCGGTACAATGGTAAAGGAACCTGGGAAGGGGAAATAAGGAAAGAAAGCAGGCGATGAGCCAAAAAACGAACAAGGACTAATAAAACTCACGGTGACACGAGAAATCCGCGGCGACGAAAAAAAAAGCCAACTAGAATCGGTCTTTTTGAGGAAAAAAAAGCAAAGGGAAGAAACTTGCCATCAGATCAAGAAAGTAGGGTAATCGTGCCATGGGTTTCGGGTGCACAAAAAAAGCCAGGAGAAACACGTACCCGTCAAGAAAAAACCACAAGCGCATATGAAATATAAAATAGGAGGAAAGCAGGTAAATTGGGGGGGAAACACGTTGTTGACGGAGTGGGGGGAGCCTAATCTCTCGGGACCCAATTGCCTTGTGGGGGCCGGTTGATGGGGTGATAGGAGGGGGGAAAGAGAGGAAAACTGGCAAACCAAAAACTCGAAAACCAGGAGAAGTGGGGGATGAAAATCAAAAGGCAGGGGATTGCCAACCAAACGGGCATGAAATTGCAACGATGGGGTGAAGAAGACGAAAATCACGGGAAATTTGAGGCAAAATCCGGGGGCGAAGCCAACGCGGGCAAACAAGGGGGAGTTTCAAGGCACCAACCTAGAAGGGGGGGCGATCGCTCCGGAAAACTGAAAGAAAAAAGCCATGGTTAGGGGATAGGAAGCGAGCCTGGCGGCAGAAGCCCACTGAAGGAGGGGAAGGTGCTTTCGGGGGGGGAAGATTAAAGGAGTGGGGACGAACATGGGAGGCCGGTCCCCTGGGAAGATCAATACCTTCCGGGGGGCCAACGGGCGATCCCAAGGGCCAAAACCTTTTGGGGGACAGGGGGGAAGATGGACGGATTAGTAAGGGTCGAGGTCATGAAACACCTTCTCTAGGGCGATGGCAATGGGTAGGGCAAATTGGAGTGACAAAAAACGCTGGAGTGAACCAGTATCCTGAGGGAACGCCCGCAAAATGTTGGTCGACGCCAAAGACGGCCAAAGAGGGGCGAATGAAAAAAGCCCGACCAGCAAAAAGTAAGGGTTTGACAGTTGGAGAAAAAAAGGCAAAGAATTGGGTGGCGGAGCTGCCCGCCTCCCCAGCAGAGAGTTTGCGAGGATGTTCACGAGATCAATTGTTGCAACAGGGGGCCTATCCCGCTTTGTTTGTCGCGCGAGGGAAAAAGTAATCCAGGAAAGGCGATCTTTGGGGGGGGTAAATTCCAAAGGAAGAAACCGGAAAGTGAAGGGCAATTTTTACAAGGGGGAAAAAAAACCGCAGCCAAAGGGCGTGCCGGGCGAAAAACCTCGGAGGGAACCTACTAGAAAGGGGGGGGGGCAAGGCCAAAAATCCGTTTTTGCAATCTCATATCTCCCCTCAGCCTCGCGAAAAAGAAGCAAAAGCGGGGTGGCCCCCAAAAAAAAACCAAAACCTAGAGGGTCGTGTAAACCGCTCCTCCAAAAAAACTTCAAAAAAGAAGCCTGAAAAATACAAATCGCGGGAAAAGCCGTGATGTCTTTTCCCCATCAAAGAGATGGGGCGTGTAGAGCACATAAACACAACAGCCGCTGGGTCACAGCCCCCGCTTCCTCCAAAGGGGGGGGTAGGTGTGTCCAGAAAAAAAAAAAAACGGAGGGAGGAAGAAGGAGAAGAGAAAAAAAAAAAATTCATTTCTCATTCTGAACCCTGGGGTAGTGGGTTGGAGAACGACTATCAGTGATGGTACGCCACGCCGAAAGGGGTCATCACTTATTTTTGACCAAAAGAACGGTCTTCAGAAGTGGTCCCTTTGAGAAAGGAACCACGCAACCTAAATCACGGCCACCTCACGCGCAAGTTATTCAGGCTATTCCGAGCAAACGAAAGGGGATGAAGTCGGGGGGAGCCGCAAAAATCCAGGATTCTCGCCTTACTTATGAGGAAAAGATAGGCACCGTCCTGTCCTTGGAACGAAAGGAAACCTTCATTGCTTATTATAAGAACAAAACGCAAAGAAAAATGAGGGAGTGGAGATGGCAGGCGCCTAAAAAAAAAAGCGAAATGTCTATTCCTTTCACAACACCTTCCAATAAATCCTCCGAAAAAAAAAAAAGGGAAAAAGGGGGGTAAAAAGGAAGGGAAAACTGAACAACCATGAGTGCCCTTGGAATTTCACTTACTTGGGAAAGTTCCAAGGGGGGATGTCGTGAGAAAAGAGCCAAAAAGGTGTCAAGATCCGGGTGAATCAAGGACTGGTTCTGATGCACCTACCTCGAAGCCAAGGTTTCCGACCCTCGGGGGGTACCAACAAGTTTACTACCAAAGAGCCGGCAACAGGGGAAAGGGAGAACGGGTTAATTTACAGCGGGGTCCCCGACCGGAAACACCGGATTACGTTTTCACAATTGTTTTTGTGCTGAAAAGGGGTTGGGTTGGTTTGGGGGGGCTTTTGACCAAAAAAATCAGGCCGGGTCCTTCGGGGACCGGGGGACGAACGCTATCCACTGCCGCTCAAAGAGAAAACGGGGTCCTACCAGTCAAATGGCCCTCAAATGTTCTCCCATTCCTGGCAAAAAAGCCCTAGCACCCATCAGGTAAAAAATCTTATCATTTGCTAAAGAGAATAACTGGTTTCTGGCGGGAATTCGCCACAACTCTCCAAAAATTCGTGGCATTTTTTTCCGCAAAATACCCCCTTTTTGGAACTCTTCCCCTTGGGAATCTAGGGTCTCCCCCACCCCCCACTTATTCCACGGGATTGGTAGAGCATCTCCCAAAGATGTTTTTAACCGTTCAAAACCAGGTTGGGGGGACCACCCCCCCCCACCCCCACCCCCCAACACAAACACACCCAACCCCACCACCAAAACCGCAAAGGCGCAAGAAGAAGCAACCGGACCCCCCAACCTTCGCCCCCCAGACCGACCTCACCCGTCCAAAAATCCTCTGTTTCCCAGAGGCATCAACAAACACACAAAATGGCTGGGTGGTCAAAAGAGATTTCCCCAAATGTCCAGCACAGATCACTACCAAAAGTCCAAAACAATGGAAACCCAAAGAAAAATGGACCCAAGCCGCAGACCCCTAAGGAAAAAAAAAAAAAAAAAACAACCAACCAGGGGCCAACCAATTAACCATCCCGGAAAAGAAAGGAAAAAGTCATTCATCATGGGCTAATAATTGGGAGTAAACGCTGGGTGGTCGTCACAAGGAAAACAGGGGGGGGGGGGGGGTTTCTATCGCAAACCGTAAATCTGGGGTTCCGGGACGACCCTCCTTCCATTTTATAGGGGGGAACCTGGGCCCCGCAACGTTTAGGTCCGGGAAAGGCAATTTGACCCCCGAAAGTTCGACAGCCCGCCCTTACTCGTCGGGGGGGGAACGGGGCTATATCTGCCGGTTGGTAGGGTTCGGTTGGCCTAGGCAGCGGTGCGTGTAACTCCAAGTAATCTGCACATTGAAAGAATCCCAAACATTGGGGCCGAAAAGAAGCAAAGAGGTCCCAACTTGAGGCGTCGAGATCACAAAAATTAAGATACAAGGGGGGGGCGGAGAAAAGGTTTAATATCCACCATAATTTGTCATAGTCGCCCCGGATCGAAAGAAACATGAAACCGATTTAAGGAAACGCCCTTTGCTCAGGAAGAAAAGGGAAAACACCAAAGTCCCAAGGAGGGGGGCAAAAGTCAGAAAAACCAGAAGTCAAGCTCGAAAAACGGGTCTGGAAAAAGAGACGCACCTTTAAAATTCCCTAAAAGAACAGACCCTCTTTGAGGGAGAATGGAAAAACGAACGTTGGCACGGCTCCCGGCCTCAAGAGGGGCGCAATGTAAACACGCCCCACGGAAGGTCAAAAGGAAAACGAAACGTGGAACCGACGCCAAAAACGGAGGGTAACGACAAAAATCTTGGGGGGGGAACGTACGTCCCCCGTACCTGTATTCCAGCAGGAACGCAAGACAGCTTGAAGGGGTCGGGGGGAAATAAAGAAAAAAACGGACCCAAACGGGGAAAAAGCCCAATATCGACACAGGCTCTGAAAACGCAAACGGACAAAAAAAATGGAAAGGCTGTGGCACAACGTATCCGTTTGTACAAAAAAAGGTTCCACCGGGACCCAAGGGGGGTCGTATGGGCTTTGGGGTTAAAGGGAAAAACGGGGTGGGGGCAAGACTTTCACACGAATTCGAAAAAAAAGGAAAAAACTGGTGGGAAAAACCCAGTGTGTGTCAGAGGGGGGGCAAACAGGGAAATGCCGCCACGAGGAGTTTAAAAACGGGAAAAAAATTAGCGAACGGGACACCGGTACGAAAGGTACACTCTTGATGTTGTCAGAGGGGTGGCATTTGGAAGGATTAGCGTGCCCGGCAACTCCGAAAGTCAAATAGAGGGGCGGTCGAGGGCTCCGGGGAATGTTCCCTCGGCAACTCCCAAAAAACGAGCCAAGGGGAAGAAAAGATTTCCTCCAATGGCCTTGTTTTCACCTCATCGGTGACGCAGGGCCGGATGAGACAAAAAGAAAATGTCACACACCCCCACACACGCGGGGGGGGGGGGGGAAAGGGCGAGAGTATAGAGGGGCGGTGAGAAAAAGGGGAAAAATGACAGGGGAAGGGGTAAAGAGAGAGAATGGTAGAGGGAAAGGGGGGTGATGGTGAGGGGGCGGTAAATGGGGGGGATACGGGTGGGGATGGAGACTGGAAGCAGGGAGAGAGGATAGGGAGTAAGGGGGAGAGGGAAAGAGCAGTTTGATAAAGGGTGGGGTGGATTGACAGTGGAACAGGGCCACGATGAGCCGAAGAGGGTGGAAAGACTATGTGGAGGTGGGGCAGGTGGAGGGGAGAGATGCGAGGGTGAGTAGTGAGGGGAAGGGGTGAGGGGAGGAAAGGGGCGAGAAGGAAAAGGAGAAAAGAGGGAGGTGTGTAGGCGGAGGGTGAAAAATGCGCGGGGAGTAGGGAGGGCGGATGTTAGGCGGGCGGGGGCTAGACATAGGCAGCGGGGGGGTAAATAGAGTGTTGGAATGAAAGGAAGTAAGAGTAGAAAAGAGATGGGCTGGAAGAACGAGACGAGAGGAGGATAATGGATTGGGAAGAGGATGGTTAGAAGCGTGTGATAGCGGTGACAAGGGGGAGGACACATTCATTGCATGTATCTTCGGTCTTGGGCAACAGATCCGAAACTCGTTTGCCGATGAGGGGAGGGGTGATAATAAAACAGCAGCGGGAAATAGATAAGGGTAGTGGACCGGGGAAGACCGTGAAGGCCCCCCCCAACTTTCTCTTCCGACCCAGTCTGAGCTCTACTCTCCGAAAACAAATTGAACTCTATGCACTCCCCGGCCGGCGTTCGAACTGCGTCACGATCCCAAGATCTGAAAGATGCATAAAACACAGGACGTCCGACAAGAAAATATGGCTGTAAGGCATGGGCTAAGCCGCGTTTCTCGAAGGAGGGACAAATCGGAGAACCATAAAAAAGGGAAGGGTACCCCTCAAAAGCTTGAGGGGCTATCCGAAGGGTAGGGAATCAAACAGCCCTACAAAGGCTGCGGTCTTACCGGAGAGAAACGGGGACACTTAAGGCAAACCGTAACGGCCTCAAACCAGGCAGGAAATCAACGGGGGGACCACAAAAAAAAACTGCTTGGAAAACAACGGGTGGGTGATTTGGGGGGGAAGGGACCGGAAAAACAGGAGGAGAAGGAGGGGGAAGACGGGACAAAGGGACTTAAACCATGGAAAACAATTTGGGCGACAGAGTGACAAGGGCAGATTTGGGGGGAGAAACACAAGTAACTGAACCGGGCAAGGGGGGATGTAAGCGGGGCCAGAAAGACCCTGTGTATGGCTTCAAGGAGTACCCGGGGCTCTTGAACAGCAAAGAGAGACCAACGGGAAGAGGGGAGAATGTCAGCGAAGACAAAACTCGCCCTTCTCCCCGGTGGGGGAGGGGGGCGGTCCAAGGTCGTAAACCGAAGGTGGGCACGGTGGCCAGGGGAGCGAATTTCCGACGGGGACCCGAAAGGGGGTGTTTCCTCCTCCCCACCACGGCCAAAGATGCATGGCAGATGGGGGGGGGCCCCATGAAAGGCCTGAGAGCGAGGGAAAGAGGGCCCAGAAAAAGTTTGTGTTGCTTCTTTAGGCAAAAACGGGGGGGGGTGCCCAACGCCGTAGGGGGGGGGACCAGTGAGGGTGGCACACAAAGGTAAAGGGTTCCGGATGGGGGCAGCCGTGTATTGTGAAACGACGAAGAATCAGGGAGAAGGCAAAATATTTCCCCTTCCAGAGAACCACCCCAAGGTAGGGAAAAGGGGGGGGGGGGGGTACCATGCGCCACATTGACCATCTGATTGGGAAACAATTGGTATCGGAAGCTGTCGAAAAGGGGAAAAGACCGAAGGATCTCAAAGGAGGCAACCGTCAACCTTAAAAAAGATAAGTGGAAAAAGAGATATCATCTTTCTTCAGTGAGAAGACGAAAAGAAGGATCAAAACAAAAAAAGAAAAATATAAAGAGGCTTTTCTTCAGGGAAAAGAACAAACCCCGCCCCCCCCCGATAAGCGGCTGGCACCTCCGCGCCACCGCACCTGAGAGAACATCACCACAATTGGTTTTGTAAAGGAGGGGGGAGCAACAAAAGAGCCCAAAAACTTCACCCAAAAGTGCAACGGCAAGATCATGCGGAAAGTGCTTTTCATTGGGGAAAAGGGGTGGGGGGCACGGAGTGGATCCAGAAAGAAGAGGACATTGGAAAAAGGGGGGGAAGAATTTTGATCGGATTGGGAACAAGCCTTAGTCACACAAAGTTTGGATGCATCCAGGCAGCAGGTAGGGGGGATTTCCAACACGGGGGAAAAGTAAAAGATTTTGAAAAGGTGGGGCCGAGGACAATCCGAATTTTTAGCACTCCGCTCATCACGCCTACATGGTGTGTTGGGGGGTTGGCTCCCGTCTGCACCGCTTTGGGAGAGAAGAACCGCCCAGGCTTTTATCTTGCGCAAAGGAAGCGGACAAGTTTCTGCGGCCAAAACCAGCACCGGGGGAAGGGGAGGCAAAAAGATGAAAATTACGTGAAGATGAACTTGGCCCCCGGGCTGCCGTGAGAGGAACTTTAAGAATATCCAACCACACGCTCGGCCCGAGGATGTAAAACAAAGAAAACACGAAAAAACCTGTGAACCTAATTCGGGACGTCGAACGCGGTAAAACCTGATGAAAACCTAGCACTCCGTCAACGCGGCTGGAGGCCGGCAAGGATGGGTTTCCTTGGAAAGGACCTGACGCTCGGCGGCTGGTGAGGTAGTGAAAGCGCCCACACAGGTGGGGGGTTTTCAGAACAGTCAAACATACTGGCCCCTATCGTGCAGTAAGAAAAAAAAGGCAAATCTTATGGACGTGTATGACAACAAGGGGGAAAAACACCAGGCAATGGTGTAGCGGACAAAATTCCCGGTCCCTCCCTAAAGCAGAGCTTGAAAAAAAAAATGGCCGAAGCATGTGCCGGAAAATAGGAAGCTGTTCCGGGGATCAGGATCGTCCATCCCGGGGGGCGATCAGACGCGTGGGTTCAGTTCTCATCCGAAAAAGAAAAAAGGAAGGGTCAATTCTTGCAACCTCATCGCAGCCAGCCGCTGTCAAAACCTATCGAGATTTAATGGTAAAAGAGGAAACCTTAATATAACTAGGGGGTGCGGGGGGGCAACCTGTCTAAAAAATGCAGATCCCCTATCTCACGGAAAGACGAGCGCCGAAGGGAAGTCTGCCCTGTGGAAAGGGGGAAATGTTTCGGGGGAAAGGGCCCAAAAACCAAAAACTGGAGGCCCAATACTGCCCTGCAGCAAAGTCTCAGGTGTGACCACGATAAACAGAGTGAGGCGGGGGTCCCCCTCCATCCCAGAATGGCGTTTGTGCCAACGAAAAAAAAAACATAGCACGACTCCGGGAGGGGGGGGGGGAACACTGCCCCCCAAACACTGCGGGCCACACATTTTAACTAGGGTTGTCAAAGTCAACAAAAACCAACGAAGGGAGGAAAGGAGCAAACCAAGGGGGGGGGGGGGCGCAAGCGGCCGGGTTGAAACTCCTCGATTCCACAGGGGGGTCACTGGGGGGGGCTAAAAAAAAAGAAACTACGGGGGCTCGGGAGGGCGCCATTCCCGGATGGGGAAAGAGACGCGACTGGGTTGATAGAAGGGCGTGCCAGGAGCCCGTGGTGCCCGGGAGTAACCCGCAAACAGCTCCTGGAAACAGCCGGAAAGTACGTCTCTCCTGGAAAGGTGACTGCACTCAGACACGATATGACAAAAGAGGAAACTCCCCGCGTTTGAAGGACGTTATGTGGGTCCAATAAGGGAGGACTCAAAAAAAACACAAAAAAAAAAAAAAAAAAAAAAAAAACTTCAAATACCGGGGGGAGCGGAATAGGCATGCGTAAGAAACCAAGTCATGATCGACGGAAGTAAGGGGAGAGATGCTGCAAAAATCGTAAATCTTCATTCAACAATGATTCGGCACATCTCGACGAATGGGGGGAAGTGGCAGCGCAGGACCCCCATGTCATTATTGGGTGAACTGTGAAATCAAATACACACCCACTGGGACCCGATGGGAGGGGGAAAGAAAAGCGCCCC
>Ga0179593_1595340_pt1 | contig 10120 bp, 12 predicted proteins | sample CZODoug2_1_08_16_FD_185931 | JGI IMG/M metagenome (GOLD analysis project Ga0179593, IMG submission 185931) | Vadose zone soil fungal communities from Angelo Coast Range Reserve, California, USA - CZODoug2_1_08_16fungal (PacBio error correction) | ecosystem: Environmental > Terrestrial > Soil >...
AGGAAAAAAGGGTGTTGTGGCCTAACCCTACTGCTGAGTGTGCAGGGGTGCACAGAACAAAGACAAGGGCGGAGCCAACGCCAATAGCCAAAGAAACAAAAAAGAAAAAGAAAAAGGGAGACTTGGGAAGGGTCATTCAGCTCAAGACGTGCACCTTGATCGGGATAAAAGCGGAGCCAAGGTTAGGTGGACCATCAAGAAACCCGGGTGAGGGGAGGGGGAAATAGTGGCCAAAAACTCAGGACCATTACCTGACCGGCTCGCGCTCAGTGACATTTAACCGCAGAAGGAGGACTGCCAAGACTCCAGGGGGGGTGGGAAATAGTACGAACGAGGGGGGAAAAAGGACATCGACCTCAAAAGGGCCACCAGGATAACGCCCCCACGGAAGCCTTTGAACAAAATCGTTGATTCACAACCTAAGGAGGGGGAAGGGGGATAGTGGGCTCAATACAAGAGGCAGACCTTAGGGTCCGGGTGCTCATATACACGGCGCACACTCGAAATGCTCCTTTGCGAGGGGAGGGCACAGAGGGGGAGGAGGAGCAAAAAAAAAAAAGGGAACCTATAAACCTCCTTGCGGTGAAATGTGCAAGGGAAGTTTGTTGAAAGAAACGGGGGGGGAAACGCAGGGGATCTTCTAAGGAAGGGGGGGAAAAGCTGACGGGAAGACGCGGCGGGTGGAGGCGAAGGAGAACCTCAAAACTGGGCGCAAAGGCAAGACACTGGGGGTAAGGAAAGGTAGGGCACTCGGATGGGGCGCGGAAGAGGGACGTGCCACAGAGGGGGGGACGATTAAATCGTCAAGCGCGGGTTACCTTAATTCCGTGGTAGTGGAAGGGGGGGAAGTTCTCCGTTCAGACGACCGGCGGGACTGTAGGGAAAAGAGAGGGGAGTAAGACAGAAAAAAAGGGGTAGCCCGAACAGGGGGATGCGCCACGCAAGCCGACTTGGAAAGGGTGTCTATCAAAGGAGTTGAGGGGTACTTCACAAAGATTTACTAAGGGGGAAAAACAAGAAGGGCCATCGAAGAACGAGCCTGGTCCGGAAGGGTGAGTTGCGCGCGTTGGGGCCGAGGGGAGTGGGGTGAAACATCAAACCTTCATCAAATCGCCGTCCGATGCAGGGAAGAAGAGGCAACAAAGGGAAGACTGATTCTTTTGGAATATGACGGATCAGGGCGGGTTTGATGTCGTCAAAAGAGTCCACGAGGCAAAAAAAAGCCTCCAGGAAAGATTCGCGCACGGATCATTCTCGTGTTTCAGAAAAGACACATTCAACCTCACCAAAACGCTAATGGGGGGGGAAGAGGGAAAAAGGGAGATAAAGGGAAACAAAAGAAGGGAAAGGTTTCTCAAAGATAGTGTGCCCCTCCACCCGCCAAGGGACTGCTGGGGCGTGTGCCCGATGAAATGAGGGGGGTGGACGCGGAAAAAGGAAAAAAAAGGAAGCGGGTCTGGGAAAAAAAAAAAACACGGACCAGTGGCAGACCGAAGGGTGCAGACCGAAAAAAAAACATCGGCCAAAGCTTAAAGAACGAACTGCAGGAACAAAAGACGCTAGGTATCAAACGACGAAACAGCGGGGCATCGTAGCATGAAAAACCGGAGCACGACGGCGCCAAGTGATGGGGGGGGGAGGAGGATTTAAAAAAAAAAACAGAGGAGTGATTCCATAGGCAACTGCCCATAAGGGGGCACCACCACAAGGACTTTTGGGGGGGTGAATGACCTTTAAATGGAGCAGAGGAAAAAGGGAGCGAAACAGGACGGAGGGGGGGTTTTTATGCCATTGCCGTCAGAACTCGACGCCGAAGAGGTAAGAATCTTCTTAAATAGGCAAAAGACCCGAAGGGAAAAGACGAACCAAGGGGGGGGGGAAAAACAAAGGGGTAGGACAGTTTTGGACCACACGCTCCGTAGAAGGGCTTCCGCGCCAACCTTCTCAACAAAAGGGGGGAAAGAGGTACGTCGACCACGGAGGTCCACGACAATCCGGGGGAAGAAGGGCAAAGCAGGACGACGGGGGGAAAGGGGGGGACTTTTGAACTTTCAAATGAGTCAATCTCTCAGGGAAAAAGCAGGTAACCCAAGGCCGATCTCTGCGGGGAGACCCGAGGGGAAGGAAAAAAAACACAAAAAAGAAAACGTGGGCGGTCCGCCGGTTGCAGGTCAAAAGGACGAGCTGGGAGGTAAACGATGTCAAAAACCAAAATGCAGTGCCCGTGCCCCGATACCGAAAGATTAATCCTTTCAGGGAATCCTCGGTCAAGGAGCCAGCGCGGCAAATTGAGGGGGGGGGGTAAACGTGCTACGTTGAGACTAAGGGTGTGCCCTTGCCCGGAAAGAGTGGCCGAACGAGGAAAGTCTGCGGGATGGGGACTCGGACGTGGTGGCGAACTGTTATCCAAGCAAAGAAAAATTTGACCAGAGAGTTGAAACTAAACTTTGATGCGCGAGGCAAAACACAGCAAGAAGGAACGGTTTGAGGATAAATCAAAATACAGTGGAAAAGATTGGCGAAAAACAGCCCTGAGCGGCAATTCCAAAGAAAACGAAAGCGGGGACTTTCTGACGGTAGTAAGGAGCACCAGGTCAAAGGGGACGAAAAAAACTTCGCCAATCATCGAACCCCCAATTGATTCAGCCCGAAGAAGCACCAAGAAAAATCGACGACGCCCAAAAGGCAAAAAGTGGAGGGACACAGGGTCAGGAGAAAAAAAACGAGGGTTTAGTTCGAGGAAAAAAACTATTGGAAAGCAAAACGAAAAAAAAAAGGACTCTCGGGGGGAGGGCAAAACAGGACCATAAAAGCACACGAACTTTTCTTGGGGACAAACATTTGGGGGGGACTTGTACCTAGAAAAAAAAGTCATGGGGACCATCCCTTCGTGTGGAACGGGAGCAAGGCCCGCCTCTGAGGCGTTTGCAAAGGAGTCCTAGCACTCAAGGCCCTGAACAGAAAACACCGGGCAGTCGTAAGACATCGCGGGATGGGGGGACTTGCTCTCCCCGCCGGCGACAAAAAAACACACCGGGGTCCATGTGACTAGGGGACAACATTATTGCCTCGAATCGACCGTGCGCGGCAGGAACAGTGGGGTCCGGAACAAAGGCCCAACACAGGAATCTCAAGCAAAAATTGGTCAGCGTCCCCCCAAAAAAACCCTGGAAAAGGGTCTCGTGCCACAACAGGCACCTCACCAGTGTGGAGAGGAAGGCTCCTCGTTACCCCATGAAAGGGGGCGAAAAACCGTGCAAACGGGATAAGCACACCCGTGGCGGTTCTCCCAGCACCCCGGCACAGGCTTCTTTGAAATGAGCCCAAAGGGGGGGAAAGGGAACCTGAGAAGGGGCCGAGCATCCAGGGGTCAGCTCGAAAGAGGGTCGAAACGAACACTATGGCTCGTAGCCTGGGAGCCCACCCAAAAAAAATGCCCGACGAAACCCAGAAGGGGGGGGGGGGGACCCGAAGAGGCAGTCTTCCGAGGCTCGTGACATTGCTATCGTAGACACATGAGTGGTCAGCGGGGGGATAAAAGATGAGGAGGGGGCCAAACCCGAGGGGCGGAGGGAATGAAAAACGTCCCCGCACTGTGACGAAAGACGGCGGTACAGGGGGAGAGAGTAGGAGGGGGCGCCCGGCTAACGGGCAACTGCCTGGCCGGGGCCTGCGGCAGGGGGAACGAGGGGCTCGCCCGAATACTGGTATCTGGGTGAGAGTACTCAACAACCGTGCAAAGGACACGTACCATGTCGACTGAACTCGTAAGAAAATATGGGGCAGGGGAGGACAAGTCCCCACGGGGTTCGGACGAGGGAATCGATCCAAAATTCTTATCAGGGGGGTGAAGGACGACAAGGGGGTGGGAAGGAAAGAAGGAAAAGTTTTCTAGCCCATCGGGCCAGCGCCCGAACAATGTTGGGTGGGGTCACGTGACGGGGCCCTAAGCAACAAGCAGACGGGGGGACTCGACATTCTGAGAACTCATGCAGAAGAGGCGGGATGGGCCAAAAAACAGGGGCCAATACTCGCGCTGCAGATGGGGGACTCGCTTGTGGGCAGCAGAGATAACACGAAGGAGGGACCCGGTGAGCAGCAACCGCTTGGTTGTGGGGTTGGAGGGTTTCCTTTCGGAAGGGAAAAAACTTTAAAAATAGCGACATTCACCGGCAAGACGACGAGCTGACGTGGGAAAAAACTCTGGAGGGAAGTTACGCCTGGCGCAGAAGTACAGCGCCGGAGACGTAAGCTGTACAGAAAACCTCTTGTGCAAGGATGGAGACCGGGCGGGGGGGTTGGAAAAAACGCGGGGTGAAAAAAAAAAAATCGAAAGGGAACCCCGTTTCCCCCGCTTGGACGAGAGAACAAAATCAAAAAACAGGGCGCCCTCGGGAAGGGTCGTACTTCATATACGGTCAACGCGGGAACCACCACCATCGGCAAGATTGGGGAACTGGACACCTCCAAATTCGAGCCCCGAGGAGCGAGGGATAGGACCACCAGGGGGGCCGGGGAATGCACAAGCAGCGGAAAGGGGGAGGGAACTCGAAGTTAGGGTGGTACGGGATAAACGAACTGTTCGGAAAGGGGAGGCAGGACTTCAGGCATGGCGGTTCTCTCTAGAAAAATATTGCACATAGTCATCCTCAACTAACAGGGGCAATCGAGGTGGCTCACCCCATGCCCGAGCTTTGGGTTTAAAGGTTGAGTTTCGGTTTGGCTCAAGTCCCGACCAGGCCCAACCGGCGCACCCGAGGAAGCTAAGGGAGGACTCGAACCAAAGGCTCAAGGCAGAACCGTTGGGAGCGAGAGTCTGGTCGGAAGGATGTCTGAGGGCGAACCGCAGGGGGTCCCCGACCGCAGTGGAGGGAAGAAAATCGAAACAGGAAGGAAGGGAAAAGGGAAAAAAAAAAAGGGTTTCCGCCTCAAGGGGGCAGCGGGCTCTTCAAAAAAGGAAAAAAAAACAAATTCCATGCCAATCAGATTATCCTCATCACAGGGTCTTAAAAAGTCGAACCCGGAGGGTCAAGAAGCAGGCCTATACAGCTGGGGGGGGGGGGGCAGAAAAAACTGCAGGCGAGGGGGGGGGACGGGTAAAACTACCGAGAGTCAAAAAATCACCACGGGCCATCGACAAGGAAAAGATCATGACGAGAAAAACTCTAGGCCTCTGTGGGGGGGGGGCCTTAATAAAAGAGGGCTTGGGTTCATCGGGCTGTCAGAGAGGTAAACCGGCCGAGAATGAGCGAAGAAAAAAAAAAAAATCAATGTTTTCAGGAGGCCCTCCCAGCAAAGCAGGAACTGAAGCACGGGCTGTCTCTTGCGAGTTACCCCCGAGTTTCCATCAGATCATCAGACGGGGTGAGGAAGGGCCCGACGACTGGTTAAGAAGTGAAAGACAGAAAAGATGTCTGGGGCCCAAAGGGGAACGACGTTTTTCACCGAAAGTGCAGTAAGAAAAACCCAGAAAAAGGACAACCTGGGGCTAGTAACGGTTTAGCGTCCACGACGGACCGTTGAACGGGGAGAGAGCCCCCATTCAGGAAAACAAAAGGTCCAGCTTAGGACAAATAAAAAAAATACAGGACCCGTACAGGGCTTTGGGGGGGGACTAGGGGTACACCCTTACTTGGGCCCGACCAACGCGAGGGGGGTTGTCAAACTTGCGATCGGTCGCCTTGCAGGTTCGCGGACTGGGGGGAGGCGGGAAAGAAAAAGAAAAAAAAAAAACAAGATGGTGGGGCTTGCCAGAACCAGGCGGGTCCGCTCATACCGGAAAGGGAAAAGCAAACCGAAAAAAGGGCCCATACGGCACTCGAGCAGTCAGGGGGGCAAAATCGGCACCCGTTGGTTCAACGAAGTCCGAGGGAGGGAAGAAAAAAATTGGGTCTAGTCTCTGTGCGGCGGACGGTGACGGAATGCGAGGACAAGGACAGGGACATCAACTAACCCCCATACATTGCGGGAAAGGGAGGGCGCGCCGAATTGGACGCCAGTGCAGGCGAAACGAAAGGGAGCATTTTCTTCGGCAAAGGAGAAAATCAGGCAGAATCTGTCTAAATCAGGCACAAAGCACACCGGGCCCTACGTTTGGAAAGAAGGGCAAAAAATCGACTAGGGGGTCAGAGGTGACCTTAGAGGGACCTGGGCAAGCAGGTGTCCGTTGGGGGGGGAGCGGCGGCGACCGACCCAACGCTAAAAACTTAAAACTACGAGAAAGAGGAAACCTTAATCCGTCGCTTACAAAGAACAAGAGGACGCATGCCTCCGCCAAGAAGCCTCGGCGTGCATCGCAATGAAACGGACGGGGAAAAAATTTTCAAGAGGGTCAAAAAAACCAGCATCGCGCCCTCAACCCAGGGCGGACTCAGAGAACTGGGGGATGCCACAAGACTCGAGGCAGGGGGTCACTAAGCCAGGTTACTTGAAACGAATAGGGAGGAAATCGAAAGGTCCCGGAGGCAAGGGGAAAAGGGGCCTCCAGCTTCAGATCACTGGCCCCGATGTTCTAGAAAAGCGAAGAATGCCCACAGGGGTGGATGATCTTCCGGTGAAAAAGGGAAGGAACTTGAATGGAACCAGAAGAAGTGGATTTGGAAACGTACTGGAAAAACGCCCAGGGGGTGCTCTCGGGGAAACCTCACACAGAGAACGAAGCGCACGTGCACAAGAGAGAAATAGGATACCAACACTATAGAGCCTGTGTGGCGGGGAGTACAAAAAGACGGCAAGAAATCTCTCCGCGCAGGAAAGTGCAACACGTGAAGAATGTGCGGTTCGTGGAGGAGAAAGGCGGACAAAAACGCGGGAAGACGTGGTCAACGAGACCGAAAAAAAGCCCACGTCGTGCCAGAGGGGAGCCACCAAAGGGGAGGAAAAGTACGACGAAAAGGAAGGGACATTGATCAAAACCGGTGTGAAGGGGGGATACTCATGTCCAAAGCCGAAAAAAGGGCATGGGGGGGCTTGACAAGTCACAAAGAAAGGGGCAGGGCATAACGGGAGAGGAAGGGAAGAGAAAGGTCAATCCATCCGGGGGGGAAAGAAAAAAAAGCTGAGGTTACTTGTGATTTGGGAAGGGATAAAAGAGCAGAAAGCGGTCGCTGGGTGATCAGGACTTTCTCGAAACGGAGGGGGGGGGTGGTGAGACCAATAAAGGAAAAAGCTTGGGAGAAGGTTGGGGTAAGAGGTGGGGGGGTCCGGGGGGAAGCGGAAGAAGGGGGGAAAGGGGGGGGGGGGTTTTGGAGGAATGGGCAACTTGAAAGTTGGTTCATAGGGACTGCAGGGGAGGGACGTATGGCCGAAGGGAAAACCACCCAACGGGGAGTGGTCTGCAAGGAAGGGGGGGGAAAGGAATCTGCTCAAACCGGACAGGGGGAAAAAAAAAGTCGAGTCAAAAAGGGTGACAACGCTGCCCGGCCCGAAGTACAAAGAAAGATCGCGACGGGGGTGAGCGCAAAGCAAGACGAGGAGACCGTGCCAAAGGAAAAAGGCATGCTAATACCTGGAGGGGAAGGCATGGATCGAGGTCGGTCCAACCTAGGGAAACGGTCCTCAGGGATATAACGGCAACCATAAAGAAAATGTCACAGTTTCGCCAAAGAAAGAAGACACGGATCATATGGAAGAATGACGCCTTTTTCTCAAAAGCAAATAGGGGGGGCCCCATTCAGAGAGGGGCAATCTTTTGGGAACCCCCCAAATGAACTAGAAAAAGTGACAGCACAAACAGGAACGCCGAGGGTTTAGCAGGGGTTTTGCTACAAAAAGGTCGCTCCGCACCAAGGAACTTTGGTAAAAAAAAAAAACTTGGGGAGTGAAAAGGAGAAAGCTGAAATCAGGAAAATCAAACCGTCAAAATAAGAAGGAAAAAGGCAGCCGGCGAATCAAAGTGGGGGATAGGAAAGGGAAAAAAGGAGGGTTCCGAATCCGGGATTCAGGTGAAAAAAAAGGGGGACCGAACCGCGAAAACAGGGGGTGCATAAGGGCCGAACTCAAAGTAAACCGGCCGAACATCCGCAATTTAAAAGGGCAAGGGGATAAAAGAGCACATGAAAAATGTTCGGAAGTCGATGGAAAAGGAGCTTACTCCGGAAGGAGCAAAGAATAGGCGCAGAGAGAAAACAACGAAGACAAAAGAAGCTGAGAGACCCCCAAGAAAGGGGGGGGGGCGAACGGTTCCCGGGAACGGCTAAGGAAACCGGGGGCTTGGAAGGGGAAAATCCACCAACAGAGAAGGAAGGGAACGGGCCTTAGAAAGAAAAGGCGAAGCGCTGGGAGTATGGGGGGGGGAAGAAACCGGAGCACGTGGGGCCGTGTCAGCAAAGGGGGCCAGAACCACGCAGAGAGAAATCCAAGGCGCCTGATCAGAGGGGGGGAACCTTCACGAACACAAGACACTCCAGTGGAGAAGAAAGGACCTCTTCACTAAGCCGGGGACTCCCAACAAAAAAAGCTGTACTTCGAAAAGCGCAAATCAGGGGGGTGTAAGGCTCTCAAGAGAAGAAGTTGCACAAGCAATTTGATCAGGGGGGGGCGATAACCACAACTAGGAAAAGTGTGATACTGGAGGAGAAACATAAGGAGAAAAAGAAGGACCTTCCTCCTGAAAAAGAAAAGAAAATAGGGCTGGAAAAAACCATAAGTCGGGGAACGGAGTCCCCCTAAAAGGGAACAAAACCAGTGGCAACGTCAAACAAGAGAAAAGAAGAGGGAAGTGCACGGGGTGTCGATGAGGAAAAGACGGCGGCGGGGGGGGGTGGTGGGTCAGAGGATGCAAAGCCAGGGCCCCAGAAAGAAAGTCATAAAAGAAGAAATCCGAACCGGGCAAAAAAAAGTGTGACCAAAAACCGAAACTGAGAGGAAACCAACGTCAAAAAAAAGAAAGGGGGGGGGGGGATACGATGAATAAGCCTCGACGATAAGCCCAGAAGAGGCCACGGGGGGGGGGGGGAGAGGCTGCCTCTATGTCTGACTGGCCAAAGGGGGAATTAAAGAAGCAAAACTCCTTAAGCGCTGGGAGTTCCGCAGGTACCATAGAAATCAAACCGGACACTACAAAAGGGGCGCTCCGGGAAGGCGCCGGAAAATCTCTTGAAAGGATCATAGGCACACGAAATTGGAAAAAAGGGTGGGGGACAGGGGGCAGCTCTAACCAAGGGGGTGGGGGGGACACATAAAAGCCTAAACCGCGGGTGCGGGGGTAACGCCGCGAAAAAAGGACCTGAAAGTATAACTTTTGGAGGGGGCGGAGGGGATACCGAGAAGAAGAGTCTGCGCAAGCAAAATTCTCAACGACGAAATAAAACCTCTCACCAAATACAGTGTAAGAACGGGGCGGTAAAGTAGACAACTAAGAGTATAGTGAAGGGACGTTGGGGGGGGCGGTTGGAGACAAGTGAAATCTCGATGGGGGGGAAAGGCATTCCAGAAGAACGCGGGGGGGCCACACACCTGGTAACAAGGAAAAAATGGTGATGGTGTACGGGCGAACGTGGGCAAAAGGGAGAGAAGCCCGAGGGGGGACACAAAGTACAAGCTGCAGTGCCGGACAAAAAAAAAAAGATCAAGAAAAAGTGGTGGAGACACCAAGCGCTCAACGGATGGGGGGGAAAGGCGAAACACGAACTGGGGGGCCAAGAGAAACCATAAGGGGAGTGCCAGGTACGGCAAGAATGGCACAGCTGGTAAGTAGTATACAAGTATATTGGAAATCGCCTCAATCTGCATGTCGCCGCCCTGGAAAACCAGGGAGCAAATAAAGACCGGCCTGTGAGCCCAGAGAAATATGAAAAAATGTGCCAGAAGAACGCCTCGGGTCAGCCACGACGGGGAACCCGGCAGTGCGGGTGACGAGTACAATACAACACGAAATGAAAACTATAAAAAACGTCAAAACAAGGGTAGACACAAGGGGATCAAGAAAGGGGTGGCACAACATGTGAGAAGTGGGTTCGCCAGTATCACGTAACTAATTGGGTGGTAAAGTGGTTGGTAAGAACAGTGTGGAACGTCAGATAGTCGGTGTGCATTCATTCAGTCGGGGGAAAGTAACCTCAAGAGAGTAAGAATATTCTTCGAGGGCTGAACGGCATGACTCAAAGAGAGCGTAAATAGG
>Ga0179593_1599880_pt1 | contig 10120 bp, 7 predicted proteins | sample CZODoug2_1_08_16_FD_185931 | JGI IMG/M metagenome (GOLD analysis project Ga0179593, IMG submission 185931) | Vadose zone soil fungal communities from Angelo Coast Range Reserve, California, USA - CZODoug2_1_08_16fungal (PacBio error correction) | ecosystem: Environmental > Terrestrial > Soil >...
TGAGAAGCGCCCTCTTAGTCATGAGAAAAAACGTTGGATGCCTGCTCGCCTACGAGACGCGACGGGGGGACACTAAAAAAAAGGGAATGCAGAAAAAGCCTGACTTCGTTTTGGGGGACTTTTGTTCAGATCATTGTCTCGGACAGAATCTGCGCTCTGGGGAAGGGGTAAAAAAAGCATTGCCAAACGCGTGCTGAGAGGGAAAGGAGCCTATGGTGGCAACCGAATGGGCGCACATTCATATAAGCTGGAGTGAAAGGGAGCAATAGAAGAACTACGAAAAGCCAGAGACAGTGGGGGTGACCTATCGATGGACATCGCCCACCCGCTCCCGGAAGATCCCCGGTCGGCGACACTTAATCGGAGGATATCTCCGAACTTGGGCCGTCCGGGAAAGGGCTCAGACTAGGCGGTCGTCTACCATGAAAACTATATGTCGCGTCTCGCGGTTACTGCGCTGCGCTCAAGGATTACTTCTCCGCGGTAGCGTGAATCAAAAAGAGGAAAAGATTCGCCAGCGCCGGGAGGAATTACGCCCACGGGGGGGACAAAGAGATCGTAGCGGCGCTCCACATGCGCAAAAATTTTTCGCGAGGCGATCACGCCGGCAGAAGACGACGACCCGACTGAGAGATCGGCGGAAAAAGGAGGACAGTCAAGGAGGTCAAACCTTGAAAAAGGAAAACTCCAAAAAACGCGCCCCATGCCGATGAGTAAGCATCATTTTTCCACTGAAAACGACCAACCCCGCCATCATCAGCAGGGAAGTGGGTCAGGCAAAGGGGGTCCTATGTTGAGGGGAAGGGGGGCGCCATAGAGAGAAGGAGAAATCCGGCCGGAAACGACTAGTAGGGCAGGACAGCAAAAGATCAGGGAAGCGCGTGGGTCCGTGTGAGCAAGTCCATCGAGCGGGTACCGGGGGCCCAAAAGGAGGGGGATTGTTTGTAAAGGGGAGGGTTCGATCCGAGAAATAGAACAGGGGCGGAAAAATCGAAAACGAAAAGGGTGGCGAAAGAAACCTCATCGTCTGGCGCTCAGCCTCTCAGTAGAACTTATTCAATTGAGGAGAAGGCAAAGCGAAAAGTCGAAAGAATGATTCAACTAAAGAGTTTGTCTTTGAGGACATATATCGCGTTTTCGATCGTTTACCAGAGGTCACCGAGAGCTCTATCAATCAAACCACGGTGGCTAAAGAAGGGGGAGGGGGGGGATATAGAGCGCGGAAAAGTTCGAGAAATTATAACTGTCGCGAGGCTCGATCACATGGGGATTCGCTCACGGGCAATTCTTTCGGAGACGCAAATGCAGTTGGGAAAGATTCAAACCCGCGCAAACAAAAAACGACAAAGATTTAAGTTAAAAAGAATGGGGCGTGAAAAAAGCCCTTGTTTTCAAGGAAAGCCGCGGTTGGCAAGGGGACTCGCATTCTCCACTAAAAGGGAATCTTCCTCATGAGTAAGAGGGTATAAAAAAGAAACAAGGGGGGGAAGAACCAAACATGTTCCATGAGCAAGGAATCCCCTTTTTTTGGTTTGTCGCTCGGGTCTTTCTCAGCCAAACACCATTCGGGGTTATGAACAATGGAAAAAATAAGAGGAAAAAGAGTGAGTAGTCATCGCCGTCTCGCGTCCCTGCGGTCCGCAAAGGCCGAGTCAAACGGACGCCTGCTAGGAAAATCCTGGCAAAAAAGAACCAGGTCCCGAGAAGAAGGATTTTGGTGAGGAGGAAAGTCCTTTTTCGGGAGGGCATAATGAAACACCGGGCCTATCATGGGACCATGAACGAAGGAGGGGGGTCGTTGCCGGAAGGAGTTCCTTCAAGAGTATTGCGTGACTTGGCTCCAGCCCGGGTCCACCAAAGGCCGAGACCACGACCGGGGTAAAATGAAAAAAAACAACCCTTCAAGAGAAGGTCCAAAGGGAGTTCCTCTTGTGGACGCTGTCTCCATCCCCATTTTTTTTTTCCGGCGTGGTCGGTCGGCAGGGAAAAGAACGTAAAATAAGCGCGGACGAGGAAAGGAGTTCGGTCAGAAGGAGCAGATATGAATGTATAGGTCGGGAAGAATTCGAATCGTCTCATCAAAAGCGCTCAGGGGGGGAGGACCATGCTCGAGCAGGGGAGAAAGAAACCATATGCCAACGACGGCGGTGGTTATTCGAGCGTTACGCGGTGCGGGGGGGGGCGTCGCACCAGAAACCGTGCGGCTGCGCTTCGAGGAGGGAGTAAAAAGAAAAAAAAAGGGGGTCTTCCGGGCCGGCCAACTATCGGCGCCTAGACATGTCGATCACTTGGAGGGCCACTCAATCAAAACTGATGTAATACCGCTAAACCAGGAAGAGCGTCATTGGAAAAACTGGGGGAACCTGAATCTGAGAAGCGTCCCAATGATCATTGTCCAGGGGGGGGTACTCCCGAGCGAGGAAGGAGGAAAAATGTGCAGAAACGCAAAAAATCTAAATTGGGAGCGAGCTGGAGAAGCCACTTGCCCGGCGCATTCGTAAACGGGGGAGAAATGCGAAAAAAGGTATTCTACGAGGTTGACTGCCGGCTCCAAAAAACAAAGGCCGCGTCAAAAAACGAAAAACGTGTCGAGAATTCTGTTGGCCGTAAAGGTCCGCGTCGATGAACCTGAGGGCAACCTGATGGGGGGAGCGAGGAAAGCCTCGCTCAACGAGACACAAGTCCCGTTACAAAGAAACGCAATAAAAAAAGATAGAAAGGGGTGGCGGCGAGAGGCGGCGTTCGGAAAGATCCGAGATCAACACAACAACTAGATGAGGGGATAGAAAGTAGTACGGGCGCCGTGGATTCGATCCCCACAAATAAAGGACTTCAGAGGAATCTTTGGAGGGGCTGGCGCTTGGCTCTTGAAAGCGGCTCTAGGACCTACCTCTTAGGGAGTCAAGGGGAGCGGCCCATCGTCGACGGCAAGATTCTGGGCGAAAAAAAGAGGAGTTATTCACTACAGACGGGAGCTGAAGGTCAAAATGCTCGGGGTCGGAAAATTTGGAGGCGTTCTACGACGGGGGGTGCGCCGACGCAGGAGGTTGGGTCCGCTCGAGGCGAGCTAGACTACGTTGGTTTGTTGCGGTTTCTGAAAGGAGCCTTCTCGCTCGGAGACCACTGGAAAGGGGGGACGGAGTGCCAAAAAGGTTGTCCCAAGTCTAGAGGACAAGACCGCGCTCGAAGAGAGTATTCGCGCCGGAGCGTGTCGTGGGCGAACTGACTAAAAAGGAAGCAAATGAAAATCAGGAGTTGGCGGCCCGGACATTCTTTAGCGTAAGATTTTCTGCATCAACCACGCGCCCGAAATTCAGCCGCACTTGTATGTGCCGAAAAGAGACCTGTAAGCACAAACCAGAGGAGTTTGGCATCCTGGGGCAATGCATCGAGGCATTCGCGAGCGCTTGATTGAATGGACGATCGAAGAACGTACGACCGGGGACTGGGTAAGAAGCAGGGGGAGCTTGAGCCTGGAAGAACGAGCGGGTTGGAGGGACGAAACGGAGTTTGTCTCGTATAGGCCGCCGCGAATCCTCGGAAAGGGGGGCTGGGACAGCGGCTATCAAGGAAAAGGGCACGCAAGAGGGACACTGATTCTTGGCACCAACAAAAAAAAAAAAAGACAAAAAAGGCTACAACGCTTGGTCCGACTGGGGTGGAAAGCTGGAGCCCCGTAAGAAAGTACGCAGAAATGAAGAACTAGTAGGCAAGGGAAAAAGGAACCTTTCAAAGACAAAAATGATCGGAGGGCTGATTGCATGGCAATGACCGGCAACAGGAAATGTCCTCCCCAAATGACCATTCTCAGAAGGGGGGAGGGATTTCGATTCACCGGAGAAGGGTCGGGGGAAGAAAGGAGAAAGAAAAATAAAAAGAGAGTACTATGTGAGAAGCAAAGCTATGGACGCGCGCATCTGCCGAAGGGTTGTCCCTTCAAGGGCTGGTGCAGAACCGAGACGAGCGCAAAAAAGGGGAGTCGGAAGGGGGACATGGACCTCAAGGCAGACGGGACGGGTGCGGCCGAAGAAACATAAGGGGAACAGATGAAAGGTCTGGAGAATGTTAGCCCGTTAAAAAACCGCTTGGCGAGAAAACGGGGAGTGACCTCAAAGGAGAAAAGGGGTCCCCGGGAAGGGAAAAGGGGGAAAGAAAAAGCGGTTGAAGAACGCCAGAAAATGCTCGATTCCCCCCATGGCTAAACCTCCGCAGGATTGTAATGCTCGAAAAAAAAAAAAACGTCCCTGGGGGGACAAACCCCGTCCGCGTAAGGAGGGGGGGGGAACTCCGGACTGAGAAAAAAAATATGAGGATAAGACGCGAGCTGCGCCGCGGTTACTGATCCTAAAAAACGTGAATGGAAATCAATGCTCGGGCAATCATGCCGTCTACGGAATTGATGCATCAACCGGGGAAGGAAATAATAACTGGAAAAATGATAGAAGACAATGAGGATAATGCGACTATGGGGATGTGCACGCCCCTGGAGGAATTATTTCGCGTAGACATGGTGGGATCGTCTTCGTATCGAAGAAAAGACATCACAAAACATTAGTAAACAAAAATCTGTTGGGGGGCCGTAGGTACCAAGATTGACTTCAAACACAAAGAAAAAAAAGACTGCAAAGCTTGCAAATCTTGACGGGAACCTTCGATCAGCGCCAGAACCTTCATTAGGAACAGGAAGGTGGATCTTCGCCGACGAAAAGGGAGACAACGCCGAATAGGGGACTCCTTGAGGACCTCACGCCGGAAGGTTTGGGCGGGGAGCTGAACCATGGAATCGAGACTATTGTCTGCCTGGCCCTATTTTGCCACTGTGAGTAAGACGCAGGGTACAGAAGACTCTCGAGATAAGGTCCTCTTTTGCTGGGGGCGTTTAGAAAAGGGGGCAGCGATGTGTATCTGTCCGCGCAGTACGATCGGAGCTCAGTGGTCAAACCGCCTCAATTACGAAGGAGGGGCAGCAGCAAGGATGGAAATGACAAGGCGAAAACCGCGGAGGAGTTCATAGCGGTTCCGCTCGCAGGCGGGGACGATCAACGAGACTCCTTCGGGACATATCGTGTAGGGGAAACACCTCAGCTGTTCGCCTCCTGGTATCAGCAGCGGGAACGGAGCCGATCTCATCCTCGAGGGTGCGTCGCCGACCGGGAGAGATCGGTGAGCCTTTTGGAAGGGCAGAAATCTATCGGGGGAAAGAAAAAAGTTATCTCCGTCCCGGGAAAAGAGGGGGGCTTCATAAGGAACTCACAATCGAGGAGAAGAAGAAAATTCGGTGCAAATGGATCCGTTCAAGCAGAAGCGCAGTCGACATTCTGGAGGGAAATCGAATACAGCGCGCAGCAAGGGATGTACGCGACCATTAAAGGGACCACTAACACCCGAAAAAGGAAAAGTCCAGGCCCGCCTATCAGAAAATCAGCGAAAAAAAGCGTGAAAAGGCCAATTGCACGGAGACCGAGATTGCGCCGTCTGCAGAGATCTTCTCCACACACAAGGAGAGAAAGATAGAAGATGAAATTGTCCCCTAAGGGGGAAAAATTCGTTCTGAAAAAAGGCAGACGTGCAATTTGGAAGGCTGAAGAGGGCCTAAAGAGGAAACCGATGTAAGAGAGCGCTCGCGGCCTCGTTTTGTCCGGGGACCGTGTTTTTCGGACAGAGGGTCGTGTACAGAAAGAGGGACAGGCTTTTGGGGGGGGGGGGGGGTCGATCATCACCAGAGTCGGGAAGGGAAAAGGTTTCAAAAGGTGGCGGAAAGGAGCCTATGGTACCGGAATTGTTGCAAGTCATATAATCGAAACCTTGATGCTTGCGCCAACGAGGAACGAACGGCAACAACGGCCTAAACGGCGGCCAGGAAGCCAACTATCGATTAGGCCAAATCCACCCAGAAAAGGCGATTAGTATCCCGGTGACGTACTCAAACACTTCATCGAGGGGGAATATCGTAAGGGCCATGTTGCCTTCCGGGGAAAAAAAGGGGAACCTCTCCAGAAGTTAAGGTCAAGGTACAATGAACAACGAGAACACTGCGTCTCGGCGGCTCAGGAAGGCGCGCGGAAACGGAGAAAAGCCTCTGTATCGAAGTGAATCACGAAATCAGTAGGGAAACTGATGCGCAAGGCAGGCCCCGGGAAGGGCGTAGAAAGAGGTTAAGAGCGAGATCGTAAAGAGGAAAGCCTCCCAACATGAGGAATGAAAAGTTTTCGCGTACCTCTGAAGCCGTCAGCCGCACCCGTGAGAGGGAAAGGCGGGGCATGTCCCGAATCACGTGGGTCTCTCAGCTAACATATAGCCCCATCGATTTGTCATCAATCATTGAAAGGCCAAGAAAAGAACCCCACATCATCGGCGAAGGAGAAAAAGGAAGGAGGCGGCGAAGGCATGCGCGCTCCATCCGGAAGACGAGAAGTGGCACTGGAGAGGAATGTGTTAAGGGGACGCAAGCAGAACTATGCAAAGCGGACGCAAAGGGAAACGCGAAAGAAATCAAAGTCAGAGGTACCACTATAGGAAAAAGGGGGCTTTTGGCGAGAATGTTGTGAAGGGTATTTCGTTAGGAAGTTCCGTCAGAAAGGGAACTATAATGTCGATAAAGGATTCGGGGAAAAAAAAGGGGGGCCCAGTCCACCTCATGCGAAACGTCGAGCAGGGCCGTAAAGCAGACAGGGCGTATTTCAAAGGGAGGGTAACGCAGGGGTGGTTCAAAAAGTCTCTGCCTGAGAGAGACTCCGAGCCGATCTTCAATATCGACAGGGTCCGATGTAATTAACGGTTTTCTTACCCGCCTTGTCAGGAAAGAGCAGGTCACTCAATGAAAAACGCTGGTAAGGGGGAAAGGTGATGCAAGATCGGGAGCGTCGGCCGGGAGATAACATTAAAATCCTGCCGAGGCTCAAGGGATCCAATTTTGGATTCGCTCCGAGAAAGTTGTGTCGCGCCGCAACCTGCGGGGTGAGATCAACAACGCGAAATCCCCCAACCGCTTCATCTCGTGGGCAAGAATACACCTTGTGGTAGGAAAATCCCTTGTTGTCGAAAAATCTGGGGACGCGCAAAATTTCATTCTTATTACGTCGATGGGGAGATCGTTCAAGAAAAAACAAGGATACCCTCTAGTGGCCAAAGAGAAGTAGGAAATCCACCTGTTGTTTTTGAGTCGAAGGATCAACAAAAAACAGCAGGGGAACAGGGGCATGATGCGGTGAACATAGCTTCTGACGCGCACATAGTAATAGGGCCGTCGGACACATGCTCCGCAGCGGAAGAATCCGACCCGTGCTCCGGAAAAAAAAGACCCAAGGAGAGATAGTGGCAGGGGGAGACAGGGAGGGGAAGGAGAGACGGGAGAGAGGTGGCGGGGGGGGAGCATCGTGAGGGGGCGGGATGGTGTAAGGAGGGGAAAGGTGATAGGAAAACTGAGGGGAGAAGGGAAATGGAAACGGAGGGGATAGCAGTGATTGGGTACAACGCGGGGGAAAAGTAGCATAGAGAAATAAGAAGCGAGTAACGAGGGGAATAACTGAGGTGAAGATACAAGGGAACGAGCGCTGGTAGGGGGGATAGATACTTTCTATTGGGGGGGGGGGGGGAAATATACCTTTAGAAGGTCGAAAATGCCATAAAAAGATTTCCTATCAGTTACATTTAACACAAGGCTTTGGGAGTCCTGCTCACCATCTTGTCAAGGTTACTCCTGTAGTAAAGCTTTACTGGTAACCGTTCCACCCAGTCGAAAGAGAACAAACGGATTAGCCCAAAAATTTTCGGCAGAAGACCCCGTGTCGCAAACGCGGGAGTTCCTCAGGGGGTCTAAGAAAAAGTAAAGGAAACCAAAGGGGTGAAGGATGTCGGGCGGCAAGGGACTGAAAAACTCCTCGGGGAACCTCTTCGCGAACGAAAGGTTCTCGAAGTAATAGATCCATAGGAGCCCAGGCAGTCGGTCTGGAACGGGGAAAGGAGTAGTACTTTAAAGAAAGCGAGGCAGGCCATTGCTCGGGATCATCAACCCAGGAAAAAAACCAACGCCGCCGGTGGAGCGGGCGTTACCGTCTGGGAGGCGGCGGGGTCGGCACACCGACCGGGGCGGTCCAGAAAAACGGGGGTGCTTGGCTGCGGAAAATCTCCACGCTCGAAATGTTCAGGGGGCAGGGCGCCAAGGGGATGTCATCGGGCCCGCCCTAATGCCCAGTCGAGCCACGGCGCAAACACAGAGGGGAGGCGTACGCACCATTCGTAAGGGGAGTTGCCCGCGAAAGAAGGGGGGAAAAACTTATCTTGAAAAGGCTGCCATGAAGCCTCAGGGGGGAGAACTAGCCGGAGGACCGAATGTAAAAAGCAAAACGCGCGTATAGGGACGCGCCTCTGGGAAGGGGAAACACGCACCGAAAGAATTGGTGAATCTAAGCATACTGAAAAGCGAAACTATCGCCGAGGGTTCTGCAGCGCTGCCACTGAGGCATTCAAACCGTTGTTCAAAAACAGGTCGAACAAGAGAGTTCCTTCGGGCCGCGAGATGACCGAACTAAGCCGTAGTTTAGGCTCGGGGCAGCGCGGAAATCAAAGGAGTGGAAAAAAACGCCGGATAATCTGCCGACTAGAAGAAATGGTATGGGGGCGTTCGAAAAAAAGCGGCGACGTCCGATATCAGAGACAAAGGGAGGAGGAGGAATATCGGGGGGACGATCAGCCCACCATCCCATGGGGACTCTTAGGAGAAGATGCCTGGGGCATTCTTTTAAGAACTGGGGCGGGGGACGCAAATCGAAGCGGACCTCCGGCTTGGGTCAGTCATCAGAGGCCATCAGGACGACCGCGGCAGGGGCGAACCGGGAGGTGCGGGCGCTGCTGGCATTCGCGAAGCAACATCGGAACTAAAAAAAAAAAAACCCTCCGGGAGGCCTTTCTCCGAAGGGGGAAGAATCCGCAAGGTCAAGGTAAGGGTGGTCGCTACTAGTCGAATTACTACCGGAGTTGTTTGGAGGGGTTCGGACCAAAGTGGCACGTCCGCGCGAGGGATGCCACAAAAAGGGCAAGAATGGCCGCGCCAAATCCTGTTGTCATCGTGTCGCAGGGCAGACGCTCGACGAATGGTGCGCGGTAGTAGACAGCCATACTGATGAGGGCTGACACGAGACTAAGGAGTCCCTGAGTCTGAGGACCCCCCAACCCCCCAGTTTGTCGCAAGGAAAAAAAGTGTATCGGTACCGATGTTGTGGCATCCTACACAACAAAGAACAGGGACATCCGCACTGGAGTTCCGACGCCGCCAGAGAACGCCCCGAATACCACCGGACGTTGGGCATCAGGGTTGATGATCAATGACATCTTCATATTAACGCGAGCTGAAAGGGATGATGAATGAACGAAATCGAATACGGTGACTACAATCCTCGGAGATGAGCAGGGGGTCCGAAGACTCGCGTTAAGAAAAATATGTACTCGATTTTTAGGAAGGCCCTGCCGCCCGATCCGCGTAAAAGGGGGGGAGGGCAGCGTCGAGAAGGAGGAATCAGCGTTTGGGACCCTGATTCCTGCAACAAAGGGGGAGAGCGACAAAGGGGGGGGGTCGCGCGAAGGGGTTTAACGTTCTGTAAGAAGTAAAGGCAATACATCTAAAGGAATCACTGACAGAACGCCGTAGCCACGAAACCGCTTCTGAAAAAAGGGAAAAAAAAAGACAGTGTGCTGATTGGGGATTCGCAATGACCGGAATGCCATTTCCTACAAAAAATCGCAAGTACAGACTACTTGGAGGAACCATGTTGTGGAGTAAGATCGGTCTGAATGGAAAGTCTCTTGGACGCATTCCTTTCGGAAGCTATACTATGATACTTTTTCAACATATGAACTCCACACCTCATAAAGAGGGGGGAGAAAAAGCTGGTGAGAAAAATTCCGGGACAAACAACAGGGGATTAGATCTTCTCATGGAACAATAAGCTCCGGGTATCACGGAGGCAATTATCACCACCGAAGTATAATAGACAAAAGTGAAATGTTTTGGAGAGTCGAGGCAAAGGGAAAAAAAAAAAAAAGGCGTTGGCGAGGGGAAAAAAATGCTGGGACGAAGACACAATGTATCTCCTGGACCACGAGTCTGCAGCGGGACGCTTTG
>Ga0179593_1688414_pt1 | contig 10120 bp, 16 predicted proteins | sample CZODoug2_1_08_16_FD_185931 | JGI IMG/M metagenome (GOLD analysis project Ga0179593, IMG submission 185931) | Vadose zone soil fungal communities from Angelo Coast Range Reserve, California, USA - CZODoug2_1_08_16fungal (PacBio error correction) | ecosystem: Environmental > Terrestrial > Soil >...
GGAGGGATGAAACCTCACATCCCCAAAAGACAGGGGTTTTTTCTCCAGAAAGGAGTCGGGAAAAAAAAAAAAAAACCGGGGAGGAACAGGGTCCTGCAACCTCGGAAAAAGGGGGGGGGGGAACTTCTCAAATCCTCAGAAAGAAAAGCAAAGGAATCAAAAATTATGCCCCTCCGAAAAAGCAAAAGACATGTTTGGAAAACAAAGGTGTCCCAAAGGAAAAAGAAAACGCCAAAAGAGAAGAATTGCGGCCCCTAAGAAAGTATATCAAGTCAGGGGGAAATCCCTTTTTTTCATGTCAGGGGGGAACTCCAAAAAAAAAAACCCACGAAGAGGGGGGGAAAGAAAAACAACTGCTCAGAAATCATCCGGGGCCGAAGTCCTCGAGAGGGGAAAACAAAAAAGGAAAGGGTCCTCTATTATGGGGACCTAAACTCCTGGGGGGGGGGGAAGGAGCCAATGAGAAGAGGGGGGGGTCCCCCTTTCTACCGCGGAACGTCGGGGAAGGTCGCCGGGAAAAAGGAAAGAGGAAAACGTTAACTCGGAACCAAGAGGGCTTTTCCCCCCCAGAGTCCAAGGCAGAAAGACCAAGGGGGGGGTGTTCTTTGCCTCCCAGAGAATTTGCCAATCATTGAGGGCTCTTCAAGAAAGCAAGAGGTCGGGGAAAAAAAGCGAGGAGGGGGAAAAAAACGTTTATCACAAGAGATTGGGGCAAAGAGGGAAAAGGGGAAAACAACCAAAAAGGAACGCCTAGCATGTATAGGTTTAAAAGGGACTCTTTTCAAAAATAAAAAAAGGAAGACACTTCCGCCATGGGGAAGACGAAAGCTCAACAAAAGATGAAAAGGAGAAAGATAAGCTATTTTCCTTGGCGCGGTGGGGGGGGGAACGAGACATGAGTAAGTTGTTGATGGGGGAAAACTAATCCTCAAAAGGGAACCTGAGAAATCCTCAAAAGGGACTACTCCGGAAAGAGGGGGAGTGTCCTGGAAAAAAAAAAAATCATCGATTGGAAAAAAGGCCTGGTTCTGAAAAAAAGAACAACGTAAAAAACGTCGCCAATTGGAGAAAGACGGGTGTTCACCTCAAGGGGGGGGGTCCGGTAAGGGGGACGATTACATGGACTAACGTCTTACAAGAAAGGGGTGTCAAGGGTCTAAGGGACACAAAGAGGAAAGTTTCGCCTTTGGGAAAAAGTCCCCGGGGGGAAAAGGAAATCTTGAAAGGGGGGTGGTTTGTCCGCAAACACACAAAAAAAAACCAAACACCACAAAAGAACCAAAAAAAAAGTTAACCTCACCACCCCCCAACCAAACATCCTAGAACCCACCAGCCAGGGCGGAACGAAACAAAACACGGGGAAAAAAGTCAGCACACCCAAAACAAAAAGGAACCCCAACCCGGGACCAAACAGAAAACCCCAGGAACCGGCTAACCCCTCCAACTACACCAAAAAACGCCCCCAGACATTAAAGTGCTACACCCCACCCCGCACCACATACTCTACCCCCCCGCGAACCCCCCTACCCCTTCCAGTCAACAAAACAGAGCCCGACCCTGTAAGCAGTCGATACCGAGTGCGAGAAAGCAGCAAGAGCCCTCCCTAGGGAGAGAAGGCGGACGCGCTGCGGAAGGGTTTTTCAGGACGAAAAAAAAAAAAAGGAATTCGCTCTGGTGGTGGAGCCCCGCCGGGAGGGAAAAGGGAAAAAAGGCTCCGGAAAAAAGAACCACAGTGGCCGTCGGGGAAAAACCCGGTCAGAGGAGGGGGAGGACGCCGCTCACTGGGGCCGGAAAGTTGTGTCAAGGGCCTTGCGGGAAAAAAAAAAAAATCGGCGGTGGCGGGGCAAAGATCAACCGGAAAAGAGAGGAATCAAATGGCCATCCGAAGTTGGAACGACCCAAATACCTTGGAAGGGGGGGACGCTAATGATGGGGCCAGGAAATTGAAAAATTGGGGATTAAAAACGACTAGGGGTGGGGGAAAGAACCGTGGAACTTTCACAAATGAACGACTTGTTGGGTTCCGAAAAGGGGGGGGGGAAAAGGTTAGGCAAAGAAAAAAACGTGCAAACCAGAGTGGACATGTAAAAAAGGGAGGAGGTTTAAAGGGGGGGGGGGGTAGGTAACCTGCCCCCGCGTATGACTCGAAACCGAAGTTAAAAGGCAGTGAATCAGGGGGGAAAAAAGAACGTAAAAGAGGAAAAAAAAAACGGTAAACGAGGGGGAAAAGGAAAAGGTATCCCCCTTTAAAGGGGAAAGCCCGCCCATTGAGGGGAAGGGGAAAAAGGCGCAAAAAAAAAGAGAAAACAAACGTTCACAAAAAAAAAAAAAAACTTCACGGGGAGGAGTGTTGGGGAAAGGCCTTTTTTGCGAGGGAGGAGGGGGGGACTCAAACAAAATCAAGGAAACCGATCCCATCGGGGGTCTCCGGAAAAGGAAAAAGAGCGCAATACCAGGGAACCAGATCTCGAAGAAAAAGAGTCGAAAAATGAACGCCAAAAAAGGAAGGGGGGCCTCCTGAAGAAAAGTTTGGGGGGGGGAAAAGAACTACTTTTTTTATCAAAAAAAGCCGGAAAGGAAGGGAATGGGGGGGGAAACTTAGATCAAGAAAGTGGGCTAAACTACGAATGAAAAATAAACATTGGGGGGGGGGGAGCTAACTTTAAAATCCATCTCCTGAAAAAAAGGCCCACGAAGAATCAACTAAAGGAGGCGGTGGTGAAACCAAAAAAAGGAAAATACCCCCTCCGTGTTTTTTGGGGGGGAGTCAGGGGGGGAAAGGGGGGGGAAGCGGGGTGACCCCGTTGCGAATCTTTGTGAGAAAGCAGGGGGAAGGAGTCCTGGGATTGCAAAAAATCCGCTTTGGACTTGGGGGAAGAAGAACCCGCCAAAAAACCAAGACGAAGGAAAGAAAAAAGGAGAGGAAATAAAAACAATCAGGAAAAGGGGAAAAAGCACGACTGGGCCTGTGCGGAGGATGACCGCCTAGGCAGGAAAAAGAAAAACAAACAACAAAAGAAAAAGGAGAAGGCGCAAATAAAGAAAACGGGCCCGTACATTGAAATCAAGAAGAGGGGGGCCGCTTCCTCTTGGGGGGGGTCGTATCAATTCTCTTTGGAGAAGGGGTCGTCGGGGGGGGGGAAACAGCTTACGGCAACAAGGGACAAAGAGTAGAAGGGAATCCTAGAGGAGGTTTCTACAAAGAGCTTCCACAGATGAGGGGAAGGCCTAGCGCAAAATTCGAAGAACCAAAAAAAGGGAGGGGAGTCTGGGTGGGGGGTGGGTGGTCAAAAAAGGGGAAACGCCGCCTTTCCTTTTCAAGGGAAAAGCCTCTGGGAAAAGGGGGGAGGTAAGAGGGGAAGAGAGAAGGAGATTGGGTTCTTCAGGGGAAAAAAAGAAGTAAGCCCAAGGGCGCAGACGAGATCAGGACCAGAAAAAAAACGGAAGGGGGGGAAAAGAACGTCTTTAAAAAGTAAGAAGGAAAACTTCGGGGGGAAGAAAAAAAAAGTGCGTCTGCTTCTTTTTCATGAAAGAGTTGGTGCCAAATAAGGGGCGGGGGTCCAAAACTTTGCAGGGGGGGAAAAAAGGGAGGGAACCATCTTCTTGGCCGACGCCCGTGCAAGAAAAACTGAGGGGAAGGGAAAGAGAAAAGTGGTCTGAAAAACAAGGGGGGAAGAAGCAAATCCTGGGAAAAAAAGGGGGAAGGCTACCCAACACGTGGTATATAAAAAAAAAAAGAAGGGGACCTTGGAGGAAAACCTGCTGCGGAAAAAACCCACCCCAGTCCCGTAAAAGAAAAACAAATAATGAAGAAGGGGAGAAACCTCGGGGAGAAGAAAAAGGTTTCCCCCTTTTGTTTGAAAGGAGGGGCACGGGATTGAAAAAGGCAACCACAAAGAAAAATCCTAAGGCTCTTAATGAAAAGGGGGGGGGGGGTTCTATTCCTACTTCCGGGGAAAAAAATGTCAAGAAAAAGACCCAGTCTTAAAAGAGGAAAAAAAAGAGAGTGTACCAGGAAGCAGGGGAGGACGAAAAAAAGCCTCTGGGAAAGAAATGGCCAGCCAGACGCCCAATCGATGATTGTGGGGGGGCCAAAGGAAAAAAAAAAGCCGGATGGGAAAGATGGGACGAAAGGGGTTTAAAAAAAGCCATATCTTCAAAAACTCCCTACCCCCGTTAGGGAAAGGTCGGAAAAAACGTGTTCACGGGGGTTATGGGGAAAAAATTAACTCCAGAAGGGAAGCAAAAAGTATGCCCAGGGGAAGGAAAAGCCCCAGAAAACCAGGGGGGGCCCAACAGGGTAAGTCCCATAGAGGAAAACAAGCGACCAGGGAAAAAAGGGAAAGTAATATCTTAGTGGAGAAAAAAAAGTTTTCATTTCTATCCTCCCGGGAAAAACAGGAAAAGGAGAAGAAGTTGGATTGGAAAAAAAAGGAACCTCCCCTCAAAGACATCTTTCCGGAAAAAAGAAAAAAAAGGGACAAGGAAAAACCACAAAACGGAAGGGGAAAAAAAAAAAAAACAAAAAAGTGCCTTTTTGAAAGGACCCTTTATGATTTTTTGGGGTCCCAAAAAAAAAAACTGAAAGAAGGGGTCGGAATCAAGGAAAAAAAAATTTGGAACTTTACAGGGAAAGACGGGAACGGAGGAACCCCCCTACAACCATTGTGACGGAAACAATTGGCAGAGGGGGGAGGGGCTCCCGAAAAGAAACAGTGGACGACTCAGGAGAGGAAAAACGAAAAACGTCCTGACGAGAGAAAACGGTGATCCCAGCGCAGGAAAACCAGGAATTATCGGGGAAATGAAACCAGCAACCAGGGAAAGGGTTCCGGCCCCAAGGACCCCAAAACACCTCGCCAACAGGCGCCAAATTTTGACTTCACAAAAAAAACAAGGAAGGAGGAAAGTGGAAGGGGGTGGGGGGGAAAGAGGAAAAAAACGAAACCCTAGTTGAAGGGGGGGGGGGATGAGGGGACACTGGGATGCCCGCAGGATGGGGGAAAAAGGAGATAGACTGAAAAGGAAAAAATAGAAGAAGGAAACGGCTCCCCAGACTTCCCATGAGAAGAGGGCCCCACAAGACATTTCTGGGGAGAAAGGGGGGTCAAATGGGAAAATCAGAGGGGGGAAGGGGTTTACGGGTAACATACACAGGAGAAAACATACCAAAACTCGGGACTATCAGTGGGTCGTAAAGGGGAATCAAGGGCCAGGGGAAAAACCGAGTTTTTGGAACGAAGGGGGAAAGGGGTTTGTGGGCCACTATTACTTCGGACGCCGATTTTCTTCGAAGGGGTCAGAGAAAGCGAAGGGTGATGGACGAACACAGCCGTCTTGAAGAAAAAACTAAGACGTTTGGAGTCGGGCCTGGCAATCGCCCGGGGGGGGACGTTTCTTCGCAGGGGAAGGGGGTGTGCAACAAGACTTGGGGCCGAGGAAAAAAAAAAGGAGGGGGGGGACGGGAACTAAATTGGGGGAGGGGGGGGAGAGTATCTACTTTCAGGGGGGGGCAAGAAGAAGGGTCGATTGCGGGATGTAACGGAGGGGGGTGGGAAGGGGGGGGGGGGAACGGCTTTCTAACGAGGGGGGGTTTCCCATTCTTGGGCGGGGGAAGTCACACGAGAAATTGGGGGGGGGAAAAGTCAAAAGAGGTTTCGTACATGCACGTCACTTTACTTCCGAGAGAGGGCAGGGGAGGGTCTTAAGACATTAACCAGAAGAGAGAGGGTAAAAAAAAAATGAAAAAGGGGAATTTGGAAAAGAGAAAATCTAACAGAGGTCAGAAAGAAGAGCTGGGTAGGTTTTTTGAAGGGAATACAAACAAGTTTGGGGGCACGTGCGAACAAAAAGCTGGAACCTTAGCCCCTGGAAAAACTCCCCATTTATAGGACCGGGGCTCGGGCCGGTTTCCACCAGGGAAGGAAGACGTCTTTATATAAAAAAAAAAGGGTGGGGGAAAGCCAAAGGGGGTCTTACGGATAAAAGACTTTGCAAAAAGAAAGCAACTTCAATCGGGGGGAGTCCGGGCGCCGGCAAACAAGGGAGGAAAAGAATCAAAAACGACAAAAAAAAAAAAAAAAAAACGCAAAAAACCCCTCCAATGCACGCCCAAGAAAGACCTCCGGGAGAAAAAAGTGCAAGGGGAATCTACAGTCAGTAAGGGAGCAAAAAAAGTAAAAAAGGGCGGCAGGGGTCCTGATGTCTCGAAAGCTCCCCCTTTTGCAACTGCAAGAACCTTTGTGGGGGGGGACGTGCAGAAGGCTGCAAACGCCAGAGAATAAGGACCGGCGGGGGGTTGTTGTGCCTTGAAAAAAAAAAAAGTCCAGTTTTTGGGGGGAGAAGGACAGACGGGGCAAAGAAAAAATCTTGGGGTCGAAAAATCAGTTGCCGACGAGTGGGGATGCTTACGAGAGGTGAAAAAAGTGGGGGTTAAGGGGTCCGCCGAAGAAGGAAAGAACGACCACGGAAGAAGAAAAAAGTCCAAAACAGGAAAACAATCATTCCAAGGGGGGGAAAAATCCCAGCCCACGACGGAAAAGGTAGTGGGGATGACCGCCCTGGAGAAAAACAACGGGAAGGAAGGGAAAAGCCGAAGGGGAGGAACGAACTCCAAAAGCTTTGAGGTCAAATAGAAGGCTTTTGTTGCCGAAAACGCGGGGGGGGGGGGGGGGGAGGGTCTAAGAAAAAAGGGGGAACAGTAGATCAATGGGTGCATTTCAAAGGAAGGAGGAAATTACTAATCAAAGCAATCGTCCTCAAGAGAAAAGCAAGGGAAACGGCGGGCTGGCACAGAAAAAATGGGAACAAAAGACTTCTAATACAATCTTCTCGGCAGGGAGGGGGGGGGTTGGGTGTTCAAGTAAAACCGCCGCAAGAAAAGGGGAAACGGAAGCAGAAAGCGGGGAGAGGGAAAAACAGAGCTTGAGAACATAGATTCCCACAAAGGGGGTTTGGGGAAAAAAAGTTCCTTCCTTCCTTATGAAGAAAAAAAAGGGGGCGCGGCTCAAGGAACCGCCCCAACAGGCTCGAAAGAAGTCCGGGAAACAAAATTGAGATGAACGTCTGATGCGCAGGACGGATGCTTCTTGGAGCGGTGGGTGCAAAGATAGGTGGGGGTGCTATAGGGGGGGCAAGGGGGAGCTCCAGAAGTGTCCTGGACGCCGGCAAAAACCACCCAAAAGGTTTATCGTTAGTTTACGGCCCCGGGCCGAGGGGTGGGGGAAAAAAAAGGAAGGTGGGAAGAAAGCTACCCAACGGTTATTCCTATAAAAAACACAACGGCCAAAAGGGGGAAAAGTCAAGGGGGAAGAAAGACCCCGTCCCTGAAGGGGCAAAAAATCAAATGGGCGTGGACCGGGGAGTACGCGAGGAAGGTAAAAAAGTCAAAACAAGGGAAAGGTCTTACTTCCAGGGGGAGAAAAAAAAACCTACCAATCTCTGCTGAAAATCTGGGGGGAATCAGAACGTGGGGGGCGAGTCCCTCCTCGGGGGCAGGCCTAAATCCAATGTCGGAAAAAGCGAGACCTGTCCCATCGGGGGACATGAGGAAAAAACCCTCCAAGGGAAAAACCCTTCCTCCACGTTGAAGAAATCCTAACAGAAGGGAAAAAGGAGGAAAGATTGAAGTTCAGGGGAAAAGTACACTAAAAGTCGGGGGGGGGGGCCGGAAGAAAACGGAAGGAAGTCTCCACAAAAAAGCGTCCCACTCCCGGAGGCTGTCCCATGTCCAGGGACCTGAATCAGTGTGGGGGGGGGACTCACGAGTTGGCCAAATGGCACTGGAGTCTAGGGCACAAAGTAGGAGGCTCCAAACAAAAACCCCAAGGGGTGGACCCTTGGAAAAGGGGTCCCAGACTTCTAAGAAAAAGCAATCAGGGGAACATGAATGGGAAAGGCCCCACACGGGTTTAGAGCGTGGGCGAAGCTTTTTTATTGTCCGACAAAAAATCAGAGGCAAGAAAAAAAAATCAGGGCGCCGAAACCCGAAAAACACGCCCCTCAAAAGAGGGGGTCCGAAGAAGGCCTCAGGGCAAAATCTGGTAGGTAAACCACCAAAACTAAGCCAAGGAGAACCACCCCTTTTGCAAGGCCCCGCAGGGATGCTTGGGAAAAAAAGTGTGCGAAAATGAGCGGAAAGGCGGGGGGGAGGGGACGAGGAAAACGTCACACCAAAAGTGCTTTTGTTTAAAATGGTTTCTTTCAACGGGGGACCCCAACCAGTCGGGAAAAAAATGGGGGGCAAAAGCAGGGGACGGGTGTCAGCCCGGCTCAACAAGCCGTCGATGAGGGAAAAAAAACGCCGCACCTCGTCCGCGTCGAAAAAACACGAGATTCCGTTAACAAGGGGGACGGGAAGGGGGGGGGAAACCAAAACCCTTCCCCTCGGGGGGTTCGGCCATTTCCTCTTGGGAAACCACAAAACAAAAAACCCGCCCATTCGCCAGGGTCCCTCCTTCGGGCAAAACTCCCAACAAGAGAGATGAATGGCAGGGGACGCGAGTGGGGGGGGGGGGAAAAGAAACCAGAAGTGAGGTTTGAACCACGATCAAAGGCCCGTCTCGGGAACCGGAATCCTCAAAAAAAGACCTCGGGAAAAAAAAACAGGTGCCAAGAGGACCAAAAAAAGCCCCTTGACAACCCTGACAAAGTCACAAGGACGTCTCCAAAATTGTGGAAGGGGGGGGGGGGAAGCCAAAGTGACCTTTCGAGAAAGGTCCAAATACGGGTCGAGAAAGCAAGAAAGGAAAAGTAGACACTCATCAAGGGCGACAGGAAAAAAGCCCCCCGGTTGGGTCAGACATATAATAGGAGCGGTCCATGGTGGGTAAAAACCGAAAAGGACGGCGGGCGCCGGGTTCCGCGCCCTAAAGGGATAAAAAACGCCCGGGGAACGGACAGCGACTTCTGCCACTACGAAAAAATGGTTCCGTGCAAAAAAAGCAATTCGCAAAGGGGTCGATGATTCAAAATTGAGAAGGAGCGGGGGGTCAAAAAAAAGGGCCTCCCGTTTTCGGACGGGGCCCTACGGGGTTTGCTTTCAAGAAAAAAAAGGGAGGTGCAGAAAAAAACTCGGAAGGGGTTGAAAAACGGCTAAAGGGGGGGTCAGAGGATCTGGAAAGGGGGGTTTTTTGTTGGGTTTTCCAGCTGGCGCCTTCGGAAAGGTTTCCAAAACGTGGAAAAGGGAACCTCAAGAAAGAGGGGACGAAAACTTGGCACAAGGGCTTTGAGGTCGTCAACCGCCTTGGAAACAGGTACTCAAAGAAATACTTTGGAAAAGGGAAAAAGGGAACCAAACAAGGTAAAAACCGTGAAAGAAGGAGAGGGCTTTGGTTAGGTTTCTACAGCGACGACGGCCCTGTGGAAACGCCTTCGGCGGGGCCCCACAGGGTAGGATAAAGAAACATTTGGAAGACATTGTATGGACGGATCGGTCTCCCCTGCGGGGACAAACAAAAAAACCGAAACCGGAGGGAACGGCAAGAAAATCCAACGGGGGGAAGTTGGTGCCCGTCCACTAACTCGGGCAAATCGGTCACGCTCAACAGGGGAAAGGGGTGGGGTCGAGTCAGGAAAAGAAGGGTCAATAAAGGGGACCGATCGCGCCCCAAAACGATCTCAACCCCCGATTGGAAAAGGAGGGGAAACGCTCCTCACCGAAAAAACATCGACGGTTGGTAAATGGCAGGGCAAAAGAAGGGGTCAAAGTCCCGCAAGAAGTAATTTCCCTGATTAGAGGGAGCCCAAAACAGTTTGGTCTACGGGAAGTCAGGTACGAAGAAACAAAGTTTTGTTGGAGAAGGGAAAAAACCTCCTTCCCAAAACGGCTTCCCGGAGAAGCCGGAAGGGTGTGTCTTTGAAAAAAACACCGAAAAAGCCGCCGACCATGGGGGGGGTGGGGACTTCGGGGAAGACTGGCATCCAAAAAAAAAAGCTTTTGAAAAGAGGGGGAGAAAAATCCCTTCCCGCGTGGGCTTGCGGACGATCCGAGGACGTGGTAAGGGGGACCACCGAAAAAAAAAAAGCAAAGGAGGAAAAAGACTTAACCTGGGGGGCGGCTGGATCGGCCAAACCCAAGCAAGGCGAAGAACTACCATCAACTACGGGTAAGGAGTGATGT
>Ga0179593_1721008_pt1 | contig 10120 bp, 18 predicted proteins | sample CZODoug2_1_08_16_FD_185931 | JGI IMG/M metagenome (GOLD analysis project Ga0179593, IMG submission 185931) | Vadose zone soil fungal communities from Angelo Coast Range Reserve, California, USA - CZODoug2_1_08_16fungal (PacBio error correction) | ecosystem: Environmental > Terrestrial > Soil >...
CTCTCATGTTCGGGAAAAAAAAAAAGTAAAATGGCAGGAAGGGCTTAACTCCGGCGAGGAAAAAAGAATGATCGATAGGAGGAAAGGGGGAGGGAACGTCATTTTTTTCTTGAAGGGCAAGCTCGGGAGGCCTGGCTTATTGAAAATCGCCATCGTTCCGTTTGTCCAAAAGGAGGGGGAAGAAAGGAGGCTGTCCGACAGCTCGGAGGAGAGGGGAGGCACATGTTTCTCCCATTGCTCGCGCGGAAGAAGGGAGGGCAGCTTCTCGCGTTTGATTAGGGAGAAGTCCTTGTTAACTTGATCCTGCAAAAGGGAAGGGAAAGCACGACCGGTGGTTGGAAGGGACCAGCGTGCCGTGCCAACGAGACAACCGCGTTGGGAAAAAAAAAAGAAGAAGAAGGGGGAGTGCACGCGATTTGCACGGTGGTAATCAAAGAGGAGGGGGGAGGAAAACCAGTTCGCGGAGGGGGGGTTATTCATCTAGCTGCGTAACGGAAGAAAGAAAGGGGAGGGAAAAAGGAGTGGCCGGTCCCTCTAAAAGAAAAGGGGGGAAGTTTTGAGAAAGGGAAAAATGCCAGAAATTTACTTCAACGAGAGAAGAGTGAACATACTACAATTCGTGCTCGTATCCTTCCTCTTCTTTTTTCTGATGCAAGGAGGAAAGGGACCATGTGTAAGTTCGGACCCGGAGAAAAAACTGGCCCGCTTTCAGGACGACATTCTTTGCGAAGAAAGGAAAAGGGGGGAAGAGAGAAGTGCGCCGACTCCGAGACGGTCAGAAAGAGGGGAAGGATCGACTCCTCATTAGGGAAGAGGGGTCGAAGCGTGTCTGAAGAGGAAAAAAAAGGGCACATGCGTGGCGGCCGCGTATCGCGGGTTTCGACTGAAAAAAAAAAGAAGGGGAGGACAGCCAAGCCGTTCAGAAGTATTTTTGTCCGCGGTCAAAAGAGGGTCGGAACTGACCTGTTCATGTGAACAGAAAGAGGGGGGGGGTCTAGTTTAAACGGATTGAAAGGGAGAGCGCCAGCTTCAGGTCCCTTGCAACCTATAAGGGGATGAGAGGAGAAAAAAGAAAAAAAAGGAAAAGCGGCGGTTGAATCTGAACCGAGGATGGGGGGAAGGTCGGATCGAGTTTGGCATCCTCAACTACCGCAAGGGAATGGGGAAAAAAAAAAAGGGAAAAAGGTGGAACGGCAAAACCGCCGAAAGCCCCGCGCTAATTCTTCTTTCATCCAAGGAGCTCGAGAAAAAAGGGAAGAAGGGGAGGACAGACCGAGGCCACACTTTTTTGAGGAAAAAGGGGTGCCCTTCGAACCCGGTGGTAATTCCAAATCTCGTCTCGGCGGGAGAGAGAAGAGGGGGGGGGAGGGGTCCCTCGACACAGACCATCAGGCTCTTCGAGAGAAGGGGAAAGGTAAAAGAACCAAGACGAGATACGTGTTCCTCGATTTTTTTCGCGGACGGGGGGAAAGAAGAAGGAAAAAAGGAAAGAACCTTCCCATTTCCAGCAACTTGGGGGGGAAAGTGTCTTCAATATTCTCGAAAAGAGAAAAAAAAGTGAAGGAGGTAAATCCGGATACGCTTGGAGACGCCTCCAGAAAGAGAGACCCTCCGTGGGCTTTGGCATCTAGGCTTGCGCGGCTTGGGGAAAAAAAAGGGGAAGGGCCGGAACGGCCGAATTTATGTGGGGGGGAAGGAGGGGGGAGGGACGCGAGAACGACGGAGCGCTACTACCCTTTGTTTGCGAAAGAAGAAAAAGAAAAAAAAGCTCCCTTTTTTCTTCAATAAGGCCAGGTGCGACAGAAAATAAAGGAAAAGAGCCAGAAGCCGGAATGCTCTTGTCCCACTACAGTCGTAGGGGGAAGAGGAAAGAAAGAAGGAATTGGCCTCTGGGGGGGAGTAAAGTTGTTAACATCCCCAAAGGACAACCGTTTGCGGATCGCCAACACAAAAGGAAATAAAAGAAAAAAAAACTTATAGTATTCAAGAAGAGAGAGAAAATACGGTCAATCCGAAATGGTTGGAAGGGGGGGGGGGGGGAAAGAAAACCTGAAGGGGAAACAAGAGGCCATTCCTTCTCTGCCGCTGGTCACAGACAGGAAAGGAAAAAAAAGAGGCATCCCGGATGCTGAGCTGGGAAGGTTGCAGGGAGGAGAAGGGGGGGAAAAAAAAGAGTGAAAAAAGGGAAGCCGGTTGGCGCTTCATTGTCGTCCAGGAAGAGGAGAAGTACCGTTCCTCGCCGCCATAAATAACCGCTTATCAAAGAAAGGAAGGTAGGGCACGCTTAAGAAAATTCCAACCGCGGAAATAGAGGGAGGGAAGGAAAGCCACGAGGATGCGGATTAGCGCGACTGTATCAGAAAGAAAGAGGAAAACGGAGAGGAGCCGCAATTTCGCTTGCCCGATTTTATAAAAAAAAAAAACACAGTAAGGGGGAAGGATGGACGAGTTTGATTAGGACATAAAAGGAAAGGAAAAAGTAAAGCGAACAAAATCTCCTAGTACCACGTATCCTAGGAAGGGGGGAAGAAGGAAAAAAGGGGCCAAGGGGTAGAGGGAAACGCACCGATTGGAAAGGGGAGGGGAGATACGAAGCTACGAAAGCCTTTTGACATACCAAAGGGGGTAGAAAGGGCAAAATCAGGTTCCAAAAACCGGGGGAAAAAGGGGAGAGAAAAGAGCCCGAGCTGTCCTTAGAACTTTGGAAGGGGGAGTGGAAAAAGCATCGCTCTGCGAGGGGGAAAGGGGGAGGGAGGGTCCCGTTCTCACTCACCTCATTTTTCTCTAAAGGAGGGGGGGGAAAAAAAAGAAAGGAGGAGGGGAGTGCTTATGCAAACTCGAGGGAAGAAAATATGTCGCGACAACATCATCGCGGAAGAGGGAGAGGAAGAGATGACAACTTCCCCTCAGTCCAGAGAAAGAAAAGAAACTGATATGTTTCAAGTACCTGAGCTTGGATAGAAAAGAAGGGGAAAAAAGAGATCCCGAAAACCAAAAGTTAGGGAGAGGGTGCATCCCGACGTTTCTTATAGAACCTAAGAACAAAAAAGGGAGGGGGGAATTAGGAAGGTTTTGAGTCCTAACACTCCTTTGGGAGGGGGAAAAGAGAGGAACAGGCTCCAGCATTTGCCAAGGCTTGTTTCCTGGGGGAAGGAGAAACTCGATTCGATTCGATGCACTAGAAGGAGAGGAGACGATCTGCAATGAAGGAGGAAAAAAAGAGAGCGGCAACCAGCTTCAGAAGGATCGCAAGGAGGAGGGACACCGAAAGCGGACAAGGTGAGGGAAAAAAAAGGGCCCTTAATAACATCGAGGGGGAAGAAAGAAAGAAAAAAAAAAAGCCCGATGCCCTGATACTAAAGCACGAATTTTACGTATGAAAAGGAAAGGGAAGGAAAAGTTTCGTCAGCGGACACCGAATCAAACAGAATCTTATCAAATCTTCAGGAGAAGAAGGCAAATCCTTCAAATCTGTCCTTGGGAGAAAGGGAAGAAAAGGAGCAATTCGTATGATTTTACTCAAGAGAAGGGAAAGAGAAAAAAAGGGTCCTCAACTCGAGAAGCGGGTACATTACTCCTACTCCTTTGAGGAAAAAGCAAAGGGAAGAGAAAAGGAAAGATATCTGTGCAAACCCCCCGGCGAGTTAACGAAAAAGAAAAGGAAAGATGGAAACGACACCACCGTCTTTGATGGGGGGAAGGGTAGGTTGGGTGCCAACTTTTTGCAGCTCCACGTTTAAAAAAGAGAAAGGAAAAAGAGAAAAAGAAATTAAATGCCCCTCTTTATAGGTCTCTCTCGCCCTGGGAGAAAAAAAAAAAAAGAGGGCGAAAGCCGAATCTGTTGCGAGGGGAACAACGCTTTTGCCCCACGAAAAAGAAAAAAACCGATCTGAAGGGGGGGCCGGGCAATCCCACTCCTTCCTTTCTCGCATTCAAAAAAAAGGAGCGCAAAATCATGATTTGAGAGGGGAAGGAGGAAAAAGCATCATGCCAGTACCCGGCGGAAGAGAAGGAAGGAAAAGAGGGGGGGAACCTAACCTTCTAATTCTATCTAAAAAAAAAAAAAACGGTAGAAGGAAAAGATATATATTCGATTCTTTCGCATGTGAGGGGGGGAAGAAGGAAAGAAGGGAAGGCCTGATTTCTTAACTCGGACAGGAAAAATCAAGGAGAGGAAAGAATTCGCTAACTTACATGAAGGGTATTTCCTCAAATTATCTTTCAAAAAAAGGGAAGGGGGGCACAGCGGTTGGGGGGGATTAGGGAAAAAGAGGACAGCTTTTCCGACAGCGGAGAGGAGAAAATGGGCCTCGCGCGGCGAGACAAAGGAGGGCATAATTTGCTTTCTCTTCTCGGGGAGGGGGAGAGACTTGTTAACGTGAGCGGAAAGGGGGGGGGGGGGCCATCCCCCCAAAAAAAACCCAAGAAAAATAAAAGAAAAAAACCAGGGGTGGGTGTCTTGTCGCAGCGTGCCCGTGAAAAAAAGGGGGGGGAAAGAAAATAGGCAGGGGGGTTGAAAAGATTTAATTTTCCTCGATGTGAAGGGGAGGAGGGAAAGGGAAAAAGAGTGGATTAAAAAGGAAGAGGGGGAGCCCCTCGATCGGAGTAAACTCCTCCGACTGGGGGAAAAAAGGGGGGGAAAAAAAGCCGAGGGGGAGGATTGCCCCCGTTCCAGCTCCGATTGAATTGAGGGGGGGAAGCGGCTGCCGAATTGACGAAACACGAAACGAGGGGGAAAGCGGAAAAATTTCGTTCTCGTAATCCGGCATCGTATGTGGGAAGAGGGGGGATTCAAGGGCCAGTTTGGAGTGAAAAGAAAGGGGAGAAAACGACCTTGTTCCGCTTTCAGGACGACTTCTGGAGGAAGAAGGGCAAAGAGCGAAGTGAAGGCCGACATAACCAGGGAAAAAAGGGGAGAAGAAAAAAGAGAAAATCCGCATTGAGAGGTACGAGGCCACTCATCGAACGATTCGAGCGCGTAGTAAGGGAAAAAAAAAGGGGGGGGAGGGAAGGGGGATGCGGTTTCGACTTCAAAAGCGTGTGAAAAAAAAGAAGGGATGGCGGCCCGCAAGCCGTTCAGAATTATTTTGTCTTCGGTTCGAAGAAGGGGAAGGGAGAAAAAGGCGGGTTTTGGGTTTCTGGAGAGAGGTGACGGATTTACCTGTCGAGCGCCAACTCAGGTCCGGGAAAAAGGAGACGGAGAGGGGACTAAAAAAGGAAGCTGACCGCGCTTCTTTTTCGTATGGGCGGGATCGAGTTTGGCTCCTCAACTCCCTCCCTCCTGTGGGAGAAAAAAAGGAAGGGGGGGGAAGAACGGCAAAACCTCCGAACCAAAAGGGAACGCACGAAAGGCTTCTTGCAATCCAAGTTAGCTCGCTCAGCCCAAGTGGGAGGAAAAAAAAGAGACCAACGTTTGTGGACCTTAGGGGGGGAAAGTAGAAACCCGGTGTGGGTATGTCCACCAGCTTCGTCGCGGCGGAGAGAAAGGGAAAGAAAAAAGAAAACAGAAGGGAGCTTCGCTAGGCCTTTCCGGAACAATAAGAGGGGGGGGGAAGGGAGGTGAGGTGTTCGCGGACGGTTTGCCATTCGAATTCTTTTCTGGAAGGAAAAAGGGAAAAAAGAAGGGGAAACTTTGTTGGCCACATGGCGGGGCGACATCGGGCAAGCGAAAAATTGCTCGAACTCCCCGTTCGTAGAAAAAGAAGCAAAGGCCGCATCCCTTCGTGGGCTGGGGGGAAAGGGAAGAAAACAGCGATTTCGCGGTTGATTTGGGGAGAAGAAAGTTACTGATGGGATAGCTGTGCTGGCGAAAGAGACACCAGAGTAAACTGGACGCGCAATGAAACGCAAAAAAGGGGGCCGACACTGGGGTCTTCTTCATACGTTCCAGGTGGGGAAGAGAAAAAGAGAGAAGGAAGGGAGGCAGCTTGTCCCTACAGTTGGAGGAAAGGGAAAAAGAGGTTACGTGTCTTTACCAGTCGGCAGATAGAATTGGCAGGGGGAAGGGAAATTTTTTCACAGCCCAAGGAAAAAAAGGGGAGGAGGGGAACCGAAAAGAAAAAATGGGGAGGGGGAAGGGGAGGGGAAAAAAAGCGAGAGATTCGTTGGAGGAGGGGGGAAAGAAGAAACTGGTGTCCTTTGGATGTGAAAAACTGGACGTTAACAAAAAAGAGAAAGAGGGGGGGGGGGAAAAAGAAAAAGGGAAAGATTCCCAGTAATCCTACTGGAGGGAAAAGAGGAAAGGCTGTGAGCTGTTAAGGCATTTGGCGGAGAACCTGGAACTTATTGGAAAGAAGAATGAGGAGAAGTGCCATTGACGAGGAGCAACACCGGGGGTAAAAGAAAGGGAGCGCCAGACACATCTTACCCCTCTAATGAAGACGTTAAGAAAATCCAACCTCTTAAATCTCTGCCAGGGGGGAGAAAGGGAAAAAAACGAGGAAATGCGGAAAGAGCGCGATAAAGAAGGAAGGGAAGACTTTACTAACTGGATAATCTCCGCAATTTCGGGAGGGGAAAGGTAGGCCGACCAGCCGGTGCCACAAAGTGGGAAAAGGGGAAAGGGAATTCTGACTAGTTGATGAATGACAAGAAAAGGAAAAAAAAGAAAAAAAAAGTATAGAGGATTGGGTCTACGGAAAGCCTACGAAAAAAGGATGGGTAGAGGGAAACGAACCTCTTTATCAGTGGACTGGGAAAAGGGGGAAATAAAAAGGTTCGAAGTTCAAAAATCAGGGAGAAAAAAGAAACCGGGGGCCTCGGTCTGTAAGCAAAGCCTATACCTGGAGGGGGGGGATGATAGACTCACTTGATTGCAAGAGGCGCGCGGCGGCTTGTCTTGGCCGGTTATGGGAGGGAGGGGCTCACCTTCATTTTGCAATGAGGGGCGGGAAGAGGAGAAGTCCACAGAAGGGAGGTGGAGGGAATGCCAAACTCGAAAAAGCTGAGGAAACATCATCTCGGTCCATATTCAACGAAAGGGGGGGGGAAAGAAAAAAGAAGAAAGAACGCGCATCCACCTTAAGGTTGGAAAGGAAAGACTGGGCCGCTCTCCATTTCAATTCCTAAAACGGGGGAAAAAAGGAAAGAAAAAGTCATTCCCGACGGTCCGAGAGAACAGGGGGAAAATAACTTCGAACGAACCTGCTTGCGGCCGGAAAAAAAGGGAAAAAAGAAAAAAGGAAGGGGGGAGCGAAACCCGCGATACGCAGAGGAAGGAAAGGGGCCAAGGCTTTTCCGGAAGATTCCGAAGAAGAAAAGAGAAAAAAAGGTAGGGATGAGGCACGCGACAAAGAAAAGGAGGGAGTCGAAGGAGGGGGGGAAAGGAAAAGCCCGGGGAGCGGAGCACGAAAGAGGACCGCTTCATAAGGATCTCAAGACTGTAGAAGAAAAAAAGAAAGAGAACTACACCCTGCCCGGGAGGGAGAGAATGCCTCTCATCAGAAAAATCCGATGCCGGATAAAAAAAAAAGAGCAGGCGTTTAATTCCCATTGAGGTAGGTTTCGTGGCAGCCGACACAGAATCGAGGAAAAAAACTGATTCATCGGACCTCTGTACTCTTCAATCCGGAAAAGAGGAAAGGAGACGGGGGACAATTCGGGGATGTTAAGAGAGAGAGGTAAAACGATCGAACTGTTCCTCATCAACTCGGGGAAAGAAAGAAGAAATGTGGCTTACAAACCCGTGGGAAAAAAATTGGGAAACCCCAACGGCGGAGTGGGGGGAAAAAAAAACGCGGTTGTCCCTCGTTAAGAAGAGGGGGGGACACGACACCACGCGGGGGGGAACGTTTCGTTTTTTGCAAATGCACGGTTTCACCCAAGAGGAAAAGGAACGACACCGCTCTCCCTCTCCCTCCCCTGAGGCAGAGGGTAAAGAGAAGGGGGAGAAAGTCCGGAAAAGGGCAAATCCGACGCTTGTCGTAATCCGAATCGTGCGAGGGGGAAGGGTGAAAAAAAAACGGAACGATTCGATGGACTGAGGCGTGCCCGATCTTTTCCGTCATCCACTAGGGGGGAAGATTCAGCACCCGGAAGAAGAAGAAGAATCATGAGTTTGAAAGCGGGGGGACGGAGTTCATCAATCCTCCCGTCCCGAAAGCGAGTTTTTTCCCCTCGAAAGGAAAAATGCGAAGACATCTCCTCTCTCCGCAAAAAAAAAGGGGGGGAAAAGGAAGGAGGAAGATGCGCGATTCGGCAAGGTCGGTGCGATGCTTCATACACTACAAAGGAAGGAAGGATTTGCAACAAAGCCGCTGCAAACTCCTGAGAGGATTACTCATGCCTTGGCTGAAGGGAAAGGCGAACGTCATTATTTTTTCTTTCCTCCCTAGAAAAGTCCACGCGCAGAGGGTGAAAGGGGGGCAAAGAGGTTTGGGAACTTAAGCGGCACGATTAGAAGGGAAAAAGGGGATGGCAATTTTTCTCCCATTTACTCGCGAGGGGAAGATCAAATAGGGCAGAGGAAAGTGCGTCCATGTGTATCCTGTTCACCGTTTATCTGCCACAAGTTGGAAAAAAAAACGGGGGTGGCCGTTTCCTCGGCCGGAAAGGGAACGCGTTGTAGTCAACTCGCCGTGGGGTTTGCAGAGGGGGGGAAGGTGTAATCCACATTTCCAAGCTAAAGGGAGGGAGGTGATGAGGACCATTTTCGTATCGTTTTTATCATAGGGGAGGGAAAGAAGGTAGAGATTGTAAAAGCCGATGGGGGAAGGGGGGAGGAAGGTCCATCGGCCTATTGATTTAAGTTTGAGAAAAAAGAAAGGAAAAAGAAATGGAATTCAACGCTTAGATCGCAAGTAGAAAGGAGGCTCGTATCCGCATCTGGATTTTCTTATTAAGAGAGAAGGAAAGGGGGGTAGTTCGCGCCGGAACAAACTCTTGGAAGGGGGAAGGACGACAGTCTTGCGATCCTTCTGATCTTTCAGACGAAGTGCGAAAAAGGGAAGGGGGAAGATCGAAGAAGGGGGAAAAATCTTTTGAGTGCCTCATCGAAATCGAGTGAAAAAAAAGAAAAGATGAGAAACGAGGGAATCGCGGGTTTCGTACCTTAACAGGCGGGGGGGGAGAAAACCCGGCAGAATTTCGGCCGTCATCCGTTCAGAAGTTATTTTGTCTTAGGGGGGGAGAGGATGGGAAAAAAAAGATTTGGGTTTTCGGTAGGGGGGAAGGGATTTACCCTGGGATAGCGCCAATCCTCAGTCCTGGAAAAGGAAGGAATGGGACTGCTGGAATCTAGCAGAGGAAGGCGGTGAAATCATGACCGCGATGATGTTTCGAAGATTGGAAAGGGGGGGGAGGAGAAGGAAGGAAACGAATTGAAGAAAAATTGGTGAGAAAAAAAGGAAGAAAAAGCAAGAACAGCCGCCTCGCGAATCTTCTGCAATCCGTAAAAAGAAAAAGGAAGGGGGGGGGAGGGAGAAGACGAGGCCCACCGGTTTGGTTGGGAAAAAGAGGGGGACACCTGAGAACCCGGTGGTAAATGTCGCAAACTTCGTCGCGGCGGAGATACAGGCAATGAAGAAAAAAAAGAAGGCGAGGAGAGAGGCCAGCTTTCCGTAGCCCAATAATAGAATGGGTGAAAGGGGGGTAGGGTTCGCCGGAGGTTTTGCCATTGAGGAAAGGGAAAAGAGGCCAGACCGAACATGCCAAGGGCACTTTTGTTGGGCACGGCCGGAGGGAAAATCTCTACAATCGGGCAATCGAACAATTGCGGCGAAATCTCCCGTTCCGGAGAAAAAAAAAGAATAGGGGATTGGGCATATAGGCTTGCGATGGGGGAGAAAAGAAAGAGTTCCGCGGTTTGTCCTTTTCTTAAGCGAAGGGGGGGGGGGAGGGGCGCGAGGGAACGGACGGCGGCGCGACCAGTTGTTGGAGGAAAGAGGGAAAAAAGGGGGGGAAAGCGCAATGAAGCGGCCCCACCGCTCCCTTTTTTCTCAATGAAGGGAAGGGGGGAAAAAAAAAAGAAAAAGCCACGGAAGGCCGCTTGTCCACTACAGTCATAGTGAACTGGGAAAAAAGAGGGGGCCTGTCTTTGACCAGGCGGCAGAGCAGAATTGGGCCTCTGGGGAAAGGAAAAAAAAAAAAACCATTGAGATTGAACCGAAGAGGGGACAACCGC